>Ga0208324_1000340_pt1 | contig 22241 bp, 19 predicted proteins | sample Sb_taG_2_FD_187707 | JGI IMG/M metagenome (GOLD analysis project Ga0208324, IMG submission 187707) | Peat soil microbial communities from Weissenstadt, Germany - Sb_50d_5_LS metaG (SPAdes) (version 2) | ecosystem: Environmental > Terrestrial > Soil > Wetlands > Peat | place: Germany... | reverse complement strand
GGGATGTCATGCAGTGCGGTACGAGATTCTTCGCTGACGCTCAGGATGACTAGGGAAAGCGATTGCCCCGCCCATCCCCGCGGGCGACCATGAAGGCCCACCCAGCCGCTCCACACCGCCCTCGCCCCTACATTGGGTATTTGGGAAAGGTCATGAAGATGCTAACACAGATACGTCGCCGTATGATGCCATATGCCCAGCAGATCACTCACGACTGAGCAGATTCTTACCCTACTTGCAGAAACGCCGTCGCATCGCCACTCTTACCGCCGATCTGACACCAGCTCAATTGCATAACCCTCCTAACCACGATGAATGGTCTGCAAACGATGTGCTTGCCCATCTACGTGCGTGTGCTGACGTCTGGGGAAACTGCATGGTGGCGATAATCGCCGAGGACACGCCGACACTGCGGGCTGTCAATCCGCTCACCTGGATCAAGAAGACGGACTATCCCGAACTGGAATTCCGGCCTTCGTTGCGCTCCTTTGCCACGCAGCGTGCTGATCTCCTGGCAGTCCTGGAACCGTTGCCGCAAGAAGGCTGGTCACGTACGGCGACAGTGAAGGGGGCGGGAAAGGTACTCGAGCGGACTGTGCTGTTTTATGGGCAGTGGCTGGCTCGCCATGAACGGCAGCATGTGAAGCAGGTCGAACGCATCGTCAACACGATGAGATAAGCTGTTTATGTGCATTAACAAATGCAACAAATGCAACAAATGCAACAAATGTTACAATTGATTTCACCAATTATCGGGTGCTTGGTGTGTATAAATCAGCCATTTCGTAATCTGGACGGTTGCCCCACCGCCCTTCCCCGCGGGCGACCATAAAGGCCCACCCAGCCGCTCTACACCGCCCTCGCCCCTACGGATGCTGATGGGCTTTTGTCATGTTGTTACCTAATTGAAGTGAATAGTCGCCGATAGATCAGGTTCGCGCGGGGCTGGTTCCGTATGTACCCTGATTGGGATTGGCATAGCGAGTGCCGGACCAGGCATCTCTAGGTGCAAGCGCTTCGAGACGCTGCAGGTCATCTTTGGAAAGGGTGACGGCGCAGGCTTCGGCATTTTGTTCCAGTTTGGTGCGCTGTTTGGTGCCGGGAATTGGCACCACGTCGTCTCCCTGAGCCAGGAGCCAGGCCAGGGCCAGTTGCCCTGCCGTGATGTGTTTCTCATCGGCCAGGCGGCGCACTTCGGCGACAAGGTCTAGATTGCGCTGGAAGTTTTCGCCCTGGAAACGTGGATTGTTGCGTCGAAAATCGTCCGGTGCGAAATCGTCGGGACTGGTAATCTGTCCGGTGAGAAATCCTCGTCCCAGGGGACTATAGGGAACGATGCCGATGCCGAGGCGGCGCGCGGCGGGTAGTACGGCATCTTCCAGGTCGCGGGACCAGAGCGACCATTCGCTTTGTAGTGCTGTGATGGGGTGGGTTGCTGCTGCACGCTCGAGGCTATCGACGCTGGCTTCGGATAAACCCAGATAGTGTACTTTGCCAGCCTGGACGAGTTCCGCCATGGCTCCCACGGTGTCTTCAATAGGGACTGTGGGATCGACACGATGCTGGTAGTAGAGATCGATGTGGTCGATGCCTAGACGTGCCAGGGACTCATCGCAGCAGGCTTTGACGTATTCTGGGCGCCCACTGATGTTAAGGCGACCATCGTCACTTTTGAGGCCGAATTTGGTCGCGAGGATCACCTTATCGCGGCGATTAGCAATGGTACGTCCAACCAGACGCTCGTTGTGACCATTGCCGTAGACATTGGCTGTGTCGAGAAAGAAAATACCAAGCTCTATGGCCCGGTGGATGGTTTTGATGGATTCATTCTCGTCCGCTGGTCCATATGATTGGGACATACCCATGCAGCCAAGTCCGAGGGCGGATACGGTTAAGCCCTGCTGGCCAAGTTTGAGGGTAGGGATTGGTGTGTTTGACATTTTGTGCTCGCTTTCTCATTTTAACTAGAACAAAAGATACCTGTTATTTTGCTTCAGCAAGTCCATTTGCTCCTATCAATACGTCCTCCTGCAAGATTATCAGCGTTTTCTCAGGTTCCTCAAACATGGGACTGTGAGCAGACTGCTCAAACGTGTAGAATCCTTTCACTGGCGCCTTCAGTTTCTCAAAATAGGATTTAGCCTCAGTGTAGGAGCAGGTGTAATCGTATATGCCGTGAAAGAAATAGACGGGAAGGTAAAGTAGCACTGGATGCTTGTCATCTTTGCTCTCGATAAACATCCCTTGTTCCACACCGTTGATGTTGACAAAAACTTTCTCTGAAATGCTATCTGCTAGAGGACGTCCGTTCTCATCTACAAAAGGCTTCGGTTTTCCACGGCTCAAGAGCAGCAGTATGCCCACAAGCATGGGTATGCAAGCCAATAAGATAGAGAGCATAATCAGCGTCATTCGTCCCGCTTTTCGTGCGAATGATGGAATAGAAGGTTTCTTTATGCTATTGCCTGTCATCTTATTCCCTCCAGAGGCCTTATGTATTATACAATTTCTGGTTGTCGTTCCTCCCAGGTAATTTGTAGGGGTGTAATTATGAATTATAGAGTAGGTTCAATTCTAAAGCATAGTTCGAGATAGTGTGAATGCTCAGAAGGTGCCATTTTGAGCGTGAAGCGAAGAATCTGGCATGATGGGCGATGAGATTCTTCGCTGGCGCTCAGAATGACACAGGGAAGGATGCTCAGAATGACACTCCTGGATAGGTTTGTTTATTAGAAAATGCTGATACATATAAACCTTGCTTTAACAAAATAAACGAGATTCTGCCAATGGCCACGCAAGGCCGATAATGAACTTTAACAAAATAAGGGGGGTATCTTGAAAGCCACGCAAGGCCGATAAATCGGCGATGCGCGCGATGAATCGGCGCCTACGGAAATGACGGTTTTCACTCTGAAGGATGTAGAGTTGCCGTGTGAAAATGATGCTCCACTTGATAAAAGAAGGTTGACAGTGGTTCAATGGTGTCGTCGAGAGAACCATCGATGACGAGTAAAAAACAAGGGCGACCGGATTCCATCATTGCTTGCCATGTACTTACGGCCTGGGCATGGAGAAATGTGTTGGTATAGTTGCCAAGCAGGCATGGTTCTGTGTTGCGAGCAACAATGCGCAAACTGACCAGGGAAGGCGGCCCGTCCATCTCGCTTTGTTCTGTTGAATGGTATGCGGCGGGTGCCTGGCGCAGTTTCACGGGAATGCCTAACAGCTTGTTCCCAATGGTATGTACATGTTCATCAAGCAGTGCTAATAAGTTTGCCTGTGCTTCTCCGTTGATGGTTACGTCAAGGTAGCTCAGAGGGGTTCTTTGTTCATTCTTTTGAGGAATGCTTGTTGAAGCTGCGGCTTGCAATGCGCTTGCGAATACTGATGCAGCGCTGTCGTATGGCTGCGGCTCAATAGACGATTGGGTGTTCTGGTTCATGGCACTCTCGGGCGCAAGGAGTGTCAAGATGCCCTCCTGTACCTTCTGACTCCAATTCGACGTTACCTGCAGGGGATCGTCCTGTGTTCGTAAAGCACGTGCTCTCGCCTTATAGTTCTCGACAGCAGGCTGACCTGCGAACGTGATTTGCTGCAAGTAACCGTAGAGAGCCATGCTCAACTGCCAGCCAAGAAAACTGGTTGTCAGAGCTGCTAGACGATTGTGAGGTTCTTTGCTCGCAAGGGAGGGTTGAGAGAGGAGAAAAAGCTGGTCTTCTGCTGATTGAGTCGTTTCAGTCTCCACACTGACATGTAGTATGCCGTTATAATGGTAGGCTGGAGCTGCATGGTTCAGTCGTTGATTGTCAAAGACCACGATGCCCTTACCTTCTTTGCCAAGACTTTCCTCCATCAATTGTTCTAGCCAGGATACGAGGACTTGCCAGCCCTCAGGCATCCCAACTAGCAAGCGACATGCTCCCTCGCTGCTGGCTGCGCTCAAGGCAGCGGCCAGTTGCACGAAGGGATGTTCTGAGGGGTGGGATGTTGCCAACTCGAGGTTATACTCGTCCCAGGCACGTTGCAGCACCTGGCGTAGCTGGCTGGGTCGATCGGGGAACCTGGTCGTAAGATAGAGGGCCGCAGGCAGCAAAAAGACTCGTGTTGCAGGAGCGCTCATGCGTCCACCTGTGCCTGTCCCTCCATCTGGTTGCAAAGGACGACTGGGTGCCTGCTGCTCGTGGGCAAAGCGGTCAAGATAGGAACCCGGGAGTGTCATCACAAGTACATGCTCCGCCGGACGCAAGCCAGCGTGTTTCAATAGATCGGTGAACCATTCAAGGTGTGTGATCGGCTCTTCGGAGGTCATGCCCATCGCTACACCGACCATCATGACATCATCGAGCCGCGAGCGCAAAAAGGAGGGATCGGATGCTTCTTCCCCGTTAGGCAGCTCCAGTTTTTTGGCTGTTGCTATATGTCGAACAATGACATTGAGCGCTGCAGGGTCTGTGCTGTCCAGGGGATAGATGGCAATCGATTGCTGGTTGTCCTGTTCGTTAAAGAAACCAAGTTCGCATAAGACACGTACAGTAAGGACTGAGCCACCCATGCCGGCCCAGATTATGTGGCGGATACCGCTTTGCCAGATGTCTTTTGCCTCTTCTTCTAGCTCCTCTAGCATTGTTGGATCAGCAAGCAGGCGTGCTACCCCCTCAACCCAGTCGAGTTTGAGCTCTGTGCCTTCGCTGCCTAATGTTGCCATCAGGCCATCGCGACGACGTAGCTGGCCGATGGCATCGTCGTCGATTAGCTTTTGTAGGGCGGAGAGCCTGGCGTTGTTATTTGTCATTGTGAGTGGCCTTTCTGTAAATACATCGATTGGAAAATTGTCATTCTGAGCAAAGCGAAGAATATCGGTACCCAACGCGTGAGATTCTTCGCTGACGCTCAGAATGACAAAAGAAAGTGCGCTCAGAATGACAAAAGGGTGATGTGTCATCCCGAGCTAAGTCAGGGATCTCGCTTGCCAGGCTGAGATGCTTTGTTACACTCAGCATTACAAAAGGATTGATGTGTCGTTGTGAGAGGACACCGCCCCTCCCCGCGGGCGACCATAAAGGCACACCACCTCGCTCCACGCCGCCCTCGCCCCTACGGGATTTTTGATACAATAGTCTATATATCACGGGAGCGGTAGAGCATTTCACCGGCGTGTGGTACGTACAGAATGCCCTCATGTTCGCGTCCTTTCCATGCTTCGGGATCGATCTCACGGTAATCGGCGTAGCCCAGATTGATGCGATGGCAGCGTTCTTCGGAAATACCGGTAGCCAGCGTAACCGAGATGCGAGGCGTTTCGATGCCGAGTGCCGCGTCGTAGGTGCCTGTTCCTTTGACATGCGTGCTATGCGCCAGGATGCCTCCAGGTACATGTTTAAAGCGATCCCATTGTTTGACGAAATAATCCCTTACATGGTAGCCGATCTCGTCAATCAGTTTGCCGTGCGTGTAGGAGACCTCGGTGATATGCGGGGCGTAGATAATGACTTCGCCTCCATCGGCAATGGCCGGTTCGGTTTTGTACATCGCCTTGGCTGCCGTCCACAGGTCGTCGTACATTTCGGCTGGGGCTGAGAGTACCCTGTGAAAAGGGCGATCAACATAGGTGATGTCGAGCTGTGCCGAGAGGTCTGCTGCGTGGCTCCATGCTTCTAAGTGGTCGCCGATATAGAGACCGTGAAGTTCGGAGCCTTGCATTACCATCGCCAGGCAGATAAGCGGACGTGTCACAAATCCTGCAGCCTGCGTAATGACACGCCGAACAGGAGTATCCTTCACTCCGATGGTGCGCAAACTGGTCGTTAGCGCTCCTAGCCAGTGGGTGAAATCGATAATTTCCTGCCCAGCGATGCCAGGAAAGAGATACTTGGCTCCCCCCGAGAAGCCAGCTACCTCGTGAGGAAAAACAGGGCCACAGATCAGCAAGAGGTCATACTCGAAGATCAAGCGGTTGAGTGTGACCGGTACATCATCGACGAGCAAGCCTCCGCTCAACTCAGCTACTTCCGAGCGCGGAATGACGCCGATTGTCTGAAGCATGTGAGGATTGTGCCATTCGTGGTTGAAGATGTTCACGTTTGGATAGCGCGCTGCTCGTTCGGCAGCAGTTGTGCCTACCAGGTGGTCAATGGCTGATTGAGACATTGGTGGATGCGTGCCCAGCGCAATGAGGTAATCAAGTTGCGCAACACGGTGTCCAAGTTGCTCGTTGAGCAGGCGAAACATCATGGGTATGGGCGCGGTGCGTGTTCCGTCGGGGATAATCACCAGGACGCGCTTGTGTGCCGGGTCAAGTCCGGCTCCAACCAGTAACTCATCATCTGCTGAGGCGAGAAGTTCTTGTATATTCTCTAGCGTCAACGTTGCGGCCGTTGGACCTTTGCCTATAACCATAATGCGTTTCCTTCTTATTTAGACGCCGCTGAAGGAGGAGAAGCCTCCATCGATTGGGATTACTGTGCCGGTGACGAAAGCCGAAGCCGGGCTGACCAGCCAGAGCAGCGTTCCAAGCAAATCCTCTGGCGCGCCTAATCGACCCATTGGCGTATGTTCGATAATTGCCTGCCCGCGCGGGGTCATGGCTCCGCTGTGGGCATCGACCATCAAATAGCGATTCTGTTCGGTTAGGAAGAAGCCGGGGGCAATAGCGTTGACGCGAATTGCCGGGCTATATTCCTGCGCCATATAGGCAGCGAGCCACTGTGTGAAGTTGGCAATGGCTGCCTTGGCCGCACCGTAAGCTGGCACGCGGGTCAAAGGTCGTAAGGCGCTCATGGAGGTGATGTTGACGATGCAGCCCTGTCCGCGCTCCGCCATACCACGCCCAAAGACCTGGCAGCTCTGGAAGGTGCCTGTACAATTGAGACCAAAAACGTAGTTGATAGCCTCGGTGTTCAGGTCAAAGAAGCTTTGTTCGGCAGACGTCGTTGCTGCGGGAGAGTTGCCCCCTGCGGCATTGATCAGAATGTCTATCGAACCGAAGGCGCTCAGAATTTGTTCGTGACTTTGTTCAAGGGAGGTGCGGCTCATCACGTCACAGGAGACGGCGAGGGCTGTTCCGCCTTCGGCCTGGATAGACTCGGCCACCACTTGCGCTGACTCTATATGACGGCCCAGAATAGCGACGCGCGTGCCTGCTCGCGCAAGGGCATGAGCCATGGCTCGTCCAAAGTGGCCGCTTCCGCCTGTGATAACGGCTGTTCGATCTCGTACATCGAAAAGCGCTTGCGCATCGAAGCTTGTAGCAGACATAACTCCTCCTCTCGACGCTATGCGCCGACCAGCATGTGCTATTATGAATTTTAACAATTTAATCTGGATATCGTAAACTGTCACGGGAGGCCGATAAATCGGCGATGTGCGCGATAAATCGGCACCTACGGAAATTCCGCTTATTTTGTTAAAGGCCATTATAGCCAAAAGCTGAATGTATCTCTTTACTAGCTTCCTGGATTCAAAAATGCTCATCATAACCGGGAGGTTGGCGAAATCCACCAAACTCGCGAGTGACCAGGGATGCAAAGCGAATTGGCGTACGATCTTCCAGATAGGGACCCATGGCTTGCAAGCCAATGGGCAAGCCGTCGTTTGTTATGCCTGCTGGAAATGTTGTCGCGGGTTGTCCTGCCAAAGTCGCAATGCCCGCGTAGACGCTCTGGCGGGAGTATGGGACAGTCACGCCGTTAATCGCAAGCGTACGCTGCTGATATGGAGCGTCGGTATGCGGAAAAGCCGGGACGATATTTGTAGGAGTGAGTAATACATCCCACTCTCGAAAGAAAGCACGCCACATAGCTCGGTAGATTTCGCGCTGGCCATGCCAGATAATATAGTCGGATGCACTGGCCATAATGCCATCGGCGCTGGCTTGCAGATAGCGGTCGTCGGAGCGATGCATCGCCTCGGCTTGGCGACGACGCCTGTTTTCATCTTCGCCAATGAACATCATCACAAAGAGCAACTTGAGAAATAGTTCATACCAGTTGCTAAAGTCTCCGAAGCCTTCGGGAACAGCGGTTTCAACATGGCAACCAGCATGTCGCAGTGTGCTGATACATGAGTCCTGGGCCGCCAGAATTTCGGCATCAACCGAAAGCCAGGGTAGTGGTGGCAGCAGCGCTACACGAAAATCTGAAAGACGCTCGTGGCGAGCAGGGGGGAATTGAAGATGCCAGGAGGTATCTTCTCCAATGGCTGGACCAGCGATGACGTCAAGGGCCAGCTCGAGATCATGTGCGTCTCGTGCCAGTGGCCCAAGAGCGCTCAAAGCTGTAGCGGTGTTTGGAAGCGGTGAGCCTGGAAAGTGGCCGCTACGAGGCACGGCTGTATCGCTCGGCTTGTGTCCGAACACCCCGCAGAATGCAGCGGGAATGCGGATGGAGCCTCCAATGTCGCTGCCAAATTCAAGTGGTGTGAGGCCAGCCGCAAGCGCTGCTGCTCCCCCACCAGTGCTGCCGCCTGGTGAACGAGAGAGATCCCAAGGGTTGTTTGTGCGTCCAAACACGCGATTGTCTGATTGCCAGTCTCCAGCATAGGGTGGGACGTTGGTCTTACCCATGATCACTGCACCTGCTGCACGCACACGTTCCACCAGTGGAGCATCGTGCTCTGGACGCCGATCTTTATACTGCTCGACGCCTGCTGTGCCAGGTAGGCCTTCGACATCAATAGTGTCCTTAATGGTGATTGGCAGTCCTAGCAGAGCGCCATGTTTACCCTGTGTTCTTGCTTCATCCGCAGCAATGGCGTTCTTCTTTGCATGCTCGGTATCGAAGGTGACAATGGCATTGAGGGTGGGATTGTAGCGCTCGATGCGGTGGAGGTGCATGTCGAGCAATTCAACGGCGGATACCTGGCGCCTGTTGAGCGCCTCTAGCATTGTGGTCGCAGAGGCGAAGGCATCGATGGGAGTTTTTTCCATGTGTTATGTTCTCCATGTGACAGTCGATTGTTTCAGAATTGTAGTATACATTGCACTAGCCACATCTGTCAGCTTTTCTGGAAAAATATTGGGATATAAAAAACACCCAGGTTCACTTGCTCTCTTCAATGATGCTGAACGTATTCTTTATTGTGGCTGTTTTGCCAAGGGTTGCGCTCGCACCACAGTAGCGTTCCTCCGTGAGTTCAATCGCGCGTTGCACAGCCTCAGGCCGAATATTGTGGCCGGTAAAGATATGCTCGACGGTAATATCTACAAACACTTTTGGATGGTCTTCAGCGCGCATTCCGTGAACACGAAGCTCATATCCAGTGATTTCCTGGCGCTTCTTCCGCAGGATAGTGATGATATCCATACCAGCGCAGCTTGCCAGCGCAACAAGCAGCATTTCCATTGGTTGGGGGCCAGTGTCCTGTCCTCCGTTATGCTCAGCCGCGTCAAGAACCACATGATGTCCTGAACCTGTTTCAACGTCAAAGCGCATGCCTGTTTCTAAAGTAGCAAGCACAGTCATAGCATCTGTCATAGTTAGTTCCTCTTCATCTGGTCTATTCCTTTTAAGCCAGCACAGCACGTCCGTCAGCGACGAATGCGCCATCTGGCCCTGTAAAGACTGGATTTAGATCAAGTTCGACGATTTCAGGGAAATCGGCCAAAAGCCATGCAACTGCCTGTAAAGTCTGTAATAGGGATTCAATATCGACAGAAGCATGTCCACGAGCGCCTGTTAACAACGGATAGCCTTTCACTTCGCGTATCATGGAATGAAGTTCATCTTTGGTAGTCGGCACAAGTCTATAAGAGATGTCGTGCAGTATTTCCACGAAAATGCCACCCAGACCAAACATCAACATTGGTCCAAATTCGGGATCGCGCAGGCCACCGATAATTGTTTCCTGCCCATGTAAGAGTTCCTGGACACTTACTCCCAGGATGCGTGCAGCGGGTTGTTTGGCACTGATTGTTACCAGCATCTCCTCAAAGACTGTGCCGACCTCCGATGGTAAAACACCTACTCGCACGCCGCCCACATCCGATTTGTGACTGATATCAGGTGAAACAATTTTCATGACGCACGGTTTTTGTAGCGCCTGACCAGCTGACAGAGCCTCGGCGTGGGTTGTACACAACATCTCTCGTGGTATGCTTGCCCCATAGGCTGCCAGCAGGGACTTTACCTCACTCTCAAGCAGAATTGCGCGCTCTTGCGCGCGCGCATTACTGATAATGCTGGCTGCTTGATCACGCGCCTCCGTTGGCGAAGATGCTGGCATTGATGTTTGTGTTGCGCGAGCGAAATGATCAGCGCTGAATGTAGCAATGGCTGCAGCGGTACGCGCTGTACGCTCCGGCCATTCATAGACGGGTATACCGACCTCCTGCAAGATTGCTTTGTTTTCATCACCTTCATTTCCGACAACCCAACATACGTATGTAGGCTTGTTTATACCCTCTTCGCGCAGACAACGTAGCACCGCATCGCGGACAGCTTCGACGTTTTCTCGCATCAAGCCCGAACGTTGCAGGAGGACTGGAATGATGATATCGATCTCAGCGCATGCATATAATGCCTCAATACTGCCGGAGTACATTGTGGGGTAGCGTGCCCAGGCAGGTGTCACATCAACGGGGTTACGAGGACTGGCATACGATGGAATTAATGGTGTGATCCGATCCTGGGTTTCCTGGGGTAGTTCGGGTACACTCAGCCCGTAACGCTCGCACATATCCGCAAGTTCTACACCTGTGCCACCTGAGTTTGTGATGATAGCAACACGATTACCTGGCGGCCGTGGCTGGCGACTCAGTCCCTCAGCGATATCTACCATCTCCAGCCCACTCTCGGCCAGTATAGCGCCTGCCTGGTGTACAGCAGTGACAAAGGCTGTCGTATCGCCAGTCAAGGCGGCTGTGTGTGAAGCAGCAGCACGTCGCCCAGCGTTCGAGCGTCCGGTTTTGGTAATGACCACAGGTTTGCGCTTTGCAACACGAGAGAGGGCATCATAAAATGCTCGCCCATGACTGACGGATTCGAGGAACAAACAGAGAACTTTTGTTTCTTCGTCATGCTCGAAGTAGTTTAATATTTCGTGATCTGTCAGGTCAGCTTTGTTGCCGTGCGATAGGATTTTGGCGAATAGCAAACGACGCTGCTGGGCCAGCCCAAAAATGGCCATGCCATAAGCGCCGCTTTGAGTGACGAGTGAGATGCCGCCTCCTTTCGGAGGCAGACCAAGCCCCATGGAAGCGTTCAAACCCAGGTTGCAATTGTATAATCCAAAGCAGTTGGGGCCGATTAAACGCACACCACCTGCACGCGCAGCTTCAAGTAGCGCATTCTGCCGGGCCTGGCCTTCTGGTCCAATTTCTGCAAAGCCACCACTGAGCACTAGAGCAGTAGTAGCACCAACTTCAGCACAATCGCGCATGGCCTCCACGCAGACTTCGGTTGGAAGAGCAATCACGGCCAGGTCTAGCTTATGAGGCAGGTCCTGCAGACGTTTATATGCCAGGTGACCCATAATCTCTGTCTCGCCTGGATTAATCGGGTACAGTTCCCCAGGATAGCCTTCAACCAGGTTGCGCATGAGTATATAGCCAAGTTTACCGAGCTTGGCCGAAGCGCCAATCAGCGCTATACTGCGTGGATTAAATGCTGCATCACCCCAGCTACTCATATAGCCAACTCCCTTCTCCTACAAATAATGCTGGTTCACCGCCTGTGTGGATGAATAAAATGGTCTCTTCGCGAGTAAATTGTCTCGCGCGTGTATACGCAAGGAGCCCTGCCATAGCTTTGCCAGTATAGGTTGGATCGAGAAATATTCCTTCACAGCGCGCAGTCAATCGAATGGCTTCCGCACCTTCTGGCGTGGGCACTCCATAACCCTGGCCAATGAAACCACCGTGGACTATAACATCATGTTGAGCAATCGTGCTGGTAAAACCCAGACGCTCGACTGCTGCCTGGGCAAGGTTAAGCACTCTAGCCTTTACTTCATCAACGGGTCTACTGACAGTAAAGCCCTCGATACGCCAGGGGAGTCGTAGCAGGTGAACACCTGTCAAAAGCCCGGCCTGGGTTCCACATGAGCCGGTTGCAAGCACAACGGCAGATGGCACGATACCTTTTGCGGCACATTGTTCAGCTAACTCATACACAGCCTGCACATATCCAAAAGTGCCAAGTACAGAAGCACCGCCTCGAGGTATGGCGTATGGATTACGCCCGCTTGAGCGCATTTCACGTGCTGTTTCTTCGATTGCGCCATCTACCGAGGCTCGGTCCGGATTGCCGGTAAAACGTATTTCTGCTCCTAATAAGCTAGTTAAACGATAGTTGCCCTGTATCTGGGGAGGTGGCGTACCTGAATAGATAGCTAGCATGTGAAGGCCAGCATGGGCAGCGGCGGCAGCGGTTGCGCGCACATAGTTGGATTGCGGAGCGGCGCCTGTGATGAGCGTATCTGCTTTCTGTGCCAGAGCATCTGCCAGCAAAAATTCCAACCCGCGTATTTTGTTGCCACCAAATCCGAAGCCGGTCAAGTCATCGCGCTTGATCCAAAGCCTTGGGCCGTCAATCGCCGCTGCCAATCGGGGAGCTTCCATAATGGGTGTTGGTAGAAAAGCCAGTGGAACACGCGGGAAGTTTTGCAAACCAATTTCATGCAGGCTCATCGGTTTTTCCAAGTTCTGCTAAGACTTGATCGACCATCGCAGCACATTGACCAGTATGCTGTCGATAATCGAAAAGAGCTTCGATCTCTTTTGACGAGAGATGGGCACTTATCTGGGGGTTATTAAGAATGGCCTCCTTCAGTCCTCGACCTGTGGTATGTGCGTTCATTGCGGTTTCGTATACAAGTGCGTGCGCACTTTGTTTGCCGATACGTTCAGCAAGCGCAAGCATCACGGCTTCGGAGAGCACGAATCCGCCCGTTGCCTCGAGGTTGGCCTGCATGCGGTCTGCATGGATTACAAGGTTTCCCGTCAGTGTGCGCAATAATGCAAGCAATTTGCCAGCCGCCAGGCTGGTCTCTGCTAAGACTGCCCATTCAGCTTTCCAGGATCGACCATCACGTTCGTGGTCATGAACAAGGCTCTCACCAATGAGCGATGCATCATGCCGAATAACACGGGCAAGTGTTCCCAGATGTTCAGAGATCTCCGGGTTGCGTTTATGCGGCATTGTAATACTGCCCACGGTTCCGATGACGAACCCCTCATTGACTTCGCCGATTTCTGTGCGTTGCAGGTTATACACTTCTTGCCCGATTTTATCGCCAGTAGAAGCAATGAGTGCGAGCAAGTTAAACCACTCGGCAATGGAATCTCGAGCATTGGTCCATGAAATGAGGGGAGCGTTCAGATCAAGTCTCTGCATGAAGCTCTTTTGCAGTTCCAACGCGTTCGTCCCCAGAGATGAGAGGCTGCCGACTCCACCTCCAAGTTGCCCAATATCCATGCGTGATGGAAGGTCAAGCAACCTTTGACGATGCCGTCTCACCTCTAAAGCCCAGATTGCTGCCTTAAAGCCAAAGGTTATTGGTAAACCGATTTGCCCGTGCGTGCGTCCGGCCATTACTGTGTCGCGATGTTCTGTTGCGAGTTGCGAGAGATTGGTCTCAATTGCTTTTAATTCGCGACGAACGATCTCGCGCACATCCTGTAGCACCAAAGAGGTCCAGGTATCGGTAATATCCTGTACCGTCGCGCCGTAGTAGAGCCATTCACCACTATTGCCGGGACAACGTCTTTGAAGGGCGCGGATCAAACCTAAGGTAGAGTGATTGGTGGATTCAAACCCTTCGCGCACCTCCTCAAAAAAGGCAGCGTCGAGTTCTACCGTGCGACAGGTGGTTGCAACGGTGCGGGCTGCTTCAGCAGGGATCAAGCCAAACTCGGCCTGGGTCTCAGCAAGTGTGGCCAAAATTTCCAGCCAGGAGCGCGTGCGCGGCACATCATCAAAAAGAGCGCGTAGTTCAGGCGTGCCCCAGGAGTTCTGGTAGATGAGTGAGTCGGTTAAGTGAACAGGCATTAAGCACCTCCACGGAGCTGCTGAACGGTTTGTAGAAGGGCCTCTTCAGCAACAGTGATTTTCGTGGTTGCATTGTGACACCAGGAAGTGCAGGCATCGAGCATAGAGCGGCATTCAGAAAGCATATCAGAGAGTGGTTCAGGAGCAGCTCCGCCAATTCCCTGGCGAGCGGCTATCGCTTTTGCTGGATCGGAGGCATGTGCGAATGCAGTTTCCGAAAGATGTAGAGGACGATGTAGTATTTCCTGAGCAGCTTTATCAAGGTCCGCGGTAGTGAGTTCGCGCATAGTGCGATTGTTCAAGGTAGCCTCACGCACAAGTCGTCCAATGATGCGATGTGCCGTACGGAAATCGAGGCCTGTTTCGAGTGTAATTGTCTCGGCCAGGTCAGTAGCCGTAGTAAATCCGCTCGACAGGCGTTCGGCAGCTACCGAAGAATGAAAACTCATACCTGCCAACACGCCGCTCATAAGTTCAGCAACACCTGTTGCCATCTCCAGTGCGCGTGGCACATCACCATAGATAAAGATTCGATTGTCCACCTGGCCTGATGGTGTGCGACCAAGAGCGGCAACGCTTGCCTGCATGCCGATTAGCTCGTTTGTAGCGCCACGCACATATGCCAACGCATAGGGATTTTTCTTCTGAGGCATGATTACACTGGCTCGCGTATAGCCATCGGCAAGTTCAATCAGGTCAAATTCAGCAGTCGCAAAGATTTGTAGATCTTCGGCTAACCTATCCATATTAACGAGGGCTGAGACAACAACCGCCAGTGTCTCGATTGGATTATCGGGTTGCCACATGGCATCACGGGCATGCTGAGCCAGTCCATCGAAACCAAGTAGTTCAGCCAGTCGCTTGCGGTTCTGGGGCAAGCGCGAACCGTTTACACTCCCACAGCCTGCCGGGCTTTGATTCGTGCGATTAAATAGCGCCTGGAGACGTTCAAGGTCTCGTAACAGTGGGTAGGCGAAACCAAGCAGGTAATGTCCAAAGGTAGTTGGCTGGGCAGGTTGCAGGTAGGTATAGTCGGCCATGAGCGCTGAACGATATTCGTTTGCGCGTTCGACCAGTGCAGAGCCACACTTTATCAATGCGCTGGCAAATGCCAGCAGATGTGATCGCACTATGATCCGATAGCCAGTGGTTGTTGATTCGCGGCGCGCGCGTCCTGCTCCGAGCCAACCAACGGAGGTTGTTCGAGACGCTAACCAGGCTTCACGGTTTGTATAGAGATCACCCAATTCTGGAGTGGGATTGAAATCAGTAGGATACTCGTGCAAGGCAAGTAGGGCACTCAATAGAGCGGATCCCTCCGCAGGAGGGATTATGCCGACTTCGATGAGCATCACAGTATGGGCCATATCAGCAAGACTCATTCCTCTAAACAGCGCCAACTGATCTGTCAATTCACGCGCAAACGCAGTCTGCACGAGTTCTGCAGCGGGTCCACTAGCCAGCCTGCTACCAACACCCAGTACCGAATTGTTCTCGTTCTTTTCTTGATCCGTGAGAGACATGGATGACCCATCGGGTTGTTTCACCAGAGCAGTCACCTCTTCTCACTATTTTGTGGCGATATGACAGTAACCGTTTCAGGAGTGTCTGGTTCTTCGATGTTCTCTGGATGCCACTGGCCGGTCCGTTCTAATTCCTCAGCAATGCGATAGAAGGTTTCAAAGCGCAAGCCTGCACGCAATGCCTCGAGGGCCAGCACTTCGCCTGTAGGAATATTGCCAAGATTGACGTTCGGGCCGAATTGCTGGATCAGGTAGGTTTGCTGGTTCTTGAGCGGAGCTTCCCAAATCAAACGATCAACCAGCGGCCCCATATGCTCGCAGATGGTTGCCACTGCTTCCGTATGCACTGCTCCACTGTCATCATAAATGCCGATGCCCATGCCAGATTCGCGAGATTCGACCGTGACATATTGCGCGCCCCACTCAATATCCTGGAGTGCTTGCTCAGCCAGTTCGATAGCTGATGGTTGCAACTTAGGATCTTTTTTGCCTACCTCGGTGATCGCTATTAGCCCGTGGTCAAGCGCACAACGGATAACATTGCGACGACGATGCAACGGCAGCGGGATTGTTCCATCTGAGATCTCAACTGCACTGAAACCTAATGAATGCGCATGTTGCATAAACGTACGGCAACTGCCGCGCACAATGGCAACTTCGAGCAAGGTTCCTCCTGGATAGGTTAGAATACCATGGGCTGTCAGATACAAGAGCTTGCGGCGTAGAACATCTGCTGGAACAAAGGCCGATGTGCCGAAGGTACACTTCCAATGGTCAATCAAATCGCCACACATCTCAAGCATATCGGCGGTTGTTACCGGGCCATGACCTTTATCGATTACCATGGTTATCCCATTTTTGCGAGGTGGCTCTGTTCGCCCGGTCAGCAGACCTTCAACCACATGTGCCCACGCTTTTTCAGGCATATACGACCTCCTCGGATAGTTTCCGTAGCGCTGACTCAACCATTGCGAGATCTGCACCCCAGGGCACTATCATCATATTCTTGTCTTGTTCAATATGAGTTTCTAGCAGACAGCATTTTAGCAAAGTAGCTTCTTTGCGCTCGCCCGCAATACGGCGCGGGCACATCTCTACTCGTGGAGGTTCATCACCATAGAAGTGCCGGTGGAATTGCAGGCTGCGCTCACAGCCGATCATAGTCCAATCGTGGCGTTCTGGATGCTGGTCTAGAAAATAGACCGGCGCAGAGAGCGTATCTAAGCCACCAGAGCGACATGGTACCAGGAAAGCTGATGGGTGAACGCTTTTCGCCAGGTCAAGTACCTCAATACGTTCCAGTTCTAGACGAATAGGAGGGAGGTCAGCGTAGCTCAAAACTTGCTTTGCCAGGCCGTACAATTTTGGTGGTTCTGGAGGAGCAACTTCTACTACTCGCACCACGAGCGGATCGGGGTGGTAGATGAAGTTGACATGATCATACAATCCCTCGACTACCAGGGTACCATTGGGTCCGATGCCAAGTTCATATGCAGCCTGGGCTAAAGAGGAGCGGTTAGCCGGATCAATGGTTGGATACTTCACATAGGCACATGTATCTGGCAAGGCCAGTAGTTCAACGGATGTAATCTGTGAAAAAAGTGGTTCACTTTCCGCACGGGTAATTGCGACCACTGCGGTTTCTCCCTCATCCCCACGCAGCACGATGAAATCGGTACGGCGATACGCTTCGCGGCTAAGTAATAACGAAGCTATTGCATGTTCAGTCATCGGCCCTTCGTAATGCTGGACACTGACCCTGCGGTAGGGCAATGGAACGAGATTTTTCACTGACGCCCATGTCTGTGTTTGAGAAAGATCGAGCATTGATCTCGCCTCCTTCATTGATCAAATGGCAGTACTTGTTACTTACAAGTCACGCAGATCAGGCGAACCTGCACGCAACCGGCAAAGTTGTATAAAATGTTCAGGGTTGAGGAATAGTTCGTTCATATTACCCATTTCGTCGATGGTGATTCCCTCGGGCCTGCGCATCAAGTGGTCGAGATACTGGAATGCGTCCTTGGCGCCAAAACCAACGTGATGGAAACCTACTATGCGGCGGCTTTCTCCATCGACGACGGCTTTTTGGAATCCCGATAACTCAGGATACATGAAAGCGAACAGCATAGTGCCTTCGGCGCAGGGAAGAGGAATATCTCCAAGAGGCACATCCTTAGGTGGCATTTGAATTACCACAACATCATTATACTTCTGCCTGGCTTCCTCCTCAGATAGACCGACCCAGGTTATTTCGTACGTGGAATGCAGGAAATCGGGATAATCGGTCCAGTCAAATTCGAATGGTTCACCCATAATGTTACGGGCAGCGGTCATGCCACCCTTACGAGCCTTGAACATCTCCATTGGCGGGCCGATCAGGTCACCAATGGCATAGACATTGGGCACACTCGTGCGCATGTGTTTATCAACGAGAATTTCGCCCTTCTCGCCAAGTGCTACACCGAGTACCTCTCGATAATGCTGCGATTTGGGTCGCTCACCTGTGCCGATGAAAGCAAAGTCACATGGCAAGGATTGTTCTTCGCCGGTTTGCATATCACGAATAACGACTTCTTTCACATTGCCGTTGTTATCACCAATAATTGCGACCGGTTCAATACCTTCAAGTATGTGCATACCGCGCTTCTTCATGCCATCAACTACATACTGGCGCAGATCTTCGTCGACATGGTGAAGGCTGGCAGTGCGCATCAAGGGTTTGCGTGCCACGATTGTAGTGGGGCAACCTGCTGCCTGGAAGAATGAGCCATACTCGATGGCTACCTTGGAACCACCAATAATCACGCAACGTTGTGGTTCGAAGTCAAGTTCTTCGATCAAAGATGCAAAGTCATAGACGCCATGCAAATCGGTTCCAGGGATATTAGGATAGACTGTTTCGGCGCCAGTGCCAAGTACGAGGTTTTCAGCATAGAACCGCTCGCCAGCTACTTCAACAGTGTGGTTATCAATGACAGTCGCAGGAGTGTTTAGTATATATTCGAGGTCAAGTTGCTCTTTAGATTGCCAGTTCATGAAAGCATGAGCGCTTCCCCGACCTTCTTTAAAAAGCTGAACCATCTGAAGGATAGATGCTCGCAGATTAGTGGCATCAGGAAACCACAGTTTTCCAGAGAACCAGCGCATAAGATCCAGTTCGCGAGCCGCTTCGGAGAAGAGGTGGTGTGGCACGCAAGCCAGGTGAGGACAACTCCCCCCAAGGAACGGCCAGCGATCAACGATTAGCTGTCGTCCGCCCCTTGCTCGTAGAAAGCCCGAGCCGAAACGACCTCCAGCTCCACCTCCGACAAAGATCGCATCGTACTTCCTTTTGTCGTCACGGTTGACGTTATAGATTGGCTCACTCTTCTGCTCAAAATCCGCAATAAGATGTCTCCATTGAATGTTCGTGGTAGTAGTAGTGGTGATATCCACAAGCATGTCTCCTATAGATCGAAGCACCGTGATAGGTCTGTTGACTTGAACTCACGTTGGTGCGTCCGAAGTGGGTCAAAACGACGGATCAACGCGACGTGTTCGGGCGTGGGAAGTGGGACAATGCTCACCTCCGACGCGATCACCGGTTCGAATTCGGTGTTGTCCAGCACGTCCTGGACGCTAGTGTCAGGGTAGAGCGCACGCAGGCGTAAGACGTGCGTCACAGGGTCAAAATCGAATACGCCTAACTCGGTCACGACCCAATCTGGCCCTCCTCCGCGCAAGCCCAGGGCCTGGCGGGAGATACCATCGCGTGAGACGTGGCCGATGGAAGAGATAAAATCGATATGCTGTACGAAACGAAACTGGCGTTTTCCAGCTTTATGAGTGAGAGCGCGATGTCCTGTCGTCCAGATGGTAATGTGCTGGACATCACCAGAAAGGTTACAACCGCCACCGCTGCCGGGTAGTTTGACTCGGGGGGTATCTGGATCGCCGATGGCAGTGACGTTCAAATTACCATGGCGATCGACCTGTACGCCCGAGAGGAACATGCGGCCCATGTCACCACGAGCTGCAATATCGAATAAGTCACTGATTCCAATTGCCATGACACTCCCTTGTTCGAGAGACCAGTCATTTGAGGTCGGGGGTAGAAATGGCGGCTCCGGGTTGATCCCATATGTAGCACCCTCGATATGTACCATATGAGAAGCATGGGTTCGTTTTGCCAGGAGCATAGCGAGCGTCGGAACGGGTGAACCATAGCCGTGGAACACTAATTCGCCATCCTGAATTGTAAGAGCGGCCTGGTAGATCATTACTTCAGGGAGTGTAGCATAGGTGATTGGTTCTGCGTTCATGCAATGGCTCCTTCTGGTGCTGTGAAGAGCGTACGCCAGGCATCATCGCTATCTTTCCAGCTTTCAAGTTCCTGGAGTTTTGCTGCACCGCCGATGAGAGAAAGATACTCGCCATGGGTGGCAGGTCTAAATACATATGGTGCCAGGTACTCATTCATAAATGACTCTGGCCCTGCTTGAGCTGCGTGGTAGTAGTCGGTCAGGTGCGCACGATCGTAGGCATAGAAAGGGTAGCACGAGGTGGGATGGGCGCCATAAGGAGCCTCAACCACAGACTCAACCCAGAAGTAAGGTACATTTGGCTCCATCGAGCGCAGTTCGTCAGTTGAAACAATCTTTTCAACGGAGGCAATGACATGTTTAGAAGCTCTGATAAAAAAGAGGTCTGCCACCAGTGGAGGAAGTATCTTCAGGTTTCCTTGAGCATCACCATATTGTGCATGAATAATAGCAACGTCTGGAGCAAGTGCAGGTACAAGCACCAGTGGCAGGTCTGTGAATGGGCAGGTCATGGTTTTATACTCAGGATGTAGTCGTAGGAAATCGGTACCCTGCACGCTTCTCACCGGCAGAAATGGCACACCATACTCGGCAGCACGCAATTGCTGGATGATTGTATGGCAACAGGTATCAAGCACCTGGACTCGCCCGCTTTCACAAGCACGACGAAAGTTTGGCGCCATGCCAAAATCCTGCTCGAAGCCTACATATGATTCCTCAATAATATCAATGACACCAGCGCCACAGAGAAGGTCTACATCAACACCATGTGCTGTGCCTACCGCGTGCAGGTTACGTCGTCCCTGGCGCACCAATTCGCGCAGCAAGGCCATTGGCTCGCGCCAAGACAAGCCACCGCCTATGGCAATCGTCATGCCATCTTGCACGATTGATGCTGCTTCGGCTAGCAGCATTCTCTTATTCTCTGAAGTAAAGACAGCCATAATGTTTCCTCGCCTTTTTGCAATTCAGCAGGACGTGATACTTATACATGAACTAGTACATGGGACAATCGAATATTCATCCAGTGACGATAATGCAATGAAACAAAACAGAATAGAAGGGGTTTTTTAAAACGACGGAAGGCCGATAAATCGGCGGTGGGCACGATAAATCGGCCCCTACGGAAATCTTGTTTATCTTGTTCAAAGCCATCATTGCGTTCCTATTTGATTATCCAGCCGCCATCTATTACGAGCATGTGGCCTGTTACATAATCTGCTTCGTCCGAAGCAAGGTAGACTGCCGCGGATGCGATATCTTCCGGTTGGCCAACACGTCCCCAGGGAGTCATATCGAGAACCTGCTGGCGTAGTTCGGGAATCTCTAATCGCCAGCGAGTCATGCCAGTCTCGACCATGCCAGGGCAAATAGCATTGACCCGAATGTGGTCGGGAGCGTAGTCCAGGGCTAAGGCGCGGGTAAACGAGACAACTGCGCCCTTCGATGCATTGTACGCAGCGCGTTTTGGGAAAGGCACAAATCCGGCAGCTGATGCAATATTGACGATAGTGCCACTACCTTGCTCTAGCATCCTTTTGATTGCGGCGCTAGCAACACGAAACACACCATTCACGTTGATGGCCATCACGTGTTCCCATTCCTCATCGGGTGTTGTGTGGGCGAGTGTAGCCTGTTGCGAGCCAGAAATCCCTGCATTGTTCACCACGATATCAAGACGTCCCCAATGAGTAATTGCAGCCTCTACCATGCGCTCTGCATCTGCTCGTACTGACACGTCCCCTACAATAAAACTTCCCCAAGGGGACCACAAAGTGCCGTTGCTAGCCGGGGTGGTCCACTCAGGTTGCTCAGTAGCGAGTGCCTCGTCTATCAATGCCGCTGTTTCACGTAATCCTTCCTCAGCGATATCACTGAGCACCAGTAAAGCGCCTTCAACAGCGAACCGACGGGCTATGCCACGTCCTATACCAGAACCTGCGCCAGTTATCAATGCAACTTTATTTGCGAGACGCATACACAATTTCCTTATTCACAGAAGAACTATGCTCACAGATCTAAATTTATCGATTATCGCGCTACTATGCATGTGTATAAGAGCATCAGCCCTGAGGATTTAGCACTACAAGGCGCAATTCGGTCATTTCTTCAATGGCATAATGTGGCCCCTCACGGCCCATACCACTATGCTTTACCCCACCATAAGGCATCTGACCCGCACGATAGAAAGAAGTATCGTTGATCATTACTCCACCGACATGTAAGCCACGTGCAGCTTCCATTGCTACGGAAATCGAGCCTGTGAAGATGCCTGCTTGCAGTCCGAATTCGGTATCGTTAGCGATTCTCAAAGCCTCTTCAAGTGTCTCGTAGGTTTGCACAACAACTATCGGTGCAAAAGTTTCCTGGCATACTACACGCATCTGTTGCTGCACATTCGTCAGTACAGCCGGGCTGAGGAAAGCCCCATT
>Ga0208324_1000339_pt1 | contig 22259 bp, 24 predicted proteins | sample Sb_taG_2_FD_187707 | JGI IMG/M metagenome (GOLD analysis project Ga0208324, IMG submission 187707) | Peat soil microbial communities from Weissenstadt, Germany - Sb_50d_5_LS metaG (SPAdes) (version 2) | ecosystem: Environmental > Terrestrial > Soil > Wetlands > Peat | place: Germany... | reverse complement strand
GTCTCGGGGGTCTCGGGGGTCGCTGGGGGGGCAGTTCCTATATAAACCTCACCTCACGCGCGCGCGGGGGATTGAGATAGATAGTGGATGTGGTGCTCCTACGGCCCCTGCGACCCCCCGGGCCTTTCCACCCGGATGAGCTTCGCTCCGTGGCTCTTGTGCCTGCTTGCCACGAACCCGGCGGCGGACAGGGAACGGGTGGCCGCGGTCAGCCTGTCCGACAGCGCGCGGGGGCTGCCTGGTCACCACTGATCCTGCTGCTGCCCGCTGCTGCCCCGGATCGCGCGCAGCAGGTCGTGCAGCGTGGCCGCGGTGCCGTCGAACACCGTCCCGCTGCACCCGCTGCCGTTCGCCCCGCCGCAGCCGCACTTGCACCAGGCCGGCGACTTCGCCGCGAACAGGCGCGCCAGCGTGGCGATGACCGGGTCGTGCTCGGCGCGGCTGGCCTGGGTCTCGTGCGCGGCGGCCAGGAACGCCTTCAGGCACCCGGTGCCGTATGCCGTGTCGTGCGCGGCCAGGATGCGCGCGTACCCGTCCATCCTGGCGTGCCCGCCCGGGGTGGCGGGCAGCTCGCGCAGCACGGCGCAGACGTGGTCGAGCAGCGCGCCGAGCAGCCGGGGCCGGGCCGCGTCCAGCTCGCGGCGGATGTCCCCGTCGCTGACCCGCTGCCCGTCCGGGATCGGGTCGAGCGGCACCTCGGTAACCCGGTCGAGCGCGTCGTCTCCGAGCCCGTAGGGCAGCGCCAGCCCGGTCGCGGCGAAGGTGCGCCGGTAGCCCATCGACACGTCGGCGAAGTTGGTCCGCATCCGCCGGAACGTGCTGCTGTGCCCGGTGACCAGCTGGCAGATCCAGTCCGACAGGTCGGCGGTGACCGCGGACATGTTGTCGAAGGTGACCACGTAGCACTTCTTGGCGCGCACGATGTTGTTTCGCTCGTCGGAGCGGTCGAGCCGCCCGTCCAGCCACTCGGTGCCGTCCACCAGGCGCGCCAGCCCGCCGCCGAGCGTCGTCTTGCCCGAGCCCGGCGCGCCGGTCGGCCAGATCCCCGGCCGGGGCACGCCTGAGAAGTAGCACGCCACGAGCCAGCCGGTGCACAGGTCCATGGTGTCCTGGCGGGTCACCCGCAGGATCTTCCACAGCTCGGCCAGGTCCCCGCCCTGCACCGGCCGGGGTAGCGGCAGGTAGCCGGCCGAGCGCCGGAACACCGGGGGCGGGAACGGCAGCTTCCGCGGGTCGCCCACGGCCCAGCCCGTGGCGGACACGAGCGCCACCTCCCCGGTGGCGTCGCCCAGGTCGAGCACGATCCCCCCGTCCGCCTGGACGGCGCGCAGCGCGGCGGACACCACCCGCCCGTTCTCCGACCCGAGTGCTTCCAGGTGGCTGGTCACGTTGTTGATCAGCGTGTCGGACGGGGTGAGCCCGGCCGGGGTCAGCTTCTCATCTTCGGCCGCCTCCGGGTTCTCGGCCAGCCACCCGTTCCACGCCTGCGCCATGTCCCGCCAGGTGACGTGGGCCAGGTTCTTGACGTCCCTGGTGAGGAACGACCGCGGGATGTAGGGCACGTCCGGCAGGGATTCCCCGGGCAGCAGGAACAGCTCGCCCCCGGTGTCCCTGGCGAACTCGTAGCTGCCCAGCAGCGCGGCGGCCAGCGCGTCGGTGCCGGGCTTCGGCGGCCTGCCGTCCCCTTCCCTCCCGTCCTCTTCGTCGTCCTGCGCAGCCTCGTGCAGCGGCGCGGTGGCCGCGGCGATGACCTCGTCGTCGTCTCCCGGGGTCATGCCGCCTCCGTCCCGAGCACGCGGCCCATCGCTGTCCTGGCCGCGGTCAGCCAGTCCCGGCAGTCCTGTTCGGTGTGCACCAGCGGCAGCAGGCCGAGGCACCGGGCGAGCTTGCCCGCCACGACCGGGTCGTACTGCTGGCGCCGCCAGTCCGGGAACGTCCGTTCGCACCAGGCGATGAGCGCGGCCGACAGCACGTGGCGGTCAGGTTCCGGTGGCGGCCTGTCCTTCCCCGGCCCCGGGGTGATCCCGTACCGCCCGGCCAGCTCGCGGGCCGCTGTCAGCCTGGCCCCGCGCGGTATGTCGTCGCCGTGCTGGTACGCCGCGTACAGGCTGACCGGCCCGTAGCCGCGCCCGCAGGAATGGCACCACGCCCAGTTGTCCTCGTCGTGCACGATCAGGGCGCGGATCTCCCCGCAGACCGGGCAGTCCGCCCGCGGCCCGTCCGTCCAGCCGATGCCGGTGAGCTTCAGCACCTCGCGGAGCGGGACGCCGTCGTCGGCTCGCCTGATCAGCTTGACCGCTCGCTGATGGGCCGGGCTGCGCGCTATTCTGGCACTGGTTGCCACAAATGCAGCTCCTAACTTTGACGTGGTGGTAACCCACGGCCCCGGCTGGCGCGAACCAGTGCGGGGCCGAACCTTGCGCTGTATCCATCGGCATCCGGCGGCACCGGCCCGTTGCTTGAACCGTCAAGTAGGCCGCGTCTTGCCTGCTCAGGTGCCATATATAGATCGTGTCTATGGGTTGCGGATTCCGATCGAGATCTGAATGGATCACGCCGCGTGCCGACTGCGGAAGTAGTCGCGGTACACGTCCTCGACGCTGCGGTAACCACGATCCCGGGCCAGGGCGTCCAGCTCGCCCAGGACCACCACGGCGAGCACGCCGCGCTCCTGATCCTCGACCGCGCGGACCTCGTCGGAATCGTGCACGCGGAAAATGTCACGCTTGAGTGGTAGCGTCTGTCGCATCGCCGTCTCTACTCCTTTCCGGACGGCAGATAAAAGCCCTGAGGTGGTGCCCAGGCATTCAGAGCGTCGAGGCCCCGGGGGGATTCCCGGGGCTTCCGCCTGTTCCGCCGTATCTTCGGCCAGCATAAACGATCAGCGGCGTCCGGTTCGGGCGGCTGACCTGCGGCAACCTGCCCCCATAATGGGAGCATGAATAGCTGTTAGGTATTGACAGCGGTCAAGAGGACGACCCTTCCCGACCATTCTGGAATAGCACACCGATTTGCTTTCCTGCCGTCCCTGAATATGCTGGGAGCACCCGAGCAGAAGAGGCGGCAAATGGCAGCGCAAACGGAGAAGAATCGCGAGGCGAAGCTGCGCTATCAGGCGAAGCGTTTGGGTTACCGCATCGAACGGGACCGTGCCCGCAGCATCGGCCTCGGCCACCTCGGGGGCTGGCGAGTCACTGACGACCAGGCCCGGGGCCGGGTGGTCGCGGGCAGGAGCTACGAGCTGAGCTTGTCTGACGTGGCCGAGCTGCTGGACGCCCGCGAGGCCACCTTGGCCAAGCGGGAGATGACGCCGTGACCGAGGGGGAGCTGGACACGGCGGCCTGGCCTGACCCGGTCCCGAACGATCGCGGCAACTACCGCGTCCGGTACGGCGGGAAGGGCACCCCGAAGTACGAGGCGATGGAGCGGGTGAAGCGCATCCGCCGGCTCAGCGAGAGCCTGGCGGAGTGGGTGGCCGAGGTGAAGGCCGCTTTCGCCGCGCGGGACTGGGAACCCCTCGGCTACCCGTCCTGGAACGACTACGTCCTCGGCGAGTACGGGCGTGAGGGATGCCTGCCCCGCGTCCCGAAGGACACCCTGCCCGCGATCGTGCAGTCGATGGCCGAGTCGATGAGCCTGCGCGCGATCGAGGCGGCGCTCGGGATCGGCAAGTCCACCGTGCACCGCGTGCTGGCCGGGCTGGAGGCCCCGCCCGGGGAGGCTGTTGTCCCACCTGGGACAGCTGCCAGCGAGGATGACCAGGTCAGCGAGCCGGGCACCTACACCGTGCACGTCACCGACGTGACGCCCGATCCCGAGCCTGAAAAGACAGTGCACGTCACCCACGTGACGCCCGATCCGCCCCCTAAGCGCACGGGCAAGGACGGCAAGTCCTACTCGCCGAAGGGCCATCCGGGCACCGCCGGCCAGCAGCCAGAGCGCTGGCTGCAGACCTGACGGAAGATCACCGGGCTGGCCCGCCTGGTGCCGGCGTTCAAGCCTCCCGGCCACTCGCCGCGGTCCCTGATCACCCAGGACATGGCCGACCTGGTCGTGCACCTGCTCCGCAAGCTCGGCAGCCTGGCGGTCGACACCGACCCGGCCCGGCGGAAGAGGTACGTCGCGACGCTCGATGAGGCGTACGAGCTGCTGGACAAGATCCGCGTGGACGCCGGCGACCAGCAGGCCGAGGGGGGCGAGCCGTGAAGATCCTGGATCTCTTCTGCGGGGCTGGCGGCGCGGCCCGCGGCTACGTGCTGGCCGGCCACACGGTGGTCGGCATTGACGTCAATCCGGAGCTGGAGGACAGCTACCTGAAGGCCGCGCACGGGTTCAAGTGCCTGGACTGGCGGGAGGCCGTCGAGACCATCACCGACGTTGACGTTTACCACGCCAGCCCGCCGTGCCAGCACGACAGCATCATGAGCCAATGCCGGCCCGGGGTTGCCGAGACCTACCCGGACCTGGTCGGGCCCGTCCGCGAGGCCCTGGCGGCCACTGGCAAGCCGTGGATTATCGAACAGCCGGACAGCAGGGTAATGCGGGCCAAGATGCACGACCCGGTCATGCTGTGCGGCACCGCGTTCGGCCTCACCGTGAGCATCGGCGCGAGCACCTGGGAGCTTCGGCGGCACCGCCTGTTCGAGAGCAGCCTGCCGCTGGCCGGGACCAGCTGCCGGCACCGGCTGCGGACCTTCCCGCTGTACGGGCACGGTTACCCGGGGAACCGGCGTGAGGAGTTCCGCGGCCTGGACTTCGCGGAGGCAGCCAGGCGGGTGATGGGGATCGACTGGACCAAGGACCGGCGCGAGCTGACCGAGGCCATCCCGCCCGCATTTACGCGATTCATCGGAGAGCAGTGGTCATGAGAGCCGTCCGGGACGAATACGGCACTATCTGGGCCTTTGATTCAGCGGAGGAAGCCAGGGCCTGGGTTACCGGGCTGCTGGCCGCCTGCCGCCGCGTCAACCTGGTGTGCCGGGTCCACGATGCTGAGTACGTCCCGGAACGGGGCGGGATGGAGCTGTGCGGGCTCTGTGAAGCCGAGCACCGGACGGCCGGGTTGCACCTGACCGTCCTGGAGCGGTGATCATGAGCACGGAGAACGTAGTGGATGCCGGAATCAGCGCGCTAGCCCGTCACTACGGCGTCACGGAAGCCGAGATCACGGAAGACCTCGTGGACATGGCTGACGCGCGCTGGCGCAGCCGGGTGCCGCTGGAAAACGTGGCGAAGTCACTCATCGTCGCGCTGGACAAACTCACGCGGCACGGCTTTGACGACGGGGCAGTATCACGGCTGGAAGAGGCAGAGCCGTGATGCCCAGGACCGAATGGCTGCCGTGCAACACGCACGTTGACCTCACCCGGGCCGCGGTCGCTGCCCGTCGTCAGCAGGCTTACGAGCTGGCCGTTAGCGGCCTGACCGAGTCCGAGGCCGCCGCCAAGCTCGGGGCCACCGTGCAGACCTTCCGCCGCTACCTCAAGCGCGAGCAGCAGATCCGCGCGGCGGTGAAGCGATGACTGACCGGGTCCTCATCGACGTCATAGCCGCCGCCAACCGGCTGGCCGCCGCCAACCGGCTAGCCGACAGCGCGGCGCCGCTCGGCCCCGCAGACCTGCGCAGGCTTGCCGTCCTGTTCGGCCCGCCCCGGGCTGCTGCTACTCGTTGACGATCCGCTTGGAGGCGGGCCCGGTCCCGTCCAGCAGCTTGAGCTTGGGGAACAGCAGGCGGATGACATCGCGCCTCGCCGCTACCGGCATGCCGTCCCACCTCGCGTCGACGTCCGCGCCGGGGGCGGCCAGCTCGCGCAGCGCCAGCGGCACGGCCAGCTCGGCGGCCCGCTTCTCCGCGGCCTCGATCAGCGGCATCAGCTTGCCCTCGCGGATGGCGTAGGCATGCGCGGAGATGTCCGCCTCGGCCCACTCGTCCAGCTCGGCCCGCAGCCGCGCCGCCTCGGCCCGTGCCTGCACGATCCGCTCGTCATTGCCGGCCACCAGGTGGGCGTACAGGTCGGGCCTGGCCACCCGGCGCTTTACCGCGGCAGTCACGAACACATCTGCCTCTTCCATGTTGACCCTGTTTGAGTGTCCCTGGTGCTCGGAGCACCAGTATTTGAGGGTCGTCATGCGGCACCGCAGCGTGTTGACCTGGACGGGCTTGCCGCACACATCGCAGATCATCAGGTACGACAGCAGGAACTTCGCCTTCCCCGGGCGGGTCCGGTGCCGTGCGGGATTGCTGAGCACATGCTGAGCCGCCCAGAAGATGTCATCTCCGATGATCGGATTCCACTGCGCGTCGATCAGCTCATCGCCCACGCGCCGCTTCCCGATGTACGCCGGGCTGGCAGCCAGCCTGCGGACGGTGCGGCGGGTCCACTCCCCGCTGCCGTTGTTGCCGCCATGCGCGGGGATCTTCCGGCGGTTCAGGTCATCGGTGATCGCAGACACCGGCTCGGCTGAGGCGATCCTGCGGATGATCTCGGCGGCTATCTCCGCCTCGCCCGGAAGGGGGCGCTGCCCGGTCAGGGCCCCGGTGCGCTCGTCATGGGTTCGCTCGAAACCGTACTGCCTGACCCCGTGCGGCATCCCGTTGGCGGCGTTCGTGGCGAGAGCCCGCTGGGTGCGCTCGGATGTCTTCTCGCTGTCGTCCTCCGCGTCCACTCCCTCTTCGATGAGAGTCTTGCGGTCGCGGCGGACCCGCATGTCGTAGGTATGCCGGTGGGTGGTCACGTGGATGAGCACGCCCTGCTCCCGGCACAAGTCCAGGAAGTCCGTCCACTCGCTGAGCTTGCGGCTGCCCCTGGACGCTTCCCAGAGGTAAACGATGTCCAGGTTGCCGCGCTCGACGTCATCGACCAGGCGGGGCCAGTCCACCCGCTCCTTGCGGGCGAACCGGGACGCGGATTCCTCATCCTCGTACCGGCTGGCTTCCAGGTGACGGTTCGCCCTGATCGCCGCATCATTGTCCGCGTGCTGCTCGGCGACGGAGCGAGCCCGGTCCCGGGGGTCCTTCTTCTTCCGGTCCTTGTGTGAAACGCGCCCTACATTCCCGGCTCTCAGAGGCATCGGATCTACACTTCCGTTCATGGGTTCGATGGTAAACCCTGCTGCGTGGAAAGTGGCGCAAGCGGACCTGCGCGCCCGCCGCGGCCAGGCCCTGCTCACCGTCGGCGTGGTCGCGGGGGTGGTGGCCGCGCTGGCCTTGGCCACGGTGCTCCTCCAGGGCGCCGTCAACCCCTGGCAGCAGCTGTTCGACCGCACCCGCGGCGCGGACGTGCTGATCTACTTCGCGAACGGAACCAACACGAGCGGCCTGCGCTCGATACCGGGAGTCCAGGCGGTCGCCCCGCCCTACCAGGCTGCCTCGGCCACGCTCGAGCAGGGCCCGGTGCGCTCGCCGGTGGAACTGCGGGCCATGACCCCGGTCCTGCCGTCCATCTCCGCGCCGCTCGTGGTGGCCGGCACCTGGCTGCGGGCCTCGGCCCGGAACGGCGCCGTCCTCGAGGCGTCGTTCGCCGCCGCGGTGCACGTCGGGGTGGGGGACAAGATCGCCGTGGACGGCATCGACGGCACCGAGGTGCAGATGCGCGTGATCGGCCTCGCGGACACCGCCGACCAGGGCTTCTACCCGCAGTGGACGCCGGGCCTGATCTGGGTGCAGCCACGGCTGCTCGACCAGGTCGAGCGGTACGCCAGCGAGACCGAGGAGGTCGTCGGCCTGCGGCTGTACGACAACTCCACCGTAGCCACCGGTCAGGTCGTGCAGACCATCTGGAACCTGTACAACGGCCCGGACCAGAACTCGGCGTCGGCGGTCGAGCGCTACTCGACCTGGCAGCAGGTCAAGCAGTCGATGGCGAGCAACGACCGGCTGCTGGGGCTGCTTCTCGCCTTGTTCGGCATCATCGCCCTGGTGGCCGCCCCGTGCGCCATCGCCAACGTCACCGCGGGCCGGGTCCTGGTGCAGCGTCAGGACATCGCGATGCTGAAGGCGCTCGGGTTCACCCCGGGACAGGTGGTGCGGATGCTGCTGGCCGAGCAGACCTTGCTCGGCGCGGCCGGGGCCGGGCTCGGGCTGGTCGTCGCCCACGTGGCGACGTCGCCGGAGTTCGTCCGGCCGCCTGACGGAACGCCGGTGAGCCTGGGGCCGCTGTCCGGCTCCTGGATGGCGCTGATCGCCGTCGGCACCGTGCTCACCGTCGCGGTGGCCACGGTCATCCCGGCCTGGCGGGCGGGCAAGGTGTCGCCGGTAGCCGCGGTCCAGCCGAGCCCGCCGCGCGGTCACCTGTCCCTGCTGGCCCGGCTGGGCCTGCTCGTCCACCTGCCGGCCGCCCTGGTCCTCGGGGCCAGGGACTCACTGACCCGGCGGCTGCCCGCCGTGCTGACCGTGTTCGGCCTCGCTATTCCCCTGGTGATGATCACGATCGCGCTGACGTGCTGGTCGACCATTGACGGCTTCTCCCGTGACCCGGGGAAGATCGGCCTCGCCGCTGCGGTCAGGGTGAGCCAGGGCGGCCTGGACGCTCGGCAGACGGCCGGTCTCATCGAGCACGATGACCAGGTGCTCGCGTGGTATCCGGGGGCCGAATTCGACACCCTGCTCCCGGGCGACAACGGCACCTTCACCGCCCGGGCCATGGGGACCTCCGCCCGGCCCTACCCGTTCGAGCCGGCGGCGGGGCGGTTGTACCACGCGGCCAACGAGGCCGTGGCGGGCCAGGGCTTCCTCGACCTGATGCACATCAAGGTCGGGACGTGGATCTCGCCGACCATCGACGGCGTGCCGGTGATCTTGCACATCGTCGGCCGGACCATCGAGCCGTACAACAACGGGGATGTCCTTGACTTCGGGCTGGACGCGCTGCCCGCGGCCGAGGCGGCCTCGCCGCCGTTCTACAGCCTGGTGCTCAAGCCCGGGGTGTCCGCCGCCGAGGCCCGGGCTCACCTGCTCGAGGTATCGCAGGACCGGCTCGACGTCCAGGTGGTGGCCAATCCCGCCAGCCAGCTCGGGATCATGCTGGTGGTGATCGCGGTCTCGGTCGTCATCCTGGCGGTCATCGCGCTGGCGAACCTGCTGACCGCGACCGTGGTCGGGCAGCGCGACCACCTGCATGAGGCGGGCGTGCTCAAGGCCATGGGGCTCACCCCGCGCCAGGTCATCGCCACCCTGGTGGTCAACGCGACCATCCTCACCGCGATCGGGGTGACCGCCGGGACGCTGGCAGGCCTGATGATCGCGCCCCGGCTGATCAACATGCAGGGCCAGACGAGCGGCATCGGCTCGGGGATCGCCGCCGGGCTGTCCGTCGTGGCGATCGCCGAGATCGTGGCCATCGCGCTGGCCATCGCCGCGGCCGCGGCGCTGTTCCTGGCCCGCCGCACCACCCGGATCCCGGATTCCGCCTACCTGCGCGGCGCGGCCCGGCCGCAGCGCAGGCCCGCGGCGTCGGCCAGGTAGGCCCTGCCCGTTAAAACCCGGCGGGATTTCCCTCCGGGGTGTCGGGATGCCGACTACTCCGCGCACCCGGTTGCGGGTAGCGTTCGGGTATGACGACAACCGGCGCGAGCCAGGTGACCGCCCCGTTCGGGCAGATGGTCACGGCGATGATCACCCCCATGACCCCCGATGGGGCCGTCGACTACGACGGGGCCGCCCGCCTAGCCGAGTACCTGGTTACCGGCATGCGCAACGACGGGCTGGTCGTGAACGGGACCACCGGGGAAGCACCCACCACCACCGACGCGGAGAAGGAGCGCCTGATCCGGGTCGTGGTCGAGACGGTGGGCTCGCGCGCCAAGGTGGTCGCCGGGGTCGGCACCAACATCACCGCGCACACCATCGAGCTGGCCCGCAGCGCCGAACGGGCCGGGGCGCACGGCCTTCTGGTCGTCACCCCCTACTACAACAAGCCGCCGCAGCCGGCGCTGGAGGCCCACTTCACCGCGGTCGCCGACGCCACCGGCCTGCCCATGCTCATCTACGACATCCCCGGCCGGACCGCCGCCGCCGTGGCGACGGAGACGCTCATAAAGCTGGCCGCCCACCCGCGCATCGTCGGCGTCAAGGACGCCAAGGACGACCCGTCCGCCACCTCGCACGTGCTGGCCCGGACTGACCTTATTTATTACTGCGGCACCGACCTGCTGAACCTGCCCTGGCTCTCCCTCGGCGCGGTCGGCTTCATCAGCGTGGTCGGCCACGTGGTGGGGGACCGGCTGCACGAGATGATCGACGCGTTCAGCGGCGGTGACACCGGCCGGGCCCGGCGGATCCACTACGAGCTGATCCCGGTCTATGACGGGCTGTTCCGCAACCAGGGCGCGGTGATGGCCAAGGCCGCCCTCGACCTGCTCGGCGTGCCGGGCGGCGCGGTGCGCGCTCCGCTCCTGGCCGCCACGGACTCCGAACGCCATCAGCTGGCTCTCGACCTCACCGCGGGCGGCGTGAAGCTGCCGGGGACGGCATAAGCGCGTGAGCCACCCGCACCCGGACCTCACCCCGCCTCCCGCGCTGGCCCGCGGCGGCCTGCGCATCGTCGCCCTGGGCGGGATCGGCGAGATCGGCCGGAACATGACGGTCTTCGAGTACCGCGGCCGGCTGCTCATCGTGGACTGCGGCGTCCTGTTCCCCGATCCCGACCAGCCCGGCGTGGACCTGATCCTGCCCGACTTCGGGTACCTGGACGGCCGGCTCGGCCAGGTCGAGGCGCTCGTCCTCACGCACGCCCACGAGGACCACATCGGCGCGATCCCCTACCTGCTCCGGGAGCGGCCCGACATCCCGCTGGTCGGCTCGAGGCTGACCCTGGCCCTCGTGCAGAGCAAGCTGGCCGAGCACCGTCTCGACCCGGTGACCGTGGAGGTGGTCGAGGGCAGCCACGGCTCGTTCGGGCCCTTCGACTGCGAGTTCCTGGCCGTCAACCACTCGATCCCGGACGCGCTGGCCGTGGCCATCCGGACCGAGGCCGGCCTGGTCCTGCACACCGGCGACTTCAAGATGGACCAGCTGCCGCTGGACGGCAGGCTCACCGACCTGGCCGGGTTCGCCCGGCTCGGCACCGCGGGCGTCGACCTGCTGATGGCCGACTCGACCAACGCCGAAGTGCCCGGCGTGGTGACCTCCGAACGTGACATCGCGCCCGTCCTCGACGAGATCTTCGCCAGCACCAGCCAGCGCATCATCGTCGCCTGTTTCGCCTCGCACGTGCACCGGGTCCAGCAGGTGCTCGATACCGCGGTCAGGCACCGGCGCAAGGTCGCCTTCGTCGGCCGGTCCATGGTGCGCAACATGGGCGTCGCGCGTGACCTCGGGTACCTCCGGGTGCCCGGCGGCCTGCTGGTCGACCTGCGCGAGGCCGAGGAGATGCCGCCCGGCGGCGTGGTGCTGATCTCCACCGGCTCGCAGGGCGAGCCGATGTCGGCCCTGACCCGGATGGCCGGCCGCGACCACCCGATCCGGATCGCCGCCGGGGATACCGTCATCCTCGCCTCGTCGCTGATCCCGGGCAACGAGACGGCGGTGTACCGGGTGATCAACGGGCTCACCCGGCTCGGCGCGCGCGTGGTGCACCGCGGCTCCGCCCTGGTGCACGTGTCGGGGCACGCGCCGGCCGGCGAACTGCTCTACGTTCTCAACCTGGTCCGGCCGCGCAACTTCATGCCGATCCACGGCGAGTGGCGCCACCTGCGCGCGCACGCCCAGCTCGCCTCGCTGACCGGAGTGCCCGACGCCAACATCGTGATCGCCGAGGACGGCGTCGTCGTGGACCTGGTGGACGGCCAGGCCAGCATCGTCGGCGCGGTGACCTGCGGATACGTCTACGTCGACGGGCTGACGGTCGGCGAGGTCACCGAGTCGCAGCTCAAGGACCGCCGCATCCTCGGCGAGGAAGGCTTCGTCTCGATAGTGATCGTGGTCGACGCCAGCTCCGGCAAGACGGTGGCCGGCCCGGAACTCCACGCTCGCGGCGCCGGCATCGACGACGCCGCGTTCGGTGAGGTGCTGCCCAAGATCGAGGAGGCCCTGGCCCTGGCCGCCGCGGACGGCATCACCGACGCCCACCAGATCAGCCAGCTGGCCCGCCGCATCGTCGGCAAGTGGGTCAGCGACAACTACCGTCGCCGCCCGATGATCATCCCCGTCGTGATCCAGGCCTAGCCCGGCGAAAGCACCCGGACCGGGGAGCCGGCGGCGAAAGCCACGATGTCCTCGACGGCCTCGCCGTAGAAGACCCGGTAGGACTCGTCGGTGACGTACCCGAGGTGCGGGGTGAGCACCACGTTGGGCGCCCTCCGCAGCGGGGAGGACAGCGGCAGCGGCTCCACGTCGTAGACGTCCAGGGCCGCGCCCGCGATGGAGCCCGTCCGCAGCGCGGTCAGCAGCGCCGCGCTGTCCACCAGCGGACCGCGCGAGGTGTTCACCAGGTAGGCGGACGGCTTCATCAGCGCCAGTTCGGCCGCGCCGACCAGCCCCACGCTGCGCGGGCTGAGCTTGTAGTGCACGGTGACCACATCGGCCGACGCGAACAGATCCTCCTTGCCGACCGCCTTGGCGTGCACCTTCTCCGCCTGCGACGGATCCAGATTCTGGCTCCACGCCACCACGTGCATGCCGAACGCCCGGCCGATCTCCGCCACCCTCCGGCCCTGGTGGCCCAGGCCGACGACGCCCAGCCGCTTGCCGTCCAGGCCGGTGCCGACCGTCCGCTGCCAGCCGCCGCCCACGCCGAGTGCCGCCCCGCCCGCCCGTCCGGCCATCTTCAGCCGCTGGTCTTCCTCCGGGATGTGCCGGAGCAGCGCCAGGATGAGCCCCCAGGTCAGCTCGGCCGTCGCGGAACCCACCCCGCCGGTGCCGCAGACGGTGATCCCACGCGCGGCGGCCGCGTCCAGGTCGATGGACGTGTTCGACATGCCCGTGGTGACCAGCAGCCGCAGCCGCGGGAGCCGGCCCAGCCGTTCGGCGTCGAACGGCGTCCGCTCCCGCATGGCCACCACGATGTCGTACGGCTCCAGCGCGTTGACCAGTGCTTCCGTACGTCCGATGTGCTGGGCGAAGACGTGGATCTCGGCCAGTTCCCGTACCGAGGACCAGTCCGCGCTGGCCAGCGCAACCTGCTGATAATCATCGAGGATCGCGACCTGCATGCGCCGACCCTATCGGTCCCCGCCGCGGGGCTGGCCACCGTATCGCCTTAAAATCCTGGTACCGAACGAATCGTGGTTCACGCTCTATCTTTCCCCACTCGCCTCCGGGCGCTCTTGACCCGCCGCCTTCCCTCGTCGCTCCTTCGTCGCTCCTCAGTCCAGGCGGCGGCGCGCCCTTTGGCTCGCGGGGCCCCCGGCCACGCCGTTACGCTGTGGGCGACACGCGCCCCGGGGTGCTTCGCCCAGAGCGGCATCCTCGCTACGTTTGTAATCGTGGCGACCCGTGTCCGGAATGAACCGACCCGTCAGCCCGGCGCCCCCGCGGCCCGGACTGGCGCGCGCGGCCGCGGCAGATCGGCGAGCTATTCCGGCGGCACCCCGCGCCGCACCCCGCGCCCCAGATCCGGCCAGAAACCCGGTACCAAACCTCGTAACAGGCCGCGTAACCAGCCCCGCAAACCACCTCGCTCCCATGACCCGGTGGTGATCCTGATCGGGTGGACCGGCCGGGTGCTGCAGGGCACCTGGATGGCGCTGGCCGGCGCCGTCGGGTGGGTGGCCCGGTCGATCGGCCGCGGCGCGCGCGACGTGGAACCGCATCACCGCCGGGACGGGCTCGGCCTGCTCACCCTCGGGGTGGCCATCGTGCTCGCGGGCGGCCTGTGGGTGCGGATGGACAACGCGGCCGGGCACAGCATCCAGGAGGCGGTCACCGGCGGGATCGGGTCGCTGGCCTTCCTGGCTCCGGTGCTGGTCGTGTTGCTGGCCTGGCGGTTCCTGCGCCATCCGGACCGCAACCAGGCGACCCGGCGGGCCGCGATCGGCTGGGCCGCCCTGCTGCTCGGCCTGTGCGGCCTGCTCGAGATCGCCAAGGGCACGCCGCATCCGTCCGACGGCGCGGCCGTGATCCGCAAGGCAGGCGGTTTCGTGGGGTACGGGACCGGCGAGCCGCTGGCCGCCGCCCTGACCCCGTGGGTGGCGGCGGCACTGCTCGCCCTGCTGGCCCTCTTCGGGCTCCTGCTCATCACCGGCACCACGCTGCACGGGATCCCCGAACGTCTCTACGGCCTGCGCGAGGTATTCGGGCACGCCGGGCCGGAGCATGACGACGAGGACAGCCTGGAGATCGACGAGGACTACGAGGCGGGCACCGGGGTCCGGGCCCGTGGACCGCGCGGCCAGATCGCCAAGAACGTCCGGCTGCGCCCGGCCCTGGAGGGCGGCGACCGGGTCAAGCCGTATGACACGCCGCTGATCGGCCCGGGTAAGAAGCGCGCCGGCGCGGCGCAGGCGGGCGCCGGCGCCCGTCCGGACGGCGAGGCCGGGCTGATCGAAGCGCTCGGCTTCGGCACCCACGAGGACGCGGCCATCGGAAGCCCCGCCACCCCGGCCAGCCCCGCGGCCGAGAGCTCCAGGGAACCCGCGGAGCTCAAGCCGTCGGCGCTGCGCATCCCCGAGCAGCTCACGCTCACCGGCGACGCGATCGCCTACACCCTGCCGCCGATGGCGTTGCTGCGGCCCGGCTCGGCGCCGAAGCAGCGGACCCGGGCCAACGACATCGTGGTCGAGGCGCTGTCCGAGGTCCTCGAGCAGTTCCAGGTGGACGCCCAGGTCACCGGGTTCAGCCGGGGTCCCACGGTGACCAGGTACGAGATCGAGCTGGGGCCCGCGGTCAAGGTGGAGCGGGTCACCGCGCTGCAGAAGAACATCGCCTACGCGGTCAAGAGCGCGGACGTGCGGATCGTCTCCCCGATCCCGGGCCGGTCTGCGATCGGGGTGGAGATCCCCAACGCGGATAAGGAGATCGTCAGCCTCGGCGATGTGCTCAAGTCGCAGGTGGCGATCGGCGACCACCATCCGATGGTGGTCGGCCTGGGCAAGGACGTCGAGGGCCGGGTGCTGGTGGCCAACCTGGCCAAGATGCCGCACATCCTGATCGCCGGAGCTACCGGAAGCGGCAAAAGCGTTTGCCTCGGCAGTCTCATCTGTTCCATCCTGACCCGAGCCACGCCGGACGAGGTGCGGATGATCCTGGTCGACCCCAAGCGGGTCGAGCTGAGCATTTACGACGGCATCCCGCACCTGATCACGCCGATCATCACCAGCCCGAAGAAGGCGGCCGAGGCGCTGGACTGGGTGGTCGGCGAGATGGAGCGCCGGTACGACGACCTGGCCGCCTGCGGGTTCCGGCACGTGGACGACTTCAACAAGGCGGTCCGGGCTGGACAGCTCAAGCCCCCGCCCGGCAGCGAACGAACCTACCTGCCCTACCCCTACCTGCTGGTCATCGTGGACGAGCTGTCCGACCTGATGATGGTCGCGCCGCGCGACGTCGAGGACGCGGTGGTCCGCATTACCCAGCTGGCCCGGGCGGCCGGCATCCACCTGGTGCTCGCCACCCAGCGGCCGTCCGTGGACGTGGTGACCGGCCTGATCAAGGCGAACGTCCCGTCCCGGCTGGCCTTCTCGACGTCGTCCCTGGCCGACTCCCGGGTCATCCTGGACCAGCCGGGCGCGGAGAAGCTGGTCGGGCAGGGCGACGCGCTGTTCCTGCCGATGGGCGCGTCCAAGCCGATCCGGCTGCAGAACGCGTTCGTGTCGGAGAAGGAGATCCGTGACATCGTCGCGCACTGCAAGAAGCAGGCCGAGCCCACCTACCGGGAGGACGTCGCCGCCGCGCCGGAACGCCGCGAGATCGACGCGGACATCGGCGACGACCTCGACCTGCTGGTCCAGGCCGCGGAGCTGATCATCACCACCCAGTTCGGGTCGACGTCGATGCTGCAGCGCAAGCTCCGGGTCGGCTTCGCCAAGGCCGGGCGGCTGATGGACCTGCTGGAGAGCCGGGGCATCGTGGGCCCGAGCGAGGGCTCCAAGGCCCGCGACGTGCTGGTCCGGCCGGACGACCTGGACGAGACGCTCATCTCGCTGCGGGGCGGGTAGACGCCGGAACTGGCCGCAGTGGCCGCGCCGATCTGGCAGTCTTTGCTGTCTACACTTGGTGATGGTCCTCGCCCCCGGGGAGTGGGAAAATCGCGACCGAAAGCACGTGGAGGCGCAGCGTGAGCATCGGCGAATCCCTGGCCGACGCGCGCCGTCAGGCCGGTCTCACTATTTCTCAGGTCAGCCAGCAGACCCGGATCAGGGAGTCGATCATCCGGGACATCGAGCAGGGTGACTTCTCCACGTGCGGCGGCGATTTCTACGCGCGCGGGCACATCCGCAGCATCGCCGGGGCCGTCGGCGCCGACCCGGCCCCGCTGATCAGCGAGTACGACGCCGACCACGGACCGCTGCACCCGCTGCGGGCGGCCGAGGTGTTCGAGCACTCCAAGCCGATCAAGATCCGCGAGCGGCGCTCGCCCAGCCTGGCCCTGATCGTGGTCGTGGTGCTGCTCGCCGTCATCGGCTTCGCCGCCTACCGCCTGGTCTCCTCGCACAACAACAAGGGGAACAATCTCGCCGGCACCGCCGCCACCAGCAGCACCACGCCCAGCGCCCATCCGACGCCGAAGGCCACGGCCTCGCCCACCCCGTCCGCGACACCCTCCCAGCTGGTGATCAAGGTCACCGCCACGGAGGACTGCTGGATCTCGCTCACCAAGGCCAGCGACGGATCGCAGCTGTACATGGGGGTCGTCTCGGCGGGCAGCTCGATGACGTGGACGGAGAAATCCGCGGTGCAGATGGTCCTGGGCAATCCGGGCGGGGTCGTCCTCATGGTGAACGGCCACGAAAAGCACCCGAACCCGAACACAGTCGCTTACCTGAGCTTCAGCCTCCCGTCGGGATCTCAATCCGGCTAGCCCGCGGCCGCTCCGGCGGGTGTCGGCCCCCTCGGGCGAGAGCGGTCCCGGGCGTCCCCGCTCACGGGCCAGCCCAGGATTGCTGTCGCATAGGCTCTCGGTGTGTCTTCACCTTCCGGATCTCTTCGGCCCCCCGCCGGGTCCGGGCCGCGGACCCCGCGGTCGGTCAGCCTGGTCACCTTGGGCTGCGCCCGCAACGAGGTTGATTCCGAGGAACTCGCGGCGCGGCTGACCGCGTCCGGCTGGGAGCTGACCTCGGCCGATGACGCCAGCGTGGTGCTCGTGAACACGTGCGGCTTCATCCAGGCGGCCAAGCAGGAATCCATCGCCGAGCTGCTGTCCGCGGCCGAGTCCGGCGTGAAGGTCGCCGCGGTGGGCTGCCTGGCCGAGCGCTACGGCGCCGAGCTCGCGGACGAACTGCCCGAGGCGCAGATCCTCAGCTTCGACGACTACGGCGATATCGGCACTCGGCTAGACGACGTGCTGGCCGGCCGCCGCCGTCCCGCCCACACCGCGCGGGACCGCCGCACGTTGCTGCCCATCACCCCAGCCGCCCGCCAGCCCAGCCCCGCCGTGCCCCCCAGCCCTGCCGCGCCATGGATTGGTCCGGCGGGGGGCGTATTCCGGCGCCGGCTGTCCGCGGGCGTGGTGGCGCCGCTGAAGATCGCCTCGGGCTGCGACCGGCGCTGTTCGTTCTGCGCCATCCCGTCCTTTCGCGGCGCGTTCGTGTCCCGGCGCCCGCCGGAGATCCTGGCCGAGGCGGGCTGGCTGGCCAGCCAGGGCGTACGCGAACTGGTGCTGGTAAGCGAAAACTCCACGTCCTACGGCAAGGACCTGGGCAACCTGCGGCTGCTCGAGGAGGTCCTTCCCGACCTGGCCGCCACCGAAGGCATCGAGCGGGTCAGGATCAGCTACCTGCAGCCCGCCGAGCTGCGCCCGGGCCTGATCGAGGTCATCGCGTCGACGCCGGGGGTGGCCGACTACTTCGACCTGTCATTCCAGCACGCGAGCGGGCCGGTGCTGCGGGCCATGCGGCGGTTCGGTGACCGCGAGCGCTTCTGGGCCCTGCTCGACCAGATCCGGGAGATCAGTCCCGGCGCCGGCGTCCGGTCCAACTTCATCGTCGGCTTCCCCGGCGAGACCCCGGCCGATCTGGCCGAGCTCGAGCTGTTCCTCGGCCGGGCCGGCCTGGACGCCATCGGGATCTTCGGCTACTCCGACGAGGACGGCACCGAGGCCGCGTCCCGGCCCGGCAAGCTGGACGACGCGGAAGTCGCCCGCCGGGTAGAGGAGTTCGCCGATCTGGCCGAAGAGCTGATGGCCCAGCGGGCCGCCGACCGGCTGGGGGAGACCCTCGACGTCCTGATCGAGGAGCCCGTCCCCGCCGAAGAGTCCGGCGAGGACGGGACCTTCACCGGCCGGTCCGCCCATCAGGCGCCCGAAGTCGACGGGGTGACCACGGTCCGGTCCGCGGTTCCGCTCGCTCCCGGCGACCTGGTCCGCGCGGTGGTAACCGGGTCGGACGGAGTGGACCTGGTTGCCGACGCGACCCTTGGGAGGCAAGATCGTGGGCGTGGGGTCCTTGGGGTCGGAGGCGCCGCACCCGGGGGAGCCAGCCGGCCACCCGGCATCCGCGGGTGAGAACGCGTACGAGCTGGCCGGGCAGATCCTCGCCCGGCTGGAGGCGGGCGGTCATACCGTCGCCGTCGCCGAATCGCTGACCGGCGGCCTGGTCGCCGCCGCGCTCACCGATATACCGGGGGCGTCGGCGTCGTTCCGCGGCGGGGTCGTCACCTACGCCACCGAGCTCAAGGCGTCCCTGCTCGGCGTGGACCGGGGCATGCTGGCCCGGCACGGCGCGGTCTACGCGCCGGTGGCCGCGGCCATGGCGGCCGGGGTCAGAACCCGGCTCGGCGCGACCTACGGGGTGGCCACCACCGGGGTGGCGGGTCCCGAGCCCGCGGACGGGCAGCCGGTGGGCACGGCGCACATCGCCGTCAGCGCCGCAGACGACACGGTGGTGCGCACCGTCGTGCTGACCGGTGACAGGCACCGCATCCGTAGACTGACCGTGGAGCATGCCCTCGGCTTGCTGCTCGGCAGGCTCCGGGAAGATACAGACTGATTACAGCGTTACGTTGGCAGCGAACACGGGGTGGCCGGATCTCGCAAACTAGCCGTAATGCCAGGTACGGTGAGAGTGTCGGCGGTTCGGCCTTGGAAAGGAGTGCGACTATGGTTCTGCTCCGTCAGTTGCTAGGTGACGTGCTGCGCCGGCTGCGCCTGCGGCAGGGTCGTACGCTGCGTGAGGTCTCCGCCTCAGCGCGTGTTTCCCTCGGCTACTTGTCCGAGGTTGAGCGCGGCCAGAAGGAAGCCTCATCCGAACTGCTCGCCGCGATCTGCGGCGCCTTGGGTACTCCGCTCTCTCAGGTCTTCCGTGAGGTCTCGGATAACTTCGCCCTCGCGGAACTCCAGCACGAGCCCGTGCTGGCGATGCCGAGGGAGCCTGGCCTGCGGGTGCCGGCCGAGGCGCGGCCGGGCCTGGCGTCGGCGCCGGACTTCGTCTCGATCAGCACCATCGATCCGGATGCCGAGACGCTGGAGTTCGCGGACTCCGAGTCGGGCTTCGGCACCGCCTCCGGGCACGTGCACGACGTCACGGACATGGTGCCGGTCTGACCGCAGAGCTTCTCTGACCGCAGAGCTTCGCTCGGCCGCGTTACCTCAGACCCAGGCGCGCGGGTTCTCCGTGAGATCGCGCACCATGTCGGGCAGGTTGCCTGACACGATGTTGGCCAGCGTGACCTGCTCGAGGACGGCCCGTTCATTGGCTCGGAGCGCGATCCAGACCTGCCGCAGGGGTTCGGCTACTCCCGGATAGGTGATGTTCTCCGGGCGTTCGCCCCGCACGCCCAGCAGTTGGCCGTCGATGACCCTGATGATGTCGGCCAGCGAGATCTCAGACGCCGGGCGCGCCAGCCAGAAGCCGCCGTCCGGTCCGCGCTGGCTGCGGATGAGCCCGGCCCGCCGGAGCTGGGTCAAGATCGTCTCCAGGAACTTCCCCGGGATCTGCTGCGCGTGGGCGAGCTGATCGGCGGTGACGTGACCGGGGCCGGCCGCGGCGAGTTCGATGACAGCACGCAGTGCGTAGTCGGCCCGGGCTGACAGTCGCATGACCGCCATTATGCACGTTCCCCACTGATTTTCTGGCATTGGCGTCCTGCCTCCCGTCACGCCGAGGCCCGGCTCCGTATTAGGCTCACTCCGGGAAACGCGACCAGCCGGCCGGGAGGGAGTATGGACACGCCATCCGAGGACGAGCCGGGCACCATGCCGCTCGCCATCGCCCGGGCTCGTGCTCGCACCATGAGCCCGCTGGCCGCCGTGTCCGCCGAACCCGCCGAGAGTGTCGACGGCGCCGACGCTAACGGGAGCAACGGGCACCGCCGCCTGCTGGAGCAGATCGGCCGGCCGCGGTTCAAGCGGCCCCGGTTCAAGCGGCCGCGGTTCAAGTGGCCCCGGTTCAAGCGGCCCCGGTTCAAGCGGCCCCGGTTCAAGTGGCCCCGGCTCAGCGAGCCCTGGCTCAGGCGCGTGATCCTGGTGGCCTGGCCGGTCGGCCTGGCCGCCGCGGGTGTCGTCCTGTACCTGTGCTACCTGGCCGTGTCGCGGACGGAGGAGGTCACCTCCGACGGCGCCTCCATCGCGTTGCAGGCCTGGGACATGCTGCACGGCAACCCGCTGCTGCGCGGCTGGACGACCACCGACGTGACGTTCTACACCACCGAAGTGCCCGAGTACACGATCGTGGAGTGGGTCCGCGGGCTGAACGCCGACGTGCTGCACGCCTCGGCCGCGATCACCTACACGCTGGTGGTGCTGACCGGCGGGCTGCTGGGCCGGGGCCGGGCCAAGGGCCGGGAAGGCATGGTCCGCCTCTTCCTCGCCTCCGGGATCATGGTCGCGCCCCAGCTCGGCGCGGGCGTGTTCATCCTGGTCTTCCAGCCCGACCACATCGGCACCTCGGTGCCGCTGCTGCTGACCTGGCTGGTCCTCGATCGTGCCCCCAGAAGCTGGTACGTGCCGCCCATCATCGCGCTGATGCTGGCCTGGAGCGCGGTCGGCGACCAGCTGATCCTGCTCATCGCCGTGGCCCCGCTGGCCGCGGTCTCCGCCGTGCGCGCCTACCAGATCCTGGTCCAGCGCCGCGAGGGGTGGCGCAGCGGGTGGTTCGACGTGTCGCTCGTGGTGGCGGCGGCCGCAGCGGCGGAGATCTCCCGGATCGTGGTCAGGGAGATCTCCGTGCACGGCGGGTATGCCATGCTGCCCGTCCCGGCAAGCCTGGCCCCGGTCACCGACATGTCCTCGCACCTGTGGCTGCTCGTGCAGAGCATCTGCGGGCTGTACGGCGCCGACCTGTTCGGCATGACGTCGATCGGGCTGGACGCGGCCATCGCGCTGCTGCACCTGGTCGGCCTGGCCCTGGCCGTGTGGGGCCTGTGGCTGGTCATCCGGCGGTTCTTCAGCTGCGAGGACCGCATCGCCCAGCTCCTGACCGTGGGCATCCTGATCAACTTGGCCGCCTACATGCTGAGCACCACGCCCACCACCTACTGGAGCGCGCGCGAGGTGGCGCCCGTCCTGCCGATGGGCGCCGTACTGGCCGCCCGGATGCTGGGCGGCCGGCTGCGGAAGGCCCGGCTGGTGCCGGCCCTGAGCGTGGCCCTGGCCTGCTACCTGGCGGCTCTCGGTTACACGGTCGCGCAGCCGAGCATCCCGGCCGTCACCCAGAACCTCGCGGACTGGCTGGCCGCAAACCATCTGACCTACGGCCTGAGCAGCTACGGGATATCCAACACCACCACGCTGGCCAGCGGCGAGACCGTCAACGTGCGCCCGGTGAGCTGGGAAGGCAACTACGTCGCGGCCGGGCCCTACGAGTTCGACAAATCCTGGTACGACCCCACCCTCCACTACGCGAACTTCGTCGTGCTGATCGACCCGCCGCTCCCGATCGACCCGATCGCGCTCTGGGAGGTGCGGGTCTCGTTCGGGAAGCCGCAGCACATCTACCACTTCAGCCGCTACACCATCATGACCTTCAACAAGAACCTGCTGACCGACCTCGTCCCGTCACTGCCCCCGCCGCCCCCGGGCTGACCCGCCCGCGTCCCCGACAGCCCTGCCTCGTCCCCGGTCAGGATCCTGTGTGCCTCCGCGCACCGCGCCTCCGCGACCGCACCGCCCGGGCGGCCTGCAGTCCCGCAGCCCCCGCTAGTGCGCTAGCGCCCCAAAAGCGCGGAGGATC
>Ga0208324_1000338_pt1 | contig 22265 bp, 20 predicted proteins | sample Sb_taG_2_FD_187707 | JGI IMG/M metagenome (GOLD analysis project Ga0208324, IMG submission 187707) | Peat soil microbial communities from Weissenstadt, Germany - Sb_50d_5_LS metaG (SPAdes) (version 2) | ecosystem: Environmental > Terrestrial > Soil > Wetlands > Peat | place: Germany... | reverse complement strand
TCCTCGCGTTCGCCGACCCTATCCCTCACCACCCCGATGAACCAGAGGAAAGCGATGCCGGCGAACGGGACCAAGTTCAGCGCGATGGCCACCGCGGCTCTCTTGCCGGAATCGGTCAGCCACGTGCCGGTGCCGCCGGGAGTGGCTGGGACGGAGATCCTGAGCAGCACCAGCGCGGTGGCTATGAGCACGGAGAAGACGATCCCGGCGACCGCCGCCGCCCGGGGAGTCCGGAGGGAGCTCCCGCTCTGGAGCGGACCTTGGTCCAGCACATCCTCGGTCATGGCTTCCTCCCGCAGCGGGCCGGATCACGGCGGCCCTCATGCCAGCGTGCCGTCTGCTCCGGCGGCGCGCCCCCTTCGCCGCGGGTGATCTGCCGCCCGGCCCGGCCAGCCGCCACTTGACCGGACCTCTAGGGTGAGGGTGTCCCCGAGTGGCCACCCAGCGGGTGCCTGGTATTAACTATTATTTTGGTAAGAATAGAAGAGAAAGGACCCCGATGCTGATGCCATGGCCCGAGCGTGGCGCCGTCGCGGTTCAGCCGCCGGCGGCCGGGCCCGGGTACTGGGCCGGGGCGCCCTGCGCGGTGGCCGGTGACGGGGAGGTCTTCCTGGCGTACCGCCTGCGCCGGCCCGTCGGGCGGGGGCGCGGCTACGCGGTGATGGTGGCTCGCTCCGTGGACGGGGAGAGGTTCGAGACGCTGCTGAGCATCGGCAAGCACGAACTGGCTACCGAGTCACTGGAACGGCCCGCCCTCGTCCGCACGCCGGAGGGGCGGTGGCGGCTGTACCTGAGCTGCGCGACGTTCGGGACCAAGCACTGGCGGGTGGAGATGACCGAGGCCGCGCACCCCGGCGAGTTCGACGTCCGCCGGCGCGAGGTTATCCTGCCGGGGGACGCCAAGACCGGCGTGAAGGACCCGGTGATCCGGTATCACGGGGGCCAATGGCACCTGTGGGCGTCGTGCCACCCGCTAGCCGATCCGCTCCAGGCCGACCAGATGACCACCGAGTACGCCACCAGCCCGGACGGGCTGGCCTGGACGTGGCACGGCACCGCGCTCAGCGGGACGCCGGGCCAGTGGGACGCCCGAGGCACCCGGGTGACCGCCGTGACGTTCGGCCCGGACACGGTGACGGCCTACTACGACGGCCGCGCAAGCGCGACGGAGAATTTCGAGGAACGGACCGGGGTGGCCACGGGCACGGACCCGTCGGCGCTCATCCCGGTGGGCGATGGCCCGATGGCGTCCTCGCCCCACCTCGGCGGCGGCCTGCGCTACCTGGACATCGTGCCGCTACCCGGCGGGCGGCAGCGGCTGTACTACGAGCTGACGGGGCCGGACGGCTCGCACGCCCTGGTCACCGAGCTTCGCTGACGACCGGCGATCGGCCGGTAACGGTCGCCCGGTGCGGTACGCCCGGGAACCGGATGGCAGTCAGACCGTGTGGGGCATCAACGCGATCGCGGTAGGCCCGGCGTTCTTGCTGGTGGCGGCCTTTCGGCCCCGAATGCGCCGGTCATGAATGATGATGAGCTCAACCCGGTCATCCATACGCCTGCCCGGCTGCGCATCATGGTGACGCTGGCCACGCTGCGCGACGGCGACAACCTGTCCTTCACCGGGCTGCAGGACCTGACCGGGATGACGCCGGGCAACCTGATCACCCACCTGCGCAAGCTCGAGGACGCCGGATGGGTGACCACGCACAAGAACGGCAGCGGCGTCACCGCGCGGACCTCGGTCACGCTCACCCACGGCGGCCGGGACGCGCTGGAACAATACACCACGGTCCTCCAGCGGCTACTCGACTCCGCCAGGCCGCAGTACTAGCCCGCAGGTCGCCCGGCCTGACGTTCAGGCCGGGCGGCCGTTCCTGGCCTGACCCTGGCCGGCGGGCCGCGTGCCGACCATGCCGCCGGAGCGCTCCCGCGGCCGCACCCAATCGCGGAAGTCCTCGCCGAGGACACCTTCCAGCAGCTCGATGTCTGACTCGAAGCGCGGCAGGAGTTCCTGGCGCTGCTCCCAGCTCAGCGGCTGGCGCTCCCGGCTGTGGCGCTGCAGGAACCGCTCGAGCGGGCCGGTCAGGGTGGCGGCGGTCAGGCCGGGGACCCGGCTGCCCACCGTGCTGCCCGCCCGCTGGGCCAGCGACACGGCCCGGTGGGCCAGCGTAGGCTCCGGGTGGGACGTGACGTTCTGCCGCGGTATCTCGGTCAGCACGCCGGTCTCGATGCCCAGGAACGCGCAGATCCGGTCCAGGGTCTGCGCCGGCTCGTCGACCAGGCGCCGGTAGCGCAGGACGAGCACCTGCTCGCGCGGGAACAGCGTGAACAGGTACTGGAGCTGCTCGCCGTAGCGGCCGAGCCCGACGTAGTGCCAGAAGCTGGCCCAGCCCGCCGCGATCCGGCGTTCCTCCTCGCCGCAGGCCCGGACGAAGTCCGTGATCGGCTCCAGGCCCGCCGACCACAGGTGGGTCCAGTTGGAGTGGGCGCGTTCTATCGGGTCGCGGACGATCACGATCAGGGCGGCCCCGGGGATCTGGTCGCGGATCCGGCGCATCGCGGCCCGATCGTACAGGTAGAGCGGAGTCGACTCGCCGCGCAGCGTGCCGGGTGGAGCCGGCTCGAACAGGGCCTCGTAGTCCGGCCGGCGCCAGACGTGCTCCCGGTAGGTCAGGGCGTCTCCCGGTCCGCCCTTGGCCGGGGGCGGGCCGTCGGTGAGGAAGAACTTCGGCTCTTTGATGGCCGACAGGTAAAGCCCGGGGTGTTCGGACAGCGCGGTGTGCAGGGCCGTGGTGCCGGCCTTGGGGGCGCCGATGACCAGGAAGTCGGGCATCGCCACGGGGCCTCCAGGAGCGGGTCTATAACTATATTTTCGACTAGAATAGTCGGATATAACTCTCACGGCTACTTCTACCCGGGCGGGCGCCAGCTATCCCCCGGATCCTGGCGGGAATGGGGAGGATGAGCCACCGAATCGTTCGGTACAAAAGGATGATTACGGCGGTCCCGGTTCATCTGGGCGCGGGTCGCCGGCGCGTGCGGCGCGGGCGGCGCGGCGCGGACGGCGGCCAGCAGGAGCGGGAGGGCGGCCAGGACGGACAGGAGGCACAGCAGGCCGGCGACGATGTAGGGGGCGCGCAGGCCCGCCGCGTGGGCCACGAAGCCGCCGGCCAGCGCGCCGGCCGGCATGAGGCCCCAGCCCAGCATGCGGTAGACGCTGTTGACCCGGCCGAGCAGGTGGCCGGGGACGATCCGCTGGCGGAGGCTGACCGTGACCACGTTCCACATGGTGACGGAGAACCCCTGGACGGCCAGCAGCGCCGCCACCAAGACCGGGCCGGGCGCGAGGCCGATGCCGACGAACGCGGCGGCGTCGATCACGGCTGGGAGGACCAGCGAGGGCAGCAGGCCGACACGACGGCTCAGTACCGGGTTGACCAGCCCGCCGACCACGCTGCCCACGGCGGAGGCGGCCAGCAGCAGGCCGTAGCCGCGGGTGCTCACGTGCAGCGTCTGGGTGGCCAGCAGGACCAGGATGGCCTGGCCCATCTGGTTGGCGAAGTTGTAGATGCCGAGCAGGACGGCGACCACGCGGAGCAGTTGGTGCCCGGCCAGCCAGCGCAGCCCTTCGGCGATCTGGGCGCGGATCCTCGCGTGGTTTGCCGGGCAGGCGTGGCGGGACCGTGGCAGGCGCGCCAGCAGGGCCGCCGAGCCGGCGAACGATGCGGCGTCGAGGCCGAACGGCAGCGCCGCGGCTGCGGCGAACAGCAGGCTGCCGGCCGGCGGGCCGAGGAACGACTCGCCGACGGTCAGGCTGACCTGCTGGCTGCCGTTGGCCTTGGGCAGCAGTTCGGGCGGCACCAGGGCGGGGAGGATTGACTGGGCGGCGTTGCTGAAGATGACCTCGGCGCTGCCCAGCAGCAGGCCGCCCACGGCGAGCACCTCGATGTCCGCCTCGTGTTCGACGATGAGGATGGCGATCATGGTGACCACGGCCGCCTGCACCGCCTGGGCCCGCCACATCAGCGTGGCCCGGTCGTACCGGTCGACCACGGCGCCGGCCGGCAGCGAGAGCAGCAGCCAGGGCAGGAAGGTCGCGGCGGTCACCACCGAGACCAGCCGCGGGTCGCGGGTGATGGTCACGGCCAGCAGCGGCAGCGCGGCCACGAACGCGCCGTCGCCGGTGCTGCTGATCGCGTTCGCCCACCACAGCCGCCAGTAGTCCCGGCCCAGGCGGGCCGGCGCTCTGGTCACTGTCTGCGTCATGCCGCCAGGGTGGCGGGGGCTGTCGGGTGGGTTCCACGGTTAAGCGCGTTGCTGAATCCCGACCAGCTACTGGTGGGAGCGGCGCGGCCGGAACTTGATCCAGGCCAGGACGGCGATGGCCCCCACCAGCAGCCAAGGGGAGAACAGGAGGTGCAGGATGAAGCCGAGGGCGATCAGGGCCACGATGACGATAAGGGCGAGGGCGATGATCCCGGACATGGTGATCGGTCTCCGTTCTGGGTCAAGTCACGCTGTTTGCGTTCGTGCTTCAAGGTTGCCGCCGACGGCGGCTGCGGCGCATCGGGATCAGCCCCGGTTGCACCCTGGAGTGCATCCCCGAAGGCATCAGGGTCATCCCTGATCGCAGGCGCCCGACGGGGCTGGGAGGCGCTATGCGGATATCGGATCGCCTCAGGGCGGTTTAGAGTTAAGCGGATCGCTAAATCCTGGCGGCGTTCGGCGGTGGTGCGGCAGATTGGGCTTCGGGAGGCGACATGCGGCTGGTGCTGGAACTCGGCGTGGCGGACCTCGCGGCGACCAGGTTCGCGGTCTCGCCGCTGGCCGAGACGCTCCGGGCCCTGCCGCTGCTGGCCAACCCGGGCCGGTCCGCGTTGAACCGGCCCTGGGTGCGGTGGGCGCGGGCCGAGCTGGACCAGCAGCCGCTGCGGCTGCCCCGGGTGTGGCCGCTGATCGTGAACGATCTGCCCTACTGGCCGGAGTTCCTGTTCCCGGCGCCCGCGGGCAAGTCTCCCGGTTTCGACGAGGAACTGGCCTCCCTCTGCGCAACGCCCGCCGAGGCCGTGCGGGCGAGCCTGCGGCGCGTCTTCGGCGAGGGCCGGTGGCCGGAGGCCGCGACCGACCTGTTCGAGCGGCCGCGGGAGGCACTGGCGGAGATCGCGGCCGAAATCGCGGAGTACCATGACCGGCTCATCGCTCCGCACTGGGAGCGGATCCGGCCGGTGCTCGACGCCGACATCAGCTACCACGCCGCGCTGCTGGCGGGCGGCGGCGCCCGGTCGCTGTTCAGCGACCTGCATCCGGACCTGCGCTGGTCCGCGGGCCGGCTGTTCATGACCGACGCGGAAGCCGAACGGGCAGACCCATGGGTCGCACTCGGGCCGGACGGCCTGGTGCTGCTGCCGAGCGTGTTCACCTGGCCGGACTGGTCGATCAAGAAGGCGACGAGCACACAGACCACGATGCTGTACCCGGCGCGGGGCGCGGCGACCGTGTGGCCGGGCGGGGTTGTTCTCCCGGCCTCGGCCGGGGTCTCCGCGGACTGGGCGGCGGTGGAGTCGCTGCTCGGCGCGCCGCGGGCCCGGCTGCTCGACGCGCTGCGCTCGCCGGCCACCACCAGCGCGCTGGCCCGTCGTTTCGGCGTGACGCCCAGCGCCATCTCCCAGCACCTGGCCGTACTGCACCGCACCGGCCTGATCGACCGGCAGCGCAGCGGCCGCCGGGTGCTGTACCAGGCCTCTGAGCTGGGACTCGCCCTGCTCGACCGGGCACTGGCCCGGTCGGGCTCGTGAGGGCGGCCACCGCGGGCCGGGATGACGGTGATCCGGGTTTCCTTACAGGTGGGCCGCGAGCCAGTCGGCCATCTTTGACCGGGACTCGAAGGCGTGGTTGGCCAGGCAGTGGGTGCCGTCGGGGTCCAGCATCAGCTCGGCGCCGGGTGCCTCGCGGGCCAGGCGCTCGGCGTGGTAGGCGGGGACCAGGCGGTCCCGGCCGCCCGCCGCGACCAGCAGCGGGCGGGTGATCCGGGCGGCGGCGTGTTCCAGGGTCAGCGCGGCCATCTTGTCGCGCGCCTCGGCCTCCGTGGCCGCGCCGGAGCGGCGCTGGAACGTGGCCCGGGTCTGCGGCGGCAGGATGTCCCAGTCCAGCGACCACTGGTACGGCCCGGCCAGCGCCACCGCCGCCCTTATTCTCGGCTCGTAGGCCGCGGCCCGGGCCGTGTAGTAGCCGCCCAGGCTGACGCCGAACCCGCCGATCCGGGCCGGGTCGATGTCGTCGCGCCCCTCCAGGTAGTCGGCGACCGCGGTGGCCACCCGCTCGTAGCCGGGCTCGATCGGCAGCTCGTACTCGGCCTCGCCCTGGCCGGGTCCGTCGACGGCGATGATGGCCAGGCCGCGGTCCAGCATGTACTGCGCGATGGCCTGCAGCTCCTCCTTCACCGAGTCCAGCCCGGGCATCATGATCACGACCGGGGGCGCGGTATGGCCGGCCGGAACCCGGAGGTAGGCCGCCAGCGTGGTGTCTTGATAAGGGACGCGTACCGGCTCGGCCGGGGGCGTCAGGGTGGCCGCGCCGCGGCGGAAGCAGGCCACGGTGCGGTCGTGGGCCGCGCGCTGCTGTACCAGGTCATCGACGAAGACGAACTTGCCCCAGTGCCAGCACAGCGCGGCGCGCCGCCAGGCGCCCCCGGCGGTCAGCGCCCGCCCGGCCGCCTCTGCGGCCTCGGCCAGCCGCTCGTAGTACCGGGCGGTCCGGCCCCACTCGCGGCACCAGTCGTCCCAGACGTGGATGCGGGCCATGGTTTCGGTGATGTCGGAGCAGCTGGTGCCGTTCGCGATGAAGCGCGCCGCCCAGTACGCGTTCGCCGCCGTGACACGCTCGTCCCGGGCGCTGGCCGCGCGCCCGCCCGCTACCTTCGCGTATAGCTGGGGCCGGCGGTCGGCTAGGCGGTCGGTGTCGCCGCCCAGGCCCTTGTCCCGCGCCCGGAACAGGTCACAGGTCGCAGTAAGCACCACGGGACGGTCGTCGAGGACGGGGCCGACCAGCGGTCTGCCGTTCGGGGTGACGATGACCGAACCGCCGGTCCAGGCCACACCCCGTTCGGTGCGGCACCGGTCGGCCACGGCGACGAAGACGCCATTGGCCGCGGCGTCGGCCTGTGCCTCGAGCACGTCGGGTGAGAACCCGTCCTTCGGCGCGCCCGCGGTCGTGGGCCAGTTCACCGGGGCGGCGATGAGGTCGGCACCGTCGAGGACGGCCAGGCGTACCCACTCGGGGAACTCCAGGTCGTAGCAGATCATCACGCCGACCCGGCCGAACCCCAGGTCGACCACCGGGGGCGGCGCGTCGCCCGGGGTGAAGACCAGCTTCTCCTTGTCCCACAGGTGCGCCTTGCGGTAGACCGCCCTGGTCCCGGACTCGTCCACCACCGCCGCGCTGTTGAACAGGCGGCCATCGGCGCCGCGTTCGCAGAAGCCGCCCACGATCACCAGCCCGTGCCCGGCGGCTAGGGCCTGCCACTGGCGCAGGGTAGGGCTGTCGTCCGCGGGCGAGGCGAGCGCGCCGGCCTCGGCGCGGGCCCGGGCGGCGTCGTCGCCGAACACGTAGCCGGAATCGCACAGTTCGGGCAGCACCACGAGCGCGGCCTGGGCCGCGGCGGCCTCGGCCACCGCGGCGGCGGCGGCCTTGCGGTTGGCGTCCGGCTCGCCGATGGCGATGGCCAGCTGGGCGACGGCGATGACCGTGTGGTCCACTTGTTCGTGCTCCGTTCGTCCGCGATAGGACTATGAAAGCAGTTCCGGCCCTCACGTACGGCCGGCGGAAGACGATCTGCGAGAGGGAAGGGCTGGCGGTGACGGGACACGCAGATGCCGTGGTGGTCGGCGGCGGGCACAACGGGCTGGTCGCGGCGGCGTACCTGGCCCGCGCCGGGCTTGACACCGTCGTGTGCGAGCGCCGCGACGTACCGGGCGGGGCCGCTGTCAGTGAGCATCCGTTCGGACCAGACTTTACGGTCACGTCCCTCTCCTACGTGGTCTCTTTGCTGCCACCGGACCTGGTGCGCGACCTGCGGCTGGACCAGCACGGCTACCACGTGTACCCACAGGGGCCCTATTTCGCGCCGCGGCGGGACGGGCGGTACCTGCAGCTGCCGGACGATCCGGCCCAGCGGCGGGCCGAGATCGCCAAGTTCTCGGCGCGCGACGCCGACGCTTACGTCTCTTACCAGGCGCACCTGGCCCGTCTCGGGCAGGTGCTCGGGCCGCTGCTGCACCAGATCCCGCCGCGGCTCGGGTCGAAGCGCCCGCCGGACCTGCTGCGGCAGGCGCGGCTGCTGGCCCAGCTGCGTTCCGTGGACGAGCGCGCAGCGGTCGACGTGACCCGGCTGCTCACCGAGAGCATCGCGGACCTGGCCGAGGGCTACTTCGAGAGCGACGCGATGCGGGGCCTGCTGTCGGTCTCCGGCGTGATCGGGACGTGGGCCGGGCCGCGGTCGCCCGGGACGGCGTACGTGATGCTGCACCACCACCTCGGCGAGTCGGCCTGGGGGTTCCCCCGTGGCGGCATGGGTGGGGTGTCGGGGGCCCTGGCACGGGCCGCCCGGATGTTCGGGGCCCAGGTCAGGACCGGCGCCGAGGTGGCGCGCATCCGCACCCGCGACGGCCGGGTCACCGGGGTCACGCTGGATAACGGGGAGTCGATCGACGCGCCCGTGGTGGTCACCACGGCGCACCCGCAGATCTCGTTCCTGCGGCTGCTGGACCCCGCCGAACTGCCTTCCGATTTCGTGGCCGACATCCGCGGCTGGCGCAGCCGCAGCGGGACGGTGAAGATCAACCTGGCGCTGGACCGGCTGCCGGTCTTTCCTTCGTATCCGGATCCTGACCCGTCGGTCTACGGCGGCACGATCGTGCTGGCCGAGTCGCTGGACGACATCGAGGACGCGTTCCAGCAGGCCGTTTCGGGCCGGCCGGCCGAGCTGCCGTTCGCCGACATCTGCATCCCCAGCGTGTTCGACGACTCGCTGGCCCCGGCCGGCCAGCACGTGATGTCGCTGTTCACGCAGTGGGTGCCGTGCGGCTACGCTGCTGAGCCGTTTGCCGCTTCGCTCGACGCGTACGCCGACCGGGTGCTGGCCCGGGTGGAGGCGGTCGCGCCCGGGTTCACCGGCTCGGTGCTGCACCGGCAGGTGATCGGTCCGCACCAGATGCAGGAGGAGTACGGGCTGATCGGCGGGAACATCTTCCACGGGGAGCTGTCGCTGGGGCAGATGTTCCACGCCCGGCCCGCAGCCGGCTACGCCGACCTGCGCACCCCGATCCGCGGCCTGTACCAGGCCGGGTCGGCCACCCACGGCGGCGGCGGGGTGACCGGCATCCCCGGCCGCAACGTGGTCCGCCAGATCCTGGCCGACCGCCGCGGCGAACGCTGGCGCCGCCGGGTCTCGCGGCCGGGCCGGGCGGCGAAGACGTCCCCCCGGGTTTAGTGTCCCACGGTGCGGCGGCGGCGGACCGGGACGACGGTCTGCAGGACGCTGCGGGCCATGGCGTTCTGCCATACGTTGCCCGCGCGTCGCCACTGGCGCCTGGGGTCCAGGACCAGCGACCGCGTCTGGACGGCCGGGTCGGTTACGCCCAGGCGCATGGCCAGCGCGGTCATCGTCTGGGCCCAGAAACGGTCCTCCATGCGGTGCATGACCGGCATGCCCAGCTCGTAGAGCGGATCACCGGCGCGGAGCAGGACCTGCGTCTGCACCACGGTCGTCTCGCCCGAACGCTCGGCCGAGAACGTGATCCAGCCGGCGAACTGGTGCCCTTGGGGCGTCGCGAACGTGAACGACTCGGCGTCGGCGTACAGCACGAACACGCCGGTGGACATCGTCACCCCGCCGCCGACCGCGATGTCGAGCAGGGCCACGTCGCCGGGGCTGATGCCGGTCAGGGCGCCCGCGAAGCGGTTGCCCTGGGGCCAGAACTCCGGGAAGTGCGCCTTCCAGACCGCGATCGCGTCCTGCGGTGAGGTACCGGGGCCGACGTCGACGGAGTAGGTCTTCTGCCACAGCTTGCCGAACCCCTGGACCGGGCCGGTGACCCGCCGGCCGGCCACGTTGGTCCCGCGCATGCCCTCGCGGGCCTCGACCTGCAGCCGGTCGACCTTGGCCGCCCAGTGGCTGGCGTCGCGCGGGGCGCCGGGCCCCGCGCTCCCCGGCGGGGTGGTGGTCTTGGGTCCGGTGAGTTCGGGCATGGCATCCTCCTGGCGCTGACTGTCGGGTTCGACTGGTCAGCAGCCTAGGAAGCCGACGGTACGAAAGCGTTACGGCGAATCAGTACTCAAGCCGAGTTTTAACGTTTTAGCGTTACGGACATTCCGGGTGTTCCGGGCGTTCCGGGCGCCGGGCCAGGGTGGATGCCAGGGGCCTCTCGATCTCGGCGGGCTAGCCGGGCGTGGGCCCGTCCCGGGGTGAGCCGTCGGCCCGGCGCACATCCCGGTGTTTATGAGGGGAGGCTGAGATTCTCGGTGGTGGAGGTGCGGGTGAGGTCGGCGACCAACTCGAAGGAGCGCAGCCGGTCGGCGGGGTCGAAGACCATGGTGGTAAGCATCAGTTCGTCGGCGGCGGTCGCCGTCAGCAGGTCGGCCATCTCGCGGCGGACGGTCGCGGGCGCGCCGATGATCTGGGTGGCCTGCCGGTCGGCGACGAACGCGCGCTCGAACTCGTTGTACGGGTAGGCGGCCGCCTCCTCCGGAGAGGGCAGCGGGCCAGGGCGGCCGCTGCGCAGCTTCAGGAACGACAGCGCCCCCGAGCCGGCCAGCCAGCGCGCCCGCTCGTCGGTCTCGGCGCAGACCACCGCGGCGGCGACCATGGCGTAGGGCCGGTCGAGCACCTCGGACGGGCGGAACTGCGAGCGGTACAGGGCCAGCGCCGGGAGGGTGTTGGCCGGGCTGAAGTGGTGCGCGAAGGCGAACGGGAGGCCGAGCACGCCGGCTACCTGCGCGCTGTAGCCGCTCGATCCGAGCAGCCACATGGCGGGCCGGTGACCCCGGCCGGGCACCGCGGTGATCCGCGCGAACGGGTGACCCTCGGGCCAGCGGCCGGTGAAGAACCCGAGCAGCTCAATGAGCTGGTCTGGGAAGTCGTCCGCCGACAGCGCCTCGGGCGAGCGGCGCAGCGCGGCGGCCGTCACCTGGTCGGTGCCCGGGGCGCGGCCGATGCCCAGGTCGATGCGGCCGGGATGGAGCGCCTCCAGCATGCCGAACTGTTCGGCGACCACCAGCGAGACATGGTTGGGCAGCATGACGCCGCCGGAGCCCACCCGGATGGCCGTGGTCGCGTCGGCGATGTGACCGATCAGCACGGGCGGGGCCGAGCTCGCGATGCCGGGCATGTTGTGATGCTCGGCGACCCAGAATCGCAGGAACCCGAGCGCCTCGGCGTGCCGGGCCAGGTCGGTGGTGGCGCGCAGCGCGTCGCCGGCGTTCCCGCCCTCCGGTACCGGGGCCAGGTCGAGGACGGACAGCGGTACCTGTTCCGGGCCAAACGCCAAGGAGGCCAGGGAGGAGGTGGGGTTCATTGGGGGTCCATATCTTCCACGACTTGTCCGAACAGCGCGGACGGCCACGTTCTTCCGTTAGGGCTGGCGGCCGACGGCACCCCACATCTGGGCGCGGACGGCGGACTCGCTGACCGCGAGAGGCCGCTCCGATCCTGGCACGTTACTGCCGGGTAGCTGGGACGGCATGAACCAGCATGGCACGGCTATGTCTCAGTTAAGGAGGCGGTGAACGGCTCGAAGCTGTGCCGGACCTCGGCCAGGTCTAGCGCCGCCGGTGGCGCTGCCGGATCTTGATGTAGCCGAACAGCGGGTGACCGGTCACGATCACCGTCGGGTCACCCGGAGCCGCCGTCTGCGCGGCCCGGTTGCTGATGTGCCCGGTGTAGGTGCTCAGCGGGCCGACGCGAGCCGCCCAGCCTTCGGGCAGGATCAGCTGGATCCACCCGGTGCGGGTGATCAGCTCCACGGTGACCTCACGGTAGGCGCAGGAGGCCTGGGTGAAGTCGATCGTGATCCACCCGGTGGTGGACTCGGCGGTGATCCGCCGCGGGACAATCCAGCGCCCGGCCTGCTTGATGTTCGGCGTCGTGGTCCGCAGGACCAGCGTCTCCGGCTCGACTCCGATCCCGGGGTACGAGACGAAGGGCGGCTGCGCGGGCAGGTCCGCCACCAGGGTCTCGAGGTCGCCGTACGTCTTCGCGCGATAGGCCCGGCCGAGCCGGTCATCCAGTTCCCAGGTCTCGATCCGGCCCTCGCGGGCCGCGATCCGCAGCCGCTCCGCCACGGCGTCCCGGTCCGCGTCGGCCGCTCGCATCGCCGCGAGGTCGCCCGGCCCCGGTCCCGGCCGATCCGCATCGGTCATGAACGGTCGGCGTGAACGGCCTTGCTCACCGTCAGCAGGATCGCGGAATCCTCGACGGCGTGCAGGGCATGCCGGGTGGCCGGGACGACGAGGAGGTCACCGGAACGGCCTTCCCAGGTCGTGTCCCCGGCCGTCAGCCGCACCCGGCCGCGGAGCACCTGCACCGTGGCCTCGCCCGGGTTCTCGTGCTCGGCCAGGGACGTGCCCGCGGTCATGGCGAGCACGGTCTGCCGCAGCGTGTGCTCGTGGCCGCCGTACACGGTTTCCGCGCTGCGCCCGGCCGGAGCGGCGGCCGCCCGCCTGGCCTGCTCGCGGACGATGGAATCGAGTGAGAACTTTTCCATGCGCGCAGTCTCCCGGCCCCGGCGGCCAGCACGCAAGCTGGGCTCTAGCCCGCTCCGTCCGGGCGGTGGAACGTGCTGCCCGCCGTTCCCCAGCACCGAGCCGGTCGATAGCGTTGGCCGAAGCGGATGAGTCGGCATGCTCCCGTGGCCGTCTCACCTGGCCGCTGGGAGATCAGGGGCTGATATGAGGCAGCGGAGTTCAGGCCCCCCCGAAGGCGGGGCGGCAGGCAGCCGGGATCAGCAGGATGCTCGGCCACCTGGGCAATTGGCGGGCCTGTTGCCGGGAGGCGAACCGGTTGAGTCGCTGCTGCGGAAGGCGCAGTTCTTCACGTCAGGTACTCCGTCGGAGGATTACCGCGAGCTGCACCGGCGGGGCGGGCGAGGTGCCGAGGAGTTCTACCGGGAGCGGTGGCGGCATGACCGGGAGGTGCGTTCGACCCACGGGGTGAACTGCACCGGGTCGTGCTCGTGGAAGGTGTATGTCAAGGACGGGATCATCACCTGGGAGACGCAGCAGACCGATTATCCATCGGTGGGCCCGGACTCGCCGGAGTATGAGCCGCGTGGCTGTCCGCGCGGGGCGTCGTTTTCCTGGTACACCTACTCGCCTTCGCGGGTGCGCTACCCGTACGTGCGGGGGCCGCTGCTGGAAATGTGGCGCGAGGCGCGAGCCCGGCTGGGTGATCCGGTGCTGGCCTGGGCGGAGATCACCGGTGACCCGGAGCGGACCGCGCGGTACAAGGGGGCCCGCGGCAAGGGCGGGTTCGTGCGTTCTACTTGGGATGAGGCGAGCGAGCTTATCGCCGCCGCGCACGTGCACACGGTCAAGGCCTACGGGCCGGACCGGGTGGTGGGCTTCTCGCCGATCCCGGCGATGTCCATGGTGTCCTATTCGGCCGGGACGCGGTTCCTGTCGATGATCGGCGGCACGATCTTGTCGTTTTACGACTGGTACGCGGACATGCCGATCGCCTCCCCGCAGGTGTTCGGCGACCAGACCGACGTACCAGAGTCCGGTGACTGGTGGAACGCGGCGTACCTGATCATCTGGGGCACGAACCTGCCGATCACCCGCACGCCGGATGCCCATTTCATGACCGAGGCACGGTACCGGGGCCAGAAGGTGGTGGTGGTCAGCCCGGACTTCTCCGATCACACCAAGTTCGCCGACGACTGGCTGCCCTGCGCGCCCGGTACCGACGCCGCGCTGGCGATGGCGATGGGGCACGTGATCCTGACCGAGTTCTTCCGGGACAGGCAGGTGCCCTATTTCACCGGCTACGTGAAGACCTACACCGACCTGCCGTTCCTGGTCACGTTGCGGGAGCGCGGGGACGGCTGGGTGCCTGACCGGTTCCTGACCGCCGCCGACCTGGGGCACCAGGGCGAGGGCGCCGCGCATCAGGCGGTGCTGCTGGATGCGGTGACTGGTGAGCCTGTGCTGCCGAACGGCACCCTGGCCTCGCGGTACTCCGAGGCGGGCAAGGGCCGGTGGAACCTCGACCTCGGCGGGGTCGACCCGGTGCTGACCCTTCACGGCCAGCACGAAGAGGCGGTCGTGGTGAACCTGCCCCGCTTCGACGTGGGCGAGACCGAGGGCGGCGGGGTGATCGGCCGTGGCGTGCCGGTGATCCGGCTCGGCGGCCGGCTGGCGACCACCGTATTTGACCTGCTGCTGGCGCAGTACGGGGTGGCCCGCGCCGGGCTGCCGGGGCAGTGGCCCTCCGGCTATGACGATGCGGCATCGCCGGGCACGCCGGCCTGGCAGGAAGCGATCACCTCGGTGCCGGCGGCGGCCGCGGCGCGGGTGGCGCGGGAGTTTGCCCGCAACGCCGAGTTGTCCCGCGGCCGGTCCATGATCGCGATGGGGGCCGGGACCAACCACTGGTTCCACTCCGACCAGATCTACCGCACGTTCTTCACGCTGACGATGCTGTGTGGCTGCCAGGGCGTAAACGGCGGCGGCTGGGCGCACTACGTGGGCCAGGAGAAGGTGCGGCCGCTGACCGGGTTCCAGCAGGTCGCGTTCGCGCTGGACTGGCAGCGGCCGACGCGGCACATGACCGGCACGTCGTTCTTCTACCTGCACACCGACCAGTGGCGGTACGAGGCCTTCGGCGCCGACGAGCTGGCCAGCCCGCTGGGGCGGGGCCTGTTCCGTAACCGCGCGTTCGCCGACACGCTGGCCCAGGCCTCGCGGATGGGCTGGACGCCCGCGCACCCCGCCTTCGACCGTAACCCGCTGGATCTGGCTGACGAGGCGGCCCGAGCGGGCCAGAGCGCCGGCGACTATATCGTCGGGGAGCTGAAGGCCGGCCGACTGGGCTTCGCCGGCGAGGACCCGGACAACCCCGCGAACTTCCCCCGGGTGATGACCGTCTGGCGGGCTAACCTGCTGGGGTCATCCGGCAAGGGCATGGAGTACTTCATGCGGCACCTGCTCGGCGTGGACGACGCGGTGCGCGCCGAGGAGTCCCCCGAGCCGCTGCGCCCGGCCGAGGTGCGCTGGCGCGACACCGCGCCGCGGGCCAAGCTGGACCTGGTCACCACGATCGACTTCCGGATGACCAGCACCTGCACCTACTCCGATATCATGCTGCCCGCCGCGACGTGGTATGAGAAGCACGACATCTCCAGCACCGACATGCACCCGTTCGTGCACTCGTTCAACCCGGCCATCGCCCCGCCGTGGCAGACGCGCACCGACTTCGACGCCTTCGCGGGCATCGCCGCGCAGTTCTCCCGGCTCGCCGCCACCCATCTGGGCATCCGCACTGACGTGATCGCCGCGCCGCTGATGCACGACTCACCCGACGAGATGGCCCAGCCCGGCGGTGTGGTACGAGACTGGAAGCACGGGCAGTGCGACCCCGTCCCGGGAGTGACGATGCCGCAGCTGGTCAGCATCGAGCGGGACTACGCCACGGTCGCGGAGAAGATGGCCGCGCTGGGACCGCTGGCCGAGTCGGCCGGCACCGGCGTCAAGGGCATCGCGTGGAAGCCTGCCGCCGCAGTGGACCATCTGGCCCGCGTGAACGGGCGGGTACGCGGCGGGATCGCCGACGGGCGACCGGCGCTGACCCGCGACATCCACCTAGCCGAGGCGATCCTGGCTCTGTCGGGCACCACCAACGGCGAGGTCGCCATGCAGGGCTGGCGGGCGCTGGAGGAGCGCACCGGGGTCCGGCTGGCCGACCTGGCCGCGGAGCGGGCGGGCGAGCGGATCAGCTTCGCTGACACCCAGGTGCAACCGCGGGCGGTGATCACCTCACCGGAGTGGTCCGGCAGCGAGACCGGCGGCCGACGCTACTCGCCGTTCGTCGTCAACGTCGAACGCAAGAAGCCTTGGCACACGCTGACCGGCCGGATGCACTTCTTCCTCGACCACGACTGGATCGCCGAGTACGGCGAATGGCTGCCCGTCTACCGGCCGCCGCTGGACTACGCGCGCCACTTCGGCGGCCAGGGGCTAGGTGAACAGGGACGCCCGGAGATCACGGTGCGCTACCTGACGCCGCATTCGAAGTGGTCAATCCACTCCGAATACGCCGACAACCTGCACATGCTGCGGCTGTTCCGCGGCGGCCCGGTGATCTGGATGAGCCCCGCCGACGCGGCCAGGATCGGCGTGGCCGACAACGACTGGATTGAGGCGTTCAACCGCAACGGGGTCGTGGCCTGCCGGGCCGTGGTCACGCACCGGATGCCCGAGGGCACGGTGTTCATGTACCACGCCAAGGACCGGCACCTGATGACCCCCAAGTCCGAGGTATCCGGCTGGCATGGCGGCGGCGACAACTCCCTGACCGGCTGGTCATCAAGCCGACGCACATGATCGGCGGCTACGGCCAGCTCTCCTACGCGTTCAACTACTACGGGCCCGCCGGCAACCAGCGCGACGAGATCACCGTGATCCGCCGCCGCGCCCAGGAGGTCGAGTACTGATGCGGGTGATGGCGAACGTCGCGATGGTGATGAACCTGGACAAGTGCATCGGCTGCCACACCTGCTCGGTGACCTGCAAGCAGGTATGGACGAACCGTCCCGGCACCGAGTACGTCTACTTCAACAACGTCGAGACCAAGCCTGGCATCGGCTACCCGAAACGCTATGAGGACCAGCAGCAGTGGCACGGCGGCTGGACGCTGGACGGCAAGGGCCGACTGCAGCTGCGGGCGGGAGGCCGGCTGCGTAAGCTGCTGTCGATCTTCTACAACCCCGACCTGCCCTCCATCGACGACTACGGCGACCCGTGGACGTATGACTACCAGAGCGTGATCGACGCCCCGCTGGGCACGCCGAACCCGAGCGCGCACGCGATCTCTGCGCTGACCGGCAAGGACATGAACATAAAGTGGGGCAGCAACTTCGACGACGACCTGGCCGGCGCGCCCGAGCGTGCCGTCGCCGACCCCAACCTGGCCGGCCTGCAAGAGCGCGTCAAGATGGAGTTCGAGCAGGTATTCATGTTCTACCTGCCGCGCATCTGCGAGCACTGCCTCAACCCGTCCTGTGTCGCGTCTTGCCCGTCCGGTGCGATGTACAAGCGCGAAGAGGACGGGATCGTGCTGGTCGACCAGGACCGCTGCCGCGGCTGGCGGTTTTGCGTTTCCGGGTGCCCGTACAAGAAGGTCTACTTCAACCACCGCACCGGCAAGGCGGAGAAGTGCACCTTCTGCTTCCCCCGCATCGAGGCCGGGCAGCCGACGATCTGCTCGGAGACCTGCGTGGGCCGGCTGCGATACCTCGGCCTGATCCTCTACGACGCCGACAAAGTCCTCGACGCCGCCGCGACACCTGGCGAACAGGACCTCTACCACGCCCAGCTGGACGTCTTCCTCGACCCGCACGACCCGCAGGTGCAGGCCCGGGCGAGCGAGGCGGGCATCCCGCGCGACTGGGTCGAGGCCGCGCAGCGCTCGCCGGTGTACGAGCTGGCCGTACGGCACCGCGTGGCGCTGCCGCTGCACCCGGAGTACCGCACCCTGCCGATGGTCTGGTACATCCCGCCGCTGTCACCGGTGGCCGACATCGTCCACGCCGCCGGCTACGACCCGGGCCAGCCGGACCGCGTCTTCGCCACCATCGACTCGCTTCGCATCCCCATGGAGTACCTGGCCAACCTGTTCACGGCGGGCGACACCGGCGCGGTCCGGGCGGTGCTGCGCAAGCTCGCCGCTGTGCGCGCCATCCAGCGGGCCGTCCAGCTCGGCCTCGACCTCGACGAGGACCTGCCCGCCTCGGTCGGCGCGACGCCGGAAGACCTCGATGATCTGTACCGGCTGCTCGCAATCGCCAAGTACGAGCAGCGCTACGTCATCCCGCCCGCGCACGCCGAGGAAGCCGGCCGGCTCATGGGCCAGCACGAGCAGCTGTTCTGCAGCCTCGATACCGAGGGCGGCCCTGGCATGGGCGGCACCGGGCCGCACGGCATTCAGGCATGGCGGCCAGCCGGAACGCCCGGCCAGGACCACACGTTCCGCGCCGATGACGGCCGCACTCACTTTAACCTGCTCGGCTGGGACGGCCAGGCCAGCGCACCGCACCTGTTCCCTGATCGGGGCACGCCGTGAGCGGGCTGGAGGGGCAAGCGGCAGTCACCGGCGAGACGGCCGCCTACAAGCTCGCGTCGGTGTTGCTGCAGTACCCGACCGTCGCGCTGTTCGACGGACTAGGCGAACTCGACACTTTCGCCGCGACTACCTCACCCCGGCCGGCCCGGGCCGCCTTCGCGCGGTTCCTGGCCTGGCTGCGGGCGACGGACCCGGCCGATGTCGCGCAGCACTACGTGCAGACCTTCGACTTGCGCCGCCGCTGCGCGCTGTACCTGACCTACTACCGTTACGGCGATACCCGCAAGCGCGGCCTGGCCATGGTGGCCATCAAGACCGCGTACCGGGACGCCGGGTTCATACCCAGCGAGGATGAACTACCCGACTACCTGCCCATGGTGCTCGACTTCGCCGCGCTCGCCGCCCGCGGGCAGCGGCTGCTCCGCAGCCGCCGGACCGACCTGGAGCTGCTGCGCCGCGCGCTGGCCAAAGCGGAATCGCCGTACGAAGACGTCGTCGCCGCCGTCTGCGCGCAACTACCCAGGCTGGGTCGGCGTGAACTCGCCCAGGTACTCACCGCGTGGGAGTCCGGGCCGCCACATGAGGAGGTCGGCCTGGAACCGTTCGCGCCGCCGGACTACCTGGCCGGCTACCGGGCGGGGACATGAACGCCACCGCCGCACAGCTGTTCTGGTGGGTGGCCCTGCCCTACCTGGCCCTCGGCGTGTTCGTTGTCGGGCATGTCTGGCGGTGGCGCTACGACCAGTTCGGCTGGACCAGCCGGTCCACCGAACTGCAGGAACGCCGTCTGCTTAAATGGGGCAGTCCGCTATTCCACTACGGCACGTTCGCCGCCATCGCCGGGCACGTCATCGGCATACTGATTCCTGAGCGGTGGACCAAGGCGATCGGCATTCCCGAAGACGTCTACCGCTGGTTCTCCGCAGCCGCGGGCACGCTCGCCGCCGTCCTGGTCATCGGCGGGGTGGTGGTGCTCGCGAGCAGGCGCCTGCTCGTGGCGCGCGTCCGGGCCACCACGGCGCCGATCGACTACGTGACGCTGATCCTGCTGCTGGTGGTCATCCTCACCGGCATCGCCCCCACCATCGGCATCAACCTGTTCGGCCACGGCTACGACTACCGCACCACCGTCGCGCCCTGGTTCCGCGGCCTGCTCAGTTTCACTCCCGACACCAACGCGATCGCACACGCGCCGTTCATCTACCAGCTGCACGCCACCGCGGCCTGGGTGATCTGGGGACTGTGGCCCTTCAGCCGCCTGGTGCACGCCTGGAGCTACCCGCTTTGGTACCTCTGGCGGCCCTACATCGTCTTCCGCAGCCGCACCCCGGCGCCCCCGGCCGAGCCCGGCACCGGCGGGCGCAAGTGGCGCAAGATCGGCGTCCCGTACTGATGGGCGCCGACACTGGCGCTACCGGCGGTCAGACGCGATCCCTGGGCCGGGCGGCCACGGCGATAAGAGATCTGCACCCTGGCTACTTCGCGTTCGTGATGGCCACCGGCATCATCTCGACCGGCACGTTCCTGCTCGGGCCGTCGTGGCTCTCCCGGGCGCTGCTCGTCGTCGCCGCGGCCGGGCTCGTGGTGCTCGGCGTGGCTCTGGTGATCAGGCTGATCGCCTTCCTTCCCTTCGTGGCGGCCGATGTCCGGGCCCCGGACCGGGTGTTCGGCTTCTTCACGATCACGGCCGGAATCGACGTGCTCGGGTTGCGGCTCGCGTCCGCGGGTCATCCGCTCGCCACGGCGATCCTGGCCGGGCTGGCCGCCGCGGTGTGGCTCGTGCTGACCTACGGCGTGCCCGCTAGCCTGCTGCTCACCCGAACGCACGATTCGGTCCTGGGCGGCGTCAACGGCAGCTGGCTTTTGTGGGTGGTCAGCACGCAGTCCCTCTCCCTCGCGGCGTCGACCCTGGTTCCCGTATGGCCCTCGCAATCCGGGCTGCTGGCGCCCGTCGCCGTCGGGTTGTGGAGTGTCGGGCTGGTGCTGTATATGCTGCTCGTCTCGCTGATCGTACTGCGCTGGCTGACAGTGGCCATGACCCCGGAGACCCTCGGTCCGCCCTACTGGATCCTGATGGGCGCCACCGCGATCACCGTGCTGGCGGGCGCCAAAGTCCTGAGCCTCCCCCCCACGCTTCCCGTTGTCCGGGCGACGGCCGGCTTCGTGGAGGGGTTCTCGTACGCTCTATGGGCGTTCGGCACCTGGTGGATCCCGCTGCTCGTTGTGCTAGGCATATGGCGGCACGTCCGGCAGCACTGGCCGCTGACGTACGAGCCCACGCTGTGGAGTGTGGTCTTCCCCCTCGGCATGTACAGCGTGGCCACGCTGGTATTCGGCAAGGCCGCCCGCCTCGCGTTCATGGGGCCCCTCGCCCGGTTCATGCTCTGGGTGGCCATCACCGCCTGGGCCATGGTCGCCGCCGCGTTTCTCGCCCGGCTCACCCGCCAGCCCGGCGAACCCGTACCCGGCCCGCCCACGGCACCAGCCACGAGGACCAGCACTGCGCCATAACAAGACGCCCGGTTGACACCGAAGGAGGGAGGGACCGCCGCCCGGTCTGCCAGCCAGGACGCGACGCCCTAGTGATGGACCGCGGCGAGCAGGGCGGCGTAGGACCTGACCAGCGCGGCGTGCTCCAGCGGGAGCAGGCGGCTGTCACGCTGGCAGCCCTCGCGGACCCACTGATCGGACAGGTCCATGGCCCGGGCCCGGTGTACCGCGGCCGGACGGAGCGCGGCCTCCGGATCGCCGTACAGGTAGCAGTAGAGGCGGACCAGCGACTCCACCAGTTCCTCGGCGGGTTCGGCGTCATCGATCGCGTGCGAACCATCCCGGTGCTGGCCTTCGCGGTGCACGCGCCACCAGTCGACCTCGAGCTCGGCGGCCTTGGCCGGGTTCGCGGGCTCGCCGTAGACGAGCCTGACCAGGGCGTAGAACCGCCGCATGCAGGCGCGGGCCCGCTTGGGGTGGTTGTCGGGGTAGGGGGCCCACAGCTGGCTGGCCCGCAGCATCAGCCAGGCGCCGTGCAGGGTCCGGTACCAGTTCATGCCGAAGCCGACCCGGACCAGGCCGACCGAGGCGATCAGCACCCGGGGCCACTGCCGCAGGTAGTACCCGACCCAGGCCCGGTATTCGAGGTCGGCGAGACGAACGGGATCGAATGACCGCAGTCGCGTCGGCGTCCCGACGCTGACCTTGCCGGTGGTGCTCATTGGCGTCCCCTCCCTGCCGCTAGCAAAGCACGACCCGCGGGCCGGGGTTACGGCGCATCGCCTCCGGCGGGCAGGCACCGGCGGAGCCAGCGCAGGAATTCGGCGAAGTCCTCGTCGATGACGGACTGATCATGGTGGCGGAACCGGCCCGCCGCCTCACTCGCCGCAAAGCCGAGCACGGCCGTGCTGATCAGCCGCTCGGCGCGCGCGACCTCGCTGTCCCTCACGCCGCCCTCGCGCAGCGCGGCCTGCACCGCGTCCCGTGCCGTCCGGGCGGCCGGGGTAATGGCCGGCCTAGTCAGCAGCAGGGGGAAGACGGCGGGATGCCGGCGGGCGGTCGCCCTGATCCCGTCGGCCAGCGCGATGAGCCGCTCGTCCCACCGGCCTTCGGCGGGGGGCCGCGGGTACTCCGTCAGCAGCAGCTCGACCAGGCCGTCCAGCAGCGCCTCCTTGTCGGCCACGTGCCGGTAGAGCGCCATCGGCGTGACGCCCAGGGCGCGGGCCACCGCGTGCATGGTGACCGCCGCCAGCCCCTGCTCGTCGGCCAGCCGGAGCGCGGCGTCCAGCACCGCCGCGCGGCTGATCTGCGCGACCCGTCCCATGGTACCTCCTCTTGCCAGCCAAAGTATATATCGTATGCTTACATTATATACTTATTGGAGGTCACCATGATTATCCTGCTCAGCGACGGTGCGAGCCTGGCCAGCCGGCAGTGCGCC
>Ga0208324_1000336_pt1 | contig 22419 bp, 16 predicted proteins | sample Sb_taG_2_FD_187707 | JGI IMG/M metagenome (GOLD analysis project Ga0208324, IMG submission 187707) | Peat soil microbial communities from Weissenstadt, Germany - Sb_50d_5_LS metaG (SPAdes) (version 2) | ecosystem: Environmental > Terrestrial > Soil > Wetlands > Peat | place: Germany... | reverse complement strand
TTCTGTACGAGCTGCGCGACGTCGACGGCGGCGTGACGTCGGCCAGCGACCGCGGCGCGGTGCTCGAGGATCTCGGGTACGGCAATGCGATGTACTGGCCGGGCCCGGATGCGCCGATCCACGCGCTGTGGAACGCGGTCACCATGCCGGCGCTGGTGCTGCGCGCCGGGCAGGAGATCATGCCGGGGTTCGGGTTCATCCTGCCCGCCACCGAGGCGCAGCGGTTCGCGGCGGCGGTGCCGTCGGCACGCGTGGCGGAGATCGACGCCAACCACTACACGATCACGACGCACGACGATTCCATCGCCGCCATCGGCGCGTTCCTGCGCACCAGCTGACGCCCCCGGGCGAAGTCGCCCCGGCGATCTGCAGACCGGCGGAGCTCTCCGGTGCCGTCGGCCCGCTGGCTCGCAGACACATCGCGGCAGACGCAGTACTCGTCCCCTCGGGGGTCCGCTATCACTTGCCACCATGCGCCGCCGTCATAGCCGCCTCACCGATCCGGCCTCCGCCGGCTTCGGCCACGCTGGAGCACTGTGGCTATTCAGCCGGGGCGTGAAGGCTGGACCGGGCCTGCTCGCGATGCATGGTCGCTGATGCCGCCCGGTTCTAGTGCCGCGTCCGATCGCGTTCGCCCGGCCGCCTGGACAGGCACGCGCCCTCTCCTGGACCGGCCCGATGGAGCATTGGGCCGGTTGGCTAGCTGGCTTCATGCGGAAATCACCGGGGCGAACGTTATCTGCTGGGGCACTAGTCGCTGGAGTTCCAGGCGATCTCGAACAGATGGCCATCGGGATCGGTGAAGTACCCGGAGTGGACGCCGAACGAGCGCCTATGGGCAGGTGCTGTCAGCGTGCCGCCGACGGTTTCGACGTGGCGGAGCAGCCCGTCGACTTCTGCCCGCGATCCGGCGGGGATACCGAGGCTGAACTCGGTTGAGCTGCGCGGTCCGGGCGGCAGGCAGGCGTCCTTGGCGAGGTTGGCGCGTTCGTACAGGCCGAGCATCAGGCCTGTACCGAGGGTGAAGAAGGCGATGGTCCCGTCGGATGGCCGGCCCGTTCTGCCTGCCCGACGCACTGCGCCGGGTCGACGCCCTGGCCCGTACGGGACAGCATCACGCCGGCGCGGGCCGGCTGGCAACCCAGTGACCCGATGCCACCTACGCCGTGCAGCTGTTCCGCGACGGCACCGATGGCCTCGGCTACCTGCTCAAAGCCAGCATCGGGGACCTCGGCGACCTGCTGCACGCACTGCGCGAAGTGACCTGCGGCCGCTCCGTGGTGGACGGCAGGGTGGTCGAGCAGCTCGTCGAGCAGCGGATCCGCCAGGCCGAATCACCGCTGAGCCGGCAAGCACCCCGTGAACTCGAGATCCTCAAGGAGATGGCGGAAGGCAAGACAAACGCCGCGATCGGCGAGGGCCTGCACCTGTCAGAATCGGCAGGGAGACTGTGGATAGTGTTTCCGGCACGGCTTCCCCGGTTTTGGCTGGTTACGGGCGTAGTGTCGGGAGCCTGGGTCCCGGCCTGACCTCCGATTCGGCTGACGCCGTACGGGCTGTCCTGCGAGGCGCTTTGTCGGCCGGGCCCCAGGTTTACGGCACCCACCGGCGCTGCCGGTCTGATCTGCCCGTCCTGTGCAAGAGGCCGGGGTTCACAGGTCCGACGGCCAGCGGGTGCGTGCCATCCCTCAACCTGAGAAAGGGATGACAGTGACCATCGTAGAAGAAGCACGCCCCGTTACCTGTCGCACCGCGATTACCGGCGGCGTAGACACTCACGCAGATACCCATGTCGCCGCCGCGCTCGATCCCGTCGGCGGCCTGCTCGGCGTCGGGGAGTTCCCTGCCACCGCGGCCGGCTACGCCCGCCTGCTGGGCTGGCTGGGCGGGTTCGGCACCGTGTGCCTGGTCGGCATCGAAGGGACCGGCAGTTACGGCGCCGGGCTGGCCCGCCACATCACCGCAGCGGGCATCCGGGTCGTCGAGGTGGACCGTTCGGACCGGCAGGACCGGCGCCGGCAGGGCAAGTCTGACCCGCTGGACGCGGTCAGCGCTGCCCGGGCCGCGCAGTCCGGCCGGGCCCGCGGTGCCCCCAAGGGCCGGGACGGCGCCGTGGAAGCGATCCGGACCCTGATGGTCGCCCGGCGCAGCGCCGCGGGAGAACGCACCCGGACCATCAACCAGGCCCGGGCCCTGGTACTGACCGGCCCCGATGACCTGCGGGCACGGTTCGCCAGGCACAAGCCGGCTGCCCTGATCACCGGGCTGGCGGCGCTGCGTCCCCGCCCCGGCGATGTCGCCGGCCACGCCGCCCGCATCGCGCTGCGCGAGCTAGGACGGCGCGCCCAGTTCCTGGACGGCCAGCTCGTCCGCCTGGACGAGCTCATCATCCCACTGGTGACCGCCCGCGCCCCCGGCCCGCTCGCCATCTACGGAGCCGGTCCGCGCACCGCGGCGCTGCTGCTCATCGCGGCCGGGGATCACCCGGAACGGCTGCGCAGCGAGGCGGCCCGGGCGCACCTGTGCGGTGCCGCCCCGATCCCCGCATCATCCGGGAAAGTCACCCGTCACCGGCTCAACCCCGGCGGTGACCGCCAGGCGAACCACGCCCTGTGGCGGATCGTGTTCACCCGCCTGGGCTCTGACCCGGCCACCCGCGCCTACGCTGAGCGCCGCACGGCCGAAGGCAAGTCCAAGGCGGAGATCATCCGCTGCCTCAAGCGTTACGTCGCCCGCGAGGTCTACCGCCAGCTGCGCCCGGCCGCCGGGTAACGCCCGAAAGCTCCGGGGGCGGCTTGACCCGATATTCGGCTGCCGCGAACCTGCTGGCCTGCGAACGATTCGTCGGCCGTCCCCGGCCCCATCCCTGACCTGCTGGGCGTGACCTCATAAGAGCTTGCGCGCTCCATCTCGAGCGGCCCATCCCTGTCTTGTCCGCAAACCAGCAATAAACCCGTCCGGGACACCACCCTCAAACCCCACAAATGCGGCAACCTAAATATCATCCGACCCCCTTGACAAACATAAGAGCATCGATCGAGAAGTACGTCAACGCCATCTTCGCCAAACTCGGCCTGTCGGAGGAACGCAAGATCAGCCGCCGCGTCGTCGCGGTACTCGCCTACCTGCGCGACCTCGACCGGCAAGGCTGACGATCCAGCGACCGGACCACAGGGCCGTCGCACCCGGTACGGGGTGCGCCCTCCGACGTCACGATACGTAGTCTGCACCCTATGCTGCGTTACGATCCGTGCCCGCCGATGTGCTCGGCCGTGAACCCCAGGCCCGATCTTGAACCAGGCCATCCAGATTAGATAATCTGCGCGACCCCGGTATCAGAGCCCCAGAATGATTGAACCACTCCGAATCGGCAGGGAGACTGTGGATAGTGCTTCTGGCGCGGCTTCCCTGATCTTGACTGAACTGGGGCGTAGCGTCGGGAGCCTGGGTCCCGGCCTGACCTCCGAGTCGGCTGAGGCCGTGCGGGCTGTCCTGCGAGACGATCTGTCGGCCGGGCCCCAGGTCTTATGGCACCTGCCAGCGGTGCCGGTCTGATCTGCCCGGCCTGGACTAGAGGCCAGGGTTTACAGGTCCGGCGGGCCAGCGGGTGCGTGCCATCCCTCAACCTGAGAAAGGGATGGCTGTGACCATCGTAGAAGAAGCACGCCCCATTACCTGTCGCACCGCAATTACCGGCGGCGCGGGTCACCCACGCAGATACCCATGTCGCCGCCGCGCTGGATCCCATCGGCGGGCTGCTCGGCGTCCGGGAGTTCCCGGCCACCCCAGCTGGCTATGCCGGCCTGCTGGGCTGGCTGGGCGGGTTCGGGACCGTCGCCCTGGTCGGCATCGAAGGGACTGGCAGTTACGGCGCCGGACTGGCTCGCCATGTCGCCGCAGCTGGCATCCGGGTGGGCCGGGGTGGACCGCTCGGACCGGCAGGACCGGCGCCGGCAGGGTAAATCCGATCCGCTGGACGCGGTCAGCGCTGCGCGGGCGGCGCAGTCCGGCCGGGCCCGCGGCGCGCCGAAAGGCCGGGACGGTGCCGTGGAAGCGATCCGGGCGCTGATGGTCGCCCGGCGCAGTGCCGCCGGAGAGCGCACCCGGACGATCAACCAGGCCAGGGCTCTGCTCCTGACCGGCCCCGATGACCTGCGAGCCCGGTTCACCCGGCACACCCCGGCCGCCCTGGTAACCGGGCTCGCCTCGCTGCGGCCCCGGCCCGGCGACGTCGCCGGCTACGCCGTCCGCGTCGCGCTACGGGAACTGGGGCGGCGCGCACGGTTCCTGGACGGCCAGCTCCAGCGCCTGGACGAGCTCATCGTCCCGCTGGTGACTGCCCGCGCCCCGGGCCTGCTCGCCGTGTACGGGCTCGGCCCGCGCACTGCGGCGCTGCTGCTCATCACGGCCGGGGATCACCCCGGGCGGCTAAGCAGCGAGGCGGCCTGGGCGCACCTGTGCGGCGTCGCCCCGATCCCCGCGTCATCGGGGAAAGTCACCCGCCACCGGCTCAACCCCGGCGGTGACCGTCAGGCCAGCCATGCCTTGTGGCGGATCGTGTTCACCCGGCTGGGCTCTGACCCGGCCACCCGCGCCTATGCCGAGCGCCGCACGGCCGAAGGAAAGTCCAAGGCGGAGATCATCCGCTGCCTGAAGCGTTACGTCGCCCGCGAGGTCTACCGCCACCTCCGCCCGGCCGCCGGCTAACGCCCGAAAGCTCCGGGGACGGCCTGACCCGATATTCGGCTGCCGCGAACCTGCTGGCCTCCGGACGATTCGCCGGCCGTCCCCGGCCTCACCTGACCTGCTGGGCGTGACCTAATAAGAGCTTGCGCGCTCCACCTGGAGCGGCCCATCCCTGTCTTGTCCGCAAACCAGCAATAACCCCGGTCGGAACACCCACCCCGCAACCCCAGAACGGCGCCCACCGAAATGTCATCCGATCCCCTTGACAAACATAAGAGCATCGTTCGGCGCTAGGGAGACGTAAGCCGTATTACGGACTGTGATCGGCGGCTATGCCGCCGCTTCACGGCGGACGGCGTGCATGCCGGGTTTGCTGGCCGCTCATCACCGCCACCCCAGCACGGTTGTGGTCGCGGCGCGCGGCGCCGGCGGGGGGCGGCTCGGGCGGCAGGTACGGTTGCGGCCTGTTCGGCTTTCTTGTCAGGGCCAAGGTGATGACCGCGCACAAGCTGCCGCCCGCGGCGATCCACAGGCACACTCCGGTCAGCTGGGGCCCGAGGACAAAGACCAGGGCGGCGCGCGTCCACACGGTGACCGCAGCGCTGGCGATGACCACGCAGGACAGCAACCGGATCACGATCCTCACCTGGCACGTTCCCGCCCGGCGCGACAACGGCGCAGGTTCCCGGGCTTGTGCGTCTGGCTGACCGCGCTCATGATCAGATCGGGCCCACCGCAAAGAGACGGCCGCGCCGGGCTGCCATCTGGCGCGAACCCGATTGGCGCACGAGCATCTAAACCGGCCGCCTCCTCGCCTGGCGTCACCGAGCCGCCGGAGGGCCGGGCCTGGCGCGTGCCCGCCCGGTACCGGGAACGCAGCCCGGCCGGCTCCGGTAAGGCTAGTCTCACCCGGCATGGGTGCATGAGCCAGGCCGGCGCGCCGGGCCGGCCCTGAATAGATGATCTGGTCCCGCTAAAAGGACCGGGAGATCCGCGGGCAGCCATAACGTGCCGCACCGCCGTTCCCGCGGCTGACGCCATCGGCTAGGCCTTGGCAGCCGTGGCGGCAGATGCGCGCAGTTGGAGTTTTCGTCCCCTATACGCCGCCCGAGACGATCACCCAGCCGCGCTCGCCGAGGTCGGCGGCGATCTCGCCGGCCACGTGCGCGCCGTACCCCGTGGCGGCCCGCGACCCCACCATCGAGACCGAACGCGGACCGGCCAGGCGCAGATCGGCGTGGCCCCGCAGCCACAGCGCGTACGGGCGGGCCGGGCCGAGGTCGTCCAGCCCGGCCGGCCACTCCGGGTCGGCGGGGCAGACCAGCCGGATGCCGTCGCGGCAGGCAGCCGCGATCTGCCCCTCGCCGGGCAAATGGGGCAGGCGGACCCGCCAGCGGCCGAGGGCGCGCTCCAGCGCACGCCGGCTGGCCGGGCTGTCACCGCATCCGGGGCCGGTCCCGGGCAGCATGTCCGCCTTGATCGCCGCCAGCACCTCGGCCGGCTCGCAGATCTCCAGCAGGGCACCGAGCGCCGGATCGCCGGGCTCGGCCAGGTAGGTGAGCGCGGCCCGGGCCAGGGCCTGCTCGCTGAGTCGCGCCATAAGGCTCACCGCTCCACCCCGAGCCACAGGCCGAGGGCGGCATTGCACTCATCCTTCTCCGGGTGCGACTTACCGGCCAGGTCGGCGAGGGTCCAGGCCACACGAATGACCTTGACCACGCCACGCGCACTGATCTGGCCGCGATCCAGGCAACGCTCTACCACGGCCAGCGAACCGGGTGCCGGCGGCCAAGTCCGGCGCAGCTCTGATCCCGGGATCTCGGCGTTCAGGCACCACGGGGTGTCGCGCATTCGGCGGGCGGCCCGGTCCCGGGCCTGGATCACCCGCAGCGCTACGGTCCGGCTTGACTCGGCGAAGTTTCTGTCGTTCAGCAATTCCTTGCGGCTCACCGGCTGGAGTTCGATCTTGAGGTCGACGCGATCGAGGAGCGGACCCGAGATCCGGCCCAGGTACCGGCGGCGCATCATCGGGCTGCAATTACAGCCATCGGCCCGGCCGGCCATCTTGGCGCACGGGCATGGATTGGCCGCCAGGACCAGGGTAAACCTGGCCGGGAACCTGGCGATGACCCCCAATCTGGCCACCACGACCTCGCCGGCTTCGAGCGGCTGACGCAGTGCGTCAAGGGCGTCTTTGGCGAACTCCGGCGCTTCGTCGAGGAAAAGCACACCCCGATGCGCTAGTGACGCTGAGCCTGGCAGGATGACTCCGCTGCCGCCACCGACAATGGCGGCCTTGGTTGCGGTGTGGTGGGGTGCCATGAACGGCGGATCGGTAATTAGCGGGACCTGCAGGGGCAAGGTCCCCGCCACCGAGTGAATCGCTGTGACTTCCAACGCGGCCGCTGTGTCGAGGCGCGGCAAAATGGTTGGAATCCTTTCAGCCAACATCGTCTTACCGGCACCAGGCGGGCCAAGCAGCGAAAGGTGGTGGCCGCCGGCGGCGCAGATCTCGGCGGCTCGCCGGGCCATCGACTGGCCGAGCAGGTCGGCTAGGTCTGGCGCCACCGCCGTGTTAGCGGAAACCAACTGGCCGGCGACGCCGCCAGAGACGCTACTGCGAGCCGCGGAGTCGTGCGGGTCTCGCGCCTGGGCACCTGGGAGGTCCCTGCCGCTTGTGAATTCGGCTGCGGGCACGCCGCCGCTCAGGCCCGGCGTACCGCGGAGCCAATCCGCAGCTGCGGCCAGGCTGCCGGCTGCGATTACACGTATGCCGGGTACGAGGGCGGCCTCGGGTGCGTTCTGCCCGGCCACCATGACCGTACCGAATCCCTTGGGAGCTGCGGCGGCCACAGCGGGAAGCACGCCAGGCACCGGCCGCAGCCGTCCGTCCAAGCCAAGTTCGCCGAAGAACATCACCCCGTCCGATGCCGCCCTCGGTACCGTACCTGCCGCGGTGAGCAGTCCGATCGCGATGGCCAGAGCGAACCTTTGGTTAAGCCGCGCTTTGAAGATCTGGCTCGCCAGGAAGCCCGCCAGACCGATTGTCCGCTTAGCACCAGCTTGACCGGTCGCCTTAGGCGTCTGCGTGGGGCTGGCTGCCGGGCGGGCTGGCCTGACGGGTGATCTCAGTGATGACGATTTCGGTGATGCGCTCCGTACCAGGGGGCAGGGCGGTGCCCAGGTCGCGGAGGGCGATGCGGACCTGGCGTTCGATGGACTCGGGTGATGGTCCGGGGCTGTGCTGGCGCCGGTCGCTGATGATGGACCAGGCGAGCTGGGCGATGGACACGATCAAGCTGGCGGCGCCGGTAGCGAAACCGGCGATGGCCAGCGGGTCGTATTGGCCCGGGCGCTGTCGTGTGCCGCGGGCGGCCAGGGCGGCCTCAACCTCGGCGGCCAGGTTCGGGCCGAGGTCAGGGGCGAGGATCGCGGCGGCGGAACGGGCCGCGTCTGCGGCGGGGTCGGTCATGGCTCGCCTCAGGGTCTTTGTCGTGGTGGGGGCTGGTGATGTAGTTGCGGACCGGCTGCGGGACGGGCTGGCCGGTGATCTGCTGCCAGGCTTGCTCCAAGGCTGGCATGCCGAGCTGGCGGGTCAACCTAGCCAGGGCTGAGGACCCGGTTTCGGTTATCGGGTGGGGGAACTGGTCGAACAAGGTCACGCACCGGATGTTCCACTGCAGTGCCAGCGGTGCCTGGCCCCGATCCTCGGCGAGACGGCCAAGCTGCGCATAGGTGATCGCCATGCCGGGGCGGTCACCGACGTCTTCGGAGATGGCAAGGGATTTGCGGTACCAGTCCTCGGCCTCATCCACCCGCCCCCGGTCCTGGGCGGTCATGCCGAGCTGGTGGTAGGTGATCGCCATGTGGGGGCGGTCACCGAGGTCTTCGGAGATGGCAAGAGATTTGCGGTACCAGTCCTCGGCCTCATCCACCCGCCCGCGCTGCTGGGCGGTGATGCCGAGCTGGTGGTAGGTGATCGCCATGCCAAGGCGGTCACCGAGGTCTTCTCTGATGGCAAGGGATTTGCGGTACCAGTCCTCGGCCTCATCCACCCGCCCGCGGTCCTGGGCGGTGATGCCGAGCTGGTGGTAGGTGATCGCCATGTGGGGGCGGTTGGCGAGGTCTTCGGAGATGGCAAGGGATTTGCGGTACCAGTCCTCGGCCTCATCCACCCGCCCCCGGTCCTGGGCGGTCATGCCGAGCTGGTGGTAGATGCGCGCCATGCCAGGGCGGTCACCGAGGTCTTCGGAGATGGCAAGAGATTTGCGGTACCAGTCCTCGGCCTCATCCACCCGCCCGCGGTCCTGGGCGGTGCGGCCGAGCTGGTGGTAGGTGATCGCCATGTGGGGGCGGTTGGCGAGGTCTTCGGAGATGGCAAGAGATTTGCGGTACCAGTCCTCGGCCTCATCCACCCGCCCGCGGTCCTGGGCGGTGACGCCAAGTTCGTGGTAGGTGATCGCCATGCCGGGGCGGTCACCGAGGTCTTCGGAGATGGCAAGAGATTTGCGGTACCAGTCCTCGGCCTCATCCACCCGCCCGCGCTGCTGGGCGGTGATGCCGAGCTGGTGGTAGAGGACGGAGACGTTTCCCCGAGTCCAGTCGGTTTCAGGCTGGTCCTGCAGGTAGGCCAGGGCCTGCAGGCAGGTTTGCCTGGCCTGATCCGGCTGCCCGGCGTCCTTCTGCCGGTTGGCCTGACGAATGGTGGTGTACAGCCATAGACTCCCGGCGGGGGTTTCTGCGGCTGGCATGTCATGGCCCGGGCCCGCGGTGGCGTCGAAGATGCGGTCGGCCCAGGCGGCGGCTTCGTCGCTAAGGCCGCGGGTGTCCCAGTAGGTATCCAGCGCCCGGACAATACCTTGGGCGTCGGCCCACGCGTGCCGGTCCAGGGCGTGGCCGAGCATCGCGCCCAGGGTCCGCCGCTGCAGCCCGATGATGACGTAGGCCAGGGCGGCGTCCCCGGATCCGATCTGCCTGGTCAGCCACCGGTTGAAGGCGGCGCACGCGGCACACAGCGCCTGCTCGCACGCCTCCCGCTCCGGGCCGTAACCGGCGGGGTCCTCGGCCTGCCAGCCGGCGGCGAGGTAGCCGGGCAGGGCCGGGTGGATCCGGTACATGCCGCCGCCCAGGCCGGTGACCAGCCCGACCCGGGCCGCGTCCTCAAGGACTGCCGTCCACTCCGGCTCGCTGACCCCGGCGAACCGGCCCGGCACCCCCTCGACGGCGGAGAAGACCGTCAGGAGGACCTCGTCGGCGATGCCATGGAACAGGCTGACGGCCGGGAGCAGCCGCCTGGCCTGCCCGGACAGGTGCGCGTACGAATAGGTGATGGGCGCTGGCAGCGAGGTGGTCCGGCCAGCGTCCGGGGTGTCTTCGGCGGGCAGCGGGGTGGTGCCGCGCAGCGCGGCCAGCAGATCTGCCGGGTCGGTGGTGTCCAGGCGGGGCAGGGTGAGCCGCATGGCCAGGGGGTGACCGTCCAGCCACTCCAGCAGCTCCCCGAACGACCGCCGCTCCCGCCGCGCCCGCGCGGCCGGGAACGGGGCCAGCAGATGCCCCGCGTACTCGGCGGCCTCAGCCCGGTTCAGCCCGCCCACTTCGATCCGGCGGACCTGTCCCAGCCAGCCCTCCTGGGCCCGGCTGGTGATCAGCACCACGCTCCGGGAGTGATCCCGCACCCACTCCAGGAACTCCCGCAGCGCGGCGCAGCCCGCCTCATCCAGCGGCGGGGTCGCCCCAGCCGGGTCAGGCAGCTCCCGCACCGACTCGAAGTTGTCCCACACCAGCAGCACCCGCAGCTCAGCCAGCAGCCGCTTCACCTGGTCCAGCCGCAGCTGCGGGTCCAGCAGGGCAAAGTCCGCGCCGAACACCGCCAGACCCAGCCCAGTGATCACCCCATCCAGCCCGAACGTGGCCACGCCGGGCTCGAAGGAATGCCACAACACCAGCCGCGGGTCATCGACCCCGCCGGTGTCCCGCCACCACCGGGCGAACCCCTTGGCCAGCTCGGTCTTCCCCGTCCCCCCCGGACCCGCCAGCACCACCACGCGCTGCAGTCGGGCCGCCGCCGCCTCCAGCTGGTAAAACAAGTCGTCCCGGCCCACAAAGGTCCCCACTGCGGCCAGCGGGTCCTGCCCGGCCGCGGCGTCGGGCCCAGACGAGGTGGCGCGAACTTGGTCCAGTGCCGCATCCAGCGACGGCCCGGCAGCCGGACGGGCGGTGCGCGCCTGCGGAAACCGGACCTCCTGGCGCAGGTAATGCACCGGGATCAGCCAGTCGGCCAGCGGCATATCCCCCTTGGGGCTCGGCCGCCTGTCATGGTCGAACAGCCGCGTGCGCCCGGCGATGACCGCTTGCCCCACGCTCGCCCCGGCAAACACGGCCTCATAGAACGCAGCCATGAATTCCGCCGCGGCGACCGCGTACACGCTGTAGGCCATCGCCACCACTGCCGCACACCCCGCGCGCAGCAGAGCGGTGGCCACCGAGGCCTCCAGGTCCTTACCAACCGCGCCGGACTGGCAGGCGTTCAGCACCACCACCGGTACCTTACCCTCGGCCAGCACCGCCGCGACCTTCGACGCCCCCACAGGGTAACCACCCACGCCAGGCAGCTCGAATGCCAGCATCCCCTCACCCGCGCCGGTCACCGCGCCGTGCCCGTCGAAATGCACGACGTGGAACGGCGCGCGCTCGGCAGCAGCCTGCGTCACCGCCTGGCGCAGCGCCTTGAATGACGCGGGCCGAAGCACAGTCAGGTCGACCTCGCCCCGGACCGCGTCCAGCCGCTCCAGCAGCGGCCGGGCCACCATCTGATACTCCACGTCCTGGGTCCCGGCCGGGCGGGAGATCACCATCAGCACCCGCAGCTTCCCGCCCGGCACCTCCAGCGTCCCGGCCCGATCCGCGACTGGCAGGCTCCGGGAGATCCCGCCCGCCCCCAGCGCCACAGGTCCCGCCCCGTCGCGCATCAGCTCCCATGGCAACCCCAGCAGGCTGGGATCGGCAGACCGGAACACCACCTCCAGGCCCTTGTCCCGTGCCCGCTGATACGCATCACGGGCTGGGCCGGCGCCGAACACCGACCCGAACACCAGGTCCCCCCACCCGGCCAGCTTGGCCTCCACCGCCGGGCCGCGGTCCTCCCACACCCCGAACGGCGCTAGCAGGTAATCCTCGACATACCAGCGCAGATCCTCCAGCGCGTCCCCGTCCAGCGGCCACGCCAGCGGTGCCCGCGACACCCGCTCTGGCATGCCTTCATCCGGCCAGGACAAAACCTCAGCCTGGCCGTGGCCGCCCAGGTCCACCAGCAGCCGGTCAGGCCCAACCCCACCCCCAAGCCCGGTACCCGGAACCAGGCCACGTGTTCCGCGACGCGCTGGTTGGGCATGTCCGCGTCACGCTGGGTGGGCATGACGGGTGACGGGAAAGGCCCCGCCGGCGGTGTCGGCGGGGCCCAGTGGTGCCCGGGTTGTCGCGGCGGTGGCCGGGTTGTCGCGGTCAGCCGTTTGCGCGGGAGATCAGCGAGCCCGCCAGGGCGCGGGGGTCATTGGTCGTTCACCTCGGTGATAGCGGCGCGGACGGCGGTGGTGTCGGCGATGGTCTTGTGAGTGGTGTAGGTGGAGAGCAGGGCGGCTGCGGCGAGCCGGTTGACCGCACGGGGGAAGCCGCGGCCGGCCTGGTGGATCAGTTCGGCGGCGTCGTCGGAGAACAGCTGGTCGGACCGGCCGGCGAGCTTGGTGTGATGCCGCAGGTACTCGCTGGTCTCGCCGGGGGTCATCGGCGCCATCGCGTACCGGACGCCGATCCGCTGGTCCAGGGCCGCGAGCACGCCGAGCCGCATGCTGGCCCGCAGCTGTGGCTGGCCGGTGAGCAGGACGGCCAGCGGGCTGGCCGAGTCGAGCTGGGCGCTGGTCAGCATCCGGACCGCCTCCAGCTGGTCGTGGGACAGCAGGTGAGCCTCGTCGATCAGCAGGACCGGCAGCCGGCCTCGCTCGGCGAGCTCGGCGGCCAGGTGCTCGGCGGCCTGCGGGATCAAGGTGGCGTGGTGGAACCGGGGCACGCCGCCCAGGGCGGTGACGACCGCGTGGTGAATGCCTCTCGCCCCGACCTGGGGGTTGGGGATGGTGATGAGCTGGTGGCGGGAGGCGTCCAGCCGGGCGGCGGCGGCGCGGACGGCCACGGTCTTGCCCGCGCCGACCTCACCGGTGATGACCGTGATCTGGCGGGTGTCGATGCCGTAGGCGATGCGGCCGACGGCTTCTTGGTGGGAGGCCGAGGCGAACAGCGCCCCGACCGGGATGGACCGGTCGAAGGGCAGCCGCTCGAACCCGAAGTAGCCGCGGACGGCGTCATTGATCATCACTGGCCTCCTGGTGGTCTGGGCTGGCCGCGGCGGCCGCCAGGCTGGCGTAGCGGATGCTGTGCGCGGTGCCGTCGGCGGCGGCGCGCTTGTCTTCCAGCAGCTGCAGGTAGTCGATCCCGGTGACGGCCGGGACGGCCTGGGGGGCCTGTTTGACCTTGGGATGGCAGTGCCGCCTGATGGTGTGCGGCTGCGCGTGCCCGCGGCTGGTGCCGCGGTGGAACACCTCAACCTGGGTGAGGTCGAACGGCGAGTAGCGGATCGTCACCGCCTGGCCGGCCAGTTCCGGCGCGGTCTCATACACGTTGCCCTGGAACTTGATGGTGGCGGTGCGGGCGGCCACGGTCCGGATGGCCTCCCACAAGAACGCGGCATCCAGCTGGGCGGCGGGGAGGAACCGGGGCGTGCCCGCGCTCCACCGCTCCAGCGGCGTCGCCCCGGTCGAGGAGTGGACCCGCACGTGGTACTCGTGCTCGACCCAGGTGGTGAACCAGCCGTTGAGCTGCTCCAGCCCGTCCGGCACCCGGCGGCCGGGGGCGGGCTTGCCGTCCGGGGAGATCTCGACCAGGAACTGGCCCCGCACTGTCTCGAAAAACCGTTCGATCTTGCCGCGTCCCTCCGGCCGGTACGGCGGCGAGTGGGTGATCCGGATGCGCAGCTTCGCGCAGGTCACCGCGATCGTCTCATCGACGAAGCACGCACCGTTATCCACGTAGGCCGTGCCCGGCAGGCCCCGGGCCGCGACCGCCCGCTTGAACGCCGCGGCCAGGTGCAGCGAGTCCTCGCTCCACCCCCACCGGTACCCGGTGATGAACCGGGAATGGTCGTCCAGGAACGCGACCAGGTAGGTCTTCCTCCCCCCGATCAGCGGGCCGTGCAGGACGTCGCCGGTCCACAGCACGTTCGGCGCCTCGGCCTCGAACCGGCCGAACACCACGGCCCCGCGCGGGGTGGTCAGGTCCTCGCGCGCGAAATGCCGCTGCAGCGTCCGCTCCGACGGCGCATCCCCGGCCTGGGCGACCATGATCCGCCGCACCTGCGCCGCGGTCCGCTCCATGTTCTCCCGCTTCAGCGCCGCCGCCATCGCCAGCACGCTGTCCGCGGTCACCGGCTCGCACTTACGGTCGCTGGGCAGCAAGGCCTCAAACCCGCCGGCCCGCCAGGCCCTGATCCACCTGTCAATGGTCTTACGCGAGACCTGCACCCCGCGCCCGCCCGGCCCCGCGTGCACCCGCCCGGCGATGCCGCGGACCACCCGGCCCCGCTGCTTGGTCGTCAGCCCCTCCTCCAGCGCCGGCCCGATCAGCCGGTACCGGAACAACGCGACGTCCTGCGCCCGGGCCCGCCGCAGCAGCCGCTCATGCTCTGCCGAAGACATCTGGCACCTCCCTTGGTCAAGACCAGGAACTTCCCGGCACCCCAAGGTGGCGGCTGCCAGCGGCTATGTCACCGGCGAACTCGTGTTGATCATCCCCGGCGGCCAGCACGGGGCCAGCAGCCCGCACCTCGACAGCCGCGCCGCCAGCTGCCCCGGCGACAACCCGGCCACCAGCGGCCACCGGCCGGGCATCTGCTGATGCAGCGCCCCCAGCACCGCCAGGACATCACCGGCCGCGGTCGCGGTCCCCGGCGGCAGCACCGGGTCATCCACCAGCCGGGGCAGCAGCCCGCACAGCCACGCGTGCACCCGGTCCGCCCGCCGGGCGAACCTGCGCAGCCAGTCCCGCACCGTCGTATACGGCACCCCCAACTGCGCCGCGACCTGGTTCCACGGCCGTCCCCGTGCCGCCGCCAGCAACCCCGCCCAGATCACCTCCACCCCGTACTGCCTGCGCCGCAGCATCGAATCGGGCAGCAGCACCCGCGACACCCCGCACGCCGCGCACAGCGCCCGCCGCGGCCGGACCCGCCCGATCCCCCCGCCCAGCCCGACCAGGTCCCGCTCCACCCCGAACCCCCACCGGGCCAGCGGCCCCCCGCACCCCGGCTCCAGGCACCGCAGCCGCCCCGACCCGAGCTGCGCATCGACAACCGCCACGACCTGGCCTACCGTTGGCACCGGCGCCTCCGAGCGCATCGGCGGCCCGTCCGGTCAGGCAGCGAACTTGAGCCGGGCGGGCCGTTCCCATTCCGTCGTGCCCACCCTGTCGCCGGGTACCAGCACCCCGCAAGCCCCACCCGTCATGCCCGCCCCGCCTGACGCCTAGCGCACCCTTCGTGCCCGCTCACGGTGGCGGGTGACACCACGCGCCGCTCGCATGGCAGCATGCTAGAGCTGGCATGGAAGCGCCAGCTTACCCTCGGGCGCCTGCACATCAACAGGAACTGCCACTCCTCTACTGTGACTTCGCCGCCCTCAGTCCCTGTCTAGCTCAGCTGACCTCTGCATTTCCTCTGCATTTCCTCTGAAGGATTTAGAGCGCTTCTGCGAGAGCGATTTCTAATTTATGACGCTCTTATTTGCACAGGCTCCACGGTCATTGCACGGGAGTCGCACAGAGGTGGGGTGCACAGCGGATACGCGGGCGGACGTGCCTTGCGTGAGGGTTCGAAGAGGGAGTGCCAGGAGAGCCCGGCGGGCGCGCTGTGCCTAGTGGTGGTGCCCTCTAATGATCCGGGTCAGCTTCTCACTTATGCGCGGCGACAGCTCGGGCGCTTGATCTACGAGCTGCCGGACGTATTCCTCCAAGGCGTCGGCCACAGGCACCGGGTCCGCCAGGCGCACCCGGGGTCGCTCGCTGTCGACCGGGGCGCGGGGCGGCGGAACCGGCACGAGCAGCTGAGGCCGCGTCTGCGCAGCCCGGTCGGCCGTCCGCGCCCACGATACATGAGCCCCGAGGCGCCCGCGCTCAGCTGCCGAACCAGCCATATCAGCATTGTAAGGGTGATGCAGATCAATGCAACTTCCCGCTCGTGCCTGTTCTGTGATAACCCCTGCCTGCCCCCGGCCGAGCAGTCGTCGCTGGGTTCTGAGCCATACGACGTCCGTCTCTGCCATCTCGGGCAGTCTCCGGTCACTGCGCTGGCTTCGGCAGACCTGTGACGTGAGATCGTCTCGGACCTTCTACGTCTCCCACGTCTTAGGTTGTCCCGGCGCCTAGCGTGTAACAGATCCGTGCACAATCTGGTTCCTGGCCTGCCGGTTTCATACGGACCAGAAGGCCCGCGGGCCCGGGCTCATAGCGACTCCCGTCAGTGAGTACCGTCTTAACCAGACCCTGAAGCCGATATCTCTACCCGCCGGGATTGAACAGTTAGGTGTGAACTGAGCGCCCCACCCGGCAAAGCCGCTGCTGCAGGACGTTTCCGCAGGTCAGAGACGTTCGATCGGGCACGGTGACCGCTTCTGACCGCGCCTGACAGCGTCCCGCCGCTCCCATTCCGCTCCCAGAATCGGACACAGCTCCTCGTGCTGTTTGTCTCCGGAAGAACGCTTGCGTCGAAGGTCTGCCCTGACGCGGCGTCCACCCCTAACCTGGCGCCCGAGCCGTGGCGCTCACCTTGTCAGCGGGCAACAGTTCTATCCCTATCTGCGTCGCTGGATTATGAGCCATACGACACGCGCCTCCGCTGTCTCGTGCCGTCTCTGTCAATCGCGTTGACCTCGGGCGGCCGGTGACACCGAGTCAAGTAGGGCCTTCTGGTCCTCCCCGTCTCAGCGCTGACCTTGCTGGCCAGCATGGCCTGCTTCGAGCAGCGCCGACCGCGCCTGGGCCTGCTCCGGATCGTAGCGAGCCTTGCGCTCAGCCCTGTCCTTCTCGGCCTGTGCCATCTCCGCCACGACACGCGCGTCGGCTGCTGCGAGCCGGTGCTCCAGATCGGCTTCGTACTCCTCGACGGCCTTCCAGGCAAGCCCGGTTCTGCGCGATTCCACTGCCCGCAGGTCTTCCAGGCAGCGTCGTACTCTTCGGTGCCGCCAATGGCAGTACCGTCACCTGGTAATTGACCAGATCGAGAATCCCGCGCCCTGGTGGGCCATTACTAGACGGTTCGTTTCTGGGGTGGACTTCCGGGGAAGCCCAGATCTCCAACTGGCCAGTCCCAGGGAACCCCTCCTGCGCTACCTGCACTGCCCCCGGTTCCAGCTGGACAGTTTCTCCTCGCAAGCATGCTGTGCAGCGGCGGTCATTGACCTCGCGGCGCTCGCGCACCCCACGCCGCCAGCTCCTCATACACGCTGACGCGGTTACCCCACATGCGCTCGGCGCGTCCGGACTCCAGTCCTGCCTTGGCACCGCCGCGCGCTCCCAGGTAACCAGCGGTCGCCGCCACGACGGCGCCGAGTACTGTTCCGCCCGTGGCGATAGCGGTGGTAAAAGTGGCTGTCATGCCCTGAAATCCTCCCACTAGTCTAAGAACGGCTCAACTCGGCAGAGATCGCACGTGATCCCTTCGCTTGTAAGTTACCGGCGCCGTGTCGGCTACCGTCGTTCACCTGGGAATCTGCCTTCCTCTGTCACTCGCTCAATCGACTGGAGTCGTATGTCGTTGTGGTCACCCATGGTGGTCAGTCCCCCGGCGGCCCGGGTCGTACGAACGGTTGTCAGCTCGCGGCTCTTAGGCTGTTGGTTGTCAGCAGCCCTATCTGCACAGAGTCCCTAAAGCCGATATGGTTGGTTCGGTCAGGTCTACATTGGTTTCAGGGTTTCGAACAGTAATCTACTTTGGGAGCGTCGTTACTGACTGTTACCACGGAACCCTTCTGACACAAGAACATGAGGCCGTCAGAGCGGCTAGGGGGTAGGGAGTGGGCGCATCGGGATGGGCAGCTTTCATCGTAGGTGTTGCTGGTGCCCTTGCAGGACTTGGTGCCATAGTCAGCAAGAAATGGCATAGTCGAATCGTATTTTCCGTCCTATTCCTAATAATTCTCGGGACGTTCATCGCAATTCTGAGCGGCATACACTCTTCAGGCTCAAATAATAATTCGGGCTCAGGAGGTTCCGCGTCCCCACTACCCGCTTCTACTGGTTCTTCATGTACTTTTCTCGCCGGAAGCGTGACCATGTGTCATAGCAACAATCCGCTGGTCGCGGTAGACTTTGCTAATAATTCAAATTATACGGGTTGCACCTTCGACGAAGAATTGGATTGGGGGGATGGAGACCAGACTCAGCAGTTCGCAGTTCAGGGCGGGTCGGAGGGGGCGGTATTCCTGGCAAGGCACGTCTATGGACACCCCGGTACTTACGAGATCACTCTTGCAAGTACGCCTTCGCAGGGGTGTCCGGTCACCCTGGACACTGAAATGTTCTTTTTTACCCTACTGAACCCCTGACCTATATCTGCGCCCTGGGATGCTTGATGTGCTACTCGCAGAGGTTCGCGGCGCGGTCATTGGGCCTGGCCTCTGGCCTGGCACTTGCCGTCAGGGCCACTGGGCTGGAGGCGGGCTGGAGGGGCCAGCCCGGATAATGCGCGGCGTTCCGGCCTGGCGGCTGTGACATCTTCGCGGCTCCCGACGCATCTGGCGCGAGGGTGACGGCTTGGTCGTGATGGTGGCGGGCGCGGCACCCCGGGCTCTTCATCCCGAAGCAGGGACCATATCAGCAGTGTTCGCTTGATGGCGTTGCTGCTCGTCTGGCACATGGATCCATGGGCTGCGTCCTGTCAGGCAGACTCCCCCCTGCCGACCGGATGAAGCGTTGTGTACCCGTAGAAGGTGGGAGGTTCTACGCTCCTCCTGTGAGCAATGGAACTGTGGGTGGGTGCGGTGACGACTCTGGCTGGGGCGATACTTGGCGGTGCCATCAGCTTCCTGATCAGCCGCCAGCTGATCATCGAGGCCCGGACGCAACGCAAGGAAGAGGCCGCGCGCGACAGGGACCGGCGTAGTGTGGAGCGCCGGTTTGATGCCTACGCGGATTTCTTGAAGCGCGCTCGCTCCTATCGAAATGCCATTCGCCCGTATGTCATTACAGAAGCAGCTACCCGCGACATTGATGCTCTTGCGCAGGCAGCGGACGCTGCCGGATCATTCGTCTCTCTTGTGGCCGAGAGCGAGATGACACTTAATGCTAGCCACAGAGTCTTGGCTGCCATCGCTGCGTCACAGGAGCTGCTTCACGATCCCGATAGCGCTTCGCGCGAGGCCCGATGGCCAGAAGCTAATGATGCAATGGTGCTCTCTCTTCGTCAGTTCCAGGCCGCTGCTAGAGAAGAGCTAGAGATTAGCGGAGTTGACCGGTCGTGGATCTTGACTCATGGCAGGCCAGTAGTACCAACAAATGGCATTTAATTAGATGGGTGTGATCTTCTCCAGTGTCCAATCCTCGCCTCCTCCTGATAGCCGCTGCTCCGGAGGCTGGGATGAGGCGCAGCGCGCTGTGGCACCGATGCCTTGATATGTATAGCCAGATTCGGCCGTACAGGTGGCCTCTTCGTCCCGAAGCCAAGTCGCGGTGCCGACTGCCAGCCATCCAGCGTTCTTGACCTCGGAACGACCGTCCGTCAATGTCCGCTGGCGTCCGCTGATGGCCGTGGCGAGTGTTACTCAGTTCAATTGGTTACTCAGTCACCTACCGCACGGCGGGCAGGTCTGGCTCGGGCGCAGGGTTGTGGTCAGATGTGCAAGTTCGACGGCTCGCCGGGAGTAGGTTATCTTTCCCCACAGGGATTTTGAATTTCGAGTCAAGTTGCGGCGTGTGTGACGGCTGATGACAGGGGCAGGCTGACTCGTGATTACTGCAGGTGATAGCTGCAGGTGGGGTAAGGCGGCGAGGGATGCCTGCCGGGCGAGGTCGGTCAGGGCGTCGCGGTAGGCGCGGTCGGCTTGGCGGAGTCGGTTCCGGCCGGGTGGTCCGGGGCTGGTGAGCTGGGCGAGGCCGGGTATCAGGAGCCGCTGGGTCAGCCGGGTGAGGAACAGGGCGATACTCAGGCCGTCTTCGGTGACCTGATAGGCGCGGCTGTGCGGGATGCGTTCGATGATCTGGTGGGCGCGGAGCCTGCGCAGGTCGTAGCTGATCTGGCCGCTGGTCATGTCCTCTGGCGTCTTCCCGAGCTGGGGGGCGAGGTAGTGCCGCAGGTCGCGGCTGGTGAAGCCGGCGGGCCGGAGCGCGAGGGCGCAGCAGGCGCCCAGAAGGGCCTGGACGCGGGGGTCCGGGAAGCGCATCCCGGGGATGCGGGTGCAGGTGGTGCTGATGACCGGGCTGGTGATCGCTTCCAGCGCGGCCGCTCCGTCGGCGGGGTCGTGGCTGATGCATTCGGCGTCCAGCAGGCGCCGGTTGGCGGCGTAGCCGACCTCGGCCAGGGCGGCGAGGTTAGTCAGCTCTTTGCCGATGCCGAAGTCGCGCGGCTGGTTCAGCGTGGTCTCGGTACGGAGCGCTCGTCCTTCCTTCAGGTACTGTTTGACCTGGGTCTTCTTGTAGTACAGATAGAGGTAGGGGCAGGCCCCGGTGGTGATCACCTGGGTCCGGAAGGTACCCGGAGTAGGGTTCTTGCCGCGCAGGCGGATCTTGCGATCGAAGACGATGTTCACCTTGTCCGGCCGGCCGATGTCGATGTTGTCCCGGATCAGCTGCTCGAAGAAGATCCGCCCGCAGGCGGGCCGGTCCAGCGCCATGGTGGTGGAGAACTCGACCTGCTGGACCGACAGCTGCCAGCAGTAGTCGGCCTCTTCATCCTCGCGGCTGAACGGGTGCGGCAGCCGGGCCAGCCACTTGCCGGCGAACCGGTAGATCTTCTGATCGGTCAGCCCGTCGCAGATCCGCTGCACCGCCACCGGGTCACTCGCCGAGCCGAACGCGTTGTCCAGGGCGGTGAACGCGATGCCCGCCTTGAGGCACTGCCGCATGGCATATTCGTGTCCATTGATGTAGATCTGCCCGGTGAACGGGAAATAGCCGCAGAATTTCACGTAGAACGGGCCGAAATCGGCGTCGAACCCGTAGAAATACCAATGGTTGACCATCGCCTGCTCCTGGCACAGCCACGGGTACCGCTTGCCGGTCACCGGGTCGCGGCGCTGCCGGGTCCGCCAGACCCGGGTCTTTTCCTGGGCCACCCCGGCGAACAAGATCTGCTCTCCTCCCTCGTGGCCGGCCAGGTAGCTCCGGGCGATCTGGTCCTTGCTCTGTCCCTTGGCGAAGCGGACCAGGTCCAGGCCGCGGACGTCGATGTAGTGGCGGATGTCTGCGGCGAACCGGTCGGTCATCGGCAGCATCAGCGCCGAGGACGCGAACTGGTACCCGCGATGATGGCAGAAGAACCCGTGGATCCCCTGCCCGTACTGCAGCCGCGGCTGGCGGAAGGTCAGCAGCACCCGGTCGATGCAGCGGATCTCCAGCGTCACATGACTGGACAGGACCTGCGCGGCAGTACGCGGTAGCGTCATGATGGGCTCCGGCTGGGGCTCGGCCGGCAACGGCCACCCGACCGCTGCAAGCGGCGAATGAACAGTCACATTGTGACTGCCTTGAGCCCGGCCGGAGCCCTTGCGCTGACCCCCGCCCGCACATGCATGCCTCGTCGGGTTGGGGCGAAGCCCCGTTATCTATTCAGCTTGAGTCGCATTTGGTGGCGGGCTGAGGCAGCGCAGGCTAAGCGCAGGCTGGTCCTCCGGTGGCGGGTGATCAGGATCCCGTGGTAGCGAGCGCCTGCCGGTTACGCGGGCGATAGTCCCCGGCACGTGGTGATCTTTCGAGAGCCGGCCCAGCGTGTCGGCTTGATTACCATCCGGATGTCCTGATCATGATGGCTTGTGCCCGATCTGCTGCCCGAGCCTGCCGGTGAAGAGCTCCTGGCCCTGGTGGCGACTCTGCGGGCATCCAACGCCCGGCTGCGCGAGGTCATCGAGTCCAGGGACGCGCAGCTCGCGGCGGCCAGCGCTGCCCTGGAAGCGGCGGAAGCGAGGATGGCGGCGCTGAGCGAGCGGGTTGCGGAGATGGAGCGGCGCCTGGGCAAGGACTCCTCCACGTCGTCGAGGCCGCCGTCGTCGGATAGCCCGTATCAGAAGAAGCCCAGGGACCGGTCACTGCGCGGGCGGAGCGGGCGCAAGCCCGGGAAGCAGCCGGGCGCGGAATCCTCAACGCTGCGCCAGGTGGCTGACCCGGACGAGATCATCGTGTGCGCCCCGGCAGCCTGCGGGCGGTGCGACGCGGACCTCGCCGGGGCGCCAGTGACGGGAACCCAGAAGCTGCAGGAGTTCGAGATCGTCCCGCCCCCGCCGCCCAGGGTGACCGAGTACCAGGTGCAGGGCCGGGCATGCGGGCGCTGCGGCGCCGTCAGCGCCGGGCAGGCGCCGGCCCGGATCACCGGCCGGGCCCAGTACGGGCCCGAAGCGCATGCCCGGGCCGCGAACCTGGCCAGCGCCCAGCACATCCCGGTCGGCCGGGCCGCGCAGCTCATGGGGGACATGACCGGGCTGCGGGTCT
>Ga0208324_1000335_pt1 | contig 22430 bp, 42 predicted proteins | sample Sb_taG_2_FD_187707 | JGI IMG/M metagenome (GOLD analysis project Ga0208324, IMG submission 187707) | Peat soil microbial communities from Weissenstadt, Germany - Sb_50d_5_LS metaG (SPAdes) (version 2) | ecosystem: Environmental > Terrestrial > Soil > Wetlands > Peat | place: Germany... | reverse complement strand
CGGGCTCCAGCGGCCCGGCGAAGGTGATCGTCCTGGTCACGCCGCCTCCCCCGCGAGCATGCGGCGGAAGCCGCGCGCTCGCTGGCCGGGACGGGTCACGGGCCGGGTACCTTCTCGTCAGGCACAGCATAGGCTCCCGGCGCGACGGCATCGGGCGGGGGGGCCGGGGCGAAGGATCCGGATGTGCCGTCACCGGACGGCTTCTCCTGCTCAGGATCGGCGCGCACCGCGAACGTGTAGCAGTACGCAGGGAAATAGGCCGTGTAGCCCGCAGCGTCGCGGAAGGTGAGGGAGCCGCCGGGGCCGATGCGCATCGATGAGTCCCTGACCGTCCCGGTGCCTTCCGGGTGCCGGACCCTCCAGTCGGCGCGATGTTCGGCTTTGGTGCTCCCGGTGCTGCTCTTGCTGCTGGTCTTGCTGCTGGTCTTGCTCATGGCTTTACGCGCCTCCTGGTCAGATGGTGGTCATTCCCCGGTCGTCTCCCGGTCACGCGGTCCCGTCGAGGACCGCCCTGTACCTGTCGTAGTCCTCGCGCCCCATGCGCGCGAACAGATCATCGGCGTCCGGCGGCGGCGGGATAAGAGGCGCGAGCACCTGGGACAGCACGCCCTCCAGTGCGGTGATGCGGGCCGTGATGGCATCCCCGTAGGCAGTGACCGCAGCCCGCATCGCGGAGACTGTCACCACGTCGGTGCCGGAAAGCAGGGCCTCGATCCGGCCGGCGGCCCTGGCGACCGGGTCCGGCTCGGTCCCGCTGCCGTCGCAGTGCGTGCAGGGCCTGGGCATAAGCGGCCTCCTGGGCGTTGCCCGGTAACTTTACCGGCCCCGGTCTTGGGCGTGACCGTACGCGCCTCCATCATCACCTCATCCCGCTTCCTGCGGCGCCGTGCCGGGGCCGAAGCCGCCGGGCCGGAAGCAGTTCAGGTGACCCTCATCCGGCACCATCTCCTGCGGCCAGGACATTGAGGCCCAGGCCCTGGCGTAGGCGGCCCGCACCGGGGGCGACTGCGCGGCCCGCTGCGCGCCCTCGGTCCAGAGACCCTCGCCATGCATCGCCAGATGGTACTCGTCGTAGTCCCGGTCACCCGGGTGGCTCATCACGGGCCGGCTATCCATCCGCGCTCCTCACCTGATCCTGACCGCCAGCGCCCGGGCGAACGCGGGCGGCAGGCCGCCGCCTGATCCGCCGCCGCTGCGGGCGCAGCGCGGGCAGTCCTCGCCGTGCCCGCCGGCGTACACATGGCCCGCCGCGCACTTCCGGGCATCGGCGGGCAGGTACGCGCTGGCCCAGGACCCGGGCTGCGGCGCGGCGGCCACCGATGCCGTGCGCAGCGGCCCGCGGACGGCCTCGGGGGCCTCGGGGGCCTCGGGGTTCGGGGCGGCGCACCAGATGCAGGCCTGGCGGGCCGCGAGGTACACCTTCCCGCACGCCTGGCAGGACCGGGTCTTCCCGCAGTAGTCCTTCCACGACGACGACGGGCGGGACAGCAGCCACTCCGCCGCGTACATGATCGCGGTCACCCGGTCGAAGTGGCCCAGGCTGGAGCCGTCCTGGCGCAGCGTCACCACGCCCGGCGTGGACCCCTCCGCGAGCCGCAGCGACAGGAACTCCCGGCGCAGCATGTCATCGTCGGGGATCTCGATCGCCCGGTCCCGGATCAGCCGCATCAGGATCTGGGCGCGCCTGCTGGACGCGCCGGCCCCCAGTCTCACCTCCCGGATGTTCCAGCCCCCGGCCGCCATCTCCTGGATCCGGTCAGCGGCCTGCCACGGGTCCCCGACGATCGGCGCGCCGCCGTACTCCCGTGACAGGGCTCCCGCCGTGCCGAGTACCGCGCCCAGATCCACCTGGCCGCCCCTCGGCGGCACCCACCCGTACAGCCGGTCGACGATGACGGCCCTGCGCCGGTCGCGGTCCCCGGCGTGCGCGACCGCGACCGCGGAATGGTCCTTCTTCAGGCCCAGGTCAAACGTGACGACGTACTCGGCGCCGTGCTCCGGCGCCAGCATCCCGTCCCGGGTGCACGCGGCGAGCGCGGCGTCGTCGGCGAGGGCGTCATCGGCGGCGGCCCACCGGCACTCGAACAGGCGCAGCCACTGGAACTCCGGCAGCCGCCGCCGCTCGCTGGCGAGTTCGGCCGGGTCCTGCCACGGGGCCGGGCCGGTGACGATCGACGTCCGCCACAGCGGGTCCTCCAGCGCGTTCTGCCAGAGCCGGTACGACCAGTGCGTGACCGCGCTCGGCGTCGACCCGATCAGCAGCACCGAGCCGGGGCGCTTGACCATCGAGGTGATCAGCGCGTCGATGAACGTCCAGTCCCGCTCGCTGATCCCGTGGTTGCACACCTCGTCGATGAACAGCCAGAACGGGGTCTTGCCCCACGCGCCCTCCAGCTCGGAGGAGATGACCTCCAGGACCGCGCCGGTGCGCCGGGCGATCACCCGGCGCTGCTGCACCTCGACGAGGCCGCGCAGGCTGGGGGTCGCGTCGGTGATCGCCTGGATCTTGCGGACCAGCAGCGCCGCCTGGTCCTTGCCCGCCGCCGCCACGTACATCTCGTCACCAGGGCGCGCCCTGGTGATCATGACCGCGAGGGTCGCGGCGGCGGCGTCCCAGGTCTTGCTGCGCCCGCGCGCGCGCAGCCAGAAGTGCTTGCGCGGCCCGTCCCCGGGCTCGAGCAGTGCCTCCATGTCGGCCCACTGGTCCCCGGTGGCGCACTCGCCCCAGGTGCGCCCGTTGTCGAGCACCATCCCGGCGACCATTTCCAGGGCGCCGTCACCCATCTGCGGGGACCGCCTTCAGTGCCCGGCGCCGGGCGACGATCTCCGCGCCGGCTGCGATGTGCGCGCCGAGCGCCGCGTCCTCGGCCTTGCGGGTCAGCCCCAGGTCGTCCATCAGCTTCGCGTACGACGCCGGGTCCAGGCCGAGTGCCTTGCGCGCCTGGTCGGCGCCGCGCTCGGCGATCCGCCACGTCTCGATCAGCGCCTTGGTGCCGGGCATGGGCGGGAGCATCATCGCGGCGATGCTGCCCTGGACGGACATCAGCTCATCCATCCAGGCGTAGATCACATCGGTGATCACCTCGGCCCGGGCCCACGCCTGCAGCGCCCTGGCGTACATGGGGTGGCGGAGGTAGTCGGGGTAGTCGCCGCTTCGCAGCACGTCCCGGATGAACCGGGCCGTGCGCTCCTCGATCAGCCACCCGGCCGGGTAGTACGCGTCCCGCTTGCCGGACTTCTTCTTCCCGACCGGGACGCCCTGCAGCGGGGTCGCTCCGTCTTTCGCGTCACGCGGGATGTTCGGGCGTCTTCCGGCCACACGGCTCCCCTCTGGCATGGGATGATGGGAACCATGGGATCAACGAGCATCACCGTGGATCAGGACACGGCGATGGAGCTGCGGCAGATCAAGAACGACATGTCCCGGGCGGCGGGGCGGGTGGTGCCGCTGCCAGCGGTGATCATGACGCTGATCGCCTGCTGGCGGGAGCGGCAGCCGCGAGATCACGTCGCTGCGGTGATGGCCATGACAGACAGGGAGCTGAGCCGTGGCCGGCACGGGTGATGACCCGGTGAGCGATCACCGGTGCTGGGCGTGCGCGATGAGCGAATGGCTCGGGAGGCCGCCGGCCCGTTTCGGGTCACGGGCGGCGATCTGGGCCTTGCTCTGCGCCGGTTTCTCGCTGGGCTGCGCGACAACCTGGACCTGTGCGTCCAGTCGATGACGCGTGTCCCCGTCCGGGCCGTGACGCTGACCGGGGAGGATGAGACGCCGTGAGCGACATCTGCATCGTGATCACCGAGGACCGGCACGCTGACACGGAGGTCACGCCGTTCGCCGGCGAGGCGGAGGCGCTCGCGTTCGCGGAGCAGCAGGCTCAGGACGGCGCGCCTGATCCTGAGTCGATCACCGCTGAGGACCGCGAGCTGACCGATGGCATGAGAGCGGACGGCTGGCTCTGGTACTGCCGCTACAGCGGCGAGGGCGACAGCGTGCGGGTGGTCCGCCGCGAGCTGCGCGGGACGGCGGCGCCGTGAAGATCCTGTGGCACTCCATCCCGCCGAAGTGGGAGTTCACGCCCTACGGGAAATCGATCCCGGAGCCGAACCTGTCCTGCCAGTCGCACGGGCTGATGATGCCGATGCCGGACTGGGGCGGACGCTGCTGGTACTGCGCCTTCGATGAGGCGAAGGAGCGGCTGGCGGAGTTCCCGCTGCGGGAGGACGAGACGTGAGCGACCTGGCAGCTTTCGCAGCCGCCCGGCTGGATGAGCGCCAGAAGATGGCAGGCGAGCCGCGCACCTGGAAGGTAGCCCACCACGACTGCCGCGAGCCCCAGTGGGACCCCTGCACGGAGGACCCGTGCTCTTACGCCGCCGAGTGCGCTGAGGGCAGCTGCGGTCACCGCGTCATCGAGGGCAGCGACGGCATGACGATCTACGACGAGGGCGGTCACACGGAGGCGGAGGCCGCGCTGATCGCCGCGCACGACCCGGCCTGGGTGCTCCGTGACGTGGCGGCGAAGCGGGCGATCCTGGACCTCTACGCCAGGACGGAGGCTGCCAGGGACGAGTGCGAGGCGAGGATCCGGGCTGCCGCCAGCGCGCCCGCGGGCACCGTGCTGTCACCCGCCTGGGCGCGCGACCACGTGGACGCGGAACGGGAACTGCGCGCGCTTGAGCCTGTGGTTCTCGCTCTCGCCGCCATCGACAGTGATCACGCTGACTACGACCCGGGATGGGCGGTCCCGTGAGCGGTGGCTGACCTGATCGTGGCGGTCTCGTTCCTGGTGACCCTGGCCTGCGGGATCGCTGCCGCGGCCGCGCGGGACCCGTGGTGGCTGGCGGGCATGGCCACCGGGTTCATCGCGCTGCCCGCCTGCCGTAACCACATCACCAGAGGTCCCTGACGTGCGATAATGGGCAGATGAGCACGAGGGCCGGGCGCCAGGAACTGCCTGCCGCTGACCGGGAGCGGCGCCGGGCGGCACGCGCCGGCAGCGACCGGCAGGCACGCGAGCGCATCCTGTCCGGGATCGTGCCGGGCGACCTGGCCGGCTACGTGGTGATCCGCGAGACCTGGCCGCACATCGCGTCCGCTCACGGAGGCCATCGTGCGCCCCGCAGCTCGCTGGTGACGGATCGCGCTGAGGCGGAGAGCGCCGCCGCCCGCGCCCAGGCCCATGCCGACATCGACGCGGACGAGGCTGACTGCACGACCGTGTACTGGGTCGCCGAGGTCCGCAGGGCAGCCCCGCGTCCCGTCAGCGGGGAAGAGGACCGGTGAGCGCGGCGAACGACGCTTACAACGACGAGGCCAGGGTCGCCGGCCGGGTTCACGCCGAAGCGTGCGAGGCAGCGCGGATCGCCTTCTACGACTCGATCGCGCCCCAGCGGGCCGTCTACGAGGCGGCGGCCAGGGCGGCGGGGGAAGCGCACCCGGCGGCTATCGCACAGGCGCGCGACGGCCGCGCCGCGGCGGCGCGGCCGGCCTTCGAGTGGGACGACACGACTCACAGGCTTGTCCCGGCCCGCTCCGGGGATACGGTGACACCGTGAGCAGGCCGGACCGGATCATGTTCAGCACTGCGGCGGCAGGATCGGGCTGCGCAGCCGGATTCGCACAGGGCGCGGGACTCCCGGCAGCCGCGGTCATCTGCTTCAGTGTCATGGCCGCCGGCTTCCTGCTCCTGATCGCCCTGCCGCGTTAGGCCCCGCAGATTTCCCGGTGCCCTGTCATGCCGCGCACGCAGGCCCGTCCAGCCACGACCCGCAGGCTCCGCACCAGAACCGCCCCGAGCACGGACGCGGCAGCGCCCTCACCGCGGACGGCTTCGCCCCGGGCGGCGACGGGACCGGGACCATCGGGTGAGCGTGCGGGTGCGGCGCGTGAGCACCCGCATTCGCGCAGCAGGACGGGCCGCAGTACCTCGCGCCGGGCATGGCCACCGGATCGCCGCAGGCGGCGCACAGGCGGGCGCTTCCGCTCACAGCCACTCCCCGCACGCCGTGCACCGGCCGTCGCTGATCGCCTCAGCCGGGTGCGGGCACCCCGGCGCGGCGCTTCCCGCAGCCTCAAGATCGTCGCGGAGTCCGGCGCTCTCCCTGATGGCCGCGTCCAGCGATGTCCGCAGGCGCCCGTTCTCAGCCGACAGCCGCGACACGTCAGCCTCAAGATCCGCGATCCGCTCACGATCAGCGGTGCGCTCCTCCCGCTGGCGCTCCCGCCACGCCGCCTGGTACTGGGCGTTCGTCCTCGGCATAAGCCCAGCGTAACACTGCCTAACGTAAGGAGCGGCCGGACCGGGGCGAAACTAACGTAAGGACAGGCCCGGAACGGCGCCGCGGGCCCTGATCCTTACGAAACATCGTTCTCCGGCCCCGGCAGGACCACCGGCCGCGACGGCAGGTCCCCCGGCGGCCCCGTGATCACCCCCTCCCGCGCCAGCGCCCACACATCCGCCGCGAACCGGTCAGCCACGGCCCTCAGCGGGTCAGGAGGCGCGCCCTCCACCGACGCCCAGTACGCGTCCACCCCCCACTCCACCACCGCCGCCAGCTGCTGCCCCGACGCCTTCCAGCGGGCATACACCCGCCACGGCAGCTTCACCGACGTGTGCACTGACCTGGGCACGCCCGTCTCCCGGCAGAACAGAAGGGACAAAACGGACTCACCTCCCGGAACACGGGAAATATGCAGGGCGGGTAGTCGGGGTCAGGGACGGCCGGTCACCGTCTCAGCGATCACCCGGGCGCGGCGCGCGTCATCCGCGGGCGTCATCCCATCCCCCGCGTGCGCGCTGCCTGCCATCCCTCACGTATCCCATGGTCTGGACTTGCCCGCGCTGCCCGCTCGCGCGGTGCCGTGACCTGGGGCGATGCGCGCTGCCTGCCCTGGCATGCTCCGTGGTCTGGAGTACAGATCAGAGCACGGGGTTGACGCTGCTTCCACGTTGGGTATACCATGAGTGCATGATGACGGACAGCAAGCCAGGAGGCGGTCCCGGGATGAGCAGCCAGGATGCAAGTTGCAGTGCAGATTCTAGCGGCATTGCGGAGACGTACGGCCAGCTGGTCGCGCGGTATGACCGGCTCATCGGGGCGCTGCAGCGTGACGGCAGGCAGGTGCCGAAGGCTAAGCGGTTCGCTTGCCATGCGGAGGCTGCTTGACGAGCGGAACGCCGCCATCGGGCGGATGTTCCCGGACCAGATCTAGCCAGGAGGATTCGATGACCAGGACAGAGGCGATGGACCTGACGGCGCAGACCTGGGACGGCAGGCCGCCATGGGTGCGGGCATGCTCGCTTCCCGGGTGCGTGATTACCTCGGATCACCAGCACGGGACGCAGCGCGAGGCCGCGGCTGATGAGCCGGCGCAGTGGGCCCGGCAGTACACCGCGGGATACGAGCACGGCCGCAGTGACGCGAGGTTCTGCCGTGACCCGCGCGAGGGCGCGCTGGCCGCGATTCCGGCTGAGCTGCCTTTCGAGACCGGCGCTCAGTACGTGGCGCGTCATCTGCCGGTGGCGTGGCGGATCGGCTACACGCGGGCATGGGAGTTCTATTCCGCGCGGTAGCGAGGCAGGAGCCTGACCGGCAGGCACCGCGGTCCGAGCCCGCGGCAGGCACGGGAAATACTCACCTAGCCAGGAAGGTGCGAGATGACGACTAGAGAAGTGATGAGCGCCAGCTACGGGATGCCGACCATGGTCGGGGCACCGCAGATCCGCAAGGGATACCGCGTGTACCCCGAGACGGACGCCGGCGCGGCGGATGCGCCAGGCGTGGTCACTGAGATGAGCCGCGACGGCGTCGTCGTCAGGCTGACGCTCGCAGACGGCCGGATGCTGCACTACGGCTACGGCGACCGCGTCTTCGCGTCGACTCCCTTCTAGCACCACTGGCCTGCCGTGCGCTCACTGCCGCGGCGGCAGGCACGCAGGACAGGGACATCTAGCCAGGAGGATCGACAATGCCATACGAATCTTACCGGGAGCTCAACTCGCTGCCGCCGTCGGCGTTCCTGAACCCGGACGACTTCGCGACCATCTACGACGGGCGGAAGGACGGCTACGCCGCGGAGCAGCACGCGAAGGGCGTGCGGATCTCGCTGGCCGCGGAGTCGGTGGGGATCGCGTGCAACGGCACGTGGACCGCGAAGCTCCCCGGTGGCGTGGTCACCTCATGCGAGGGAGTCGGCTACCACGGCTGCACGGCCGACCTGCTCCGCGGGTTCCTCGACGGGCCGGCGCCGGTCGTCGTGTACCGCTACGGACTCGCTGAGGGAGTCCAGATCAAGCCGCGCACGTGCCCTAAGTGCTCGGTCCCGCTCGCACCGGGCGTGACCTGGATCGATGAGGCGCTGCCGTGCCCGGCGGGGACGCGGCGCGCGAGCTAGGAACTTCGGGACCGCCCGGGATGCGCTCGCAGTCGCGGTCCCGGGCACGCAGGAAAACCAGCACTTGACAGGTGGCGATACCACCGTGATAGAGTGGCACTACCACCTAGGGAGGCGGGAACCAATGACCAGGACCGAGGCGGCCCGGAAGATCGTCAGCCGCACGCTCGTGTTCGTGCGGAAGGCACGCCGCGAAGGATGCTCCAACATAGTCACCAACCTGGCGTTCCAGGAGTCGGCCGAAGTGCTGCGCATCCCCGGGGACAGCTACAGCATGCGCACCGTCCGGCGCATCGCACGCGAGGAAATGACGCTGATGGGCGAGACCCACCTGATCGGATTCTGAGATGAACACCAAGCTAGGCAGCGAGGTCACGGCAGGCGATGAGGTCAAGTACCACGGCCGCTGGTACGTGGTCGATCACTTCTACCGCCGTGACGGCCGCCACGCGTGGCGCACGGCACAGGCCAATGGCGCGGGGTTCCGGTCCAAGGCCATCCTCTTGCACGATGACGAGAGCTACCCGGTGCGCAGGGATGCGGCGGTCACGCCCTTCCTTTACATGCAGCCCGTCGTCATCCGCTACCCGAACGTCAGCGCCGTCGGCGTGAGCCGCCGGCGAGCCGTGGTGATCAGGGATGACCGCGGCCCGAAAGTCAGGGTCCGCTGGTCGGCCGACGACAAGAAGATCCCGGGCAGGCGATACGTGGAGTACCACGGCGCCCAGCACGAGCAGTGGATTCTCCGCGACCGGCTGGAGGCAGGATGATCACGCTCGCGGAGGCGGCGTGCGGGATCGCCCGCGAGGTCGCAGGCCGCCGCAACGGCCTGGCGGCTGAAGACCGCATCGCTGCGGAGTTCCCCTCCCGGCAGCCGACTAAGAAGCGCCGCGCCCGCGATCTGGATGTCATCAACGGCATGGTCATCGCCCTGACGTTCGTCCTCGGCCGGCCCTATGACATGCCCGCAGCCGAGTGCCACATAGAGCGCTGGAAGACGGGAGATCCGCAGTGACCTGGTACCTGTGCGACATGGACGACGGCATACTCCGGGCCGAGCCGACCAAGCGGGCGGCCAAGGACTGGTTCCGGGGCTGGGCCGATACGCCGCGCGTGAACGTGCACCGGGTCTCGGCCGGCGACTACTACCTGACTGCGGCCTACGACGGCGGGATGTACGCAACCTCGGCGTTCCTGATGACCGCCGAGGTTACGGCACGGCATGCATTCGATCCCGGCCAGCGACCGCTGTACCCGTCCGCCGAGCACCCCTACGAGCGCGTCGACCGGGACGAGTGGGAAATGCCGTCCCATGCCTAGCCAGCACAAGCACAAGCCCGTCGCGTACCGGCCGCCGGCCGATCTGCGCGGCTGGCTGCTGGCCTACGCCGCGCAGACGGGCCGTGCGGTTAACGCCATCATCACGCAAGCGCTCAGCGAGTACCGGGAGCGGATAGAGCAAGCCGACCAAGATCGGTAGTGCTACTGCTAGCCAGGAGGCAGGGATGAGCGGGACCAGCGCAGTACCAGAGCAAGTCGGCCGTGGCCACGGGCGGGAGGTTCACGCGCGCACCGTCGCCGCGTGGCCGGACATGTTCGGCGAGCCCTGCATGATCGTGCGCTCGCGCTGGCCGTACGAGTGCCAGTCGAAGGATGATCACCCGGACCACGCGGTGTACCGCTGCGAGCCGCACGGCGTCTGGTGGCACGAGCCGGTCACGCCTGACCCGCTGACCCCGGGCGAGCGGCAGCACCTCGCCGCGTGCCCGGACGTGACGTGCGGGTCCTGCCTGGAGTACATCCGCCGCACCGATGAGGCCACAGGTCACGTGGTGCCCGTCGGGCCGCAGGCCCAGGCTGCCCGGCTCCCCATCGGCCAGGATCAGGAGCCGGGCAGGTGACCGAGCCTACACGCCAGGACCCGGGGCGAGACCATGGCAGTAAGTGAGCGCCAGACACGCCAGACATGTGGACACAGCACGTCAAGGCATGGTAGAGTAACGGTATAGCGAACCTAGCCAGGAAGGGAACGCGAGAGAGATGAGCGCATTCGAGGTCAGCACAGTTCACATAGACGCGCTGGTGAGCGCGGCGCTTCAGGGCACGCGGTTCGGCTCGCTGACGTGGTATCACGGCGAGATCCCGCACACCGAGCCGGGCGAGATGCTGCCCGGCCATGACGACTACCTGGCCGCGCTCGCGAGGACGCGGCGCGAGGTCACCAGGGACAACGCCGAAGAGTGGGGTGCCACGCTGCTGGCCGAGAACCGGCGCAGCGTGAACCACCGCTACGACGAGGACGAGTGGGAAGCGCCCTACACGTTCACCGAGATCCGGGGCAGGATCAGCCCCATGGCCGTCCTCAAGGCCATCGACTGCTACGAGTACCAGTCATGCGAGCATCCCGGGTGGAAGGCGAGCGAGGCGTGGTCATTCTGCCAGGTGCTGCGCTCGCGCATGATCGGCGCGCTGCCCGGCTACAGCGACGCGGCGTGGGAGATCACCGACCCCGCTGAGGTCGCCACCGGATTGCAGCGCACCCGCTGATCTGGCCGCACCATGGCGGGCGGCGTCGCGCAGCCACTGGCGGCGCTGCCGGCCACGGGCAGGCCAGCCCGGCAGGAAAACAGGAGGCAGAGAGATGGCTAAGGATCACGGGACAGCGACCGGCGGCGGCTGCCCGCACACCAGCAAGCACGACGAGGCGGCCGCTGCTGCCATCCCCGGGACGATGATGACGAGCCAGGCTCACGTCTGCGTCGTCTGCGATGACTGCGGCGAGACCGTCAGCGAGTACTACTGCTGACCCGCCGAGGAGGGCGCATCACCGCATGGTGCGCCCGATCGGCCAGTCAGAACGGCTGACCAGCGCTAGCCAGGAGGCGCACAGAGAATGACAACCACGCTAGACCGGCCGGACCTTGCCGGGCTCACCGCGAGGCAGCTGGCGGAAGCACTCGCCGCTGAGCCCTATGACGCGGACGTGCTGACTGAGGTCCGCCGGCGCGACGCACTCCAGCACCAGCGGCGCGTGACGGCCCGCCGCGAGTCCCAGGCCCCGTGGTACGACGCCGCCTACCAGCAGTACCTGACCGCGGAGCGCGAGCTTAGCGGCGTGCTGCTCAGCCACCGGGGCGTCGCGAAGGGCCGTGACCCGTGGCCGTGGCTGTGGACCGGGCCGCTTCACATGGTGCAGCCCTACATGAGCTGGGAGCTGGCCGAGTGGTGGGAGTCGCACCCGAGGGTGACGGTGACCGAGCATCAGCGGCAGGAACGCCGCGCAACGGAGGTGCATGACGATGAGCACGACGCAGGCGGGCACGACGCGGCTGTGCGGCTTCTGCGGGGAGCCGGCGCACTGGACGGCGGAGGACGACCGGAGGGCAGCGGCGATCGAAGCGGAGCCGGGCTGGTGGGCGGACACGACGCCGGCGGTATTCGGGATGACGGACGCAGACCAGCCGCTGACCCTGTTCCCCGCTCCGGACCCGTGCGGGACACCGGACATGTTCGATACGGACGGCGAGCCGTGAGCCCGGCAGTGGCCCGGGTCGCTGCCATGGCGCAGGCGATACGCGCGGGAGTCCCGTACGATCCCCAGGACCACGCTGAGCCGGTGCCCGTGCTGTCACCCGCACCGGAGGCTGGTCACGCGGCCGTGGCGGTCAGGGAGCCGGGAACGGTGGTCGCAGGACGCCGGCTGGATATCAACGGGGCCGAGACGCTGAACTTCGCTCGCATGGTCCTAGCCAGGTTCGCGCTGTGGCCGTCCGAGGCCGCGCTGGACGCCGTGACGCTCTGGGACATGCACACCCACGCAAGGGACCCCGAGGGCGTGCTGGTAACCCAGACCTCGCCGAGGCTGCTCTTCCAGTCAGCCGAGCCCGGCTCGGGCAAGACGCAGGCCATGACGCTCGCGGCCAGGCTCTGCCCTAAGCCGCACATCCTGATAGAGCCGAGCGAGGCCGCCGTGGCGCACCTGATCGGCAAGGAGCACGGCACCCTGTTCTTCGATGAGGCTGATGTCTTCTTCGGCCGCGGGAACCGCAAGGCCGCAGTGCGGGCACTGTTCAACAGCGGCTACACCCGCGACGGCACGTGGGCGAGAGTCCGCAACGGCTCGGTGGAGTCCATCGGGACATTCGGCGGCCTGGCCATGGCCGGGCTCGAGAAGATGGAAACCGGCACCGACGGCAGCCTGAAGGCGCTTTTCTCCCGCGTCATCAAGATCCTGATGCGGCGGGCACCGGAAGGCTACCGCCCGCCGCGCTGGGACTCCGAGGCCGCTTACGCCGCCGCTAAGATCGCCGAGCGCATGAGCGCGTGGGCCTCGCAGAACCTCAGCCAGATCGCCTCGTACGTTCCCGAGGTGCCCGAGGGCATCGGAAACCGTGCCGCGCAGCTGTGGGAGCCCCTGCTGGTCGTGGCCGACCTCGCCGGGGGCAGGTGGCCGGAGGCCGCGCGGCTGGCCTGCGAGGAACTGACGCTCACGGGCGACATGGCACCGGAGGATGACCAGGACGCGGCCGAGCTTGACCGCATCCTCGCCGGATGGGGCGGGGACCTGTGATCTGGCGGGCCTTCCGCATGGCGTCACGCACCCGCGTCCCAGCGCCGGGGAAGGGGAGGGCGCAGCGCAATCCCGGGCCGCTCGGCTGGCTGCTCGTCATCGTGCTCGCGGTCGCCTGCATCGTGCACGCGCCGCTGCCCATGGCCATAGCGCTGGCCGTCATCGCGTTCGGCGTGGTCCCGGCCATCCTCTGGGCGGGCCACCAGTCCATCGCGAGGCAGCAGCGGGACCGGCCGGACGCGCTCGATGATTTGCTTAAAAGGTGGGAGCAGGAGGAAAAGCCATGAAAGCAGCCCTCTGGGCGCGGGTCTCCACCCTGGACCAGCACGCCGAGAACCAGGTCACCGAGCTGCGCGAGTGGGCGCAGCGGCGCGGCCTGGAGATCACGCAGGAGTTCGTCACCGAGGACTCCGCGTGGCAGAACGGGGGCAGGAACGGCAAGGGGACCGAGTTCGACACAGCCCGCGCCGCGCTGCTCGACGGCGCCAGGCTCGGCCGCTACACGGTCGTGCTGGCCTGGTCGATCGACCGGCTGTCCCGGCGCGGCATCGAGGACACCCTCGCCGCGCTGCGCCGCCTGTCGGAGGCCGGCTGCACTGTCTGGTCGCTGAAGGAGCCGTGGGCCGAGGACCTGCGCGATCCCCGGATGCGGGAGCTGTTCGTATCCATCGCCGCGTGGATGGCCGAGATGGAGAGTGCCCGGCGGTCCGAGCGGATCCGGGCCGGGCTCGCCCGCCGCAGGCGCGAGGGCAAGACGCTCGGCGGGAGGGCGAAGGGATCGCGGAACCGCAGGCCCAGGCCCGGGCTCACCGGGGAGGCCGCTGGCTGGACGGCGGAAAGATCAGCCGCGCTTGCCGAGCTGAACAAGCAGCGGGCCGCGCTCAGGAAAGAGCAGGACGGCGAAGCCGAGATAAACGCAGGACCGATACCCGGGGAGGCCAGGCAATGAGCACGGTAACCAGGATCGCCGGCGCGGTGCTGCTCGCGGCGCTGGCCGCCTGCACGACCCAGCCCGGCGGCGGGACGGCGCATCACCACAGCCGGGCAGCCGTCGTGACGTCCTGCCGCGACCAGTTCACCGCCTGGCGCGGCAGCGGCGGCAGTGCCGGGATGAACGCCCTCGCCGCCGCGCTCAGCACGTGGAACGCCACGCAGCAAGGCGGCTAGGCGGACACGCTCTCGGGATCGGGCACCAGCGAGGCCAGCAGCGCCAGCCTGGCCCTCTCCCTGCGGTGCAGGTGCCACTCCAGCTCGATGATCTGCGCCGGCAGGAACCACGGCCGCTTACCCTCGTAGCGCACGTCCAGGCGCGGCACCTCGCGCCTGCGGTCCCGGCTCACCCACGCGCTGACCGTGTCCGGCAGCACCCCGCCGAGCCTCGCGGCGCAGTCGCGGCAGATGCGGCCGTCGCCGAAGCGGGAACGGGGCAGGCACTCATCGCACAGCGGGCCCAGCACGGATCACCCCCCGGACAGCAGGAAGCCCCGGCTGCGGATGTCCGCGCCAGGGCAGCAGTTACGTACTCCGTAGCCTACCCGTCAGGCAGGCCCCAGGGCAACGGCTGCGTCAGGCCACGGCCGCCATGATCGCCGGGGACTCATCGCCGCGCAGCCCCGCCGACGCAAGCATGACGGGCGTGACCCGGCGGCCGTAAAAGCGCACCAGGTAGGACAGCCACACCCGGAACTCCTCATCAGTGAACATCGCATGGCAGTCGTCACACGCGGCGAAATACAGCTGGTCACCCTCATGCATCGGGGGGGCCGCGCGGCGCAGCGAGCGGTGCCCGCATCCCTCGCACTGCACGCCGAGCAGCTTGTCGAGGTCCGGGTTCGTCTCGCCCATCACCGCCCGGGCCAGGTAGTCCAGGCGCAGCACCTCGCTGCCGGCGTCCGCGCCGCCCGCTTCCACGATCACGGTGCCGGGCGCGGGCCGGGGCGTGGCAGCGGCGACCGCGGCATCCCACCCGCCGCTGCCGCGGCTCAGGCCGGCGGCAGCGGCGACGCGCTCCCCCCAGCCCCGGCCGGGGTCGGCAGCCGGCGTCCCGCAGCCGATCGCGGCGACGAGCACGGGCCGCGTCATCGGCTCCGGCTGCAGGCCCGTGAGCACGCTCACCCGCTCCCGCAGCACCCTGGCGGACTCGCGGACCACGTCCTGGGCGTGCCTGCCGAGCGCCCTCGCGCGCTGCTCCTGCGTGTCCGGCGGCGTCAGCGTCGGGTCCACCCGCGCCACCCGCTCGTGCCAGGCGATGGCGCAGTCGGTGATCGCCCGCATCACCTCGTCCACGTCGCACCGCACCGGGACGGACGGGCCGAACGGGATGCGGACCAGGATCTCCCCCGTCACGTGATCCAGCAGTGCCGGCCACAGCCGCGCCCACGTCGCGGGAAACGCCCGCAGCGCCGCCTCGATGATCCGCGCGTCGGAGTCGCAGAACGCCCGCGGCCCCCGCGCCGGGCACCTGATCGTGGTGCCGTCCTCCTGCCGCTGCCGGACCGCGGACGAGCACCACTCGCCGCGGGCGCACTCCCGGTCCCCTCCCGGGTCAGCCTGCCGCTCCAGCCGCTGCCGCTCCAGCCTCTCGTTGTCCGCCCGGAAACTGACCCGCCAGTACTGGCCACGGCCCACGGCATGCTCTCCCCGGGTGCGCAGGTGGATGCTGATGCGCAAGGTTAACGCGGGACGGCGGGGAATGGTGCCAGCAGGGTCATCCTCCCTTGTGCCGGGTGCCCATGGGCACCACCGTGCGCTCCCGGCGGGCGATCCTCAGCGCCTCGGCCGCCTTCTCGGTCGACACGTGCAAGTCGCGCTTGATCCTCGCCTGGGACACCGGGCCGTAGGTCTCCAGCATCGCCGAGACGTGCGGCGCGAGGCCGGCCGGGCTCATGCTCCGGGACCGCGCCGCGGTGAGCCTCAGGGCGAACTCGGGACCATGCTCGGGGCTCGCCTGCGGGCGTGCTCCGGGACGGGCCTGAACGCTCGCCTCAGGACGGCCCCCAGGCCTGGCGGCGGGCTCGCCCGCAGGCGGTCCTGAGGCGAGCGCCGAGACGGCCTCCGAGGCTCGCTCCACGTCGATCCCGTGCACGAGCTGCCACACCACGGCCGAGTCCGCGCGGGACTTCCACCGGCTGCCGTGGACCGACCTGAGCCGGGCGATGGCCGCGCGGCGCACCTGCTCCCGGTCCAGCGCGGCACGGTACGACGTCACCTGCCAGAGCACCATGCGGCGCCACAGCGGGAACGTCTGGCAGGGGGCCAGCAGCCAGCGGGCCAGGGGGATGCCATCGCGGCGGTCCTCGGCCCGCTTGCGCGCGACCTTCCGCCACCGGCTCAGCTCCAGCAGCGCCGCCCACAGGGCCGGGGCCACGACATGCAGCGCCCGGCCGAGCCAGTCGCCCGGCGGCGAGCCGTGGGCGTTGACATACAGGGTCAGCCCGATCAGCGCCCACGCGAGCAGGCGCGGCGCGACATCGGCGCGGCGCTGCTCGATCGCCCGCCGCGACTCCGCGATCATGGCCAGGATGCCGATGTCGATCAGGACGGGGTACAGGACCGGGTAGCCGGGAAGATGGTGCGTCACCGCCAGCCGGGCGATGGTCTGGAAGCTCACCGCGAAGCCGATCAGGGCGACGGCGGCGAGCAGCGGGTTGCCGCTGAGCACCCGGGCGGCGGCAGCCTTCATGTCATCCATCCTGTCTGCGGTCACGGGGCACCGGGGAGCGCTCCGGGAGATCGGTCACGGTCACGCCGCCTCCCGCCGCCTGAGCCGCTGGCGCTGCGCCGGCGACAGGCCGCCCCAGATCCCGAACGACCCGGCGTCGTACTGATCCTCACTGTGAGCCAGCGCGTACTCAAGGCATTCCGCCCGGACCTCGCAGGCCATGCAGACGCGTTTCGCGGGGCGCGCGTCGCCGCCCTTGGCGGGAAAGAAGAGCGCGGGATCGACTTCGGCGCACAGCGCCCGGTCAGCCCAGGCCATCTCCGACGCGATAGCGGTCGCGGGCACGACGTCATCCGGGACCGGGTACAGGCTGGCGGTCATGTCTTATCGCTCCCCTGCCGGTGTCCGTTTATCACGCTGCGTAGTCGCAGCGGTGTCCAGAATGCCGCTCCCCCGTGTGCATCTGCTGTCCAGAATGGCGTGCAGACGGCTCGCGCGCACGCGCCTACGCGCGGATGGGAAGCGGCCCTGTCCATTCTGGACATCCATGTGCAGTCTCACGGTGAGTCACGCTGACCGGGCGCTGGCGAGGAGAAGATCACGGTCCTGGCGCAGGGTGTCCATGGCGTCCCAGGTGTTGACCCCAGGCGTGCCCCGGTATCGCCCCTTTGTCGGCTTTGTCACGGCTCCCGTGCTGGTCAGGTCGCGGAGCTGCACATGCACCGAGGAACGGCTCAGGCCGGTGTGCGCCACGAGCTGCTCGGGAGAGACTCCCTCCGGTCCGGCCGTCATCAGGTCGCGGGCGAAGCGCAGCCAGCGGCGGCGCATCTCGCTGCTCAGGTCAGACTCGGATGGAAGATCCAGCCCGGCGAGACTGGCAAGATCGGGGATGCTGGCCACGTCGGCCTCGATCCGCGCCAGCCGGTCAGAGAAGTCCAGCACATCGGCATCCGGCTCGTGCGTCTCATCCATGGCTGCCTCCGGTGCGGGGGAGTGGTAGCCCGCTGTTACTGCGGCGGCGTACTGCGGGGCCAGCTTGCGGAACGGCTCGGGCAGCCGCAGCCACCGTGCGTCGAACTCGTCCTGCAGGTGGCTCGCGTACAGGCGCAGCGGCGGCCGGGACAGCGCGGCGTTCGCCGACGCGATCTGCCGGACAAGGTCATGCGGCAGTTCGGGTGCGCGGTGCGGCTCGCACGGCGCGTCCCTGCCGATCCTGGCAAGGAAGCTGCCCGCCTCCTCGAGCTTGGAGGCGTCGTACCGGCTGTAATCCTCGCCCACGGCGAAAGTCCCGTGGCGGGCCTCGGAGACGGCGAAGCAGATCCGGGCCAGGAGGTTCGCCCGCGTCTGCTCGGTCCGGACCGACTCGGCGAGCGCGCCGTGCTGGGTGCTGACAACGACATGCACCGCCACGCCGCTGCCCTGCGACGCGATCGTGGCGACGTGGCGGGCGCACTCGGCGTCGCCGTTGCCCTCGCTGGTGACGCCGTTGGCCTCGTCAATGACGACGAAGATCGCGGGGCATTCCTCGGAGGGCTCGACCTGCTCGGCACCGTCGTAGGCGTGCATGCCGCGGGCCTCGATCTCGGCGACGGCGGTGCGGAGCAGGATCCGCGCCTCGGGGATGGTGGTGGCAGGCCAGCCGAGTGCCTCCATCCACGGGCGCGCAGCCCGGCCGCCTTTCATGGCGATCAGCCACGGCGGCGCGGCGTCGGGGCAGCTGGTGATGGCCGCGAGCATCAGGCTGAGCTGGTTGCTCTTGCCGCTTCGAGTTCTCCCGATGATCAGCCAGTTGACCAGCAGCTTTACCCGCTTCCACCGGCCCTGCTCGTCCATGCCGATCGCGGCCGGCTCGGTGATCGACTGCGGCACCAGGTCCGGGGTCCACCGGATCGGCTGCGCTGCGAGCGGGTTACGGCGCCGCAGGTGGACGAGCACCAGGGACGGGTTGCCGTGGACCTTCGCGACCCGGACGCCGCCGTGCGGGACGTAGCCGGCGAGCGCCGACTCGATCAGCGGGACGATCCGCTCGATGGTCGCGACGGTCTGGCGGCCGGCCCACAGCTTCACGGTCAGGATCTCGGCCGGCCCGGAGCTGGCGACAGCGGTCACTCCAGAGCCCCAGACGTCCCATGCCTGGGCGTGGTGCTGCCACCACGCATCCCACTCGGCGATGACGGCGACCGTGCGGGAGCGGTCGCGCGGGCGCTTGTGGATATACCAGGGGATGCCCCAGGCGGTGCCGAGCGCGCCGAGGACGGCGAGCATGACCGAGGTCACGCCGAGCCACGCGGCGGCGCACAGCCAGCCGCCGGCCGCGACCGCTGACAGCCGGGCGTACCACTGCTCGGCCGGCCGGTCCCACCTGTGCGGGGCGTGGGCGTGCATGCCGATCACCGCGACGGCCGCCGCGACGGCAAGCTCGCCGCGCCAGTGCGGGAACAGGCGGACCGCGAGCCCGGCGCCCAGGAAGACGGCCGGGACGGCGAGCGGGACCGTGACATGCCGGTTGCGCCACAGGAAACCCGACCCCGGTCTCAGATCATGAGACTGGAGCGGCGGCGGGTGCGGCGGGACAGCGGGCGGCATCGTCAGTGCTCGGCAAGCTCGCGGTGATGCGGCGAGTTCCCGCCGACCTCGCCGAGGGTGGTGTTGATCAGCACCGAGACGGCGTCCGCGCCGTCGGTCATGCATGACGACGCGGCATGCAGGTGGGCCGCCGCCCGCTGGACGCGCTCCCACACATGCGGCGGGTAGTGGGCGTCCGGCTCGGACAGCGCGACGGCGAAGGAGTCAAGCTGGCCTCCCTGGAAGTCGAACGCCTCGGCCGTCGTGGCCATGGTCCGCTGCTTGGCCCGGATCCCGCCCGCCCGGGCGTGGCCGAGCAGCACGCCGAGCGCGGCGAACAGGTCAGCGCCGGCACCGGTTCCGGGACTCGTCATCGCAGGTGTCCTTTCCTGGGCCGGGGATGGCCCGGCTGCTGATCGCGGGCGGTAAGGAGGCTGCGGGGGAGGGGCGGGCATGGACCTTGGCCGGCCGGCCGCTGCTATCGGGACGACGTCGGCCACCGTTCCCGGCTCTGGCGGGTCAGGGTCCGTCGTGCGGGGGAAGTTCGTCATCCGCGCCAGCACGGGCCTGCGCGGCGGCCGGTTCTGGCCCTCCGAGCGCTTGTGCTCCCGGCTGGCCAGCCAGTTCGCCGAGGCGGCCGACGCCACGATCCGGGGCACCGTCGCGCCGGTCACATGCCGCGCGGACCGGACCCCGCGGCCGAGGGCCTTCCCGCCAGCACGCCGGGCCTGACGGGTGCGCGCGGCCACGGGCGGCGGGACGTGCCGCTCCATCCGCCGGCCGGCACTCACGAGGTAGGGGCCGGACAGCAGGACGACGAGGCCGGACAGCAGCAGCGGGCCGATGACGGACACCGGGCGGGTCACCCGCCGATCCACGATGCGATCGCCGCGGCGTACTGCCCGGCCGGTACCGCGACGTAGGCGTAGATCTGGTGCAGGACCCCGCCCGCCGTCAGGCCGAGCACCAGGGGGAGCACCGCAGCGGTGATCATCCCGCTGCCGGGCGACCAGATCAGGTCCGTGACCACGCCGGTCAGCAGGCACAGCGCGGTCACGGTCAGGACCGCGAACGCGACGCCGGAATGCAGGCCGCCGAGGAAGCCGGCGATCGTGGCAACGGCGGTGACGATCCACCCGCCGAGGGAGGTGACCGCGACCGCGCTGCCGCCGGCGAACATCAGGACCGTGGCGATGCGGGCCAGCCACGGGCTCGCGGCCGGGACGTGGTGCAGGTGCCGGGACAGGAGCCACGCCGCCGCGAGGGTCACGATGCCCGCGCCGGAGCCGACGAGGCCGCTGAGGACAGTCATGACCGGGCTGCCCGTCGCATGCGCCTGGACCGCGGGCAGAAGTGGGGCATGTGCGGCCAGCCCGAGCAGATGCACGCCGGTCCGCGGTGAGCGGACAGCCAGCCGGCTGCGGCTCGCAGGATCTCCGGCTGACGGATCATCGGCTCTCTCCCTGCCATGCGGTCCTGGCGTCCACGAATGCGGCCGGCACGCGCCACTGGACGCCGATGCGCGTCGCCGGGTAGGCGTCCGGGTCAGCCAGGTGCAGGCGCTTGTACGTTGCCACGGTGGTACCGAGCCTGACGGCGGCGGCCTTGATATCCAGCAGCATGCCGGCCGGTTCCTGAGCGGCGGTGCCGTTCGCGCCCAACGCCTGCCTCCCGGTAGTCAAGCTAGACTGTACGTGTCATCGTAGGGTCATGGCGGGGCAGCGTCAACCATGGCTGAACGATGGGCGTTGCGTACAGTTCCGCTAGACGGCACCCCGTTAGCATGACCGCCATGGGCGAGCCGCCGAGCTTCGATGACAGGCTCGCGGCGCTCGCCCAGGCCATCCACGCCCTGCTGGACGAGGCGGTCGCCGACGCGGACGAGATCGCGTCATTCAGGCACGCCGAGAGCGTCCTGCGCGCCGCGACGGGGCTGCGGGGCCGGGCGGCGAAGGTGAAGGCCCGCGCCGCCCTGCGGCTGTGGCACGGCCGGGACCTCTCGCTGTCGGAGCTGGCGCAGCGGCTCGGCATCAGCAAGCAGCGGTCGGACCAGCTTGTGCGGAAGGCAAGAGAACAGGACGGGCGCGGCCCGCTGTAGCCTTTCCGGCCGGGTGCGGGTAACGATCCGGTAAAGCTGCGAGACTAGTCAGTACAAGTGTAGACAGACGTACTGAGTAGCAGTACACTAGTACTATGACCACGCAGACAGCCCCCAGGATCACCTACCGCAGGACCCAGCGCGGCGAGTGGGTCGCCTTCGGCCCCGCCAGCGCCATCAGGGCCGGCACCACGGTCACCGTGACCAAGGCCAGCGGCGAGACGAAGAACGAGCGGATCGCCTCGGCCGGCCGACCCTTCACGGCGAACGGCCAGCAGATGGTCTACGGCTACCTGGACAAGAACACGTCCGTCAGCCAGGCCGGGACCACCTGGCAGGCCGCTGCGGCCCAGGACCGGCGCAACGCCGAGAAGTGGTTCGGCTCCGCGTCGTCGTCGTCCCGCAGCTCGCGCCCGATGTGCGACGAGTGCGGCGAGCGCCGCGCAGTCACCACCGCCACCGACATGTCCGGGCTGACGGGCGATGTCTGCGGCATCTGCGCCCGCAGCGGCGCGCTCAGCTTCGCCTGACCAGCGATCAGCCCGGACCGGGCACGGCGGGTTCGACTCCCGCGCCGGGCACGCAGAAACAGCCCCGCCGAGTGAACGGAGCAAGGAACATGACCACCTACATCTACCGCGAGGACAGCGGCTACGACGAGCGGTTCGACGCCGCAGGCGACGACGCTGCAGAGCAGCGCGCAGAAGAGATGCTGCGCGAAGGCGACTGGGGTCAGGACCAGGCGGAGAAGACGTTCCGTGTCCGCGCCCAGGTCGGCCGGATCATCATCGAGCCGGACGGGAGCTGCAAGACCTGCGCCAAAGCGATCGAACACCGGGCCAATGACCCTAAGCCGGGCTATGTCTGGTATGTAGTCGATGATCCGACCGAGGCCGCTGCTTACTGCGGTGCGGGAACAGCCTTTCATGTTCCGGCTGTCGCCGAGGACGTGACCGGGTGGCGCACCGTCATGGTGCAGTTCGACCCGGACGAGCCAGGCTGCACCTCACCGTACGGCCACGACTGGCAGTCGCCGTACGGCCTGGTCGGCGGCGTCCGCGAGAACCCCGGCGTCTGGGCGCACGGCGGCGGCATCACCGTTGATGAGGCGTGCGTCCGCTGCGGCGCGGGCAGCCACC
>Ga0208324_1000330_pt1 | contig 22549 bp, 19 predicted proteins | sample Sb_taG_2_FD_187707 | JGI IMG/M metagenome (GOLD analysis project Ga0208324, IMG submission 187707) | Peat soil microbial communities from Weissenstadt, Germany - Sb_50d_5_LS metaG (SPAdes) (version 2) | ecosystem: Environmental > Terrestrial > Soil > Wetlands > Peat | place: Germany... | reverse complement strand
AGGCCACCAGCGCCTTAAACCGGGCCACACGGCGACCAGCGCCAGTGTCAGACCCCGGCGCCATACTCAAAAACAGGTCACCGCCACAGTTCTGTCGGTACGACACCGGCAGTTCTGTCGGTAACCCCCTGTGGAGCTAAGGGGACTCGAACCCCTGGCCTTCTGGATGCAAACCAGACGCTCTTCCAGCTGAGCTATAGCCCCTCGATGTCTCCCGCTAAGGTTACCCGCTACCGCCGGTCAGCGCGGGAACAGCGCGACCTCCGTGGTGCGGGCCGACGACCCGGCCGGCGTCGTGGCCCCGTATCTGGAGGCGCTGGCTCCGGGCAGCCGCCTGGTCATCTCCTACGCCACCGATAACCGCTCGCCGGCGAGGATGCGCCGAACTCCGAAGTGGCCGAGAGCAGCGGCGCGGTGCTCATCTCCCGCGGCAAGGACGCGATCTTGCGTATGTTCAACGGGCGCGACCTGATCGAGCCCGGGCTGGTCCTGGTCTCCTACTCGCGGGCCGGAGGGCGGCGATCCGGGGCCGAACACCGAGCGGGCCTGCGCCTACGACGGGGTCGCCGCCGCCTGGCGTCAGGACGCGGCCTGAGGGCCTATTTCAGCAGCCGGGACAGCCGGCGGTCGGCGAGGGGCTTGCCGGCGGTCTGGCAGGTGGGGCAGTACTGCAGCGCGGAGTCCGCGAAGGACACCTCCTTGATGGTGTCCCCGCAGGCCGGGCATTCCTCGCCCGTCCGGCCGTGCACGCGCAGGCCGCTCTTCTTCTCGCCCTTCAGGTCGGCGGCGGCCAGGCCCGCCGAGCGCTCAACCGCTTCGGTCAAGGTGGTCTTGATCGCATCGTAGAGGGTGGCCACGTCATCGGGAGTCATGCTGGCGGCGATCTTGAACGGTGACATCCTGGCCGCGTGCAGGACCTCGTCGGAGTAGGCGTTGCCGATTCCGGCGATGATCCGCTGGTCCCGCAGCACGCCCTTGACCTGGGTCCGGCGGTCGGCCAGCAGGCCAGCCAGCGTGTCGGGGGTGAAGTCCGCGGCCAGCGGGTCCGGTCCCAGGGTGGCGACGCCGGGTACCTCGGCGGGGTCACGGACCAGGTAGACGGCGAGGCGCTTGCGGGTGCCCGCCTCGGTCAGGTCGAACCCGGAGCCGTCATCGAGCCGCAGCCGGAAGGCCAGCGGGCTCTTTCCTGGCTTCGGCGGGGCGGCGGGCAGGTCTTCGCGCCAGCGCAGCCAGCCGGCCCGGGCCAGGTGCATGATCAGATGCAGGCCCTCGCCGGTAGACAGGTCCAGGAACTTGCCGTGCCGGCCGACCTCGGCGATTACCTGCCCGGTCAGGGCGCCCAGCGGGGGGTCGAACGTCTTCAGCACCGAGAACGAGGCGGCGTCGGCGCGCGCGACAGCGTGACCAACCGCATGCGAGCGCAGGAAGGCGGCGAGCGATTCCACTTCCGGAAGTTCCGGCATGCTTCACAGTCTGCCACGTGCCAGCGGAAACCCGGCCGGCTGGCCGGTCGGCCTAAAGGGGCGAGGCCAGCAGGTCCGGCAGCTCACCGAGGTCGGCCAGCAGGTGGGTGGCTCCGGCCCGGCGGAGCCTGCGGCCGTCGTGCACGCCGCTCAGCACGCCGATCACGATCCGGGCCCCGGCCCGGCGGGCGGACAGCACCCCGCTCTCGGTGGCCGTGACCACGGCCACGTCCCGCACGTCGCCGATGCCCAGCCGCAGGATGGCGGTAAGCACGAGGTCGGGCCAGGGGAAGCCCCGGGCCACGTCGTCCGCGCACAAGAGCAGGTCGCCGCGCTGCCACCAGCCGAGCCGTTCCATGGTCAGCCTGAACGCGGGCCGGGACAGGCAGGACATCAGGCATACCTTGGTCCCGGCCGCGGTCAGCTTGGCCAGCGCGTCGTTCGCGCCGGGCAGTGGGAGGACGCCGAACCGGTCGACGGCAGCCTGAAACGACCGCTCGAACGCGAGGTTCGCCGCCTGGGCCCGGATCTCGTCCTCGCGGAACAACGTGCGGATGACGTCGGCCGGGGACCAGCCCCGGGTCCGGTCGAACTGCACCATCGCCTTGACGTAGGCCGCGGTGCCGGTCACCACACCCTGAGTTGCGATCGCCTCGGCGAATGCCCGCTCGAGCACGCTGCCGTCGACCGCTGCCGCTCCAACCACCTCACAGCAGACCAGCGATACCGGGGAAGTATCGCTCACCGCTGGCTCAGTCCTCGTCGGCGGCCGTGGCCTCGTTCCACAGGTCGAGCTCGGCCCGGTCTGCCTGCACCTTGCGCCACACGGCGAACGCCCCGAGCCCCAGCAGTATGGCCATCACTATCTTGATCTTCACGAGGAACCCTCCGCCTCGATGACATTCAGAGCAGCCGCGGTCATCCACGACCGCAGGTGTCCAGCAGCCTACCAAGCCCCAAGCCCCCGTCGCCCCGCAGTCCTCGCCGGGCGAAGCCCGGCACCGGAGATCACCCCCGGGCCAAGGCGAAGGCGGCCCTTAGGGCCGACAAGCAGCGTCGCCACCGCGTGGGGTTACGTGGACTTGAACCACGGGCCTCGTCCTTATCAGGGACGCGCTCTAACCGACTGAGCTATAACCCCGGGAACAGGCCGCTGGCCTGCGGGAACATCCGACCGGGACACTATACCCGATCTGGCCGCCTTGTGCACCGCCGCCCTCAGGCGTCGTCTCGGGTCCCGCGCCCGGGCGGCCCGGTCCTCAGGTCGGCAGCCCGACGAGCTCGGCCAGAACCTCGTCAACCGACCCCGAGATCACCAGCTCGCCGCCCGGATCGAAGACCCGCAGCCCGGCGAGCCCGGCGCCCTGGCCGTAGACACTCTCGGCCCGGGCGCCCGTCAGGGCACACAGCGCGGCCAGCTCGCGGGTCAGCTGCTGACGTTCTTTCCCCTCGATAACCTGCTCGGCCTTGGCCTGAGCGCAGCGACGCAGGAACTCGTCTGGGCTGATCATTGGTCTCCCCCCGAAGATCTCGCTCTACCGCAATCCTGAAAGTGAAGGTTGGCGGCTGGTGCCGTCCGGGCGCACGGCCAGGACGGGTCGGGTGGTGCCATGACCCTGCCCCCGCGGCGTCACTCCGTCTCGCGGAGGGTTACCTCGACGCCCCCGATCAGCCGCGAGGTCAGGTTGTACACTACCGCACCGATGGTGGACATCGCCGTGATCAGCACGATGTTGAGCGCGCCGAGCATGGCGGTGTAGCTGAGTACCCGGGACGCGGTGAACCACTTGGATGCGTTCACGCCGTTGGAGTCCTGGCTCGACGTCACGCTCTGGACCACGTGCTGGAGCGAGGTAAACACGCCGAGCGCCGACAGCGTGCCGTAGATCACGCTGACCGCGACGAACAAGATGACGAACGCGACCAGGGATACCACGAAGCTGAACTTCATCACCGACCAGGGCTCGACCCGGGCGATGGTCAGATGGGCCTGCCGAGCCGAGCGCCTGGCCGATCTCTTCGGCCGCGCGTCCCGGGTCAGCGCCGCGCCCGACGCGGCCGCGCCGGCCGTCGCCGGGCCTACGCTGACGGGCGGCGTCTTCGGGGGAGCCTGGGCCTTCGCGTTGGTGCTCGAGCGCAGGAAGTTGCGGGCCGGGGACGTGGGAGAGGTAGGTGCGGGCTCGGGCGGATCCCACACGAAGGCGGCCGCCGAAACGGTACCAGGCTCCGGGCCGCCGGACGGCTCGGCCTGGAACGAATCCGCCAGTGACGAATCTCGGACGGGGCCTTCGTCAGTGACCGAGGTGTCGAACAGGGCGCTGCCGGCCGGCCATCCGGTACCGGTCCTCGCTGGCTCCGGCTCGGCCTCGGCCTGCACTGGCTCGACGGCCGGCGGCGGCGTGCCGTTGTCGCTTGGCGTCATGTCGGCGCCCGGGGAAACCGGGTCCGGCGCTGGCCGGCTGAAGGTGAACGACTCCCGCGTGGACCCGATGCTGTCGGCTGGCAGCGCGGGAACGTCGGCTTCCCCGGCATCGGTCCCGCCCGCGGCCGGCCTGCCGTTGCCCGGCATCTCCTTGGCCGTCGCGGCCTTGGCGGTGGCCGACCTCGCGGCGGTCCGCACGGACCTGGTCCCCAGGATCTGGGTTGGCTGGTCGTCTTCAGCCGTCAGGTCATCGTCGTCCTGCCGTTCGGTCACGACCGTAGGTGTGGCTCTAGCCGAGCCATCCGACGTATTCGTGCGCCTGTCCAAGCCGTCCTCCTATGATCTGACCCTCACGAGGGTATCTCTGGACGAGAAGCCCAGACGACACACCCGCGCCAAGAAGACGGCTTCTGCCGAAAACTCCGCGACAACGTGATACTGATGGGACGCTCAGGCCCCGGCAATCGTTGCCGTCAACTTAGGTCCGCTTCACCTTCTGACGGTTCCTGGCCATCCTCCTCGTCTGAATCTGACGGTTCCTGATCGCTCTCGGCGAGAGACTCCGCGTTACGGGCCAGCGCTACTACGCTATCTCCCGCCGCGAGGTTCATCAGGCGCACCCCCATGGTCTGCCGCCCCGACTGCTTGACCTCGCCGGCCCTGGTCCGGATGACCCCGCCCGCCGAGGTGATGGCGAAGATCTCGTCGTCGGCCGTCACCATCAGCGCGCCGACCAGCTCGCCGCGGGCTTCGACGATCTTGGCCGTGACCACGCCGCGGCCGCCGCGGCCCTGCACCGGGTAGGCGTCCACCGGCGTCCGCTTGGCGTACCCGCCGCCGGTGGCGACCAGCAAGTCGCCACCGTCCCGGACCACGTACATGCCGAGCAGCTCGTCGCCGTCGGTGAAGCGCATCCCGATGACGCCGGAGGTGTCCCGGCCCATCGGGCGCAGCGACTCGTCGTCGGCGTGGAACCTGATGGCCTGCGCATTCTTGCTGACCAGCAGCAGGTCTTCCTCGGGGGAGACCAGCCGGGCCGCGATGACCTCGTCGTCCTCGCGCAGGTTGATGGCGATGATGCCGCCGGACCGCACGTTCTCGAAGGCGGTCAGCTTGGACTTCTTCACCAGCCCGCCGCGGGTGGCCAGCACCAGGTACGGCGCCACCTGGTAGTCGCGCAGCGCGAGCACCTCGGCGATCCGCTCGTCGGGCTGGAACGCGAGCAGGTTGGCCACGTGCTGGCCGCGGGCGTCGCGGCCGGCGTCGGGCAGCTCGTAGGCCTTGGCCCGGTAGACGCGGCCCTTGTTGGTGAAGAAGAGAATCCAGTGGTGGGTCGTGGTGATGAAGAAGTGGTCCACGATGTCGTCGGTGCGCAGCTGTGCGCCGCGGACGCCCTTGCCGCCGCGCCGCTGGGCCCGGTACAGGTCGGTCCTGGTCCGCTTGGCGTACCCGCCGTAGGTGATGGTGACCGCCACGTCCTCTTCGGCGATGAGGTCCTCGTCGGCCACCTCGCCGTCGTAGGCGATGATCTCGGTCCGCCGCTCGTCCCCGTACTTGGTGACGATCTCGGCCAGCTCCGAGCCCACGATCTCCCGCTGCCGCTCCGGCGAGGCCAGGATGCTCTCGTAGTCGGCGACCTTGGCTTCCAGCTCGTCCCGCTCGCTGACGAGCTCCTGCCGCTCCAGGGCGGCCAGCTTGCGCAGCTGCATGTCCAGGATCGCCCGGGCCTGGATCTCGTCGATCCCCAGCAGCCCGATCAGGCCCTGCTGGGCCTCGGCGGCCGACGCGCTGGCCCGGATCAGCGCGATGACTTCGTCGATCCGGTCGATGGCCTTGAGCAGGGCGGCCACGATGTGCAGCCGCTCGGCCGCCTTGCGCAGCCGGAACTGGGTGCGCCGGACGATGACCTCGATCTGGTGCGCCACCCAGTAGCGGATCATCTGGTCCAGGCGCAGGGTGCGCGGCACGCCGTCGACCAGGGCCAGCATGTTGACGCCGAAGGTGTCCTGCAGCTGGGTGTGCTTGTAGAGATTATTCAGAACGACCTTGGCTACCGCGTCCCGCTTTAGCACGATCACGAGCCGCTGGCCGGTGCGCCCGCTGCTCTCGTCCTGCATGCCGGCGATCCCGCTGACCCGGCCGTCCCGGTGCAGCTCGGCGATCTTCTCGGCCAGGTTGTCCCGGTTGACCTGGAACGGCAGCTCCTTGACGACCAGGCTGGTCCGGCCGCGGGAGTCCTCCTCCACCTCGACCACGGCGCGCATGGTGACCGAGCCGCGTCCGGTCCGGTAGGCGTCCCGGATGCCGCGCCGGCCCACGATCAAGCCGCTGGTCGGGAAGTCCGGCCCCGGGATCCGCTCCATCAGCGCGTCGAGCAGTTCCTCGTCGGAGGCGTCGAAGTTGTCCAGGTACCACCGCACGCCGGCCGCGACCTCGCGCAGGTTGTGCGGCGGGATCTTGGTCGCCATGCCGACCGCGATCCCGTCGGACCCGTTGATGAGCAGGTTGGGGAACCGGCTCGGCAGGACCACCGGCTCGGACGAGCGGCCGTCGTAGTTGTCGCGGAAATCGACGGTGTCCTCGTTGATGTCCCGCAGCATCTCCATGGCCAGCGGGGCCAGGCGGCACTCGGTGTACCGCATGGCCGCGGGCGGGTCGTTGCCGGGCGAGCCGAAGTTGCCCTGCGAGTCGATCAGCGGCATCCGCATCGACCACGGCTGAGCCATCCGGACCAGGGCGTCGTAGATCGCGCTGTCGCCGTGCGGGTGGTAGTTGCCCATCACCTCGCCGATGACCCGCGAGCACTTGAAGAACCCGCGGTCGGGCCGGAACCCGCTGTCGTACATGGCGTACAGGATCCGCACGTGGACCGGCTTGAGCCCGTCGCGCACGTCGGGCAGTGCCCGGCCGATGATGACCGACATCGCGTAGTCGATGTAGCTGCGCTGCATCTCGTACTGGATGTCGACGGGCTCGATGCGGTCGTGCCCGCCCTCGGTAACTTCCGTCACTTCACAATCCTTAACTAAACCGTGGACCCAGCTGATGTCCGCGGACTCAGATGTCCAGGAACCTGACGTCCTTCGCGTTGCGGGTGATGAACGAGCGGCGCGCCTCGACGTCCTCGCCCATCAGCACGCTGAACAACTCGTCGGCCTGGGCCGCGTCGTCGAGCGTGACCTGGAGCAGGACCCGCTGCGCCGGGTTCATCGTGGTCTCCCACAGTTCCTCGGCGTTCATCTCACCCAGGCCCTTGAAGCGCTGCACGCCGTCCCGCGGCCGCGGATCCTTGCGGCCCTCGGCGATGCCTGCCTCGATCAGCCGGTCGCGCTCGGCGTCGCTGTAGGCGTAGCCGGGCTTGACGCCGCGGCCATCCCACTTGATCTTGTACAGCGGCGGCTGCGCGAGGTAGATATGACCGGCTTCGACCAGCGGCTTCATGAACCGGAACAGCAGGGTCAGCAGCAGCGTGCGGATGTGCTGCCCGTCCACGTCGGCGTCGGCCATCAGGATGATCTTGTGGTAGCGGAGCTTGCTGACGTCGAACTCGTCGTGGATGCCGGTGCCGAGCGCGGTGATCAGCGACTGGACCTCGTTGTTCTTCAGCACGCGGTCGATCCGCGACTTCTCCACGTTGATGATCTTGCCGCGGATGGGCAGGATGGCCTGGAAGTACGGATCGCGCCCGCCCTTGGCCGAACCGCCGGCCGAGTCCCCCTCGACCACGTAGATCTCAGACCGGGCCGGGTCGGTGGACTGGCAGTCGGCCAGCTTGCCGGGCAGGGACGTGCCGCCGAGCAGCGACTTGCGCGTCAGGTCACGGGCCTGCCGCGCGGCGATCCGGGCCCGGGCCGCCTGGCTGGCCTTGTTGATGATCTCCTTGGCCTCGCCGGGGTTGCGGTCGAACCAGTCCCGCAGGTGGTCGTTGCACGCCTTCTGCACGAACGACTTGGCCTCGGTGTTGCCCAGCTTGGTCTTGGTCTGCCCCTCGAACTGCGGCTCGGCCAGCTTGACCGACACGATGGCGGTCAGGCCCTCGCGCACGTCGTCGCCGGTCAGGTTCTCGTCCTTCTCGCGCAGCAGTTTCTGCTCCCGCGCGTACCGGTTGACGATCGTGGTCAGCGCCGCCCGGAACCCCTCCTCGTGCGTGCCGCCCTCGGTGGTGTTGATCGTGTTCGCGAACGTATGTACCGATTCGGTGTACGACCCGGTCCACTGCATCGCGATCTCGACCGCGATCCCGTCCGCGTCCTCACCAAAGTCGATGATGGACCCGTGCACCCGCTCCTTGGAGGCATTGATATACCGAACGAAATCGGCGATCCCGCCCTCGTACTGGTATCGTGCCGCGCGCGGCTGGCCGGACTCGTCGAGGGTCCGCAGGTCGGTCAGCGAGATGGCCAGGTCCTTGTTGAGGAACGCCATCTCCTGCATCCGCCGGGACAGCGTCTCGAACGACCAGTCGGTGGTCTCGAAGATCGTATTGTCGGGCCAGAAGGTGATCGTGGTCCCGCGGTCCTCGGTCGCGGCGCCGCGCTCGAGCGGGCCCATCGGGTCGCCGCGCTCGTAGACCTGGGTCCAGACGTAACCGTCCCGGTGCACCTCGACCTCGAGCAGTGCCGACAGGGCGTTTACCACCGACACGCCGACGCCGTGCAGCCCCCCGGAGACCGCGTAGGACTTGCTGTCGAACTTGCCGCCCGCGTGCAGCGTGGTCATCACGACCTCGACCGCCGGGCGGTGCTCCACCGGGTGCTCGTCCACCGGGATGCCTCGGCCGTTGTCGCGCACCCGCACGCCGCCGTCGGCGAGCAGCGTCACCTCGATGTCGTCGGCGTGCCCGGCCAGGGCCTCGTCGACGGAGTTGTCCACGACCTCGTAGACCAGGTGATGCAAACCTCGCTCGCCGGTTGAGCCGATGTACATTCCGGGTCGCTTACGGACGGCCTCCAGGCCCTCCAGAACCTTGATCGAACGTGCATCGTAGGACAAACCGAACTCCATCCTGCATCAGAAGCGCGCAGCCCAGCCCCCCTCGATGTGGCCATCCCTGCGCTAATTCATTTTACCTTCAGGCACCGACAGCCACGGCCGTCTTGGCTCCTAGCCGTACGTGTCGCGTGGTCCGCGCCCGCCGGGAACGCGCCAGCCGCCACGCTGCCGGGGCGCCTCCGGGCCGCGGACCTTCACCCGGCGCACCGTCCCGTCGCCCAGTTCGGCGGCCAGCCGCCGGACCAGCTGCGGGGCGAGCAGCCGGAGCTGGGTCGCCCAGGCCGTCGAGTCGGCGGTCACCGCGAGCTCGCCGTCGGCGAAGCTGTCCGGCCTGGTGTGCGCGGCCAGGTCCGGGCCGACGATCTCGGCCCAGCGGCCGAACACCGAGCCGATCGCGGCCCGCTGCTGCCAGCCCCGCTGGTCGAGCAGGCCGCCAATGGCCTGGCCGAGCCGCTGCGGGTCATCCCGGCGGACCCGCCCCCGGGCCCGGCCAGGCGGTTCGGCGAGGAGCGGGCCATCGTGGCCTGCCGCGATCGCGCCGGACCGTTCGGCCTCGTTATTACTTTCACCCGACCCCGGCTGGCCTCGGAGGCCGGCCGGCAGATCGCCCCTGGCCCGCGCGTCCGCCCTGGCCTCGGCCAGCGCCTCGGCCGCCAGCCGGACGCGGTCGGCGCGCCCCGTGCCGTCGGTGCTGGCCGGAGCGCGCGCGTCGGGCAAGCCGCCGCGCGGCCGCTCAGTGCCAGCCGGAGCGCGCGCGTCGGGCAAGCCGCCGCGCGGCCGCTCAGTGCCAGCCGGAGCGCGCGCGTCGGGCAAGCCGCCGCGCGGCCGCTCAGCCGGCACGGCTGATCACGCTGGCCTGGACCTCGAACCGCGCGCCGGCCAGGATCCCCGGGACGTCGGCGGGTACCGCGGCGGTGATCAGGACCTGCTCGGCGCCGGCCACCAGGCCGGCCAGCCGGTCCCGTCGGCTCGCGTCCAGTTCGGCGAACACGTCGTCGAGGAGGAGCACCGGATCCTCGTGCCCCTGCCGCAGCAGCGTGAAACTGGCCAGACGCAGCGCCAGCGCGAGCGACCAGGACTCGCCGTGGCTGGCGTAGCCGCGGGCGGGCAGCCCGCCGATGGACAGCTCGAGCTCGTCGCGGTGCGGGCCGACCAGGCAGACGCCGCGGTCGAGCTCGCTGGCCCGGACTCCGGCCATCGCCTTGAGCAGTGCCTTCTCGAGCTGGCCCGTCTCGAGTGCGGCTGCGTCATCGAACCCAGCATCATTATTCAGCGCTGAGCTGCGGTAGGACATTCCCGACGCCTCGCCCGGCGGCCCGCCAGATACGGCCTCGTAGGCCGCCTCGACGTGCGGCCGCAGCGCGGCCACCAAGCGCATCCGCCCGGCCAGCAGGGGCGCGCCGGCCCGGGCCAGCTGGGCGTCCCACGTGTCGAGGGTGGCCGTCATCGACTCGCGCGCCGGGCCGCGCAGGTGAGTCTTGCCGCCCGCCGACTTGAGCAGGGCCGTGCGCTGCCGCAGCACCCGTTCGTAGTCGGCGCGCAGGCCCGCGTACCGCGGCGCGGTGGCCACCAGGAGATCGTCGAGGAACCGGCGGCGCTCGCCGGGGTCGCCCTTGACCAGGGCCAGGTCCTCCGGGGCGAAGAGCACGGTTCGCAGGGTGCCCAGGATGTCGCGCGGCCGCGGCATCTGCGCCCGGTTGAGCCGCACCCGGTTGGCGCGGCCCGGGTTGAGCTCGACCTCGACCAGCGCGCTGCCGTTGGCCCCGGTCATCGCGGCTCGCAGCACGGCCCGCTCGGCCCCCCGCCGGACCAGCGGCGCGTCGGTGGCCACCCGGTGGCTGCCCAGCGTGGCCAGGTACCCGATCGCCTCGACCAGGTTGGTCTTCCCCTCCCCGTTCGGCCCGCTGAAAATGCTCACCCCAGCCCCCAGCTCCAAGCTGAGTTCCCGGTAAGACCGGAAGTCAGTAAGCCCAAGCCGCGTCAGGTGCACAGCCCGAGCCTACGGCGAGAACGGCGAGGCGCGAGCCTCGCCATCGCGCGGCCCGCGAGGGGCCGCCAGGCCCCTCCGGCCGCGCGATACTACGGCGAGCCCCGCAGCGGGGCGCGGAGCGCACCGGGGGGTTCCGGGGGGTCGTCCCCCCGGGCCAACACGGCCAACACCTCAACCACTTCGGATCGGCATGAGCACGTAGCGGTAGTCGGGCTCGTGCTCGGTCTTGCCGGTAATGACGGCCGGCTTGGTCGATGAGGTGAACGAGATCCGGGCCGTGTCGGAGTCGATCGCCCCGATGCCGTCCAGCAGGTACTGCGGGTTGAAGGCGATCTGCAGGTCCTCGCCGTCGAACGCCGCCTCGAGCACCTCCACTGCCTGCGCATCCTCCGACGCGCCGGCCTCGAGCACGAGCTGGCCCGGGCTGAAGGCCAGGCGCACCGGGGTGTTCCGCTCGGCGACCAGCGCGACCCGCTTCACCGCCTCGGCGAACGAGCTGGCCACCAGCTCCGCGGTCGCGCTGAACTCGCTCGGCAGCAGCGCGGCGTACTTGGGGTACTCACCGGACAGCAGCCTGGTGGTGGTCTGGCGCCCGGCACCCGCGAAACCGATCAGGCTCTCGCCGCCGAGCGAGATGGACACCTCGGCGCCCGAGGTGAGCGCGCGGGCCGTGTCGCCGAGCACGCGCGCGGGTACCAGCACCGCGGTGGACAGGTCCGGCCGGGCCGGGTTCCAGCGCAGCTCACGGACGGCCAGCCGGTACCGGTCCGTGGCGACCAGGGTGAGCGTGTCGCCCTCGATCTCGATCCTGATGCCGGTCAGCGCCGGGAGCGTATCGTCCCGGCCCGCGGCGGTGGCCACCTGGCCGATCGCGGTGGCCAGCGCGTCGCTGCCCACCGAGCCGGCCAGCGGCGGCATCTCGGGCAGCGTCGGGTACTCCTCTTCCGGCAGCAGGACCAGGGTGAAGGTGGCGGTGCCGCACTTGAGGGTGGCGCGGGTCCCGTCGGTGACCAGCTGGACGGGCCGGGCGGGCAGCGACCTGACGATCTCGGCCAGCAAGCGGCCGGAGACCAGGATCGTGCCTTCCTCGTCGGTGATCACCGGAACCGTGGCCTGGGCGGAGACTTCGTAGTCGAAGGTGGAGAGGGTGAGTTCGGCTCCCCCGTGCAGGCGCATCCCGGCTAGTACGGGAGCAGTCGGGCGGGCCGGCAGGGCCCGCGCGGTCCAGGCCACGGCTTCCGCCAGCTGATCACGCTCGACTTGGAGCTTCACGGAAACTGCCTCCTCGCTGTGTCAGTGAGCTTGTCGCGGGTATGACTGCGAGCGTCCCGTCGCGCGGGCGCACAGGGCCTACTTGCTGTTGTGCTTTTCTTCTTAATGAGATCCGTCGTAGTCATAGGTACCGTGGATTCTGGGGAGAAGCACTGTTTCCCCAGCTTAGCGGCCTGCTGCTGCGCACAGGGGATGTTCGGGGCCGGGGGATAGCAGCGGGTCCGCTGTGGCGGACGGCCGATGTGGCCCGCGCTTGCCACTGGTTGTCCCCTGGTTATCCGAAACTCTTCCACAATGTTGTCCACAAACTGTGTGCATACTCCCGCGGCGGCCGGGATCAGCCCGTCCGGGCCTGCTGCTTGATCCGGTTGGTGAGCTCGGTGACCTGGGTGTAGATCGAGCGGCGTTCGGCCATCAGCGAGCGGATCTTCCGGTCGGCGTTGATGACGGTGGTGTGGTCGCGGCCGCCGAACTGCTGGCCGATCTTGGGCAGCGACAGGTCGGTGAGCTCGCGGCACAGGTACATGGCGATGTGCCGGGCGGTGACCAGCACCCGCGACCGGGAGGTGCCGCACAGGTCCTCGATCGACAGGCCGAAGTAGGACGCGGTCTGGCCCATGATCGTCGCGGTCGTGATCTGGGGGCCCTGGGCCTCGGGGATGAGGTCCTTGAGCACGATCTCGGCCAGCTGGAGGTCGACCGACTGGCGGTTCAGGCTGGCGAACGCGGTGACCCGGATCAGTGCGCCCTCCAGTTCCCGGATGTTGGTGGAGATCCGGCTGGCGATGTACTCCAGCACCTCCGGCGGCGCGTTGAGGCCCTCCTGGATCGCCTTGCGGCGCAGGATCGCGATGCGGGTCTCGAGCTCGGGCGGCTGGACGTCGGTCAGCAGGCCCCACTCGAACCGGCTGCGCAGCCGGTCTTCCAGCGTGACCAGGCGCTTGGGCGCGCGGTCGCTGGAGATCACGATCTGCTTGCTCGCGTTGTGCAGGGTGTTGAAGGTGTGGAAGAACTCCTCCTGGGTGCCTTCCTTGTTCTCCAGGAACTGGATGTCGTCCACCAGGAGCACATCCACGTCCCGGTACCGGCGCCGGAAGCCGTCCTGCTTGCCGTCCCGGATCATGTTGATGAAGTCGTTGGTGAATTCCTCCGAGCTCACGTACCTGACCCTCAGGCCCGAGTACAGCGTCTGGGCGTAGTGCCCGATCGCGTGCAGCAGGTGCGTCTTGCCCAGCCCGGAGTCGCCGTAGACGAACAGCGGGTTGTAGGCCTTGGCGGGCGCCTCGGCGACCGCGACGGCGGCGGCGTGTGCGAACCGGTTGCTCGACCCGATTACGAACGTCTCGAACGTGTACTTGGAGTTCAGCCGGGTGCCGCCCAGCCGGGGGACGGCCGACCCCGGCGTCCCCCCCGGCGGGATGCCGCCATGGTGTCCCTGGTCCTGGCGGGACGGCTCGTGCAGTGCCGATTGATGCAGGGCCGATTGATGCAGGGCCGATTGATGCAGGGCCGCATCCTGGGGCGGGGGCGCGTGCCTCGGGCCGTCGCCCGTTTCGGGGGGCCCGGCCGGGTGCGGCCCCGAGGGTTCGGTCGCGAGGTCACTGACCGTCGCCGCCGGAGCCACGCCGAGCTGCGGCGTCGGGTCGACGGTGACGGCGAGCTGGATATCCCGGCCGAGCTGCTGGGACAGGGCCTGGGTGACCAGCGGGCGCAGGCGGGTCTCCAGCTGCTCCTTGACGAATTCGTTGGGGGTGGCGATGAGCGCCGTGTTCTCCACCAGCCCGAGCGGGCGGGTGAGCTTCAGCCAGGCCCGCTGATGCGGCTGAATCTGCAGGTCGGCGAGTCCGTCGAGGGATCGTGCCCATACTTCTGCCAGGTCTGTAGTAGCCACCTGTGCGCTCCCCTCGCATCCCCATGCCGCGAGCCAGGCGCTCACGATCCACAGAACTATCCACATGTTGTGCACGTGGCTCCCCGGCTGCACGCGGTGACCGTGGCAGTTCGGGCAGAACAGCTTTCCACAGCCTAAGCCGCGGCAGCGGCACACGCGTGGCAAACGCCGGGGTTCTAGATGGTAGCCTGGGGTGAATCCGAGGGCGGTACGCGTGTCGACCGAGCGTGCCCATCATCGATCATTCTTCCTGGAGCTCCAGTGAGTAAGCGCACGTTCCAGCCGAACAATCGGCGCCGCGCGAGGACGCATGGTTTCCGGCTGCGCATGCGCACCCGGGCCGGTCGTGCGGTCCTGGCGGCCCGCCGGCACAAGGGCCGCGAAAGGCTGAGTGCCTGATCCTGCCATCCCAGTCCCGCATGCGCCGCGGCGCAGAGTTTGCGCTGGCTGTGCGCACCGGGACCCGTGCGGGCCGGCCGCTCGTGGTGGGTCACCTGCTCGTGCGGGCCGACGGGATGGGTGACCGGGAGCCGGCCAGGGTAGGATTCGTGGTCAGTCGTGCCGTCGGCGCCGCGGTGACCAGGAACCGGGTCAAGCGGCGCCTCCGTGAGCTCATGCGCGGGTACCTTCAGTCGCTTCCTGGCGGTAGCCTTCTTGTGGTGCGCGCAAATGCTGCGGCCGCGTACGCAAGCCAGCCGGATCTCGCCGCGGATCTGGACTTGGTGATCAGCAGGTTGCTGCGGCGGCAGGTTGGGACACACGTCGGTAATGCCACAGACAGCCATACAGAACGGCACGAGCCGCACCGCGACGGCGCCAGCGCGGCTGCTCGCGCTTCCGATCACGGGTTACCGGCGGTTCGTGAGCCCGCTGCTGCCCCCGCGATGCCGGTTCGCGCCCTCGTGCAGTGAGTACGCGCTCACCGCGCTGGCTGAGTACGGCGCGGCGCGCGGGCTGTGGCTCGCGGTGAAGCGCATCGCCCGATGCCATCCGTTTAATCCCGGCGGTTACGATCCGGTGCCGACCCGCGTAATCCCGCCAAGCCCGCGAGGAGCTGACCGGTGAGCATTCTCAACCCGCTGGCTGACCTGGTGGCGTGGGTCATCATGCGAATCCACTCCGTGATGGGCGCCCTCTTCGGCCCGGCCTCTGGGGCGGCCTGGGGCCTGTCCATCGTGATTCTCGTCGTCCTGATCAGGGTGTGCCTGATCCCGCTGTTCGTGAAGCAGGTGCACGCCCAGCGGAAGATGGCCCAGCACGCTCCGCAGCTTCAGGAGCTGCGCAAGAAATACAAGAACGACAAGCAGCGTCTCAACGAAGAGACGATGAAGTTCTACAAGGAAAACGGCGTCAACCCGCTGGCCGGCTGCCTGCCGATGATCCCGCAGATGATCATCTTCTTCTCGCTGTTCTACGTGCTGCGTGCGATCGCCGAGTGGAAGCCAGGCCAGGCGCCCAAGTACGGTCTGACGGTCCCGGTCCTGGAAAGTGCGCAGAAGGCCACGATCTTCGGCGTGCACCTGTACGACAAGCTGCTGTTGCCGCATACGCCAGGGATGGGCGTCGGTCCCTCGATCGTGGCCGCGATCACCGTGGCCCTCAGCGCGACGACGACGTTCATGACCGTCCGGCAGAGCTCCAAGCGCGGTCTCATGCAGACCAACGTGGACCCGGACAACCCGATGGCCCAGTCGCAGAAGTACATGATGTACATCGTCCCGTTCTTCTCGCTGACGGGTTTGTACTGGCAGTTCGGGCTGGTGCTGTACTGGGTGACGACGAACCTGTGGACACTCGGCCAGCAGTGGTTCATGTTCCGGAACTGGACCGTCGAGCCTGCGCAGGCGGCAGGCGCGACCGCCGCCGCCACCGCAGCCAGCGGCTCCGGCACCAAGACCGCCTCGGGCACCGCGAAAACTGCCTCGGGCACCGCGAGGGCGGCTTCGGGCACCGCGAAGACCGCCTCGGCCAGCCCGCGGCCCGCCTCGGCCAGCCCGCGGCCCGCGGCAGGCAACGGGCGGCCTGCGTCGGGTGCGCCGCGGGCCAAGACGGGGTCGGGAGCCGGCGGTACGACCACCGCGGCGGACCGGGTCCGGACGGGGTCGGCCTCTCGCGATGCTGCCGCTAACGCATCCGGTCCCCCGAACGGGCAGAATGGTGCCGCCAAGCGCAGCCTGCTGCGCCTGGGCCGGCCGAAACAGGAAGCCGCCCCCGAGCCGGAAGTGCCCGCGACCAAGGTGGTCCGGCAGCAGCCGGTCCGGCAGGCCAAGAGCAAACGATCGGGTAAGCGGTAGCCGGGCGAGCCCGAACGTTTCACACAACAACGCAGCACGGTGGGAGGTCCGGTCGTGAGCCAGGACGTGGAGGTCACCGACGAGGAGGAGACCCTCGACGAGGCCGAGAGCACTCCGCAGCTCAGCGATCTCGAGCTTGAGGGCGATATCGCCGCTGACTATGTCGAGGGCCTCCTCGACATCGCCGATCTGGATGGCGACATCGACATGGATGTCGAGGGCGACCGGGCGATCGTCTCGGTAGTCGGAGCGACCCTGGATGAGCTGGTCGGCGACGACGGCGAGGTCCTCGAGGCGCTGCAGGAGCTGACCCGGCTCGCGGTACACCGGCAGACCGGCATCCGGGCCCGGCTGATGCTCGACATCGGCGGCTACCGGGCGCGCCGGCGCGCCGAACTGGCCGACTACGGGCGCACCGTGGCCGAGGAGGTGGCCCGGACCGGCCAGCCGAAGGCGCTGGAGACCATGTCCCCGTTCGAGCGGAAGATCGTGCACGACGCGGTGGCCGCGGCGGGCCTGCGCAGCGAGTCCGAGGGCGAGGAACCAAGCCGGCGGGTCGTGGTCTTCCCAGCCCAGTAGTGCCTGGTATCCCGTAATGCCCGGTTTCCCGTGATCGCGGACGCAGCAGCGCGCCCGGCGCCGGTGCCCGCCAGCGCAGCGAGCGTCTTCGGGCCGGCATTGCCGGCCGCCGCGGCGTACGCCGGCATCCTGGCCACCCGCGGGGTGGCCCACGGCCTGCTCGGCCCGCGAGAGGTGCCCCGGCTCTGGGACCGGCACCTGCTGAACTGCGCGGTGGTGGCCGAGCTCATCGAGCAGCGGCGGGGCACGCTCGTGGATCTCGGCTCGGGGGCGGGGCTGCCCGGCCTGGTCCTGGCCATGGTGCTTCCCGATACGGCGGTCACCCTGCTCGAGCCCATGGAACGGCGCTGCCGGTTCCTGGCCGAGTGCGTCACCGAACTGGGGCTCGCGAACGTATCGGTGCTGCGCGGCCGCGCCGAAGATGTCACTATAAGGGCTGATGTGGTAACAGCACGTGCGGTCGCTCCGTTGCCCCGGCTGGCCGAGCTGGCCATGGGCGTGGTGCGGCCGGGAGGGATGGTTCTGGCGATCAAGGGGCGTACGGCAGCGGAGGAACTGAAGGCCGCCGGATCGGTGCTACGCCGAATTGGTGCCCGCGACGCCCAGGTTGTGCGGGCGGGGCACGGTAAGGTCATTCCTGCGACTACCGTCGTGCGGTTCTTCGCTAGATGAGGCAGGGCATAGGTGGGGCCTAGCTATTACCGGGGTGGAGCGGGACTGGGCTGGCCGGACGGGTCGCTGGCGCGAGGAGCAAAAGGCATCACGCTGGGCGGCGCCCCCGCCGGTGTCGGCGCGGACGGCTTGGGCTGGCCGCACACGGGCCCGAATACTGATCCGGGCACCAGCGCGGGCCGGGAACGAGGCCGGGAATCGAAAGGCGTTCAGGTGAACGGTGAGGAGTCTGCGAGCGGGACCGTCGAGAGCGCCGTGGGCGGCGGCCGGCCGGACACGCCAGCTCCGCCGGTCGTCATCCCCGCTGTCCCTCGCGACCAGGGGGACACGCCGATAGGACGAGCGGCCGAAGCTGCCGTCGGGGTGCGGGGCCTAGCCGACCGGCAATCGTGGCCGCGCCCGCCCGGCTGCCGGATCATGACGATCGCGAACCAGAAGGGCGGGGTCGGCAAGACGACCACTGCGGTCAACCTGGCCGCCAGCCTGGCCCAGCACGGCTCGCGGGTGCTGGTGATCGACCTCGATCCGCAGGGCAACGCGTCGACCGCGCTGGACGTGGAACACCACGTGGGCGTTCCGTCCGTCTACGACGTGCTTGTCGAAGACCGCCCGCTGGCCGAGGTGATCCGGCCGGCCGGGGCGATGCCGGACCTGTACTGCGCTCCGGCCACGATCGACCTGGCCGGCGCGGAAATCGAGCTGGTTCCGGTGGTGGCCAGGGAACTGCGGCTGGCCCGGGCGCTCCGGGCCTACGACACCACACACCTGGACTACGTGCTCGTGGACTGCCCGCCCTCGCTGGGGCTGCTGACCATCAACGCTCTGGTTGCGGCGGAGGAAGTGCTGCTGCCGATCCAGTGCGAGTACTACGCGCTCGAAGGTGTCCAGCAGCTGCTGAATACCGCCGAACTGGTCCGGGTGAACTTCAATCCGGGACTGCACGTCTCGACCGTCCTGCTGACCATGTACGACGGACGCACCCGGCTGGCCTCTGACGTGGCCGACGACGTCCGCGCCCACTTCGGCACGTCGGTGCTGCGCACGATCATCCCGCGGAGTGTCCGGGTGTCGGAGGCACCGAGCCGGGGCCAGTCGGTCATCAGTTACGACCCGGGGTCGAGCGGCGCGATCGCTTACACCGAGGCGGCTAAGGAGCTGGCGATGCAGTCTGCTGGTACCCGCCAGGGAGCGTGAGACAGTGGCGCAGCAGAGGCGCGGTCTAGGGCGAGGGCTCGGGGCGCTGATCCCGGATCCCGTCCGGCTGGGTGACGGCGACGCCGCTCGCGGCGTGGCCGCGGCCGAGGCCCTCGGCCCTGCGCCGGCCGGGGAACCAGGAACGGTGCCACTGGGCGAGGTCGCCGGGGCCCGGTACGAGGAGATCCCGGTCACGGCGATCACCCCCAATCCGCGGCAGCCACGGCGCAGCTTCGACGAGGAGGCCCTGGACGAGCTGGCCGAGTCGATCAGGCAGGTCGGCCTGCTGCAGCCGGTGGTCGTCCGCGCCGTCGGGGCCGGCCGGTATGAGCTCGTCATGGGCGAGCGCCGCTGGCGCGCCGCGCAGGAGGCCGGGCTAACCGAGATCGGCGCCATCGTCAAGCAGACGCAAGACGACGACCTGCTCCGGGACGCGCTGATCGAGAACCTGCACCGGCAGCAGCTCGACCCGCTGGAAGAGGCCGCCGCCTACCAGCAACTCCTGGACGACTTCGGCGCCACCCACGAGGAGCTCGCACGCAAGATCGGCCGTTCCCGCCCGCACATCAGCAACACCCTGCGGCTGCTGAACCTGCCGCCGGCCGTGCAGAAGCGGGTGGCAGCAGGCGTACTCAGCGCGGGCCACGCCCGGGCCCTGCTCGGTCTCGGCAGTGCCGAGGCTCAGGAGCGCTTGGCCCAGCGGATCGTGGCCGAGGGCCTGTCCGTCCGCAACGTCGAAGAGCTTGTCGCCGTCGGGTCCGATGACACCCCGCGCCAGCGCTCGAGCCGCGCGGCGAAGCGGCCGACCGCCCCGGGACTCCGTCACCTGGCGGATCGCCTTTCCGACCTCTTCGAGACCCGGGTCAAGGTGGAAATGGGCCAGCGCAAGGGGAAGATCGTCGTCGAGTTCGCCACCGTGGACGACCTGGAGCGCATCGTCAAGGCGATGACCCCAGCCGCGCCGCCGGACCCTGAAGGCTAGCCGGGCGCGCTGGATTCACGTGAAACATCGCCGCTTTGCTGACCGGCGGCGGTGGAGCGGATGTCGGCCAGGAACGCGTCGACATCGTCCTGCGAGGTGTCAAAGGCAGTCATCCAGCGGACGATAGAACCGCGCTCATCCCAGACGTGGAACGTCCAGTCGCGCTGCAGGGCGGCGATGTGGCGGGGCCGGAGCCGGGCGAAGACCGCGTTGGCCTGTACCGGGTGGACGATCTCGACGCCGTCCACGGCACGAACCCCGTCGGCGAGTCTGCGCGCCATGGCGTTGGCGTGCGTGGCGTTGCTCCGCCAGAGGTCATCCCGCAGGAGCGCGCCGAACTGGGCCGCTACGAAACGCATCTTGGAGGTCAGCTGCGTCTGCTGCTTGCGCAGGTACGGCACGTTGGCAACCAGGCTCCCGCCCATCACGATGAGCGCCTCCGCGCCCACCGCGCCGTTCTTGGTACCGCCGAAGCTAAGTACGTCCGCGCACTCGGCAAGTTCGGCCAGCGAGCAGTCTAGGTAGGCGACCGCATTGGCCAGGCGGGCCCCGTCCAGGAACACCCGCAAGTCACTGGCCCGGCAGAAGTCGGCTATCTTCCGCAGCTCGGCGAGCGTGTAGCACGTCCCGAACTCGGTCGCCTGGGTGACCGCCACCACGCCTGGCTGGGCGAAGTGATCGTCACCGCGGCCGCCCAGCTGCCCGGCGATCAGCTCCGGAGTCAGCTTGCCGTCCGGCGTCGGCACCGCGAGGAGTTTGGTGCCGACCAGGCGCTCGGGGGCGCCGCACTCATCGGTGTTGATGTGTGCGGACTCCGCGCAGACGACCGCCTCGTGCCTGCGCAGCAGGACGCTGAGGCCGAGGACGTTGGCCCCGCTCCCGTTCAGCACGAGGAACGCGCCGCCGTCGGCCTGGAACGCCTCGCACAGCTGGGTGGTGACCCGCGCGGTCCATTCGTCGGCGCCGTAAGCCACCGCGTCGCCGGAGTTAGCTTCCGTCATCGCGCGGAGCACCGCCGGGTGGGCCCCCGTGTGGTTGTCACTGCCGAAGCTCTTGCGTCCTGTCATGGATCTGAGCCTAGAGGGCTGGCTGTCCGCCGGGCGGTGCCTGGGGTCGGCTGTGCCGCGGGTCCATGAACGGTGAAGGGGCGCGGGCCGGTGCGGTCGGCGATGCCTGGTCGCCTCGGCGATCGTCTGGAGGGGTTTCCGTGCTGAGCGGCAACGTTCCCGGAACGGTCCGGGCGTAGCGTTGCGCGTCGTGGGGATCATGCAGCCAGCAAGCGGGCAGGCGCCAGTGACGGGGGAAGTGACGGGGAAGTGACGGCCCGCCGCTTTGTCTTCCGGCTGGCATCGCCTGCCACCGCGCTGCTGCTCGGCGGCTTGGTGCTGGCCTTGGTGGCGGCGCTAGTTCCGCTCGGCATGCTCGCCCGCCAGGGCGGTGGCTCGGGGGGCGGGAGCCTTGTGCTGGTCCCGGTTTTCGGGGTAGTGGGCTTCGTGGTGGCGTGGCGGAGGCCGCAGAACCCGCTGGGCTGGCTCATGCTCGGCGCGGTGGCCTTCCTGATCCTCAGCGGCGACGCCGGAGCCTATGCGGTGGCCGACTACCGGCTCCGTCATGGAGGCCTGCCGGTGGGCTGGGTGGCGGTGCTCCTGCAGCCTGCCTGGGCGCCGGCGATCGCTTTGTTCGGGCTGACTGTGCTGCTTTTCCCGGACGGCAGGCTGCCGTCAACGCGCTGGCGGTGGATGCTGTGGGCCTATCTCGCCGTGGCCGCGGCGTGGGTCGGCGGTGCCGTCTATATCTCGGCCGGTGCCATCCTCGGTCACAACGTGCATGTAGATTCCAGCGGAAACCTCCTGATCTTGGACAACCCGACGGGTTCCGCGGTCTGGTGGGGCGCAGTGCAGCGCGTATTTTTCCCGGTGCTGCTGGTGTTCTGGCTGGCCTCCGTCGTGGGCCAGGCGCTCAGCTACCGGCGCTCCTCAGGTGAACGCCGCCTGCAGCTGAAATGGCTGGTCGGAGGCTCAGCTGTCGCGGTCGTCGGCGGCGCGCTAGGGGTCCCGCTATCGGACAACCCGTCCAAGATCCTGCACGTTGCGGGCAGCCTCGGCATCGTCGCGGTCCTCGCGCTGCCGGTCAGCATGGGCGTCGCTATCTTGAAGTACCGGCTGTACGACATCGACCGGCTGATCTCCCGGACCCTGGCGTACGCCATTGTGACGGGACTGCTCATCGGGGTGTACGCCGGAGTGGTGGCACTGGCCGGAGCGGCGTCGTTTTCCTCGCCGGTAGAGGTGGCTGCCGCCACGCTTGCCGCGGCCGCCCTGTTCAACCCGCTGCGGCGACGGGTGCAGAAGACGGTAGACCGGCGGTTCAACCGGGCCCGGTACGACGCCGACCACACCGTGGCCGCGTTCGCAGCCCGGCTGCAAGACACGGTGGACCTGGACTCGGTTCGTGATGACCTGGCCAGTGTCGTGCACCGGGCCCTGGAACCCGCCCACGTATCGGTATGGATCAGCCAACGCGACTGAGACTGGCTTCCGTCGGCTCCATCTTCCCCGCCGAGATCTCCCTGTCCGCCATCGACACCGACGAGGGCATCCTCATCACCGCCGCCGTCCGCGGCGCCACCAAGCGCCTGGAAAGCCTGCCGCCGCAAGGCGCTCAGCTGAGCCTGGCCCAGGGGCCTGCCCCTGGGCCGCCCGTGGTTCACCCGGGGCGGGCGGCTGGCGGGCTGTGGCTGTGGAAGGTTTTGGTGCCGTCGGGGCTGCGGGCGGTGGTGGTGCCGTCGGGGTGCAGGG
>Ga0208324_1000329_pt1 | contig 22549 bp, 23 predicted proteins | sample Sb_taG_2_FD_187707 | JGI IMG/M metagenome (GOLD analysis project Ga0208324, IMG submission 187707) | Peat soil microbial communities from Weissenstadt, Germany - Sb_50d_5_LS metaG (SPAdes) (version 2) | ecosystem: Environmental > Terrestrial > Soil > Wetlands > Peat | place: Germany... | reverse complement strand
CCTCGTCCACCAGAACTCGCCGTCGTCGTGATAGACCTGCCCCGAGCCTGACGCGCCCGGGAAGACCGAGAGCACCAGATGGTCGTCTAGTTGCGCCCCGGTATGGCCGGCCACCTCGGCCAGCGGCAGCACCGTGCCGGGACGGACGAACTGCGGTATGCGATCGAGCGGGACAAGCTGGCGCGTCCACGTGGGCCCGGTGACCAGCTCACCGGTCGTCCGCTCGACCCAGTTCCCCTCGGGCAGCCAGACATCGGCCGACGCCAGGCCGGTCGACGGCTCAGCCGGATGCACCACGGGCGCCGCGACGATCGAGTCGCCGAACAAGTACTGATAACGCGCCGCGTAGGCATTGTCGTCCTCCGGCGCGATCCAGGCCATCGGCCGGATCGGCGCGATGCCAGTGTCGGCCGCGCGGCGGGCTGCGGTATAGAGGTAGGGCACCAGTTCATACCGTGCCCGGAACGCGGCGCGCGCGGCCGCTTCGGCCCCGGTACCGAACATCCACGGTCGCCGCTCGTTATCGGGGTGCTGACTACTGTGCAGCCGCAGGATCGGGCTGAGCGCCCCGAACTGCACCCACCGCACGTAAAGCTCGGGAGTGTCGGGGCCGATGTGCCCGCCGATGTCATGACTCCACCAGGCGTAGCCGACGTTCGCGCCGGCCGCGGTGTAGCGCGGCTGGAATTGCAGGGCCGACCATTGCGCGAATGTGTCACCGCTGAAGCCGACCGGGTAGCGGTGGCTGCCCAGACCGCCCCAGCGGCTGAACGTGACCGGACGGCGGGCCGGGTCGCGTTTGAGATCTTGGAAGTGCAGGTGGTTGAGCCATGGCAGCGGATCCAGGCCGGCCAGCTCGGATGTGCGTCCCTGCTGCCAGTCGACCCACCAGAAATCGACGCCGTCGTCCTCGAGCGGATGATGCAGGAGCTCGAAGTAGTTCCGTGCGAACTCGGGATCAAAGATACGGAATGGGACGGCTTCCTCGGAGGTGACTCCCATCGCGGCTTTGAAGTCGCGATAGACATCTTCGAAAGGCTGCACGCCGAGCGCCGGGTGGAGATTGAGGGTGATGTGAAGGCCGCGCTCGTGCAGCCAGGCCAGGAAACCACGCGGATCGGGAAAGAGCTCCCGGTTCCAGCTGTACCCGGTCCAGCTGTTCGGCAGGTGCCAGTCCATGTCGATGACGAGCACGTCCAGCGGGAACCCGCGGGCCGTGAACTCCTCGACCAGCTCACGCAAGTCGCGGTCCCGGTAGGCCCAGTAACGCGACCACCAGGCGCCGAGCATCCAGCGCGGAATGAGCGGTATCGGGCCACCGAAGCGCGTGTACTCCCGCACAGCCCGCGCATAATCGTGCCCGTAGCCGAAAAGATACCAGTCGAGATCCTGGGCCGGATTACGCCGGGGCGCCGCCCACCCGTTCTCGCCGAACAGCAGCGAGGCACTGTCGTCGTAGTGGACCCACCCCGACCGGGAGACGAGACCTGGCTCCAAGCGGGCTTCGCCCCGGCATGTATCGACGGTGCGCCGCGCCCCGCCGAGGTTCTGCCGGTCACGCAGCCCCGGCGCCCAGCGTGTACCGTCGCAGTAGACCTCGAGGTTGCCGGCGTGGAATGGCCGTCCGTCGCGACGGTAGCGGAGCAAGAGCGGGCCGGTGTCGATCGAGGTGACGTCATCTGCCAGCGACGCCTCGAACTCTGGTACATCCGCGCGACGGTTCGGGAACGCGTACGAGGCACGGTCCTCGAACTGGCCCCCAGCGACGAACTCCATGCGGATGAGCCGCTCCGTCAGCACGGTGAACCGGGCATCGCCAGCGACAACCTGTGCGGCTGGCTCGGCCACCGGATCGCCGCCGATACGCATGCGAGCGATGAACTCGGGCGTGTTCTCGGGCATGTGGCGCTCAGTCCTCGCGGTGATGATAGGGGTGCTGCCGTCGTGCGATTCAGTCAGTCACGTTATCTGTGGCGGTGCGGCGGATGAGCACGAAGGCGACGATGATGGCGGCGAGACCGGTCAGCCCGCACAGCCACAGGGCCCAGTGGAAGCCGCCGGTGAGCGCGGCGGCGGTCGCGTAGCCGTGGCGGGCCAGCGTGTGGAAGCGCGAGGCCGCGATGGACGAGGCGACGGCCACTCCGATCACCCCGCCGAGGTTCTGCGAGGTGCTGAGCAGGCCGGAGGCGACTCCCGCGTCGCGCTCGGTCACCCCGGTGAGGGCTCCGATGGAGATCGGGATGAAGGCGAACGAGGTGCCGAGGCCGGCGATGAAGAACGGCCCGGCCAGGTCAGGCCAGAAATTCCCGTTGACCGGGGCCTGCGCGGCCCACAGTATCCCGGCTCCGATGAGCGCCATGCCGACGGCCATGACGCGCTTCGGGGAGGTCTTGGTCACGATTCGCTGGGAGAAACCCGCGCAGGCCAGCGAGGTCACCGACGCCGTCATCCAGGCCGCACCCGTCGCGAGAGCGGAGAAGCCGAGCACTTGCTGCATGTAGAGCGTGCCCAGGAACACGAAGGTGATGAAGCTCGTCCCGAGCAGGAAGCCGACCGCGTTGGATCCGGCGACGCTGCTCAGGCGGAGGAGTGGGAGGGGCAGGAGGGGCGCCTCGGCCTTGGTCTCGATGACGAGGAACAGGGCGAGCAGGGCCGCGCCGGCGGCGAGCAGGGCGACGGTCTGGGTGGCCGCCCAGCCGGCCTGGGGTGCCTGGGAGATGGCGTAGACGAGCACCAGCAGGGCGGCGGTGATCGACACGGCTCCGGAGGTGTCGTAGCGTCGCGGTCCGCTGTGGGCGCGGCTGTGCTCATTTCCGGGCTCATTTCCGGGCTCATTTCCGGGCTCATTTCCGGGCTCATTTCCGGCGGGCACCACCTTTGGGGCCAGGGCGAGCGCCGCCGCGCCGATGGGGACGTTGAAGAAGAAGATGTACTGCCAGCCGACGTAGGTGGTGAGGATGCCGCCAGCCAGGAGGCCGACGGTACCGCCCAGGGCGCCCACTCCGCCCCAGATGCCGAGGGCCTTGTTCCGTTCGGCTCCCTCGGAGAACATGTTCATCACGATCGACAGCGCGGCCGGCAGCACGAGCGCGGCCCCGAGCCCCTGCATTCCTCGCATCACGATGAGGAAGGTGTCCGAGGTGGCCAGGCCGCCGCCGAGTGAGGCGGCGGTGAAGACCGCCAGGCCGGCCAGGAGGAGACGGCGGCGGCCGAGCAGGTCAGCGGCGCGGCCGCCGAGGAGCACGAAGCCGGCGAAGCTCAGCCCGTAGGCGGTCACCACCCACTGCAAGCCGGACTCGGGAAAACGGAGTTCGCGGCCGATGGTAGGCAAGGCGACGTTCACGATCGTGAAATCCACGATCGTGATGAAGTAGGCCACAACCAGCAGTGCGAACGCTTTCCACCGCCGGCTGGCCAGCTGGGGAGGCCGACTGGCCGCCAGGCCGGTGGGCCGCGCACTGGTGAGCGGCGCGCCGGCTTCTGCGGTGAGTAGGGCGTTGTTCATGATTTCCTCCTTCTCGATGTGCAACCGACGGTAGCGCGTCCGGTCGTCTAATGCAACTGTTGGTTGCAGGTTTGGTGATCCGGTCGCGGCGAACAAACTGCAATCATCGGTTGCACGTGTCTGGCTGACGTGCTACTGTCGGTTGCAGATACAGACGGGAGCGAGGGAAGGGAGCGGATGATGATGCCAGGCCTCATGATCGAGCGGGAGGTCCTGATCGAGGCGCCGGCGGAGGTGGTATGGCGTACCGTCACTGAGCCCGACCAGATGAGCCAGTGGTTCGCCGACCGGGTGGAGCTGGTCGTGGAACCGGGCGCTCATGGCTACATGGAGTTTGGGGACCAGGGCGGCCCGGTCGTCGTGGAGGTTGTTGACCCGCCGACTCGCTTCTCATTCCGCTGGAATCACCCCCGCGGGGAGGAGCCCGTGCCCGGCAACTCGATGCTCGTCGAGTTCACGCTGACACCCGAGGGCGGCGAGCGGACCCGTCTTCGGGTGGCCGAAAGCGGCCACGAGCTGCTCGCCTGGCCCGACGCGGAAAAACAGCGCTATGCCGACGAGCACCGGGAGGGCTGGGCCGAGTACCTGGACCGCCTCGCCACGTTGCTCGCGAAGCGCCAGCCGCGATGACGGCGCAGATCGATGACGAGCTGTGGTCGGCCATCGCCGACCCGTCTCGTCGTCACGTCCTGGACCTCCTGGTCAGCAACGGTGAGGTGAGCGCCAGCTGGCTGGCCGGACGGGTGCCGTTCTCCCGCCAGGCCGTCTCCAAGCATCTGGTCGTGCTCGAACGGGCCGGGCTGGTCAGCCGTCGCAAACGGGGCCGGGAAGTTCTCTACCAGGTAGAAGCCAACCGCCTCGACCAGGCCACCCAGGCCATGGCTGAGCTCGCCGCCCAGTGGGACCGACGGCTCGGCATGATCAAACGGCTCGCCGAAACCGCGCACGCAGAGAACAGGAAGGGGCACCGTCATGAAGGATGAATCAGCAAACTCCGGCGGGCCGGCCGTCGGCGCCACGAGCGCACCGAGCCTGCCCGCGACCGTCGACCGGGCCACCTTCCAGGCCGAAGTGGACAAGCTGCGGGTCCGGGAGAAAGCGCACACCCGGGAAGGCGACGCGATCGCCGCGGCCCGGCGGCGCCTGCCCATGACCGAGGTGGACGCCAGCCTCGCTCTGACCGGACCCCATGGGCCGCTCACCCTGCTCGACGCGTTCGAAGGGCGCCAGCAGCTCGTCGCCTACTACTTCATGTGGTGGGCCGGCCATTCCGCGGCCGAGCAGTGCGAAGGCTGCACCTGAGTCACCACCCAGGTCACGGAGCTGTCCTACCTGCATTCCCGCGACATCACCTACGCGGTCTTCTGCCAGGGCCCCTACGGCGAGAGCATCCGCTACCACGACTTCATGGGCTGGGACGTGCCCTGGTACTCGGCCCAGGACTCCCTTGACGCGCTCCTCGTCGGGCGCCAGATCGGCCTGTTCCACCTCGTGTGTTACCTGCGGGACGGCGACCGCGTCTTCGAGACCTACTGGACGAAGCGCCGCGGCGCGGAGGCCATGGACTACAGCTACGCGCTCATGGACCTCACCGTGTACGGACGCCAGGAGCCGTGGGAGGACTCGCCCGCCGGCTGGCCGCAGCAGTGCTCCATCACGCGGACTGACGGCGGTTCGCCCGATTGGCCACCAGTGTCGGTGTGGCCGGGCGGACGTCCCATCGCCCAATGGCCGCGACTCGAAGCCGGCCGCTCTGACGACCTCGCCGTCGGGCCCTGATCACACCCTCCGGATCGAGTCGCTGGTCACTTGACCTTGGTGTAGAGGGTGACCCGGTGGCCGTTCGTGACGTAGACGGTATGGTATTCCCCGCGCTTGGCGGGCTTCACGTACCAGAACTGCCAGTCCCTAGAGGTGGCGGTCCCGTAGTGCTGGAAGATCCACTTGTGCTGGGGGACACTCCATACACCTTCCCAGTAATTGCTCGGGCCGCCCGAGAAGGACTGGTACCACACCCCGAGCTGCAGGGACTGGCCAAGCTCGATCGTCCCACCGTCGTAGTTGACCAGGACGTCAGCTCCCGCCGCTCCTGCCGATGTAAGAACGATTGCCCCGGCCAGGATGATCGCGCCTGCGATCTTGGCTACCCTTTTCCTCATCCTGGTCTCCGAAGATCGGTCAGCGCTGGCCATCGAGGTCGCTGAGTCCTGGCCGCCTGGCAGGTGTTTCCGTGAACGCCGTAGCACAGCCTGAAGGCGTGAGGCTGGTCGTTGATCTTACCCGGTGCCAGGGGTACGGGCAGTGTGTGTTTGCCGCGCCGGAGGTTTTCCGGATGCGCGGCGCGGAAGCGCTGCTGTAGAGTCCAAACCCCGGCGATGAGCAGCGGGAGAGAATTCTCCGGGCTGCGGCAGTCTGGTCCTCCGGAGGCGCCAGGCCGGATCGAGAGCATGCCTGGGCCGGCGCCATAGTCGCGACCGTCCGTCCGCAGGGCACCGCAGCCGAAGACACCCGCCGTAACCGTGATGACTACCGGGACCCCGACTATGTGCGCGACCCGGACCGGTTCGATCCTGACCGGCATAACCCCGAAAGTGCAGATGTACGTGGGAAAGCCCGCACCTGAGCTTCGGCGGTGGCATCCACTATTGCTTCGGCGCGCCGCTTGCCCGGCTGGAGACCGAGATCGCGCTCACCGAGCTTGCCCGGCGGCTGGAGAACCCCCGTCTGCTCGCCGACCCGCCACCGTACCGGCCCAACCCCTGCTCCACGGCCCGCAGCACCTGCCCACCGGGTTCGGCCGCATCCGGCCCGCCCCGGCTTCCTGATCGGCACGACTCGGCCCTAGCCGTCCGCGTCCATTGTCGCTCCCCACCGGAAATCGATAACCATGCGTGTTCCGCCATGGATGAGCAAGAGAACCTATAACGCTGTGGCTGCGGCGGACGACCGTGCGTCGTGGAAAGCAACGACGAGGACGAGGTCGTCTGGTTCCTCGTAGCTGTAAATGATCAGCATCCACCGCCATCGTCCGAGGACGAACCGGAGTGGCGTCCAACGCCCCTCAAGCTGCCGCCCGATTCGGGGAAACTGCGACGATGTTGCGCGCGTCGGGATCAGCTTCCTCTATTGCAGTGACCGCGCCAGGGTGCCTTCCTGCACGTGAGTGCGCTCGGCAAGTCGGGCCAGTCGTGCAGCGTGCTCTGGGTCGAGGGTGACGTTCAGCCGATAGCCAGATCGCTCCATGCCGACAAGACCACTACACGGAACAGCACGAAACGTGCAGACGCTCCGTCCACCCTCGGCTGTCCAGCTCGGACACCCCAGGCCTGAAGATGAACATAACTCATCGGCCCGCCGCCGACCGAAATCGTGGTCCGCCTCCTCAGATTTGCGTAATCAAGAGGTAACGGCTCCGGCACCGCCTCCGACGCCGCGGCTCAAGTGCCGATAATGCACATTATGTAAAGTGGAGCTGATACGGGCCTTGTGCCTGTTCTGCGCCCCGCGGAACGTCCTGGCCAGCAAGCCGACGTCATCGACATGATGCGGGAACTGGAGGTCGAGGCGGGCGTACCGGTCGCGGTGGCCGTGCACGGCGACGCCCAGGTGTCCTCCGGCGTGCTCCCGGCCGGGCGCTATGCGACGCTCACTCACGTGGGTCACCCCGGCGAGCTCCCGGGGCCACCAAGGCGCTGCTGGACTGGGCGGCCCAGCCCGGCCACTTAGGCCTGGGCTACTCCCACCCCTTCATCCGCCCCTGCGCGAGCTCGGGATGGTCGTACTCGTCGTGCCAGTTCCACCAGTTGTACGGCGCGGACTGCGGATAGCCCTCGGGCGAGTCTTCCCACTCTTCCTGGCGCCCGAGCGCGGTCAGGTCGAGATAGCTCCAGGTACTCCCGAGGGCCTCGTCACCACGATTGTTGACGAAGTAGGTGCGGAACACCCGGTCGCCGTCCCGGACGAACGCGTTCGTGCCGTGATATTCGTCGACACCGAAATCGGCGTCCCATTCATCGGTGATCGTGTACCACGGCATCGTCCAGCCCATCCGCGCCTTCAGCCGGGCGATATCCGGCTGTGGCGCGCGCGAGCCATAGGCGAATGTGGTGTCACGGGCGTTCAGGTGGACGACATCGGCGACCTGGTCGGCCATCATGGAGCAGCCGTGGCACGCGTGGTCCGGCCAGCCGGTAACGCCGGGCTCGAAAAACGCGCGGTATATGACCAGCTGACGACGGCCCTCGAACAGGTCGAGCAGGCTCGCCTTCCCCTCGGGTCCGTCGAACTCATAATCCTTCTCCACCGCCAGCCACGGCATCTGCCGGCGCTGCGCGGCCAGCGCGTCCCGGGCCCGGGTCAGCTCCTTCTCCTTCACCAGCAGCTGCTGGAGCGCTGTCTCCCACTCCTGTGCCGTAACGATCGGCGGTGTATTCATTGATGCGTCCACGATGTCCTCCGGTTTCGTGAGGTGAGATGGTGCCGGGCCCGCGGGCAGGCCCGTCGAGGTGGTTCTTCAACGCCCCGAGCGGGCCGTCCCAGTCGCGGGCCAGCGCGGCCAAGAACTGCTGCGCCACCTGCATCGGCGCTGAGCGCAGCCGGTAGCGCACCCGGCGCCGCTCCCCCGGCTCGGCTGTCACCAGGCCGGCCTCGGCCAGCAGGGCCAGGTGCTTGGCGATCGCCTGCCGGGTGATCGGCAGACGAGCGGCCAGGTCCGTGGCCGTGGCCGGGCCCGCTGAGGCCAGCTCGGCCAGGATGGCGCGCCGGCTCGGGTCGGCCAGAGCCACGAAGACCTGCTCGGCGATCGCCTCAACGTCAGGCGGCATCGAGGTAGTCGACCAGCTCGGCCAGCTCCCGCGCCCACCCGTCGGTGTTACCGTCGTAGGCCTTGCGGTAGAGGTCCTCCGGCAGCTGCGCGAAGCCGCTCTCGACCACCGTCAGGCGGGTGCCCGCGCCGACCGGTTCGAGCGTGAATTCGACATAGGTGCGGCGCGGATCGCCCTCGGGCAGCCCGTAGATCGGCCAGCTGAAGCCGAACACCGTCGGTTCCTCCACCCGTTCCACGCGCATCTCGGCCGTGGGCCCGTCGGCCCACCTCATCCGGGCCGATCCACCCGGCCGCAGGTCGATCGTCGCCTCGTTGCCGAACCAGGTGCCCAGTCCTTCGGCCGTGGTGAGCGCCGCCCACACCTGGCTTGGCGGGTGGGCGACCTCTATGGTCCGCTCGATGCGGTCGGGAAAGGCCATGAGCACCTCCAGTAAGTAGCAACCGATTGGTTGCTACCTTATGGCAACCAATCGGTTGCGTCAACTGCAGGTGATTCAGTAACGGATCAGCTGATCGGTGAGCTCGGCCGGCCGGGACAGGGCGGCCAGGTGACCGCCCGGGACCGCGTGGACTTCGGCGCCGAGCCGCTCCCGCGCGACCTGGCGCTGGAACTCCAGCGGAAAGAACCGGTCGTCCCGTCCGGCGATCACCCGGGTAGGGACGTCCGGCCATCGCTCGATGGCGCAGGGCTGGCTGAAGGCGATGTCCGCCTCGGCATAGGCGTGCCCCTCCCCCGCCGCCGCGACCTCCGCAGGCACGTCGTGCAGGAAGTAGGTGGCCAGGTCGAATTCCGCGGGGTACCCGCCCGCCTGCGCGGCCGCGACGCAGGCCGGCTCCCAGCCGGTGTGGTCCCACCACTCGCCCGCAGTCTCGCCCGGCAGCGGAATCATCGCGTTGACCAGGACGAGCCGGCGCACTGGGCTGCGCGCGCAGGCCATTGGCGCGGTGAAGGCGCCCATCGACTGCGCGACCACCACCACGTCGCGGCGTCCGCCGATGGCGGCCACCACCGCGTCGGCGTACTCAGGCAGCCCGGCGGACTCATCGGGCCCCGGCAGGCCCACCGGGACCGCCTCGTGGCCGCGAGCCCGCAGCTCGGGAACGACCCGGTGCCAGTACCACGCCACGCCGCCCGCCCCGGGAATGAGCACGAACAGGCTCATCCATCCCTCCGTTTCTCCGGTGCCGCCCTGTATGACGCGCCGGAGGACGCGGAATCACCGGCCGGCGCCTGGCAGACTTGCGCAATGCCGGTCAATCTGATTCGCAGTGACAGCCTGTACGCCGGAGTGCCCTATGCCTACGCGTCTACCGCAGCACCCGGTTCGCTGATCTTCACCGCCGGGGCCTGCCCGCTGGGCGATAACGGCCAGGTAGTGGGCGTCGGTGACGTCCGGGCGCAGGCCAGCCTGGCCGTGGCCAACCTCGGTACCGCCCTGGCGGCAGCCGGTGCCACGCTGGCCGATGTGCTCAAGACGACCGTCTTCGTGGCCTCGGCCCGGCAAGCCGATCTCGTCGCCGCCTGGGAGGTCGTCGAGGCGGCCTTCGGCGATCATGACGCGCCGAGCACGCTCCTCGGCGTGACCGTGCTCGGTTACCGTGACCAGCTGGTGGAGATCGAGGCGGTCGCCGCGGTCGCGGGCTAGCTGTCCTGGTCCCGGGCTCGCCCGATGCGGACCGCGATCCCGTCGAGCAGGCAATCCAGCCCGAATTCGAAGCTATCGTCGCCGTGCAGTTCCGTACGGACCGAGAGGTGCTCGGCTGACATACCGCCCGGCCGGGCTCCATTGGCCGGCAACTCGGACGGCCCGGACGGCCCGGTACCGGAGGGTGCGGCGGCGGGTTCTGCCGGTGCGGGCAGCCGCCGCGACGGCCACGTGACCTCGCTTCGCTAACGTGGTGACCCATGGATACCGACCGCTCCCCGGCTCCGGGCGCCGTGGGGCTGATCGGCCTGGGTGAGATCGGCCAGGTCCATGCGGCCGCGATACGGCAATCGCCTGCCGCGCGCCTGGTGGCCGTGGCCGATGCCACGCCGGAGCTGCTGCCGCCCTTCGAAGCCGCGGGCGTGCGCGGCTACCGCCATGCTGGCGAGCTGATCGCCGACCCCGAGGTCGGCACGGTCTGCGTCTGCTTGCCGCATTACCTGCACTTCCCCGTGACCTTGGAAGCGATCCGGGCCGGCAAGCACGTCCTGGTCGAAAAACCGCTGACGACCAGCCTCGAGGAGGGCCAGCAGCTCGTCGACGCCGCAGCCGCCGCGGGCGTGGCCCTCGGGGTGTCCCACAACCAGGTCTTCTACACCGCGCATCTCGAGGCCAAACGGCTCATCGAGGGCGGCGCCGTCGGCCGGCCGGTGCTCATCCGGCTGCGCCTGGGCATGGGCCCCGCGTGGGGCGGCTGGCGGGACTCCCCCGGGCTGAACGGCGGTGGCCTCCTAGCCGACGCCGGCGTGCACCGGCTCTACCTCGCTCTGCACTTCTTCGGGCCGGTGCGCGAGGTCCGGGCCGTCCTCGACGCGCACCGGCAGCAGGGCGAGACCTTTGCCGTGATCATCCTGGTCTTCCGGTCGGGGTCCCTGGGCATCATCGAGGCCAACCATCACGGGCCGCCGGGAACCTTCGATGACGAGATCGAGATCACCGGCAGCGACGCCACCCTCCGCCTGGCCGGCCTGGAGTCACTGTTCACCGGCTACCGCTCGGGCCCGGCGCTGTCGATGTTCCGCGACCGCCAGTGGCGGGAGGTTCCGGTACCGGCCGACGACTGGTCGGCGTCGGTCCGGGCCAGCGTCACGGCCTACCTCGACGCCGTCACCGCGGGCCGGGAGCCGCCGGTGACCGGAGCCGCGGCGCTGGAGACGATCAGCCTCCTGCAGCGCATCTACGACACCGCCGCGGTACTGCCCGGCCCAGTGAACTTGGGATGATGGCAGATGCTCGGAACTGTGGCCGCGCTGCGCCGGTACCCGGTCAAGTCGATGCTGGGCGAGGACCTGGACGCCAGCGACGTGACTTTCACCGGCCTGGCCGGCGACCGGCGGCTGGCCGTGCTCAGCCGCACCACGGGCAAGGTCGCCAGCGCGAAACTGCCCCGCCTGTGGCGTGACCTGCTCACCCTGTCCGCCACCGCGGGCGACCCCGCCGCGACCGGGGCCGTCCGCATCACGCTGCCGGAAGGCAAGACCATCTGGAGCAGCGACCCTGACGTCGACACGGTCCTGTCCAGCCTGCTGGACCAGCCCGTCACGCTGACCGCGACCCCGCCGCCCGGCGCCGCGCTGGACCGGGCCGTCCCCGAGGCCGTGCTGCGCGACGGCGTGGACGCGCAGGTCCCGGCCGAACTCATCGAGATGGGCGGCGGCGGTCCGCCTGGTACGTTCGTCGACTTCGCGCCGCTTCATCTGCTGACCACCTCGACGCTTGACCGGATCGCCGAGCTGAGCCCGAACGGCCGGGCCGACCTGCAGCGCTACCGGCCCAATGTGGTCGTGCACAGCACCGCCCCGGGCTTTGGCGAGAACGACTGGCTCGGGCGGATCCTGCGCGTCGGGGACCAGCTCGTCCTGCGCGTGATCGCCCGCACGCCTCGGTGCGCCGTGCCGACCCTGGCCCACGGCGCCCTCCCGCGCGATCCCGACGCGCTGCGGGTCCTGGCCCGGCACAACCGGGTCGAGCCGGTGGACTCGGCCGACCCGGAGCCCTGCGCCGGGGTCTACGCCGAGGTGCTCAGGCCCGGCCGCGTCCGCACCGGTGACGCGGTCCGCCTGGCCTAGCTTCCGCGGCGGCTAGGGGGCCAGGTCCTTCACTTCGTGCTTGGTGATGCTGAGCTGGATGCCCGCCTCGAAACCCGACACCTTGCCGATCGGGACGGCGAGCTCCGCGTGCCCCCACGGATGCCGTTTGAGGAGCACGGCGAGCACCGCTCCGTTGTCCTGGTCGACGCGCAGCCCGTGGAACTGCCCGACGTCGCCGTCCGTCGCGTGCACGTGACCGCCTAGGCTCTCCTCGACCTCGCTACCCGGGATCAGGGGGATGGTTTCCATCTCCCTGATCTGCGGGATCGTCCCGCCGTCGGCGACCGGGCCGCCCGCTCCTCGCCAGCCCTCGCCGGCGGGGAGCAGCTGCACCGGGACGTCGTAGCCGAGCACGAACTCTGCCAGGGTCTCCTCGGCGGGGCTCAGGTCCTTGAACTCCGGCTCGGTATAGCGCAGCGTGATGGGCTCCGTGGCGGCGTCGGCATGGTCCAGCGGGACGAGCCGGGCGAGCCCCCGCCCGCCTTCCGGCTCGACGACGAGATGAGTGACCGTCCGGGCCCTGGGCTCCACGACCAGGCCCGTCAGTACCCCGGGGAATCCGTCGCTGCACACAGCGGCAGCCTCGATTGCGAGCGTTACCTCTGCCATGGCCACCTTCCCGGCTAGTCCACTCGGCTCAACCTACCGGGCGATCAGGGCAGCATCCGGACCGGGGACCCATGAAAGCGGTATGCTGAAACGGTGAACAGCCACGGACGCCAGGTGATGATGCCCCGCGCGCGGGGCCGCTGACGCGTCCGGACGTTCCGATTCCGAGGCCCTGCGACGGGGCCTCGATGTGTTTGCGGCGCTCGGAGCCCCCTTTCTTACCGGAGGCTGCGATGACCGTGCCGCATATTTACATCACCACCACCATTCCCTACGTGAATGCACGCCCGCACATCGGGTTCGCTCTCGAGGTCGTGCAGGCTGACGTGCTGGCCCGCTTCCGGCGCCGGCAGGGGCGCGTCCGGTTCCAGGCCGGCACCGACGACAACTCGCTGAAGAACGTTCTCGCGGCGCAAGCGGCGGGCGAGGCGGTACCGGAGTTCGTCGACCGTAACGCCGAGGCATTCCTCGCGCTGGGCCCGGCGCTGTCACTCACCGTCGACGACGTCATCCGGACCAGCCGTGACCAACGGCACCGCCCGGGCGTGGAGCGGTTCTGGCAGGCGTGCGCCAGGGCCGGGGACCTGTACCGCAAGCGGTACGAGGGCCTGTACTGCACCGGGTGCGAGCAGTTCTACTCCCCCGCCGAACTGCGGGGCGGACGATGCCGTGAGCACCACACCGAGCCGCAGCGGGTCGCCGAGGAGAACTGGTTCTTCCGGCTTTCCCGGTACGGCGGAGCGCTGCACGAAACGATCACCAGCGGCGAGCTGCGCATCGAGCCCGCCGGGCGCCGCCACGAGGTACTCGCGCTCATCGACGGCGGGCTGGAGGACTTCTCGGTCTCACGGCCGGCCGAACGGGCCGGCGGCTGGGGCATCCCGGTCCCCGGTGACCCCAGCCAGGTGATCTACGTGTGGTTCGACGCGCTGTGCAACTATGTCACCGCGCTCGGCTACGGGACCGGTGATGATGCTTACCAGGAGTGGTGGGCCGGCGGGGGCCGGCGCGTCCAGCTGCTCGGCAAGGGCGTGTTGCGGTTCCATGCCGTCTACTGGCCGGCCATGCTGTTGTCGTCCGGGCAGCCGCTGCCGACCGACATCTTCGTGCACGACTACCTGACGGCTGGCGGGCGGAAGATCAGCAAGTCGTCCGGCTCCGGCGCCGATCCCGTCGCGCTGGCCGCCGAGTACGGCACCGACGCGGTGCGCTGGTGGCTGCTGCGCGAGGTGCCGCGAGTGGGCGACGCCGACTTCACCGTCGAGCGGATGATCGCCCGCGCGGACGACGAGCTCGCTAACGGCCTCGGCAACCTGGTCAACCGGGTGATCGCGATGATCGGCAGGTACCGGGACGGCCGGGTCCCGGGGCTCGAGCCGATCCCGCCGGGCGGGGAGAACCTCGACGCGGCGATCCGGCAGGCGGGCGGGCTGATCGGTGCGGCGCTGGAGGAGTTCGATTTCCGGCGGGCCACCGCGGCCGCCTGGGCGATAGCGGACGAGGCCAACCGGTTCATCAACCGGGTCCGTCCGTGGGAGCTGGCCCGGGCCGAGCGCGACGGCGAGGGCGGCCAGCATCTGGATGCCGTGCTCTTTACGCTGTTTGTGGCGTGCTCGGCGCTCGGCCGGGAGCTGGCGCCGTTCCTGCCCGACGCGGCAGCGCGCATCACCCGCCAGTGCACGCCTCACGCCGGCCGGCTTCCCGCCGCCTCCCCGGTGTTCCGGCGGCTGGCATCAGCCGGCTAGCTCGCGTTCCAGCGGGGTCCGGAACCGGGGGGTGATCCTCGCGGCGGATCCGATCCATTCCTGGAGCCGCCGGGCCTCGGCCGCTATCGCGGCGGCGGCTTCGGCCCCGATGTCCTCGAGCAGCCGGACGGCGATCTCGCCGTCCTTGCGCTGCGCCCAGCCGCCCACGATCCGGCCGTCCCACCAGGCCGTCGGGCCGATGTTTCCGGACCGGTCGAACAGCGCCGCGGTGTGCTCACCCACATACCACGCCCGCGCTTGCCAGCCCATGGCGGTGGGGTCCAGGGCGGGCAGCAGCGCCGGCCACGGTCCGGGGTCCGCGTCGGCCTGCGCGTCCAGCCCGGGCACGTCGGCGGCGAGCATGACGCCCGGTGAGCCGTGCAGATCCACCTCGGTCACGTCCAGCTGGGCCAGTGCCTCCCTGACCTGCCCGGCCCCCAGGCCGGTCCACCATTGCAGGTCGGAGACGAGGGCCGGGCCGAACGCGGACAGCCAGCGGTGAGCAAGCTCCGCGCGGGCGGCGGGCGGCCCGGGATCCGGCCGCTGGCCTCCGCCGGCGGACCAGGTGAACTGGCCGGAGGTCCAGCCGCCGCGCGGGCGCCCGCGCACGATGTGCCCCTGGGCGGACAGCAGGGTGAGCACCCGGTTGGTGATGTTCACCGGGCCGCCGTAGCTCTTGTCGGTGGCGTACACGATCTGCTCCCGGAGCCGCGGCTCATCCCTGGCGAGCTCCGCACCGGTCGCGGTGCCGCGCGCGGCCAGCGCCCGCACCGTCGCCTCGCCCACCTCCTCGAGCCAGCTCTCCGCATCCTCGGCGACGCCGGATTCCCGCAGCTGCTGGACCAGCCGGCGCTGCATCCTCACGGCGATCTGGTCCGTGCAGGCGGCCTGGACTACCGGCACCAGGCCGGCGGGCACGACGAACACCGTGCGGCGCATGCCGAGCATCCGCACCAGCGAGCGCTCCTCGTACAGGGCGTGCTCGATGGCCGCTTGGCCGACTTCCCGAGTGCGGGCCCAGGCGGCCAGGTAGACCGACGCCGGGTCGGTGCCGTGCAGGCCGACGATGTCTGCCACCGCCGCCGGGGCCGTCCCGGCCCGCTCCGCGGGCGCCAGGTGATGCCGGGCCGCCAGCCGCCTCCTCCGCTCGGCCACGCTGACCGTCCGGATGCCTCCTGCCATGTCGCCGACCCTACCGGCCGCCGGGTACCGTCAGAACGATGACCTACCGCCAGCCCGGCACCGTGCTGACCGACCACGTCTTCGCCGTCCCGCTGGACCACGGCCGGCCGGACGGGGAGCAGATCGAGGTGTTCGCCCGTGAGGTCGCCGCCGCCGGCCAGGCCCAGGCCGACCTGCCGTGGCTGCTGTTCCTCACCGGCGGACCCGGATTCGGGGCACTGCGGCCGGAAGGCCGGGAGTCCTGGCTGGACCGGGCGCTGCACGACTACCGGGTGCTGCTCCTCGACCAGCGCGGCGCCGGGCGGTCCACCGCTGCCACCCGGCAGACGCTGGCGGGCCTGGGCTCGGCCCAGGCCCAGGCCGACTACCTGACTCACTTCCGCGCCGACAGCATCGTGCTCGACGCCGAGCTGATCAGGCGCGAGCTGACCGGCGGCGCGCCATGGAGCGTGCTGGGGCAGAGCTTCGGCGGGTTCTGCACGGTCACCTACCTGTCCTTCGCCCCGGACGGCGTCCGCGAGGCGTTCATCACCGGCGGCCTGCCGGGCCTGTCCGTGACCGCCGATGACGTCTACCGGCGCACCTACGCCACGGTGGCCGTCAAGAACGCCGCGCATTACGACCGGTACCCGGGCGACGTGGCGCAGGCGGCCCTGGTCGCGCAGCACCTGGCCGGCCACGACGTCCGGCTGCCGGACGGCGCGCCGCTGTCGGTGCAGGCGTTCCAGTCGCTGGGGATCATGCTCGGCCAGAGCACCGGCAGCGACGCCCTCCACTACCTGCTGGAGGACCCGTTCGCCGGGGACGAGCTGTCCGACGCGTTCCGGTACGCCGTGCACGCCCAGCTCAGCTTCGCCGCCGCGCCGCTGTACGCGCTGCTGCACGAGCCGTGCTACGCCCAGGGATTCGCGACCCGGTGGTCCGCGCAGCGGATCAGGGCGGAGTTCGCCGAGTTCGACGCGGCCGCGGCCATCGACGGCGACCCGCAGACCACTCCTCTGCTGTTCACCGGCGAGATGATCTACCCCTGGATGGTCGAGGCCGACCCGGTGCTGCGGCCGCTGCGCGAGGCCGCCGACCTGCTCGCCGAACGTGACGACTGGCCGCCGCTGTACGACCCGTCACGCCTGGCGGCCAACGAGGTACCGGCGGCCGCCGTCGTCTACTACGACGATATGTACGTGGACCGAGAGCTCTCGATGCGGACAGCCGGCGCGATCCGCGGCCTGCGCCCGTGGGTGACCAGCGAATACGAGCACGACGGCCTGCGGGTGAGCTCCGGGGTCGTGCTGGGCCGCCTGATCGATATGGGCCACGGCAGGATCTGAACGTTTTCTGTCGTCCCAGGCGCCTGCCGACCCCCGGCGGATGGGCCGGCCTAAGGTGCAGTCGTGCATATCGACGCGACCGCCGGCGTCTCCCGGCTGACCGTCGGCGCCGACTGGGACGTCGCCGGCCACGGTCACCCGGTTGAGCCGCCGGGGCAGGTCGTCGTAGTTGTCGATTGCGCAGTGCTGGGTGATTCGGTTGTCGAACAGCACCAGCTGGCCCGGCTCCCAGGTCACCCGCAGCACGTTCTCGGGTCGCGTCACGTAGTGCTGCAGCAGCCGCAGGATGTCCCTGGATTGGTCGACAGGCCGACGACCCGCTGGGCGAACCCGCCGATGAACAGGCCGCGCTCCCCGGTCAGCGGGTGCACCAGGACCACCGGATGCGCGGTCTCGTACCTCGCCGAGATGAACACCTCGCGCCGGGCCAGCTGGGCTTCGGCCAGGCTCTCCGGCGGCACCGCATAGTCGTAGTCGTTGGTGTGTATGGCCCACAGCGTGTCGGCGAAATCCCGCAGCGGCCCGGGGAGATCCCGGTAGGCGGCGCCCGCGTTGGCGATCTGCGTCTCCCCCCGTAAGGCGGGATGACGATGCTACGCAGCGCGCTGGCCTGCGGCGGGTTGAGCACGAAGGTCACGTCGGTATGCCAGTGGTTCGCCCGGCCGTCTTCGCTGTCGACCGGCAGCACGTTGGGCGCGCCCGGCACGGCGGGTACCGTGGGGTGGGCGGTGGTGAGCTGGCCGAAGTAGCGGGCGACCGCTGCTGGCCCTCGTCGTCGAGGTCGATCCCGCGGAAGACCAGCGCCTTGTGCTCGTTCAGCGCGGCGCGAACCGCGGCGACTCCGTCCGGGTCCAGCTCGAGGCTGGGGCCGAGGCCGGGGATCTCCGCGCCGATGCGCGCGGTGAGCTTGCGGATGCCGAGCGTGGTGCCGATGGATGTGGTGGTCATGGTGGGTCCTTCTCTCTTCAGGGCGGCTGGACGAGCACACAGAGATCTGGGAGATGATCACGCCCACGCAGCCGGTCAGGCGTGACGGCGAGGCCGGAAGTCAGCGACAGACCGCGCTGGACGGCGTTCAAGCCGGACCGGGCCACGCCATGGCGCTGGTGTGGCCCCGTCTACGGGATCGGGTGCCGCAGGGTCGTATGTGCTGCCGCCACCGCGAGGCCCGTGCGCGGTCGTCGTCCCGCAGCCCCCAGGAGTGCGCCAGCGTCCCATTTGCGCGGAAGATCCGGCTTTCGCGGAAGATTCGGAATGATCACCGGGTTGCCCAAATCCTCCGTATAAGCCGTATCCTCCGCATAAATTTCCAGTACTCCGCATAAACTTCCCGCTCAGGAACACATGGGGAGGGAGGGCGTCGCGCATGGGGATCGATCCGCGAGGTCCGCGCTTCGGCGCCCTGAGCACGACGGTGGTGCTGGCCATGGTGCTGGTCACGGGCAGCGGCTGGCTGCTGGCGGCCCAGGCCCTGGTATTCGCCGTCGGGACGGTATTCGGCCTGCGGTATGCGCCCTATGGTCCGCTCTACCGCTGGCTGGTCCGGCCGCGGCTGGGCCCTCCCCGCGAACTCGAGCCTGAGGCACCGCCACGGTTCGCGCAGGGGGTCGGCCTGGTCTTCGGGCGAGGCGGTGCAGGGCCGTGGCCAGCAGGTCCACCTCCGCATGCGAGTTATATATGGCTGGGGCGGCGCGCACCGTCGCCGTCAGCCCGAAACGCCGGAGGATAGGCTGCGCGCAGTGGTGCCCGGCGCGCACCGCGATCCCCTTGGAGTCCAGGGCCGATCCCACGTCTTCAGGGCAGTACCCGTCTAGGACGAACGAGAGGATGGCCGCCTTGTCGGGCGCGGTGCCGACGAGGCGCAGGCCCGGGACAGCCTCCAGCACCCGCGTTGCGTATCCGAGAAGCTCTTGCTCATAGCTGGCGATGTTCGCGCGGCCGATCCGCTCCACGTACTCCAGGGCGGCGCCGAGGCCGACCGCGTCCGCGATCGAGGGTGTCCCGGCCTCGAGCCGTGTCGGCGGTGGCTGGTATACGGTGTGCTCAAAGGTGACGTTCCGGATCATGTTGCCGCCGCCCTGCCACGGCGGCATCGAGTCGAGCACGTGGGGTTTCGCGTACAGGGCGCCGATGCCGGTCGGCCCGAACACCTTGCGCCCGGACATGACGTAGAAGTCCGCATCGAGCTCCCGCACGTCGACCGGCATGTGTGACACCGCCTGCGCGCCGTCGACCAGCACGGCCGCGCCCGCATCGTGTGCGGCACCGATGATCTCGCGGAGCGGGAGGATCGTCCCCAGGGCGTTGGACACGTGCGCGACCGCCACCACGCGGGTACGGTCCGTCAGCAGCCTGCGGTACTCGTCGAGGATGATCTGGCCGCTGTCGTCGACGGGTATCACGCGCAAGGTCGCGCCGCGTTCCTCGGCGAGCAGCTGCGACGGCACGATGTTGGCGTGATGCTCCAGGCAGGACAGCACGATCTCGTCGCCGGAGCCGACGTACGTGCGGCCCCAGCTCGGCGCGACGAGGTTGATCGCCTCGGTCGTGCCGCGGACGAAGACGATGTCCTCGCTTGACGGGGCGCCCAGGAAGCTCGCGACGGTGCCCCGATCCTCGGCCCGATCACCATCGGGCACGACAGCCAGATCGGCGCCAACGCCGTCGTGGTCAAGCCCGTGCCCTCAGGATCGGTGGTCGTCGGCGTCCCCGGCCAGGTCATCGCGCGCAGCCGTCCCCGCCCGCCCGGCGCGCTGGCGGGCGCGGGCGACACGCTGCTGCCCGATCTCGTCGGGGCCAGCCTCCAGTCCTTGCTCACCCGGGTCGACCGCCTCGAGAACATAGCCGACGGGCACCGCACCATTCCCGCCATCCGGCCGCCCGACGCCGGCATATGGCACGGCGAGGACTTCTCGATCTGACCCGGTCCCCGCAGAGCCCAGTGGAGTTACGCGGGGCACGCACCACGATTCGTTCGGAGAAAATCTCATGACACCGAACGGGCCGTGGTGGCACCTCGCGGGCCACCCTATCTGCCAGACCGGAATACCCGGCTGCGGGTGGCTGTTGGCGGGGACGTGACAGGACAAACGCAGCCACAGGAAGACGTGCAATTCTGGTTCGATCCGCTGTGCCCCTGGGCCTGGATCACGTCCCGCTGGATCCTCGAGGTGGAGAAGGTCCGGCCGGTGCGTACCGACTGGCGGATCATGTCACTGGCCTACCTCAACCTGGTCCAGCACGAGGGCCAGGGCCTGACCGAGGACTACCTGGAACGGATGAGCCGGGCCTGGGGACCCGTGCGCGTCTGCGCCGCGGCCGCCCAGCACAGCGGCCCCGCCATCCTCGGGCCGCTTTACACCGCCATCGGCACGAGGTTCCACAACCAGGCTCGCCGCGAGGATCCCGACACGATCCCCGAGGCCCTGGCCGAGGTGGGACTGCCGGTCACGCTGGCCGGCGCCGCCGAGAGCACCGAGTTCGACCAGCTGATCAAGGACTCTCATAACGAGGCGTTCGATGACGTCGGCCTGGACGTGGGCACCCCGGTGGTCCGCATCCGCGGTAGGGCGCTGTTCGGCCCGGTCATCACGCCCGCGCCGCGCGGCGAGGCCGCTGGGCGGCTGTGGGATGGCTTGGCACTGGTGGCCGGCGCGGACGGCTTCTTCGAGCTCAAGCGAAGCCGCGACCGCAAGCCGTCGTTCGAGTGAAACCGGCTGGCTCCCGATCGGGCTGGCTGCCGGTGACATCCGGGGCAAGGGGGTCTATCCTATTTTATCGATATGAAATATCGATAGTAAGGGGCCCGGCATGACGACGACCGCTGATGGTCATCTCAACCAGGTCGATCTGGGCGCCGTGGGCGCGCTGGTCGACAAGATTAAGCAGCGGCCCTCGGCCGCCGCGACCACCTGGTCCGCCCAGGTCCGGTGGACCGGGGCCTTCCGTAGCGAGGCCGCGGTCCGGGGCTTCGCGCCGATCGCCTCGGACGAACCCAAGGGACTGGGGGGCTCGGACAGCGCGCCCAACCCGGTCGAGCAGCTTCTCGGCGCACTGGGCAACTGCCTCGCGGTCGGCTACGCCGCCAACGCCTCAGTGGCGGGCATCACGATCCGCGACCTGCGCATCGACCTTGACGGCGACGTCGACCTGCATACCTTCCTCGGCCTGGACGACGGGCATGCCGGATTCTCCGCCATACGGGTGGCCGTCCACCTCGATACCGACGCCGATGAGGCCGCTGTGGCCGAGCTGCACAGGAAGGTGGCTGCCACCTCTCCGGTCGGGCAAACGCTGAGCAAGGCGATTCCCGTCCAGATCAACCTGGCATAGGTAGCCGGCCGCGGCGGCGCCCGGCTGCCGCGATCAGGGCGAGGATCGCAGCTCCGCCGAGATTTTGCCTGCCTGGGACAGCGCGGCGGCCAGCATGTCCGCCGCCTGGCCGGCCGCCGCGAGGGCCTCGACCGCCTCGGCGACCCAGAAGTCAGGATCCCGGCCCGGGCCAGGAGTGATCTGCCCGTCCTCGCGCTGGACGACCAGGATCCGGGCCAGGTGCTCGCACAGGCGCGGCAGGTCCTGGCTCATCCGGTTCAGGCTCGCGATGACCTCGTGGACATCATCCAGGCGTGCGAAGTCCGCGCTGTCCTGGGTCAGGTCGTTGAGCTCCCGGACGGCCCCGGCGGCCGCAGCGGCGATGTCGCGCACCGTCATCGTGCTGGCCAGCTCGCTGACCAGGTCACCGCCGACCCCGGACCTGCCCCGGGCTAGGGCCGCTGACTCGGCGTCAACGGCAGAGCCGTAGGGACGAACCCGCTTGGGCATCTCTCTCCAGGTTCTTTGTCGGGACTTACCGGCTGCCGCCGCATGCTGGCCAGGCTATCCGACGCGCGGTGAGCGGGAAGACCCAGATTTCTGTATCAGAAACCTGTATAGCAATATGGTATAGAGATACAGTACCGCTAGGGCCCGGCACCCCGCGCCGGGCGGAAGGCGGTGTCATCATGGCCACTCTCACCATCACCGAGCCGGCTGCTCTGGCCTCTGCTCCGGCTCCGCACGACAAGGGCCTACGGGCCGGAGCGCTCGGGCTGATCTCCAGCGTGGTGATCGCCGTCTCGTCGACCGCGCCGGCCTACAGCATGGCGGCCACGCTCGGCCTCATCGTGGCCGTCGTGGGCGTGCACAGTCCCGGGACGCTCATCGTGTCGTTCCTGCCGATGCTGTGCATCGCGTACGCGTTCCGCGAGCTGAACAAGGCCGACCCGGACTGCGGCACCACCTTCACCTGGACGGCGCGCGCCTTCGGGCCCCGCACGGGATGGATGGGCGGCTGGGGGATCATCGCGGCCGACATCATCGTGATGGCCAGCCTGTCCCAGATCGCCGGGCGGTATTTCCTCGAGCTGGTCGGCGCGGGCACGGCCGGGACCTTCTGGGTCACGGCGGTGGGCGTGGCGTTCATCGCCCTGCTCACCTGGGTCTGCTATCGGGGCATCGAGGTGTCCGCCCGCCTGCAGCAGGTGCTGCTGGTCGTCGAAGTGGGCGCGCTGACCGTCTTCG
>Ga0208324_1000328_pt1 | contig 22559 bp, 22 predicted proteins | sample Sb_taG_2_FD_187707 | JGI IMG/M metagenome (GOLD analysis project Ga0208324, IMG submission 187707) | Peat soil microbial communities from Weissenstadt, Germany - Sb_50d_5_LS metaG (SPAdes) (version 2) | ecosystem: Environmental > Terrestrial > Soil > Wetlands > Peat | place: Germany... | reverse complement strand
ACAAGCCGCACTCCACCACAGCCAGCGGACAGTTATCAAGGCGACACGCTGAGCCGGCTCGCGTAACCATCCAGCCCTCGCCCGCCAGCAACAATCGCACCATCGATCGCTCAGGCTGAATAGCTACGAACATTCAGATGAGTAACTGCTACGCACACCAGACGGGAATGGAAGGGTTCTACTTTGGTGCCCAGAGTCGGAACGTCTTTCTGAGCAATGCGTTCACCTACTATCCAAACCGGTTCAAAGGAGGAACTGCCGCCGGTATCCGGTTCGAGGGCAACCCCAACGCCACCGGTACCAACGACGAGCTCGGTGCCACGGGATTTACGATCACAGGTGGCGGAACCGACCCGTCCACGACGGCGGCGAACGGCCTTTACATCGGCCAGGGCTGCTCGTCGTTTACGGTGTCGGGAAACCGCGCCTATGGCACCGAGTGGGGCCTTCAGCTGGGGGGCTCATGCGAGGGCTTCAGCATCACTGCCAATTACTTCAAGGGCGGCAAATCGGACATCTTGGTGAATCCCGACCTCGCACCGCCGACTCGGCCGAAAGACCGACGGGTTCACAACAACGTAGGTGTCGGATACGCAGGCCCCCTCCCCGCCGGGGACCTCGTACCCGCCTCCGGAGCAACGTGGACGAACACCACGCCCTTCGTGCTCGACGTGTACATCTACGGCGGACTCGTAGAATGGATCAGCAAAGAATCTCAGATCATCACCGAAATGCACTCGGGTACTCTTCGCCTGGGTCCGGGCGAAGAGTACACTGTATTTTACACTTCCGAGCCGCGTTTCACTTACTTCATCCAACAATGAGACAGTCCCGCCTTTCTCCGGTCCCAAGGGATACGTGTCAGCGGAGCCCATCTTCTCATCGTGGTCACAGCGCTGTGCCGTACCTGGCAATTCTGAAGGAGGCCCAAATCAAAAGTAGAGCGCTAACCCGCTTCATACAGAAACTCCAGGCCCTCGAAAGTCAGTTTCGCGATATGAAGCACGGGGGCTGGCGGCAGCAGTTCTGTGACGACCAGCGTGACAAATGTCCCTGTAAGCAGGAGCGCCCAGTCCTTCCGGCCTATCTTGCTGCTCGCTTCCTCCGCCTGATTGAGCCTGGCCTCAACCGCAGCCACGCGTCCGGATGCGGCTGACGGTCCCGTAGCCGTTCGTGTGAGGCCCCCCGCCGCGATGCGTCGTGTACGGGCTGCGGCGCGACGCGTCGTCTTCCGCTCGAGGCGGGGACGCGTCGTGCTCCGCCCGGGCGGCGCCGTTGCGTCCCTCCGATGCCGGTATCTGCCGGGCGAGAGCGGAACATTCTGGGGGGAGGCTACGCCGCGGGGGCCACAGGATCCGGCGCTCGGCGGAGGCCGGAGTACCACTGGTGGAAGTCGCCCACAAGCCCGGGCCTGGGCCACCGGCGAGCCGGAGCCCCCTCCCCCAATTTGTCCCGCTCTCCAACACGCACCCGGCGCTGCTACCGAGCTCACGCCGTGCGCGAGGCGCTGGCCCACGGGGTGAAGGTCACCGGGTGCACCGTCCTGGTGGTGGATGAGGGAGGTTTGATTGTGACGGCAATCACATACCGGCTCGACTAGCTCGGCCAGTAAGCTGCGGTTCTCCCGTGGCTGCCCGGTACAACCTCGACAAGGCCAGAGCGCTGACCTGCGGATTTAACTGACATGCCGAGCTGGCCGGAATCTGGCCATCGGGTTCTATTCTGCTCCCTCCGGTGACCACCGGATCAGGTGCTCTATGGTGACGGCATGCGGCTCGCAGCCGCCCCGGAAATAGGGCGGCGACCCCCCTGTTGCGAGCAGGAGAGCCGCCTGTACCTAAGACCACTCACGTAGGAAGGTGGCCCCGGAGATGAGCGTACCCTCGCCGCAGGAGCCGCAGTACGACGGGCGGAACAACGATCCGTACATAGTGGGGGCCGGGCTGGTTATCGTGCTGGCCGTGATCGGCCTGACGGTCTTCCTGGTGCTCCGGTTCAGCGTGACCTCCCCGGCGGTCGCCGCCGCGGTGCTCACCGCGTTCGCCACCGTCCTGGCCGCCGTTCCTCCCATCATCAAGGCGCTCCGGGGCCGCTAGCTGTGCGCCCGCTCGCCGAGCTGATCCGGCACATGCTGTTATGCGGAGCCTGCGCGGCTCGGTCACGTCGGCCAGGTCTCGCTTCACCATCCGGCCGGGGACGGCGGGCCGGGCCTGGGCGAGGTCGGCAAGCTGCCCGGCGGCTGGCGTCCAGGCCCGCCGCTGGACGGTTCCTGCCAGGGCTGGCGGAGTTCTGCGCCGAGCACGGGATCATGTTCATCGCGGACAAGATCGGCGAGCTGAGTTGAGGCGCGGGATTGAAGCCCCGGGCCGTGCTGCCGGAGAACGTCGCGGGGGAGCGGGGGTAATACATTCCGTGACGGGCCGCCAGGGCGAGCAGGGCCAGGCCCGTAGAGGGGAGCGCGCAGTGCATAACTATGCAGAATGCAGTGCATAACCGGGACAAACCGGGCCGCTAGCTGAACGTTCAACATCGGCCAGAAGCGATCGCAGGTAGCAGCGTTCCGCAGCTTGACATAAGCGGCGATAGCGGCATTCCACCCCTTATCCGGCTAGCAGGACGCTAACTCCCGCAAGCGGTAAATCTCTTCCGGCTGTGAGCCCAGGCAACGCAGCGTGACCAACGCCACTATTGACCGGAGCGAGAAGGAACAGGTACGCGCCCAGATGCGTGCCGCCATCCGCCGCCTGCTCACCCGCTACGGCTACCCGCCCGACAAGCAGTCAGCCGCGATCGACCTCGTCATGCACCAGGCCGAACTGCTCGCCCAGGCTGCGTGACAAGTGTGAATGTCCGAACTCGTCGGGTCTGGCCAATCGCTGGAAGCTACCAGGCGCTCAGGCAGGCGGGTGACGGGCGGGCCTGCGGTGCGAGGAAAATGCCGCGGCAGCGCCGCTAGAGCATCATGATGAGCATGTAGCCCATGCCGAGGCCCATGGCGATCTTGTAACCGGTGGCGAGCCGGGGGGCGAGCGCGAGCCTGCCCGGAGTCCCGCTGTGCGCGATCGTGCCGGGCCTGGCTGTGCCGGAGGCCCTTGTGGTGGCTGACGCGGTTAGGGCGGCGGGCGGACAGCCCGCGGCGGTGCCGTGGGCTGTCGCGGCTGCCCTGGCCGGTGACAGGGCGGCGAGCCGGTCGATGGTCCACAGGATGTATCCGAGCATGAACAGTGCCAGCACCAGGGTAAGCGCCGGGTTGCCGGCGGCAGCGCCCCCGTTCATGCCGGGCATGGCCATTCCGGTCCCGCGGCCCGGCGGCCGGGAGCCTGCGGGCAGGAGCATGTAGACCATGGCGGCGCATTCGACGGCGTGCGGCGCCGGGTGGGCGCACCGCGAGCCGCCGGGCCGGCCGGTCCCGGCCCGGATCGCCTGCCATCCGAACCAGGCTGCCGCGGCCGCGAACACGGCCCGCCAGATGGTGCCGGGGACGGGGCTGAGCTGCGGTTCGAGCATCCCGGCCATCGCGACGCCCATGAGGACATGCAGCCCGTCGGTGTCGAGTTCGGTGTCCTTGCCCCGCACACGGGACACGGCCAGGCGGCCCGCGCTGCAGACGGCGACCATGATCATGAGCGCCGCGAAGCCGCCAGTGAGCCAGGCTGGCCCGCTCATGTCAGCGTCCCATGGGGCGGGCGCGCCCCGGGCGCCCGCCGGCGTGGCGGGCGGCCGGCTGGTGCTGGAGCCCGGCGCTGGCAGCGGGCGCATGAACGTCCGCCTGCCCGGCCCGGGGATTCACGGCTGCGCATGACAGCAAAAGGCTAATTCGGCGCCCGTGTTTACCGCAAGCTAAAGCCATTGATTGGCTCGCCGCCAGATTGACATTAGGCGCTGCCGTAAACCGGGCCGGGGTATTTATCTACCCGGTCTGGGTATTCCTGTTACCCGGACCGGGTATGAGGCCGCGCTCCGTTTTACCCGGCCAGGGTATCCCGGCCGCTGGCCGGGTGCCGGGCGGTAATCACCGTGACGTTAATGTCATGTCTTTATGCATTGCTGGTGCTTCCGCGCAGGTGTAGATTCCCCGGTGCCGTGGTATCCGCCGCGGCGTATAACGTGGCGGATACCGCGGTTATCCGCCCGCGGTGCAGGCTGGCTGGGCGGTTCGGCTGGGAGGCAGGGCTGGATGTCGGCTGCAATTACCGGCCAGGCGTCATCGCCGGGGCTCCGGGATGTTGAGCTGTCGGTCCGGGGGATGACGTGCGCGGCGTGCGCCGCGCGGGTGCAGAAGAAGCTCAGCGCCCTGGACGATGTCACGGCGTCGGTGAATTTCGCGACCGGGAGGGCCACCGTCACCGCGCCGGCGTCGGTTCCCGCCGCGCGGCTGGTCGAGGCAGTCGAGCAGGCCGGTTACGGCGCGGAACTGGCGCGGCCGCCGACGGGCGCGGGCGGGCCGGATGATGCGGGCGGGGCGGGGCCTGATGCGGCCCGGGTGGCCTATCTGCGGCGGCGGCTGATCGTCGCGCTGGTGTTCTTCGTCCCGCTCAGTGACCTGTCGGTGCTGTTGTCGCTGTTCCCGTGGGCGAGGTTCCCGGGCTGGCAGTGGGTGCTGATCGCGCTGGCCGTGCCGGTCGCGGGGTGGGCGGCGTGGCCGTTCCACGCCGCGGCGATCAAGAACGCCCGGCACGGCGCCGCGTCGATGGACACGCTGGTGTCGCTGGGCATCGCGGCGGCGTGCGGCTGGTCGGTGTACGCGATGTTCGTCCTGGACCGGGGGCAGGCCAGGATGAGCGTACGGCAGCTGCTGCTGCACGCCTCCGGCGGCGGGATCTACCTGGAGGTCGCCGCGTCGGTGACCGTGTTCTTGCTGGCCGGGCGGTGGTATGAGGCCCGGGCGCGGCGCGATGCCGGGGACGCGATGCGGGAGCTGGCCGCCGCCGGGGCGCGGGACGCCAGCGTCCTGTCCGGGGACGGGACCGAGCGGCGGGTCCCGGCCGGGCAGCTGCGGCCGGGCGACCGGGTGGTGGTCCGGCCCGGGGAGGCGATCGCCGCCGACGGGGTGGTGGAGTTCGGCGAGTCCGCCGTGGACACCAGCGTGATGACCGGGGAATCGGTGCCCGCCGAGGTCACCGAGGGCGGCGCGGTCACCGCCGGCACTGTCGTGGTGAGCGGCCGGCTGATCATCCGGGCCGCCAGGACCGGCCAGGATACCCAGCTGGCGCACCTGATCGCCTTGGTCGAGCACGCGCAGGCCGATAAGTCGCGCATCCAGCGGCTGGCCGACCGGATCTGCGGCGTGTTCGTCCCGCTGGTGCTGGCCGCGGCCGCGCTGACCCTGGCCGGGTGGCTGGCGGCCGGGAGCCCGGCCGAGCCGGCGGTCAGCGCCGCGCTGGCGGTGCTGATCATCGCCTGCCCGTGCGCGCTGGGGCTGGCGACCCCGGCCGCGCTGGTGGTGGCCTGCGGTCGGGGCGCGCAGCTGGGCATCTTCATCAAGGGGTACCAGGCGCTGGAGGCCTCCCGGTCGGTGGACACCGTCGTGCTGGACAAGACCGGGACCCTCACCACCGGGGAGATGGCGGTGGCCGGGATCCAGCCCGCGCCCGGCACCAGCCGCGCCGTGCTGCTGCGCCGCCTCGGCGCGGTCGAGGACGCCTCCGGGCACCCGGTCGCCGCGGCGGTCTGCGCCGCCGCGCGGGCCGAGCTGGGGTCACTGCCGCGCGCTGACGGCTTCGTGTCGCTGCCGGGCCTGGGCGCCTGCGGGATGGTCGACGGCCAGGAGGTGCTCGCCGGGCGGAACAGGCTGTTCGGTGATCGTGGGATCACGATCCCGGAGGTCCTGGCCGGGCAGTGCGCCGCGTGGGAACGCGCGGGCCGCACGGTGGTGCTGGCCGGCTGGGGCGGCCGGGCCCGCGGCGCGGTCGCGGTCGCCGACACGGTTAAGGCCTCGGCCGCCGCGGCGGTCGCCTCGCTGCGCGGGCTGGGCCTGCGCACGATGCTGCTGACCGGGGACAGCCCGGCCGTCGCCCAGGCGGTCGCGGCCGAAACCGGCGCCGATGAGGTGATCGCCGGCGCGCTACCCGGCCAGAAGGTCGCGGTGATCAGGGAGCTGCAGGCCCGGGGCCGCCGGGTGGCCATGGCCGGGGACGGGGTCAACGACGGGCCCGCGCTGGCCGCCGCCGACCTGGGGCTGGCGCTCGGGACGGGCACCGATGTGGCGATCAGCGCCGCGGACCTGATCTTGCTGCGGGATGACCTGGGCGTGATCCCGGACGCGATCAGGCTGGCCCGGGCCACGCTGGCGACCATCCGGCGCAACCTGGCCTGGGCGTTCGGCTACAACATCGCCGCGATCCCGCTGGCGGCCGCCGGGTTCCTCAACCCGCTGATCGCCGGGGCGGCGATGGCCGCGTCGTCGGCGTTCGTGGTGGCCAGCAGCATCCGGCTGCGCCGGTTCAGTGTCACCGGCCCGCCCGGCAACAGCCGGCGGCCCGCCGGGCCAGCACGCGGACCCACCGCCACGGGCGGCACCGAGCCGGACGAGGAAGGACTGCCATGCCCGGGATGAACTCCGGAATCAATGTCAGCGACCCGACCGTGGTCGCCGCGTTCAACGCCGCGCTGGTGCACCAGGGGCTGATCGCGCTGCTGATCTTCGCTCTGGTCGGGCTGTTCTGGGTGACCATCCGGACCTGGACGCCGGCGGCGGCCGGGGCCGGGACCGCGGCCGGGACGCGCGGCCCGGTCCTGGCCGAGCCTGCCTGGCGGCGGCTGCTGCGGATCGGCTTCGGCCTGATATGGATCTTGGACGGGATCTTGCAGGCCCAGCCGAAGATGGCGATCGGGCTCCCGTCGCAGGTCATCGAGCCGATCGCGGCCAGCTCGCCGAGCTGGGTGCAGCGTTTGGTGAACGTGGGCGGCACCACCTGGTCGTATCACCCGATGCAGGCCGGCGCGTCGGCGGTGTGGATCCAGGTCGGGATCGGCCTGTGGCTGATCGTCGCGGCCCGCGGGCCGCTGTCCCGCCTCGCCGGGCTGGCCAGCGCCGGCTGGGGCCTGGTGGTCTGGGTCTTCGGCGAAGCCTTCGGCGGGATCTTCGCCCCCGGCCTGACCTGGATGTTCGGCGCGCCCGGGGCGGTGCTCATCTACGCGGTCGCCGGGGCCCTGATCGCGCTGCCCGAGCGGGCCTGGCACAGCCGTTGGGTGGGCCGGCTGATCACGGCCGGCCTCGGGCTGTTCCTGACCGGGATGGCGGTGCTGCAGGCCTGGCCGGGGCGCGGGTTCTGGCAGGGAAACGTGCACGGCCAGCCCGGCACCCTGGCTGGCATGACCCAGACGATGGCCGGGACGTCACAGCCCGGGTTCCTGTCCGCCTGGATCAACGCCTTCACCACCTTCGATGAGGCGCACGGGTTCGCGGTGAACCTGGTCGTCGTGGCCGCGCTCGCCGTCACCGGCGCCGCGTTCCTCAGCGGCCGGCCCCGGCTGATCCGCCCGGTGCTGATCGGCTTCACCGTGCTGAGCCTGGCGGACTGGGTGCTGATCGAGGACCTCGGGTTCCTCGGCGGCCTGGGCACCGACCCCAACAGCATGGTCCCCTTCGTGCTGCTGGCCGCCGCCGGGTACCTGGCCCTGGCCCGCGCGCCAGCGCAAGCAGCAGAACCTGCCGCGGCCCGAGCAGCGAGACCGGGCTGGCAGGACCGGCTCCGGCTGGCCCGGGACCGGGTCCGGCCGCAGGCCGTGCGCCGGTCGGTCGCGGCCGCGAGCATCGGGTCTGTGGCGGCGGTCGGGGCGGTCGGGCTGATCGTCCTGGGGGCCGCGCCGATGGCCGCCGCACAGGCCAGCCCGGTCGCCGACACCATCTTGGCGGAGTCGATCAACGGCGCCAGCACCCCGGTCAACTTCCCGGCCCCGGCCTTCAGCCTCACCAGCCAGGACGGCCGGGCCGTGACACTGGCGAGCCTGCACGGCAAGGTGGTGCTGCTGACCTTCCTGGACGACACGTGCTCGGTGGACTGCCCGCTGATCGCGCAGGAGTTCCGCCAGGCCGGGCAGCTGCTGTCCGCCGACACCCGGCAGGTCGAGCTCGTCGCGATCAACTACAACCCCATCAACACCCAGGTCAGCTACATTCAGGCCTTCGACCGGCAGGAAGGCCTGGCCGGCATCCCGAACTGGCTGTACCTGACCGGCACCCTCGCCCAGCTCCAGCCGGTCTGGCAGCATTATGCCATCGCCCCGCCGGAGATCCTGCCGGCCGGGTCGATGGTCGGGCACGGGGACTACGCGTTCGTCATCGACCAGGCTGGCCGCATGCGCCAGGAACTGGACTTCGACACCGGCCCGGGCACGCAGGCCACCAAATCGTCGTTCGCCGCGGAGCTAACCGACGCCGCCCAGCAGCTGCTGGGACACTCATGAGCAGGCCAGCCCGCCCGGCCGCCGCGCTGGCCCTGGCCGCCGGAGCGCTCCTGGCGGGCTGCGGCAGCCCGGCCCCCAACGTGCCCGGCCCCGCGGCCGAGGCGCCGCCGGGCGGGGCGCCGTTCCTGGCCACGTCCATGGTCACCTCGGCCGGCACCTGGGCTGTCACGGTGATGGGCGGCTCGGTCGCCACGAACGACAACTTCTGGCAGCTGTTCGCCCGCCCGGCCGGCAGCCCCCAATGGAAGCTGGTCACCCCGCCCGGGACAGCTGACAACGGCGGCCTGGTCCTGGCCGGCGCCGGCGGGTCGCTGATCACCGGGTTCCGGCCCAGCCAGTACCTGACCTACACGCCGCTGACCGTCACCCGCAACGCCGGCCAGGCCTGGTCGTCGACCGGCCCGCTGGACGGGGCTCTGGCCGACGTCCCCGACGCCCTGGCCGCCGCGTCCGCCACCGGGAACCTGCTCGCCCTGCTCACCGACGGCACCGCCGAGCTAGCCGCACCCGGCTACACCAGGTGGACGACCCTCGCCACCCAGCGGTCCCTCGCGGCGACGCCCCCGGGCCGTAGCTGCGGGCTGCAGAACCTCACCGCCGCCGCGTTCAGCCCGTCCGGGCAGCCGCTGCTCGGCGGCACGTGCAGCCACCCGGGAACCGCGGGCATCTTCGCCGACACCGGCGGAACCTGGCACGCAGCAGGACCCGCGCTGCCCGCCGCCCTGGCCAGCCAGCCAGTCCAGCTGCTCCGGCTGACCAGCACGGCGAGCAGCACCATCGCGCTGCTCGCCGCAGGCACTGGGCCAGCCGCGAGCCTGCTCGCCGCCTGGTCCGCAGACAGCGGCAGCCACTGGATCCTGTCACCCCCGCTCCGGCTGAACGGCGCGACGCTGAGCTCGGCATCCTTCGGGCCCGGCGACACAACCGCGATCGTGCTCAACGGCAGCCGCGGGCAGACCGTGGCCGGCCCCGGAGCCCCGTGGCGGGCACTGCCCGCGCTGCCACCAGGCACCGCGACGCTGGCCGCCGGTCCCGCGGGCGCACTCCAAGCGCTGGCCGCCGGTCGCACCAAGATGACCGTCTGGCAGCTCCCGCCCGGATCCGCCGCGTGGGCCAAGGCACAGTCCATTAACGTCCCCGTCCAGTTCGGCTCCTCAAGCTAAGGTCACTTCTCCGCGTGCGGCTGGCTGAGTGCGGCTTGCTGCCGACGAGCACATGCGCACGAGTGGTGTCTACAGCCCGGTGCACAGGACTTCGGACATCCGTGCTGAGGACTTCGGACATCGACAGGCGCGGCACTTCCCGCCGGGAGACGCTGAACCTCTATCAGAGGTAATGCGTATGAGTCGCCCCCGCCTGGGCGGGCATTCCCGCAGGAAACAATCCGGGTTATCAGAGATAATGTGCCACTATCTCTGATAGCTCGAAGGCGCAGGTCAGGCCGCCGCATCACAGGGTTCACGGTGATGACCTGCGCGGGGCCCAGCTGGAGGGCCGGTTCGGCATTGAGCCGGGAACGGAGCCGTTCCGGGTGACGCTGAAGCTGCCCGAGCCGGTGCTGGCCGGGACCTGAGACCCGGGACCTTAGACCCTGGCCCGCCCGGTGGCTGTGGTCCAGCCTGTCCGGTTATGCGCTCTGGCGGGGGGATCCGCGGGGTCACGGCCCCGCTGGAGGCACCAGAGGGCAGCGGCAGGCTGGCTCTGGGGACCAGGAAAGGACCTCCCCATGCGCAAGTTCCAAGGATGGCGGGCGGCACTGGCCGGTACCGCGGTCATAGCGGGTCTCGCCCTGCCGGCCGTAGCCGCTGGCCCGGCCAGCGCCGCCACTGCGGGCGGCGGCGGCCACGGCCTCCGCCCCGAGCTGATCACCGAGACCATGAGCCCGAAGACGCCCAACGGGGTCGTCAACATGTACGGCCCGATCCGCGGCCGGGACGGCACCGACAAGACGGTATCGAACACGCTGGACGTGTTCGTGTTCACCCGCGGCACCGTGACCATCCGCCACACGAACGTCAGCAACGTGGCACCGAAGATCAACTTCCGGGCCTGTACCGCGACGGTCTCCGCCACCGGGCACTGGCTGATCCCCGGGGGAACAAGGGCCTACCGGCACGCGTTCGGCTTCGGCACGTTCACCTTCCGCGAGTTCGCTGTGCTCCCGCGCCACAAGAACGGGAGCTGCAACACGAACCCGAATGCCCAGCCGGTGTATTTCGCCCTCTTGATCGTGGGGACCGGCCGCGCCACCAACGGGTGATGCAGCCCGCTTGAGCCCCGGGCGTGCGGCATGCTCGGTGCATGGGTTACGCCGCATGCCAGGGCCGGGCGGCGCGAGGTTGCGGAGCACGCAACAGTCGACGGGTTCATGAGATCGTCCGAGGCTGCGGTGAAGAACCTTCAGCCACTCTGAACCTGGCGGCGGACCGGGTGATAACCCGCTGTATTACCCACCCAGATTGCTGTCCCGGGTGGTTACCGAAAGCATCGTGGCCGGGCTCACGGGGTGGTGAACTGATAGCCCGCGTCAAGCAGCCGGGGCAGCCAGGTCTTCAGCGCCGCCACGGTCTGGGACCGGTTTCCGCCGCCGTCGTGCTCCAAGATGATCGAGCCGGTGCGGGTGTCGGCCACGATATCGCGGACGATCGCGCCGACGCCGGGGCGCGACCAGTCGCGCGGGTCGACCGACCAGGCCAGCGGCGTCAGCCCGGCCCGCGCGCAGCAGCTGAAGACGGCCGGCGGCCACACCCCGTAGGGCGCCCGGAACATGCCGGGACGTTCCCCGGTGGCGGCGTGGATCGCGTCGGACGCCCGCGATATCTCGTCCCCTACCGCCACGGCCGGCATATAGCCGAGGTTGTAGTGGTTCCAGGTGTGGTTGACGATCATGTGGCCGGCCGCCGCCACCTCCCGGCGCAGGAGTGGAAGTTCAGCAGCTAGATACGCAACAGGAAATGCCAGCCCCCGAAATTGGAGGACTGGCATTTTCGTGTCTGCAGCTACAGCAGGCCGACGAAGAACCCGCCGGTCGCGTTGGACACCACCACGTTGCTGGCGTAGCTGAGCGTTGAGGTGCCGGGCACAGGTGGCGCGGTGCCGAGCGAGCCCGAGTTGGTGCACCAGCGGTAAGCAGCTCCCCCGTGGATGGCCAGGCCGCCCTGCACCTCCGGGGCCAGCGCAGCCAAGCCGCTCAGCGTGGCCGCGGTGCTGCCATTGCACACGGCATCGAGGTAGTAGTTCGTCCCTGCCACCAGGCTGACGGGTGTCACCCAGCTGAAGGTCTGGTAGCCGGTGCACCCGCGAGGACGAGAGCCTGACCGCGGCGGCGAGTGCGCGAATGGACACGCCCTCGGCGCGCGCCGACGCCAGCGCCCAGCTGCGCTCCCGGTCGGCCTGCTCCAGCCGCCACGCCGCCCGCGACACGGCCCTCGGCCCACATCCGAACCGTCCCGGGCGCTAACGCGACAGCGCGCGGGCCGCTAACGCCCAAGACGGTTCCATTGTGGGCCGAGGGCCGTGTGGAAGCTAGACCGGCTCGGCCGCTCCGTAAAAGACGTGCTCATCATCGCCGACGACCTGCACCAGCAAGGCATCGGCCTGCGCATCCTCACAGGCAAACTCGCCGGCACCTACAGCCCGAGCGGGGAAGGCAAGTTCTTCTTCACCATGATGGCTGCGTTCGCCGAGCTCGAGCGCGACATCATCCACGAGCGCACCATGGCCGGGCTCGCCGCGGCGCGCGCCAAAGGACGAACCGGGGGCCGGCCCACTGTCATGAACGCCGACACGCTCGCCGCCGCCAGAGCACGGCACGCCAAGGGAGAAAGCCCCACCCAGATCGCCAAAGCCTTCGGCATTTCCCGCGCCACCGTCTACAGGCACCTGGCCGAGTAGCTCCGCACGAATCGCAGGCCACCTTGCCCCTGGCCGTAGCTTCGGGAGTCCCGGGCCGTATAGGCGTGATGATGGAGCGTGGCTGAATGCGGCAGGGGATCAGCCCTGGCTCTGACTACGCTGACCTGCGGCGCTGGGATGGACGTTGAGATGACGCCGAGCAGGGCGCTGGAGGACTTGTGGATCTGAAGCTGAGTCACTACGCCAAGGACGGCATCGAGGTCATCGACGCGCAGGGCGAGATCGATATCTATACCGCGCCGCGGCTGCGTGAGCTGCTCATCGCCCTGGTCAGCAAGGGCGACTACCAGCTCGTCGTCAACTTGGACAAGGTCGGGTTCCTCGACTCCACCGGCCTCGGGGTGCTGGTCGGGGGCCTGAGGCGGGTGCGGGCCCACGACGGTTCGCTGGATCTGGTTTGCACGCAGCAGCGGATCCTGAAGATCTTCCGGATCACCGGGCTGACCGAGGTCTTCGGCATCTACGAGACCGTGGACCAGGCCATCGCGGCCAGGAAGGGCCGCCGGTAAGGAACGCGTCACGGGGGCGAAGAGCCGCGGGCTTCTGGGCTATTGGCGGGGGAGGCACGGTCATACACCCCGGACTGTAAAAGGGATACGGCCAAGGTAAGCCCAGAACCCGCCATGAGGCCTCAGGTGGGGCTGTATTGGCCCGTGACGAGGACTAGCTCAGGATCCTGCACCGATCCTCGTCACAGGCCGAGGTTCACAACGCGGCGATACCGAAGACCTTCAACACGGCGGTTACCGCGGTAGCGATCGGTGTCGCCAGCTCGGCGACTTTCTTGGCCACATCCACGAGGCCGTTGCCGAGCGCGCGCAGCGTGATTTTGTTGGGCGTGTCCTTGCCCACTTCGTCGGTGAAACTCGCCAACGTGTCAGCAACTTCATTGGCTTCGTCGGGCGAGACTTCCTTCAACCGCCCGACAAGGTCCGCGACTTGTTCGTGAAGTTCCGCAACCCGACTTCGCAAGTCTTCGTCCGGATGCCGCGATGCGAAGCTGTTGAAGCTGTTCTGCATCTTCTCCGCGTACACGGTTCCTGCCACCGGGCCGTAAAACTGCCCGCTGAAAATTTGGTCCCCCACGCGCACCACCCTTCCAGAGACGTTGAACGTAGGCCGCCGGGCCTCACGTTCAGCGAGGAATCGTTCGGCCTTCTCGCGGACCTGCCTGCGCATACCGTCCAGCCGTTCCCGGCGACGGATCTCGATAGCCTGACGCTGAGTGGACGTCGCCGCATCGAGCGCATCGCGCAGCGCCCCGCAGTCGACACCACGATAGATAGTCCGATTGACGGTCTTGGTGGCTGAGTTAATGTAGTTCTCGAGGCGGTCCCCATCGGCGGACTGCGGCGAGTAACTCAGCGCTCCGGTCGCCACCCACTGCAGGATGCGGTCGAGTGTTTCCTGTTGCGCATGCTGGCGCAGGATCGCCAGCCGCACGTTACGCCAAGCGTCGCTATACGCGTCGAGCGTTTCCTCTTGCCTATACTCGCGCAGGATCGCCCGCACGTTACGCCAAGAGGCGCCGTACGCATCGTGGAGATACCACGTCTCGATCCCACCGTGCGGTGTACGCGTCGTGGTCAGGTAAAGATGACCTTGCCGCCGTGATGAAATGCTGACGTCGATCGCCTCACCCGGCGGCGTCCGTTCCCACCCGGATGGCTCCACGACCACGATCGGGTCACCGGCAGTCACCAACGTAGCCGCCACGTTGCATCCGTGTCGCGTTGATGCCTGTGCGTAGCGTCGGGCGATATATGGGCCCAGCAGTACTAGATCCTTCGTCGCGTTACCGGACCATCCTCCGGAGATGACCGCTGGCAACCCCAACAGCTGACGAACCACCTCGTCGGGAAACACTTTGCCGCACTCATAGTCCGGAGTCACGGCGAAGCCAATTTCCAGACGTACGGTCGCCTCGCCATCGCAGAACAGCCGCCGGAACCGACAACTCACCATCCAACGGCTCTTACGCTGCACCATCCAACGGCCGCTACGCTGGCCCTCAAAATGGCGTCGCTGGAGCGTCGGGAACTGCACTGCCCGCTTCGCATAGGCAAAGAAATCCTCGTCGACCCAGGCGGCGCTGGTCTCCGTTCGGCGATAGGCGAGCCGTCCAAATCCACGCACAAAGTCGCGATGCGCCAGCAACGGCGAGATCTTAGGCGCTCCCCAGTCCGGCCGATCCACCACACCTGACCCGCTCGCAAAGGCGCGACCATCCGCGACCGGAAACTGAATCACGACGAACATTAAGTTGGGACCCCATATATCGACTGGCCAAGCACCTTGGGGCTATAGAAAGAAGCCAAGGCGACGGTCGGTAGCCGACACCTCAGCCACCTGCAACCATACCCGCCCGGACGCCGCCTGGCTGCCTGACCGGGTCAAGCATCACAACCAACGCCCGAGCCCCGGCAGAACGCATCGCTCAGGCGATCCCGGTCCCGCAGCACCTCGACCGGCACGTCCTTGCGCGGCCGCCGGGAGCAGATCGCATCCAGCACCGCGGCGACGTCGGCGGCCGCCGGCATCCTGCAGCGTCCTGGGGACCTCGATGGTGTCGATGCGGTCCATCGGGCTGGCGTCCAGCAGCTCGTGCCGGACGGCCCACCGGCCGAACGAGGCGACCGCGGCGCGCTTGCGCTTGCGGGTGGCCGGGGCCTGCCCGGCGATCTCGCCGAGGAACGCCCGGACCGGCGCCGCGGTCAGCCCGGCCATGTCGCCGTCGTGGTGGGCGGCGAAGGCGATCAGGTCGCCGCGGTAGGCGCGGATCGTGTTGCGCGGCTTGTTGGCGTTGGCCAGGTCGGTGAGGAAGTCGTCGATGTGGCGGGCGAGCGTATGGCCGGGCAGAACATCGCGGGTGGCTCGTCCCTGTCGCGTGCCCGCAGTTGCCTGATAACCAGGAATCGAGCTACGCCGATCCGTCGGCGTTCGAGCAGGTGGCATCTTGCCGTTCTAGACGATATTGCCCGATAACGCCAGTTTGGGCTCTCCATTTAACCGGAGTAAATCTGCGGCCGACACTACAGAACCCGCAGGTCAGGCCGCGAGTCGGCCCCGCCAGACCGACTCTCGCGGCAGGGCACTGACCTGCGCAGCTCCGGTTAAGTGGAGACCCCTGACGCCAGTTATCACGCAACAACCTGGGTGCCTGCGACGGCAACCTGATCGCGGAATGTGACTGCGCGCGCGAGTTCCGGCTGCGCCTGATCCGCCGTCCGGCGCGGTTACGGGGTCTCGGCCGGTTAGGAGGCCGCGGCCTGCTCGCGGGCGTCGCGGAGCGCGGCGGCGGCCGGGGCGGCGGCGGTCTCGGCGGCCTGGCGCGGGCTCTGGTCTTCGGGACGGCGCCCGGTCTGGGCTTGTCCGTCGCGCCGGGCATCGTGCGGTGGCGCGGCCAGGAAGCTGGTGATCAGGGGCGTGAGCAGGCCCGGGCGGGTGACCAGCTCGACGTGGCCGCCGTGGTAGACGTGCAGCGTCGCGTGCGGGATGCCCGCGGCCAGGATCCGGCCGTTGGCCACCGGGATGATCGGATCCTGGTCGCCGGTGAGCACCAGGGTGCGCTGGCGGATGAACGGCAGCAGCGGCAGCGTGGTGAACCCCAGCGCGGCGGCGTGCTGGAACAGGAAACCGAGGCTGAGCGGGCTGATCCGCGCCTTGTGCACGGCCCGGGCCAGCGCGGCCGGGTCGGTTTTCGCGCTTCCTCCCCACAGGTCGCCCCAGCGGCGCAGGAGGAGGGCCTTCACCGGCGGCAGCGGGTTGGGCGGCACCATCGTCTGCGGCCCGGTTGCGGTGGCCACCAGGATCAGCCGCCGGCACCGGCGCGGGTTGAGCAGCGCGAACTGCTGAGCCAGCCCGCCCCCCCAGGAGATACCCAGGACATCGGCCTGCCGGTGGCCGAGATTAGCCAGCATCTCGCGCAGCAGCAGGGCCAAGGTGGTGAACCGGTACGGCAGGATGGGCAGCTCAGAGCCGCCGACGCCGGGGGCATCGAACCGGATCACCTCGATGGCCGGGTCGAGCGCATCCACGAACGGCCGCAGGGCCTCCAGCCGCATGCCGACGCCGTTGCACAGCAGCAGCGGAGGCCCCGTCCCGGTGCCCGGCCGGATCGCGACGCGCAGCGACCTCCCGCCCACCTGCATACTCTGTTCGCGCACGGAGTCATCCCTGACAGGCATGTCCATTCCTCCTCGGGCACGCCGTGGCTGCCGTCTGTGTGACGGAAGTCACACGGCTACGGGGATCGTAACGCCGCTCGGGATAGTACGCAATAGGCGAAGTCTAGTTAGCACGACTGGATTCCGGCGGGTGAACGGGCAGGGACGGGGGCTGGTGCCAGCGGACGGGCTTGTGTCGCGGGCGGGCGGACGGCGGCGGCGGCGGCGGTCACCGATGCGCGCGGGATGACGAAGCGGGTTTCGCGCGGCTGCCAGGCCGCGGTGATGCCGGGCGGGCCGAGCTGGCGGAACGGCTTCCGGCCGGCCAGCGGCAGTTCGCCGGGGACGTGCCGCGCGCGGCCACGCCGCTGCTCCCCGGCACGGGCGGCACCGGCGCCAAGAAGAGCGGCGGCGAGACCAAGCAGGCCTCACCTTCCCGGCGGGCCGGGCCCGCCACCTGCGATAGGCCCGCTGCCCGCGGCGAGCCGATCGCGGTTCGCCGCGGACTTGCTTACCATCCTGAGCAGACAGCGAAAAGCACGGAATCACGGAGCGGCAGTGACCGGTACCTGGAAAGCGCAGACGCAATGCCTGGGCGCCTTCATCCGCACCCGGCGCAAGCTCGCCCGCCTGTCACTGCGTCAGCTTGCTGAGATGACCTCTCTCTCCGATCCCTACCTGAGCCAGCTCGAGCGGGGCCTGCACCTGCCGTCGGTGCGCGTGCTCAAGCTGCTCTCCGAAGCGCTGAACGTGTCCGCCGAGACGCTGCTGGCCCAGGCGGGCCTGCTCGACCTGGCTCCCCCCGGGGATGGGGCCGCGGCGGCTGACCGGCCCCCAGCATCGCCGGTGGAGTCTGCCATCAGCGCCGACGGGCGCCTGGCCGGCGAGCAGAAGGCCGCGCTGATCGCCGTCTACCGCAGCATGCTCCGCCCCTAGTGCGGGTCCGGCCGGAGTACGCCGGAAACCGGCAATGGGCAGGCTGAACCGCTGGTCAGCGGTCTGCGGGGAGGCTGTTGATGGCGGCCTGGGCGTCGTCGGCGGTGGGCAGGCTGTAGCCGCGGGTGGTCTCGGTCCGGGCATGACTTCTGAGAACGCAGCCAAGGGCGGTGGCGCAGCCCGCCGGATTGACTCCTGAGAACGCTCGCGCGTTACCAGGGCGAGCGCGATCCTGCGCGGTGCCGGCAGGGCGGCGATGGTCGCTTATCAGTGCATGCCGACCGCCGTGAGCGTGACCACGTCGGCCACCACCACCGTGAGCATGAGCGGGATGCAGTTCCTCACCGACGGCGCGGCTCAGCGGGCGCGGCTGATGTACCCCGCAGTACCCCGCAAGGAGGTAGCCGGGGAGTGGTCCAGGTTGTCGCGGCTGCGGGCTTAGCGGTGTTGCTGGCAGGCGCTGGGTGCGATCCGCCGGGGCAGGAACAGGGTGATCACGGTGGTAGCGGCCAGCAAGGCCACCTGCAGCACGGCGTGGCGGCGAAGGCGTGGCCGTAGCTGGCGGAGTCGGCGAGCTGGCTGAAGAACACCTCGCCGACCACCGCGATGCCGAGCGCGCCGCCTGGCAGCGTTCATCGGCGAACAGTCCCAGGAACGCTCGGACTGGGGCAGCTTGCCGCAGCGGCAGGACCGCACGCGAAGGCAGACAGGGCCAGCATGAGAGCATGCTCCTATCACGCCAGCCCTGCGGCCTGCCAGGGTAGCGTCCTGTGGATAGGCCTGTGGGTGATCTGTGTAAACACGCTGGTCAGCCGGTCCGCAACTGTGGACGGACGTGGGTGTGGAAAAGTGGATAACCTCGCCGGGACGGGGAGTCCTGTCCACAGGCGGACCCGGGTTCGCGCTAGCCCTCAGGCCCCGGGTTACGGCGCGCGGGCATCACCAGACCCTCGAACTGTGCCCAGGTCTTGCTCCACTCGGCGAGCGGGCCGAGGATCCCCTCCAGCATCGCCAGCTGCTCGTCGAGCACCCGCAGCTGAGCTTGCATGGCGGCGATGCCCTGCCGCTGCGAGGCGACGCTGCTGGCGATCAGGTTCAGCTGTGCCGCGGACAGCGCGCCGGGGTGCGGCAGGCCCTGCAGCGACTGTACGGACTGCGCCAGGACGGACTCACTGAGCCCGGTCATGCCGGTCAGTCCCCCGGTGATCCTGCGCAGCTGAATGGTCCACAGCTGGATGAGGCGGGCGAAGCCGGCGGGGGTGTTCTGCGGATCGGTCATCGGGTCTAGTCCTTTCCCAGGGCGTTGCGGGCCCCCCTTGTCACCGCGCGATCATTCCCCGCCCGCGCCTGCGGCAACGCGCGCAACACGCCTGGGGTCGGGGCCGCCCCCGACCCCAGGGCCTGCCCCGGCCAGGCGCGCGGCGTGCGGACTCCCGTCGTGGCGGGCGGCTGCGGATACCCGGGCGCCAGGGAAACAAGTGAACTGGCGTCCGGTAATCGGAAGAGGCAAAATTACACAAAACCAGGTGTGCATGAAACCTGGGATGCTCCATCTCGCTCTTCTTTGTCGTAGTTACCTGAGTCAGCGATGTCGCAGGAGGCCCTTTATGGGCCTGGATCTGGACGAGTGTTTTCGCCCTCGGTTGCGGTCACTCTGGGCTTGTGGAACCGATGCAGGAAGGTCTAGGAAGGTTCCAGGAAGGGCAGTCCACGGCGCGATGATTCTGGAGGGACAGATGGCAGGTACGGTCGCACGAGTCACCGAGATCTCTGCGAAGTCTGACACCAGTTTCGAGGACGCGATCAACCTGGCGGTGAGTCGCGCCTCGCAGACCCTGCGCGGTGTCACCGCCGCCTGGGTCAAGGAGCAAAACGTTGACATCGAGGACGGCCGGATCGTCGCGTGGAAGGTCGATCTGCTGGTCACGTTCGTGCTTCAGTAGTCACCAGCCGTCGGCTCCTCCACGACGGCCAGCAAGGACCGTGCCCGCACCCCCGCGCGGGCCACCACCCAGCCGGCCAGCGGCAGGTCCCCCTTCGGGCTGGGCCGCCCGGGATGGCGGAACAGCCGCTGCCGCCCGGCGGTCACCGCCGCGCTGACCGTGTCCCCGGCGAACAGCCGCCCGTAAAACGCCGCCATGAACTGCGCCGCCGCCACCGCGTACACGCTGCAGGCCATCGCCACCACCGACGCCACCCCGCCCTGCAGCAGCCTCGTGGCCACCGCGGCCTCCAGCTGCTTGCCGACCGCCCCGGACTGGCACGCGTTCAGCGGGGTGGCTGACGGCCGCACCGCTCCACATGGCCAAGCAGGTAGCGTCACCTACAGGGCGGTTTACATGACCTGGGGAGTGGTGGCGCGCGTTACCTGGTGCGACTGACCGTGCCGCGCCGCGGCGGCCGGCGCGCCTGGGGAGCCGTCAGCGGCACCTTCGAACACCGGCTCGCCGGGCAGGGAAGCGATGTTGTCCTTGCCCCGCGGATCGACCGGGAGCTCCGCCGCGGCCGCGATTATGTCCGGGTGGTGGTCGTGGCCACGGTCATCGCCGACGACGTGGCCGAGGCGCTTGACCTGGCCTGGTGGGCGTTCAGAGAGGCCGCTGGTGATGACCTCGCCGGATGGGACATGGCTGCCGCCTCGGCCGAAGTCCAGCCTGCAGATGCGTGAGCCGGGCGTCCAGAAACGGCCATCAGCACCACCACGCCTTCCCGCGATCCGCGGCTGACGATAGCGAGGGGGAGTTCCGGGAATCGCCGGAGGCGGCACTTCCGGGACCTCGGCTACGAGTATCGCCGGGAGGCTGCTTCCCGCACGGCCCTGGGAACTCGTGAAGTGCCGACTCCAGGCGTCAAGACGGAACTTCGCCAGCCACGGGCAGTGGGCGCCTGGCGGTCATGCTCAAGGCCGGTCGTCGTCGGCGGTGACCCCGGAGAACTGGCCCGCGCCCGCCAGGCCGGGGAACTCACGATCGCGGCCGTGCTGCCCGGGCCGTCGTGCTGAGCGCCGCCGGCGCCTGGCCGAGCCGGACCTGGACTTCCGCACGTTCCGCCGCGCCAAGAGAATGCCCAGCTCCACGCCGACGCAGATGGAACGAGCCTGGGATGCGTGGCAGGCCGAGCGGTACCGCCGCGGGGAGACCGGGCAGCAGCCCGCCTGCACCGGCAACCCATTCCGCGGGCGCTGAGCACCCTATCCGGAACCCTAAAGCGGAGCATCGTTGTCCAGAGAACTGGACGCCCTAAGGTGCTGGCGGCTCGGTTGTTACCGGCACCCCGTATTAGTTGCGCTTTTGCGTCTGAGCACAGCACGCTGTCTACGGAGGCGAGGATCTTGCGTTTGCCGAAGATGCGGGCGGGCGCGGATCCCTTTCAGGTCAACGGCAGTGACTGAGGCGCCATCCTGCTACGCCAGTGTGGCCGGCAGTGCGTCCGCATCCGGGCGCTGATGTCACCGCGAAAAGCTTCCTGGATCTGTGATGGCGGTAGAGGCGGATGGCCACTCGCGCTCGCTGACCGTGTCTCCGGCTCCCCGCAGGACCTTCGCCCCTTAACGCATCTGGACACCGTCGACAAGATTCGATGGCAGCAACTCGTCCTTACCAAAGGGGAGGACGGCGATGGCTGGCATCAGTCCCGGTAACCCCCCGAGCCATCGCCCCCCGCGCCGGCGCAGGCGCCGGAACGTCATCGCTGCCGCAGCCGCTCTGGCCGTCGTGCTCGCCGTCGCCGTGGCCGGCTGTGGCCAGGGTTCCCCGAGCACCAAAGCGCGGCCGGCACCCGTCTCAACGCCGCCTCCCGCGCCCGGGGTCGCGCCCGGGGCGGTCTATGTGTCGCCGACAGAAAATGATGTGTTCTATACGGCCACCGACCGCACTGTATGGGTGAAGAACGTGGACAACGGCTCCCTGCGGCGCGTAAGCAACGGCCTGCTCGTCAGCGCGCCGTCCGCCATCTACAACGGCTCCACCGTGATCGTCTTCGGGGAAGGGACCGATCACAAGCTGTGGTGGACCCACCGCCTGGCATCCGGCGGCTATGCGAACTGGACATCTCTGGGTGGTGCGCTCACCGCCCAGCCGGGGGCAGTCTTTACCGGCGGCACGGCCTTCCCCTCGCGCTATGAAGTCTTCATACGCGGCACCGACGGGGCCGCCTACCGGCTCGTCCACAGCGAGACCGGATGGGCCCCCGCCTTCACCCGTGTCGGCGGCCAGCTGCTGGACGGCACCGGGCCTACAGCCGCCCACGCCAGGGTGGCCACGGCAAATTCCGAAGCCACCTGGGTGTCTGTTACCGGCACCAACCGCGCGGTGTACGTCGCGTTGCTCGGCGCTTTCGGATTCTCTCCAATCGACGGCCAGACCACCGCCAGCCCGGCGCTGACCGCGTACAGCACGAGCACCGGCGTTACGCTGGCGTGGTTTATCCGCGGCACCGGCAACGCCGCCTGGTACATAGTCAACAACAGGCCGGTGTGGACGTCCATCGGCGGCCGGCTGAACTCCGGCCTGGCGGCGACCACAGATCCCGCTACCGGGACCACGTACGTGTACGCGCTCGGAACCGATAATCAGGTGTATGAGACGACCGGGAAACTGACCAGGTTCCCCCCGTGGGCCACCTTCTCCCCCACCTGGAGAAAGGTGACGGGCTAACGGCCGGAAACTGGCGAGCCGCTCATCTGCCTGGCCACGAGGCAGAGTGGCTCGACGGTTGGGCAGACGGGTCCGAGCTGATCTACTCGCGTCCAGGCCGTGCTCAAGACGCGATCGAAGCAGCATCGTGACCTGGACCGGTCCCGGAACCAGGTCGCCCGCCGACCGCACGCGATCCTTTGCGACCTGCCCCACGGCGGCATCGCCAAAAGACCAGAAGAAACACCGGTGCGCCCGGGGCCGCGTCGGCGGGTCTACGTTAGAAACCGGTCAGCGGTTTGCGGCTGGTAACACGTTTCTGTTGCGTACCGAAACCCACGACTAAGGGCGAGGTCGGCTGTCATGCGCCGAGGCTGCTCCATAATGACCAACTGGGGTATTCACGTAACCGGAGCTGCACAGGTCAGCGCCCTGCCGCGAGAGTTGGTGCGGCGGGGCCGAATCCCAGCCTGACCTGCGGGTTCTGTAGTGTCGGCCG
>Ga0208324_1000326_pt1 | contig 22606 bp, 19 predicted proteins | sample Sb_taG_2_FD_187707 | JGI IMG/M metagenome (GOLD analysis project Ga0208324, IMG submission 187707) | Peat soil microbial communities from Weissenstadt, Germany - Sb_50d_5_LS metaG (SPAdes) (version 2) | ecosystem: Environmental > Terrestrial > Soil > Wetlands > Peat | place: Germany... | reverse complement strand
GACCGCCCTGCTCCACCGAATCAGCCAGCGCGAGCAAGCGGCCAGCCAGCAAGCCGCCCTGGCCCAGGCCGCCTGATAACCCCAGACGAACTTACGGAGCTATCCACTTAGGCTCCCAATTGGGCTACCCGGCCTCCCGCGAACCCGTCGGGACGCAGCCGCCGCCGCCGAGGGCCTACGACGTAAGTATTCGGAAATCGTGTGAGCGGGCAATATTGCGGTAGCTGCCGTTACTTGTCGGCGTACAGGCGGATCTGCATGCCGTCTGGGTCGCGGAACCCGCTGGCCCAGCCGCGCGGCGTCTCGGCCACAGGCGGGTGCCAGATGTCCAGCGCGTCCAGGTGCTCCACCCACTGATCCAGCTCTTCCCTGGTCAGCGCGAGAGCGAACGGATCCGCGTCGCGCAGCGCCTCGGCGCGCTCAGGGTCCTGGCGTATCGCGAGACGAAGCCGGCTTCCCGGGAACAAGAACTGGCTGCCCAAGACGGTACCGTCCGGCTCCGGGAAATCGGTCTCGTGGACCAGGCCGAAGACGCGCTCGTACCATGCCCTGCTGGCGGCGAGGTCGGATACCCAGATCTTGAGATGGCGGACTGCGGTGATGGGCGGCGGCACTGCCGCAGCCTAGCTCCGGTCACGCCAAGTGCCAACACGGGCCAGTTAGAGCCGTGGCTACTGGGGCGGGCGGCGTGACCGTCTTCGGGGCGGTGGCGCTGCATGCCTGGCGTCAGGGGTCAGGTTAGCTGGGCGGGGGTGGCTGTGCCCAGGTGCCCAGGTCGCCGGGGGTCGCGTTCCAGGGCAGGAATCGTTCCAGGTCCGAGCCGCTCAGCGGCTTACCGTCGTTTCGGCCGCAGGCGTCGAGATAGGCGGTGAGGTAGGTGAGCACGTTCAGGCCGGCCATCTCGGCGGTGGCGGTGACGGTCCATACCCGGGCGGCGAGGCGGGCGGCGCCGTCGTTCCGGGAGCCGTAGGCGTTCTTCCGCGTGACGACCGGCCGGCGCAGCGCCCGCTCCGCGGCGTTGTTATCCAGGCTGATCATCGGGTAGTCCCGGTGCGCGGCCAGGCCGTCCCATTCCCGGTCCAGGGTCGCGAGCGCCTTCTTCGCCGGTTCTTGCAGGCCGGGGGCGGCCATCTGCTTCCGGCGGGCCTCGTCGATCGTGCCGATCGCCGCGTCCCAGGCCGCGCAGGCCTCATCCAGCCGGGCGGCGGCGTCCGCGGCCTGCTGCGGTGCGGGCGCAGCAGCGGCGTTCCAGGCGGCCATCAGCTCCTCGTGGGCGGCGTACAGGGCCTTGATGCGCTGCAGCCATGCGGCGGCCCAGTACGTCAGCTGGGCGGGGTTCGCGTCCCTGGCCCGCACGAAATACCGGCGGATATGCGCCCAGCAGAACAGGTTCACCAGGCCGTCGGCCTTCTTGCCTGCCGAGGCGTAAACCGAGTAGAAGTCGCTGGAGATGACCAGCCGCCGCGGCCCGTCCCCGTCCCCGGCCAGCTGGCCGGTCTCCTCATCGATCCTGGCGTGCCGGGCCAGCACCGCCCCGGCCCGGGTGGGATCCATCACGAAGCAGGCGGTGTCCGGGCCGAGGAACACCCACAGCCACCACCGCGCCGGGCCGTCGCCGCACGCGGGCACGAACACGTGCCAGGTCGTCTCGTCGGCGTGCAGGTGCCAGGAGTGCCGCGACCGGGCGCAGATCGCTTCCTCCAGCGGGGCCAGCAGCGCCCCGGCGGCCGCGACCGTCCCGGTCAGCGTCGCCGGAGAGACCTCCGCACCGTATCGCGCCAGCCCGGTCACCAGCGAGTTCTGGCTGCGCCCGGCGACGTACCGCTCGGTCAGCAGCATCGCGATGAACCCGTTGGACAACAGGCCCTTGCCGATCGCCTTCGGCGGACCAGGCGCCATCACCGTCGCCGGGACCGGGCACCGGCAGGCCCGCCGGTACCGGCGGCGGCAGTGCCCCACGAGCCGCACCGTCACCTGCCAGTCCAGCTGCCCGGCGACGTGATCGCCCAGCAGCGTGAACGGCTCCCCGCACTCCGGGCAGCAGTACCCGCCACCCTCGAAATCCCAGACCACCTCGACCCGGGGCAGATGCGAGTAATCCCGCCGCCCCGCCCGCGCTCCCGGCCCGCGCGGCCTGCTGCTCCGGCCGCCGCCCGCGGGGTCCCGGTCCTGGTTCCCGTCCCCGCTGCCACCCGGCGCATCTGGCCGCGCCCGCTCCGACGACCGCCCGAACACCAGCCGCTGCAGCACCGCCAGCTCAGCATTCACCCGCTCAAGCGCAGCGTCCCGCCGGGCCAGCTCCTCCCGCAGCCGCGCATTCTCCGCTCGCAGCTCATCCGCCAGCCGCGCCAGCCGCTCGTTGGCATCCAGCGCCGCCGCGAGCACATCCCGCAGCGGCGCGTCAGCATCCGCCTCCGCGATCACGCCAGCCAGGACAGTCACAAAGCACAGCAAACACCCCCGCAACCCCCGAATCACGCATCACGGCCGACGTGTCGCACCCGCCCCAGCACGCCCCGTCTGCCCCCCACACGATTTCCGACTACTTACCCTACGACGGTATCTACGACGAGCCCGTTGACAGTGAGGAACGCTTGCACCGCGACGTCGATGCCGCATGGATAGTGTTCACGAGCGCGCTGCTGTCGCCCCTCGTCGGCGCGGCCAGGGTGGCGATCTGGGACCCTCGGAAGAACTGACGACTGGGAGCTCGTCGGAGCTGTGACTTCGTCCAGCTCGCCTGATATGCGCACTGACCTGATGCGCCGATGCGGTGCCGCGCCGTGCCTCCGGCCGACTTGTATGAGCGGACCCTTCGTCTTGGTGTCGGCAGAGGGCGGCTGGGGTCCAGCTGGCCGGGGCGAATCCAGGAGAACGGTGTATCAGCAAGGCCGGCCGTGTCTCTGCAAAGGTGACGGAGTCAGGCGCGGATTGCCCCTGTTCACTTGCGGCGGCAGCACCGCCAGGGGAGAGGGATTGGTCACGGGCTGGTCCGGCTGTCGGCCTGGCCACCTGCCACGACTTCGGCGGGCTGCAACCACGACCGTGCTATTTCGGCGCAGGACCTGCTGCAGTTGTCCTGAGAACAGAAAGGCTTGAGCCATGGCAGATGAATGGGACGCGGAGGCGGTCAGGAAAGGCGTGCACGGCGTGACGGTCGACGTAGCCGACCTCTACGCCTACCTGGACAGCCGGGCAGCGGGCGCCTCGCTGGTGGTCCCCGGCGAGCACCGGCGGGTGCTGCCGCCTCCCGTCGTGGCGAAGCTTCATCCCCTACTCGGCTGGCGGCTGGATGTGTCCGCGTTCATGACCGCGGTGGCGCGGGCGCTGACTGATCAGTGCGCTGGATACGCGCTGGAGCTGCGCCAGGACGGAGCGCAGATCGCGTCGCAGGCCTGGGGCTATGCGATCAACGGCAGCGCCGAAGGACAGCGTGTCTGGCCCCCGGTAGTCCTCCCGTCGCTGGACTGGGGCACCGGGATCCGCATGCACATCGCCAGCTGCAGCAAGATGATCACCGCGATCGCCCTGACCAAGCTGCTGAACCAGCGCGACATGCCGTACGACGCCCCGGTCTACCCCTGGCTGCCGCAATACTGGCATCAGGGCGACAACGTGAAGCTGATCACGTTCGCGGACCTGATGACACACAAGTCCGGGCTTGACAGCACCGACACGAGCGACGGCCCCGTGGACTACGAGAGCACCAAGGCAGCCTACGAGGCGGGCGTCCCGAAGACGGCGGTCGGCGGCACCCCCCAGTACAAGAACATGAACTTCACCCTAGGCCGGATCCTGATCGCCACGCTCAACGGGAACATCGACCCGACCACGACGATCGGCTTCGATTTTCTCACCGACCTGCTCTGGGATCTCGTGACCTACAGCGCCTACACGCTGTACGTGCAGGACAACATCTTCACCCCGGCCGGGGTGAACGGCCCGGCGATGACGCGCCCGCCGGGGTGCGCGCTGGCCTACACGTTCCCGGTCAGCGGACCCGGCTGGAACTCCGGCGACCTGACCTTCGCCGCCGGAGCCGCCGGCTGGCACATGAGCATCGAGGAACTGCTCGACATCATGGGCACGTTCCGGCGGGCCGGCACGATCATGACCACGGCGCAGGCCCAGACCATGCTGGACGACCTGTTCGGCATCGACCCGAACGGGTACTACCCGACCAAGGCCGGCCCGGTGTACGCGAAGAACGGCGACTGGATCAGCGGCGCGAACCAGTGGGAGCAGTGCGCCGCCTACTTCCTGCCACAGGACATGGAGCTGGCCGTGTTCGTGAACTCGCCCATCGGAACGGACAGCAAGTGGCTCGAAGGCCTGGTCGAAGGCCTGTACGCGGACAACCTCATATTCCTATGAGCACGACACTTGTCCTGGCCAGCGGCCCAGCGGCCAGGACCAGGCGTGGAGAACTCGGTGGTTAATGGTCCCGTGGCCGCAGGGCAATCGACCTGCTGACCGTCCGCTAATCAGGAGGTCTATCATCCCGTGAGCGCTTACCTGGGAAAGGCCCCAACAGCCCAGCTCACGCGCATCAACGCTGCTGACCGGCTATTTAACACGCATAACAAGTGTACCGGAGTGTGCCGTTTCGTCCGTGGGATTCCTGTGGGGATCAGGCACCGTGTCGCGGCGTTGTGGGGTTTCTGTGGGCTCGCCGAGGCCTCTGGCTGGGTCGGCCGACCGCCGTGGAGTACCCAGGGGCCGCGGCTTCCGAACCCCGATGACCACTTTCCTGGAAACTCAGCGTCACCGGTGTCACCTGCCCGCCTGTGACAATTCCGCGCCGATTCCGCGCGCTTCCTGTGGGCTGACCCGCGATCATTGCTTGCGACGCAGATCGTCTCGTTATGGGTGCCGCCGACCTCGGCAATCACCGCGAGCGGGCATGATCCTCGACAGGGCCGTTAGTTTGCGCTCCTGCCCGGCAGCTAGCGGGCTCCCGTCGGCAATGTCGGGGTGCCCCGCGTCAGGGCGTTGTCTGCCCAGCAGTCCATCCCGAGCTCGTGGTAGGTGGCCAGTGCCCGTGCGAGCTGGTGGCGCGCCTTCTGGTGGTCGCCGCAAGCGATCAGCATGCGGGCGTAGTCGCGGCGCGCGTGGGCGGTCCAGGGGCGGGCGCCGCTTCGCTGGTTGAGCTGGATCGCTGCCTGGAAGTGCTGTGTGGCTTGCTCGAACCGGCCGGCTGTGGCAGCCAGCTTGCCGAGAGCCCGGGCGACAGCGCCGGACGAGATCTCGGGCTGGCCGACGGCGTGCAGCTCGCGGTATGGCAGCAGCAAGTCGTAGAGCGTGACCGAGCGGGGGGCGTCACCGAGTGCGGTGCAGACGTCCGCGAGCAGGGTCATGCCAAGGAGCCATTCCTCGTTGAACGGCAGCTCGGTGAAGTCGCCGGCGGCGAACCGTTCGAACTCTGCGCGGGCTTTGTCCTTGCGGCCCAGCTCGGCGTGCAGGTCGGCGAGCACGCAGCGCCAGACGGGATAGGTGCGGTGGGTATGCGCCGCGGCTTTGACGGTTTCCTCCAGCTCATCCAGCCGGCCTTGCTCTCTTCTCAGTGCGAACAGCTGGAGGTGGTAGCTGACGGCTGCGTTCCACGGAATGGTCCGCTCGCCGAGGCGAAACGCCTCCTCGATCAGGTCCTCGGCCTCCTCGAATCGTCCCTCGAGCAAGGCGCACAACGTGCGCGCGGCGGCCACCATCCACAACTGCGCGGGCTGGCGCAGCTCATCGGCGATACGGCTAGCGATCGCGACTCCCGCCGACACCGCTGCGAGATCGCCGAGTTCGAGCAGCGTCCATATCCGGTGCGCGTGGCCCTGGAAGAGCCGCTCGAGGTCCCCGGTCGATTCGCTCACCTGCACCATCTCGGCCGCGATCGCCAACCGCTCCCCGGTGTTGTCCGGCGCCCAGATCGCCAGGAACCTCGCGTCCAGAACGTAGCCGAGCAGCGCCGGGTCACCGATGCGGCGCGCCATGTCGACCGCCTGCTCGCTCAAGGACATTCTGTGTTCCCTGGATGGCTCATCGCGTAGCGGGCCCCCGGCGAGCCGGGCCAGCAGCATGGCGCGCAGGGCGCTGTCTCCCTCGCCTAGATCCGCCAGCGCCTCCTCAAGCAGCGGGCGCAGCCGGGGATCATCCCGACTGACGTTGAACAAGAACCGGCCGCCATAGCCAAGCGCGGCGCGTGCCATCGCCGTCCCGGTGCGCCCGGCGAGCCCGGCCGCGAGCAGGAAGCTCTGTTTGGCGGCTGACGTGTCGCCCGCTCGGGTCTGCGCGTCGCCGAGGGCAAGCAGCAGCTCGCAGCGGGACATCGCGTCAGGCGGCTCCTCCCGGCCGTGCGCTTGCAGCGCCATCTGGTAGAGCCTGACTGCCTCCTCGTAGGCCAGTGCGCTGACCGCCCGCTCCGCCGCGCCCCGCGCGTACTCGATCGCCTTGCCCGGCTTACCCGCCGCGCTGGCCTCGAGGAAGTGATGCGCGAGCTCGGCCAGGTGCGGGCCCGGCTCCCCCTCGTACAGTGCCTCGAGCGTCTCCCCGGCGCGGTGGTGCAGGCGCGCCCGCCGCGCCGCGCCGAGCCGGTCGTAAAGAGTGTCGCGGACCAGCACGTGGGAGAACCGCAGGCGGCCCAGGACGCCTGGCACCTCGGTGATGACCCGCGCTGCCGTCGCCTCATCGACGCACTCCAGGAACGGTCCCTCCGGCGCGGCGAACACCCGCTCCAGCGCGTCCAGCGCAAACTCCCGGCCCAGCACGGAGGCCTGTGTCAGCATCTGGTTACAGTCAGGGGACAGGTGGGCGAGCCGACGCGAGATCACATCGGTGACGGTGGGCGGGATGGCGAGCCTCGGCGCGCCGCTTGCCTGCGGCGGGAGCCCTTCGAGGGAGAGCAATCGCACGGTCTCCGAGACGAACAGCGGATTGCCCTCGGTCTGGCCATGCAGGGCGGAGGCGAGCTCGGGCGAGGCGATCTCCGCGGCGGTGAGCTGGACGTACTCAGCGACCTCATCTTCGGCCAGGCCGGTGAGCGATACGCGGCGCGTGGTCGGCTCCCGGGCCACCTCGGCGAGCATCGCGGTAAGCGTCTCAGCGGGGGCCGGGTCGACGTCGCGCATTGCGGCCAGCAGCAGCACGTGCATCGACCCGATCTCCCGGGCGAGGAACTGAAGCAGCAGCAGGGACGGGGTGTCGGCCGCGTGCAGGTCATCGAGGATCAGCACCAGCGGCCGCTTGTCCGAAGCCCGCCGCAGGAACTCGGCAGCGGCGTGAAACAGCCTGAACCGGGCTCCCTCCGACTCGGGCGCGGCCGGTTGCCCCAGCCCGGGAATCAGCTCATGGAGCTCGGGGAGGATCGCGGCCACGTCGGCTGCTCCGGGACCCAGCTCGCTGATGAGCTCGTCGCGATCGTTGACGCGCAGGTACGAGCGCAATGACTGCACCCACGGCCAGAACGCCGGCGCGCCGCCGGCCTCCCAGCAGCGCCCGACGAGCACATGCGCCCCGTGTGCGCGAGCGTGGCGGACCAGCTCCTCCGCGAGGCGGCTCTTGCCGATCCCGGGCTCACCGCTCAGCAGGAAAAGCCTGCCCTGCCCGCCGGCCGCGTCGTGGAGCGCGCCGGCCAATTCTGAGAGCTCTCGCTGTCGCCCGACGAACGCCGCCGGGCGCCGGACCTCCCCCAAAGCCAGGAGCCGAGTCTGGCCCGGCAGGTCCAGCCGTTGGTCTTGCTGCACGATTGCCTGATGCAGCTCGCGCAGCTCACGGCCCGGTTCGATGCCCAGCTGATCGATCAGGATCCGCCGCGAGTCATGATAGGCCTGCAGCGCCTCGGCCTGCCGCCCGGCGCGGTACAGCGCGATCATCAGCTGCGCCCACAGCCGTTCCCGCAGCGGATGCGCGTGCACGAGCGCCTCAAGCTCGGCGATCACCTCGCCGTGGCGGCCCAGCGCCAGATCCGCGTCGATCCGGTCCTGCAGCGCCGCCAGGCGCGCCTCCTCCAGGCGGGCGATCTCACCCTGCGCGAACGCCTCGTACCTGAAATCGGCCAGCGGCGGGCCGCGCCACAAACCAAGCGCCTCCCGCAGCCGCGCAGCCGCCGAGGCCGCGTCACCGGCCGCGAGCGCGGCGCGCCCGTCGGCCGCCAGCCGCTCGAACTCATCCAGGTCAAGCTCGCCCGCCGCAGGCGGCAGAACATATCCGCGGCCCCGGGTGAGCAGGACATCTGCGCCGATCACCTTGCGCAGGCGGGAAATGTAGGCCTGAAGCACCTTCCCCGCGGTCGCCGGAGCGCGCTCCCCCCACAGTTCCTCGACCAGCCGCTCACCCGAGACCACCTCACCGCGGTGCACCAGCAAAATCGCCAGCACCGCGCGCTGCCTGGCACCCCCCAGCGGCCGTGGAACATCCCGCTCCGCCACCTCGAGCGGACCGAGAATCCGGAACTGCACTGCTCACCCCCCGGCCTGGCCGCAGCGACGGTCGCCCTGCGCCACCCACTCGCCGCAAGCCGCGCTTCTACCAAACTTGCACCCGCCCTGCACCGCAGGTCAACCGGTCCCGGCCATGCTGCGTGCACATCGGTCGCACCGCGCCCGAACGCCCGCAGGAGAGCTCATGGCCTACCACCACCGCACCGCGGCGATCGCCCTGGCGCTCGCCCTGGCCGCGGGCGCTCCCGCGGCCGCCGCCGCCCAGCAGCCGGGCAGTCCCGCAACCGGAAGCCCATGCTCGGAGGTCTGCTCCGGCGGCGGGTACCCCTCCGCGCCCGGCACCACCAGCTGCCCGGCCTACAGCCTGCCCACCATCCTCAACCACCTCGGGAACCCCCCGCCGTGCTCCGACGTGTGCTCCGGCGGCGGCGACCGATGGGTGAGCCCACCGTCCCAGACCCCGGATACCTGCAGCGCATACCACCCCGCGAGGATCCCTCCCGCGGCCGTGCGCGTCGCCGCTCACAGCGCCGCGTTTCACTGGGGCGACGCCGGAATCGGGGCCGGCGCGATGCTCGCCGTGATCATGATCGGACTCGGCGGGCCGCTCACCGTGACCCGCCGGCTTAGCCATCGCATCCACGACTACCGCCCCTGGACACTGCCGAGCCCGCACCCAGGCCCCGCCGTCGCCGACGCCGATCTCGATATCATCGGCATGCCCGATCATCGCCCCACCCGTGACACGCGCTCGCAGTAAGGTACGGCCCAAGCCGGCACCCGCCACCGTCCCCACACGGTGCAGATGATCCGGATCTGCGTAGGCTTTTGCCGTCACCGGCAGCAAGCCGTACGCGCGCAGGCGGATATCGCGTGTCGCACGACCGCGGAGCTGTCACCGTCGGTAACGGGGCGCCTGTCTGGCCTTCGCCGACGCCCAGAACCGCTGCGACGACGTCATCGGTGACTTCCCGGTCTGACCAGCACGATCATGCTGGTCAGCTGGGCGGGGCCTGTGGCCGGCCGGGCTCCGCCACGTCACGGACCGCATGCTCCGGGCGACGAGCGGGAATCAGTACCCGCCGCCGCCGCTGCTGGTGCTGGTGCTGGCCGCTGGGGTGGCACCGGACACGGTCATCTCGTGCCACACACCGCCGGACAGGTTGAGGCCGTTGCCCTTCGCCTGGCCAGGCGCGGTGTCGCCGACGTAGGTGTACAGCGGATGCCCGTCATACGTGGCCTGCGTCGAGCCGTCCGACCTGGTAGTCGAGCCGTCCGACCTGGTAATGGTGCCCAGCGTGCCGGTGACGCCGGACCCGGCGGTCACCGGGCCCTTCACCGGCGGCCAGTAGGTCGCGCATGACCCGTTGCAGTTCGACTTGGTCGAGGTGTCCGGCACGAACCAGTACAGCGTGAAGCCCTTGGAATTGGTCAGCACCTGCGTGCCGTTGATAGTCGTGCTCAGCACCGTATTCGCGCTGGCGCTCGAGGCCGGAGCCGAGGCGGCCGGGCTGCTGGCACCCGCGGCTGGGGTGCTGGTGGCAGATGAGGAGCTGCTCGAGCTCCCGCACGCCGATACAGCCAGGGCGAAGGCGGCCAGTCCGGCTGCAGCCCATATCTTTCGCATCCGAATTCTCCCCTTGTCCGCGCTGTTAATCTCCCACTGGGATCACGTACCGGCTACACCGATAACCCGTTCCGGCCACGCTGACCACCCGCCCGTGTGCCCGCGTTCAGGAAACCGGACGCCGTAGCGGTGCTCACGGCTCGATTGTCACCGGCACACCGCGCCGATCAGCGCCCAGGTACCGGCCTGCTGTCCTTTGCGTCCGGATTGACCGGCTCCTCGTGAGCGCCGGCCACATGCCCGTCGCGGTCATAGTCTGTGACCATGCGGGTGACCGTGGTGTGCCGCAGCGCCAGCAGCATGCTGGCGCTCAGCAACACCAGCGCGGCCTCGACGAACAGCGACACCGTGCCCACCCAGTCGCCCCAGTTGCCGACATCCCCGGGGTCACCCGGCACGCCCGCCGTGCGGGAGGCAACGTAAGCGATGAACGGCCCGGCGCCCAGGAGCACCGCGGCCGCCCACCGCAGCCAGGGCCGCCCGAGCCCGGCCGGCCAGGGCAGCAGCATCGCCAGCGCGGCGAGCACGCCGCCCACCTCGATCAGCCGGTACCCCCAGCCGATCCAGTCGGGCGAGGTGAAGGCGGTCACGCCGCCCTGGTCGGCCACGTGCGCGGCCGCGACACCGAGCGCCAGCAGGGCGCCGACGATCCGCATCCCGGCCTCGGGCGCGGCACCCGCGCTGGCCCTTGCTACGCCCGCCCGGCCCGTCATCGTCTGCTGCGCCATCGTCATCCTCCCCATCCGGTCACCGCCTGCCGGTGCCCTCTAGTTGAACTTTCAACTACTGATACGTCCGGAGTACCGAGATCGGTTCACCTGACCTGCCGGCCAGCCCGATCAAGGCCGCCGCCCTCACCCCTCTGATGAGGCCAGCCCGGCATTCCAGTCCCCGGTCGTCGAGTGGGCAGCGGATCCGGGCAAGCAAAGGCGCAGCGTGAGCAGGCAGCCCTGGGATCCGGCGAAGTCGCCGAGTCCGGCACCCGCTCTCCGCACCGGTTCGGACCCGAAGGCGATCAGCCCGTCGAGATCCTCAGCCTGTTCGGCAGGCAAGGGGAGCGCATCCACGTCCGCGCCGCACCACGCCGCAAGGCCAGCAACGCGTGATCACCGCCAGACAACCGCAGCCTCCACAGGCGGGCTGAACCTCGGCGTCGATCAGGCGGCCGGGAATCAGCGGCGCGGGCAGGCGGCTGCGGTAAGCCAGCGCATCCGGGTCGGCGGCGGCCACGATCTGGTGCACCCGTGAGGGTGACAGCCCGATCGCCGTGGGCAGGGTGCGGATCGAGATCCCATCGGCGCGGGCCGAGACCAGGCTCCGCCCGCTGCGCAATCCGGCCGCGCTCGGCGGGACTGAGGCGAACCTGCCGGTGGCCCGCCAGCTGGCTGCGGCGAAGGGCCCGCTGATCAAGGTCCGCAAGGACGGCAGCAATGCAGCTCCGCCTGTGGGATGGCTCACCGGTGTCCCGCACATATCCCATGTCAGTTGGCTGCCCGGGCGTGACGGCTGGTACCAGGTCCTCGATAATCCTGTTTCGCACGCCGGCAGCGCCCCTCAGCTGTGGCACGCCCCGGATATCGGCGAGCGGGGGTTCGTCGTCGCGGACTTCACTGGCGGAGGTGTCCAGGGCCCGTCATTGGCTGCTTCGCAGGCCGGGCCGCTGGTGAAGGCCGTGCTCAGCTGATCCGCTGCCCACTTGACGACCCGGGACTGGAGTGCCGGGCTGGCCTCATCACAGGGGTGAGGGCGACGGCCTTGATCGGGCTGGCCGGCAGGTCAGGTGAACCGATGATCACCGACCAGGAGACCCACGCCAGCTACACCAGCCTGCAAGCCGCCGAGATCGCCGCCAGCCCCGGGGACACGCTCTCGGCAACCGGCACCTGCACCGGCACCACCTCGATCACCAAGAACCTGACGATCACCGGCGGGGCCACCCTGGACGGCGATCAGGAGGGCAGCGTGCTCACCATCGATTATGGCGTCACGGTGACGATCAGCTCGCTCACCATCACCGGCGGCAGCGCCGACGTCGGCGGCGGCATCCTCAACTTCGGCTCGGTGACGGTGACCGGCGGCAGCCAGATCACCGGCAACACCGCCCGCGTCGACGCCGGCGGCATCTACAACGCCCTCGGCTCGGTGACGCTGAACGGCGGCAGCTACATCAGCGGCAACACCGCCGACGGCGACGGCGGCGGCATCTACACCGAGGGCGGCTCGGTGACGCTGAACGGCGGCAGCCACATCAACGGCAACACCGCCGACGTCGACGGTGGCGGCATCTACAACGGCATTTACGTCGCCACGGTGACGCTGAACGGCGGCAGCACCGTCACCGGCAACGAGCCCGGACAACTGCGCGCGCCGCCCGGCAGCGTGCCTGGCTGCAGCGGCTATCCGAGGACGCGGCAGGAAGGGGGCAGGGCCCCGGCCGTGCCCCCGGCCTGTGCGCGATGCCTGAGCCTGCCGGCTGATGCCCCGCATGGCCAAGGCCCTGGGGCTCTCCGCCGGTGCCTGGCGGCCCGGGCTGTGACGAAACCGGGGTGCCGGTGACAACGGGCCCGTCAGCATCGTTACGGCGTCCAGTTGGGGGGTTGATACTTACTGGGGTACCGGTAACGACGGACCCGTCAGCACCGCTACAGCGTCCAGTTTCCTGAACGCGGCTGGCCCGATGGGCGGGTGACGATCAGCGAGCAGATCGAGACGGCCCGGCGGGAGCGGCGGGTGCTGGCGCGGGTCTGCCGGGCCGCGTGGCTGGTCAGGAAGGCCCACTTTGCCGCCATTAACATGCCGTCAAATTCTGGAAATGAGTTGCTAGTTTTTGGATGCGGGTGTAGTGTGAGCGACACGCACCGGAACTCAGCCGCTGAGGGCGGCCAGCTACCGGGGCTACCGGAGGAGCGCATGCCCGCCGGCCTGGTTCTCATCCATGGCCGTGCTCATGGCGCGCGCATTGCCGCGCAGCCGGCTGAGGCCGTCGGTGCCCGATGCACGCCGCCGGGCCAGATCCCTGGCCTGGCGGCTGCGAATGCGGCGGCGGTGACACGATGAATGCTCTGGCCGCCAATGACTTCGAGGCCGCGGACCTCCTGGCACCGGCCCGGCTGGCCGGCGACGCGCCGGGCTGCCGCCCCGCCATGGCCCCCGCCGGGCCGCCCCGTACCGGACATGAAGGCACGACGCAAACCCCTGGTGCCACGCGGGTCCGGCCATCCGCACCCACGGCCAGCGCATCGCCGAAGGCAACATCGGCTCCCTCGCCAGCCTCCTCGCCGTGGCCATGAGTTCGATGCCTCTACCCAGCACGCCGTCAACAGGCTCGGCGCTGTCGTATCGCGCCGCTGGCGGACTTCACACCAGGGACGCTGACGTTTTGGAGGAATCAGATGCAGAACGAAGATGCCGGCCCGGGCGCGGGATTCGTCTACATGCAGACCAATGAGCCCGAGCGCAACCGGCTGCTGGCCTTCCGGCGGGCCGGCGACGGAACGCTGACGCCCGCGGGCGCCTATGAGACGGGCGGGGCCGGTGACGGCATGCCCCACCTGACCTCGCAGGGATCAGTCGTGCTGAGCGGCGCCGGGCGGTACCTGCTGGTCACGAACACCTCGAGTGGCGACCTGAGCGTGTTCGCCGCCGGCCAGGGCGGGTTGTCTTTGGTGGAGACAGTCGCCACTGGCCGCGCGCCGAAGAGCGCCGCCGAGCACGGGGGGCTCGTTTATGTGCTCAACACGGGCGAGCCGTCCCTGGCCGGGTTCCGGCTGGGCGGCTGGAAGGTCCAGCCGCTGGCCGGCTCGATGCGGGAGCTTGCAGCCGGCACCGATCCGGCCCAGGTCGGTTTCAGTCCCGATGGCGCCAGGCTCGTCGTGACCCAGCGCGGCACGAACGCCATTGCCGTCTATCCGGTGCTCGAGGCGGGGCAGCTGGGCAAGCCGCTGGTACAGCCGTCGTCGGGTCCGACGCCGTACGGTTTCGCCTTCACCAAAGGCGGCGGGCTTGTTGTGACCGAGGCTTTCGGTGCTCAGGTTGGGAAGGCCGCCGCCTCCTCCTACCGGATCAGCGATGCTGGCGTGGCTCCCGTCTCGCGTTCGGTCGGCAATGGCCGCAGCGAGATCTGCTGGGCGGTGGTCACCAACGACGGCCGCTACGCGTTCACCACCAACTTCGGCGACGGAGCCGTTTCGCGATATTCGATCGACGACGACAACATTATCGCGCTCGACGAGGCCGCGGCGGGGCTCGCGGTGGACGGGCAAACGGGTCTTCGCGACGAGGACCTAAGCGGTGACGGCCGATTCCTGTACGCGATCGACGCCGACTCCCGGCGCGTGTTCGGCTGGGCCGTCGGCGCCGGCGGGTCGCTCTCGCCGGTCGGGTCGTGGGAGGGACTGCCCGCGACCGTGGCCGGGCTCGCGGTCAGCTGAGACGATGCGCCCTGAGCCTTTGCACCGGGCGATGTTCACCACGCCCGAGGCGTGGAGTGTGGAGCTGGCCGGGCCCGGCCGGGACAGAGGGGCAGAGCTTCCTGGGGTACAGCCAAGATAAGCCCGAAACCCGCAGTTGGAGATGTTCTCCCTGCTCAGCAGGGGTGCAAGTGATCGAGCCGTCGGATCGCCCAAGGTCGAGACACGCGCTTCAGAGAAGACTCGTTCTCTGAAGCCAACCCCCCGCTCTGACTTCAGAGAACCCGGAGCTTTCGGCCCGAAAGACCTGGTCAACGGCTTCAGAGAACAGACAGCCCCTCCGGCGATCGGACCCTCGGCGGTGCCGAAGGTCGAGGCCCTCGATGACGGCCAGGCCGGTTTACTGCACCTTTCGGGCTTATCTTGGCCGTACCCCCTGTACGTCCTGCTGTACAAAGCGGATGATGTGCCAGGGCCGCGTCAGAACCTGTACAGCATCAGCCCCCAGGTCGCTGGTACCCGCCAGCAAGCGCCTTCCCCTTGGCCAGCAGCGACTGAGCTTCCTGCGCGGTTATCAACCTCTGAGTGCGCACGTTCCGCAGTCGGCCCGAACTTGAAATCGCCACACTCACCGCAGCCGCACTGACATCATCGGGGAGATCACAGATGAACACCCAGTCGTCCGGCCCGAAGCTCCAGTAGAAGATGTCGAGTTGACCCCCGGCGTCTTCACATACCTTCCGCACGGCGGCTGCGCGATCGCTGGGGCTGTCCACCATGAGCGTCCAGGCCTCGGGGCTGTACCCACCCATACACAAGTACTTCGGCATCACCGCACCTCCAACAGCGACTCACGCGATGCCTACCAAGAGCAGCTAAATGGTCCCACTGCCGAAGCCGAGCGTCAACGCATGAAGGCCTGGCCTTAAGGCTCTGAAGGCGTACCGCCACGGCCGGGCAACCCGGTGCCTCACCGGCGAGCCTCCGCGAACACGGCATCTGCGAGCCAGTTCCGAGCTCAAGGAGGCTTGGACCGCTGCGTATGGGCGAAATCCAGACGCCTCAGACGCATGGGACCATTCGATCAAGGCGGTCGAGGCGGTCCTGATCCCGATTGTGACGCCGGCGAAGGCCAAGGCGACCCTCGGCGATGTCGTAGGGACCTTGAACAGCCAAGATCATCTCTGGCGGCTCGCGCTGCATGGGCACGACGGATCTCAGAGCGTGGCACCGCTCGTCTCGATGCTGCGCCTCATGTGGCCGAACCCGGACCGCCACGGTGGCCAAGGCAGCCGTCAGCCATCGCTCGTTGAAGCCCAGGCCGTCGTTCATCTGGCCGTTACGATCGTGCAGTGGGCGCGGTCCGACGTGCTGTCGAAGCGTCCCTGCCGATTCTGGCGTGGCGATCCGACCTCGGGCGCTTGGCAGCAGGCCCGCCCCGAATTCCCCGTTCTGGTATCGCGAGGCGTGAGCGATCGGTGCCCGCCGTGCGGGTGGCCAGCGAGCCGGTCAGCGGCCGGGGCCATCCGTGTGCGGGTCTGGCGTGATGGTGTGCCCGGCGGCAGCCGCCGCCGCCGCCGGGCCCGGCCTTCTACGCTGTGAGCGTGGAGACCCTCACGTTCCTGTTCACCGACATTGAAGGCTCGACGGCGCTGCTTGGGCGGCTGGGGAAGACCTCTACGCGCAGGTGCTTGCCGGGCATCACGCGCTGATCCGGTCGGCGCTGGCCGCGCACGACGGCCGCGAAGTCGACACGCAGGGGGATGCGTTCTTCGCCGTGTTCTCCTCGCCGCGGGCCTGCGTGGCGGCGGTGCTGCAGATGCAACAGGCCCTTCAGGGCCATGCCTGGCCGGGCGGGGAGCCGGTGCGGGTGCGGATGGGCATCCATTGCGGGGAGGCGGCGCGGACGGCTACCGGGCTGGTGGGCCTGGAGGTGCACCGGGCCGCCCGGGTGGCCGCGGTCGGGCATGGGGGGCAGGTGCTGGTGTCGGAGGCGGCGGCGGTGCTGGTGCGGGACGGGTTGCCGCCGGGCGCGGCGCTGGCCGATCTGGGCATGCACCGGCTGAAGGACCTGGCCCGCCCGGAACAGATCTTCCAGCTGCACGCGGCGGGCCTGCCCGCGGAGTTCCCGCCGCTGCGCTCGCTGGGCAACCCGGCGCTGCCGAACAACCTCCCGGCCCAGCTGTCGGCGTTCGTCGGCCGGGACCGGGAGGTGGCCGAGGTCCGGGCGCTGGTGGAGTCTTGTGGCCTGGTGACCTTGACCGGGGCCGGCGGGTGCGGCAAGACCCGGCTGGGGCTGCAGGTGGCCGCCGAGCTGCTGGACGGGTCCGGGGACGGGGTGTGGCTGGTCGAGCTGGCCGCGGTCACGGACGAGGACGCGGTGGCGGCGGCCATCTTGCAGGCGCTGCGGCTGGCCGTCAATCCGGGCCGGCCCGCCCTGGAGGCCCTGCTCGATGCCCTCGCAGCCCAGGATGTGCTGATCGTGCTGGACAACTGCGAGCACCTGATCGGCGGCTGCGCCAAGACCGCGGAGGCGATCGTGCGGCGGTGCCCGCGGGTGCATCTGCTGGCCACCAGCCGGGAGCCGCTGGGCCTCGGCGGCGAGACGATCTACCGGGTGCCGTCGCTGTCGCTGCCCGGCCCCGGCGAGGCCGGTCCCCCGGCGGCCGGCTCTTCCGATGCGGTGGCGCTGTTCGCGGAGCGGGCCCGGGCCAACGGCGTCGCCCTGTCCGTTGACGAACAGACCGCCCCGGTGGTGGTGTCGGTCTGCCGGCGGCTGGACGGGATGCCGCTGGCCATCGAGCTGGCCGCGGCCCGGCTGCGGTCGATGTCACTCAGTGAGCTGCACGACCGGCTGGGCCAGCGGTTCCGGCTGCTGACCGGGGGCAGCCGCACCGCGCTGGAACGCCAGCAGACGCTGCACGCGACCGCCAGCTGGTCCTACTCGCTGCTGACCGGCGCCGAGCAGGTGCTGCTGGCCCGCTTGTCGGTGTTCGCCGAGACCTTCGGCCTGGATGCCGCCGAGTCGGTGTGCGGGTTCGGCGGCGTCCACGTGCTGGATGTCGCGGATCTGCTCGGGTCGCTGGTGGACAAGAGCCTGGTGGTGGCCGAGCCCGCCGGGGCCGGGCTGCGGTACCGGCTGCTGGAGACCATCCGGCTGTTCGCCGCCGAGCGGCTGGCCGAGGCCGACGACGGCGAGGCCGCCGCGGTCGGGACGGCGCACTGCGCGCATTTCCTGTCGGTCGCGGAAGCGGCAGCGCCGTACCTGACCGGGCCGGAGCAGGGCAGCTGGCTGGACCAGCTGCACGCCGATCAGGCCAACCTGCGCCGCGCCGCCCAGCATGCGGCTGGCCGCCCGGACGGGACCGCGCTGGTGCTGCGCCTGGCCGTCGCGCTCGACCGCTACTGGCACGCGCGGTCCCGGCTGCAGGAGGCCTTCGGGCTGCTCGTGCCCGCGCTCCGGCGGCCCGACGCCGGCGCGGACCCCGCCCTGTTCGCGGCGGCACTGGTCACCGCTACGGCCGTCGCTGAATTCATTGACGTCGCGACGGCCCAGCAGCTTGCTGAACAGGCGGTCCAGGTCGCCCGCCGGCTGGGCGACGACCGGCTGCTGATCAGGTCCCTCGGGCAACTGTGCGGCGCGTGTTTCTTCGCCGGCGAGCTGGAGGCAGGGCTCCCGTTCGGGCAGGAATCGGTCGAGCGAGCCCGGCGGGTTGGCGACGACGTCCTGCTGGGCAGGAGCCTGATGCTCTATCTCATGACCCTCGGCACCATCGACCCGGCCCGGTCCGGGCCTTTGTACGCCGAGGCGATCGCCTGTACCGAACGATCCGGCGACCATCTCATTAACTCCTTCCTGCACAACAACGCCGGCGGTGCTGCAGTAGCAGCCGGGGACATCCCCGCTGCCCGGGCGCACCTGGAAGCGGCGGCGGAAGCCGCCCGGCAGATCGGATGGGAGCACACCGCCGCAACGCTGGGCCTGGGCGTGGTGCTACGCGCGGAAGGGGACCTGGATGGTGCGCGATCCACGATCGAGGCAGGGCTGCGGATCGGCCGCCGGAACGGCGACACCTGGTCCATGGCCGGCCACATCCTCGGCCTGGCTTGCCTGGCCGGCGATGCGGGCGACTGGCGGCGGGCAGCTGCGCTGCACGGCGCCGCGCAAGCGCTTCAGGACCGGACCGGCAATCCGTGGCAAGAACTCGCCGCGCGTTACCGCCGGGACAGCCTGGACCAAGCGCGTGCGCACCTGGGCGATGAGCAGCTGGAGCGGGCCTACGCCCAGGGCATGGCGCTCAGCCTCGACAAGGCCCTCGACCTGGCTCTCCGAAAAGCAGGTCCGGCCTGACCGCTACCGCCGTAAAACGGAGGGTCGTCATTGATCGGCCAGGTCAGCGTGCACACGCATCACCGGCGCTCGCGTTCGCATCGGACACCGGCCGGACATGCCCGGCCGGTGCACCGTACGCCGTAGCCAAACGCTGCCGCGCGCCTGCCGATCGGGCGGCAGCGGAGCGGCGTCGACAGCAGCAGATTGTTCGTTCGGTTGGCGACACCAGGCGGTGAGCAACCGGCTGCCTAGCCGCGCCGAACGGCGGATATCGCGCCTTTCGCCGCCGCTTTCCTCAACGCGGAGCGTCGCCGGATCGCCCGGGTGCCGGGCACCTGCGCTCGCAGTCATCGGTATCACGCGCCTCGCACGCACCATGCGGGCCCGCTGGGGGTCCGTGTTCCTCGTTATCGGCGCGCCGCTCGTGATCGTTGGTGTCATGCTGCCCAGCGGCGCGGCTTTCGTCTCGGGCCTGCTGGCCCTGCTCGTCGCCTTGCTGAGGGGAGCAGAGCCCGGTCACTGCCGGGCTGCGAACCAGATGACCGGAGCGCACTGGCACGCTTGAGAGCTAACGATCTTCAATAGCGGGGATTACTGAGTCTGTCACCGGGCGCGTAGTGCGCTATGCCGGAGGCATGAGGTACCCCGATGGCGGCGGGCTGACCGCTGCGGAACGAGCCCGCCGGGAGCAGGTGCGGCTGGCGGCGGCCGAGATGATCGAGGTCGGGGCCAGCGACCGGGAGGTCGCGAAGCGGTTCCGGGTGTCGCGGATGTCGGCGAACCGGTGGCGGCGGTCCCTGGCCGGCGGCGGCCGGGCGGCGCCGGCCTCCAAGGGCGCGGGCGGCGCCCAGTGCAAGCTCACCCCGGCCCAGCTCGCCGAGCTCGAGGCGGTGCTGGACGACGGCCCGGCGGCGTGCGGGTATGCGGATCAGTGCTGGACGCTGGCCCGGTGGCTCTGGGCTGGATCCGGGCGTCCCATCGCGAGCTTGACGAGACGCGTTCGAAGCCGTGGCAGCGGGTGCTCGCTCACCGGCGGGAGCTTCCGGTGACACCAGGCGAGCCCGTCCCGCTGGGGATCGAGATCCTGCCGTCGGGCACGCTCTTCCGCCCGGGCGAGACGCTGCGCCTGGTGACCCAGGGGAAGGACATCTACCACTACCCCAGGCCGGTGATCCAGGCCCTGCACGACGACCGCGTGAACCACGGCGCGCACGTAATCCACGTCGGCGGCGGGTACGACTCGCACCTGCTGGTGCCCGTGCAGCTACGGTCGGTTCAGCACCGCTCAGCGAGCGATCACCGCAGATCAGCAAACAAGAAGGTTAGGGCGATGACCCGGTAGCCGATCTTGTTCGCGTGCTCATTCGGCCCGCGCGGCGGCGGTGCGCACTCCCATGTCCACTGACAAATCAGTGCCACGTTGAGCGGCACCGTTCCGATGCCCGGCAGCGTCACCTGATGGGTGAAGTCCGAGCTGTGGAAGGCGCTGAACACGTCGGCGATGCGAGCCCCGAAGGCCTGGTAGACCTGGCTCAGAACGCCGTTGAAGGTGACCGCGAGTTGCTCGCTGAGCTGGGCGGACTGCTGCCCAGCCGGCCCGGTCAGCCACGCGGCCAGCTCGGGAACGTAGTACGTCATGCCGATGATGCGCACCTTGCTACCGCCGACCGCGCGCAGTTCCGCCATGATGTAGGTCAGGTTGGCGCCAATCGTCTTGAGGGCGCCCGCGATGCATTCCTGGAGCTTCATCGGATCGGTCAGGATCAGGCAGGGGTTGAGGTCGTTGGCTCCGATGTCGATGGTGATCAGCGAGACCCGGCCGCGCTGGTGCTTCAGGAAGCTGACCGCTGCAGCAAGCTGGGAGCCCTGCGGGTAACTGCAGATCCCCCCCGTGATCATGGTGCCGGTGGTCTCGCCGGGGCAGCCGAGCTTGACCAGCCGCAGGCGAGGGTTGCCGAGCCGCAGAGCCGCATAGAGCTGGTCCGGGTAACCCTGATTGGTCTCGACGCTGACCCCGGCGGCATTGGGCTGGACCCCCTGCGAGAGCGAATCCCCCAGAGAGAGGTAATAGCTGGGCGCGAACGGATAATGCGATGGCTTCGAGCTCGAGGCCAGGGCCGGGGCGGCTCCGGCCAGGGCCGTGGTGACGACCGCGGCACAGAGGGCGAGAATCGTGACGATACGGTGCACCATTTCCTCCTAATACCGCGGTGATACAGCTATCACCGCGCAATCGTAACCCCTGTTTGCCGGAATTCAGCAGGGGTATCCGTGCGGCGGGTCGCTGGTGGCCGGTCAGGCCTGCGCGGTATCTCCCGCAGGCGCGGGGTCGTCAGGCCGCCCGATGCGCCGTAGGTGTGCGAGGTCAGCCGGGCCGAGACGGTCTAGCAGGCTGATCGCGGCGCAGTTGGCCGTGACCTGCTCCGCGCTGGTTGCCCCGAACAGTACGCTGGTGACGGCCGGGTTGGTGAGAGGGAAGGCCAGCGCCAGGGCGGCTGGGGTGGTATCCAGCCGGTCGGCCAGGCTGGCGAGTTCCTCCGCCGCAGCGACCGCTGCCGCCACCCGGGGATCATCCAGCGTCCCCGCGGCGCGGCCGAGTATGGGACCGGATAGGTACTTGCCGGTGAGGACGCCGCCGGCCAGGCAGAACGAGGCGATCACACCAGCACCCGACGCATTGACGGCCTGGCTCATGGCGGGGTCTTCCACCCACGACCGGCGCACCAGGCTGTACGGCAGCTGGACTGCGCAGGGCGGCATGACGCCGAGGTCGGCTGCTGCCTGGCCCGCCTGCCCGGCCAGATCGGCAGGCCAGTTCACCAGGCCCCAGGCGCGGGCTTTCCCGGAGGCCATGAGCCCGTCCGCGGCGGCGACCAGGTCGGCGACAGCCAAGCCTCGTGGTGGCGCGTTCGCGTAAATCACGTCGACATGATCGAATCCCATCCGCTGCAGCGACGCGTCGAGTTCCGCTGCGGCGCTCTGCTCCGGCCAGAACTCCCACCACAGCTTGTTCGTCACCACCGCCTCGTCCCGGAGTACGCCCGCACGCCGAAACAACTCCCCGAACACCACCTCCGAATACCCAGTACGCATGGGAGCCGTGCCCGTCTCGTCGTCATACCGGGCATCATCGAAAAAATTGATGCCCTCATCACGGGCCGCCCGCAAAATGGCAACCCCGGTTTCGCGGGGCAACCGCTCATACGTGCGCCACGAGCCCAGCGACAGCGCCGACACCTGTATCTCCGCCGAGCCCAGCGGCCGGGAACTCAGCAAACCGGCTGGCATACTGCCTCCCCCCGGCGTTTCGCCGTCGTCCACGGATGGTCAGGTCAGCAGGACGACCTGGCTGATCTGCCCGTCCTCTAGACGGCACAGTACCGCTCAGGTGGCGGCGGTACCGGGGGATACGCTCGGAGACAGCGGCACACGTTCGTCTCGCTGCTGTCCGACGATGGCATGGCGATCGAGAAGATCGCACGGCTTGCAGGCCATGCCACCGAGACCGTGTACCGGCAAGAGCTCCGGCCGGTCCTGCAGGAGGGCGCCGAGGTGATGGACCGGCTCTTCGGCGGCGTCAGCAGCGGCCCGGCTGAGAAGCGCTGAGGGACCAGCGAGACCGAACCTATTCGCCCATGGTAAGGAGAAGGTCTACGGTTCGATTCCGTAACGGGGCTCCAGAAGGTTTTCACGTTTGGCCTGGATTTATCTTCACGTTTGGGTCTGACATTCCATGCAGGTGGCCGCCGTGGGCGGATTTTCGCGCCTGGGGTGTGCCTGGCGGGCTGTTCGGGCAGGGTCGGCTGGT
>Ga0208324_1000316_pt1 | contig 23250 bp, 18 predicted proteins | sample Sb_taG_2_FD_187707 | JGI IMG/M metagenome (GOLD analysis project Ga0208324, IMG submission 187707) | Peat soil microbial communities from Weissenstadt, Germany - Sb_50d_5_LS metaG (SPAdes) (version 2) | ecosystem: Environmental > Terrestrial > Soil > Wetlands > Peat | place: Germany... | reverse complement strand
TGGCAGCTGCCCGCTGTTCCCTGGCCACGCAGACAGCGCCCAGCTGCTTCGCAGAAGCAATGTGACGGCGGCCATCAAGGTTACGATCTGCCCCGCTGGCGGCCACCAGGAAGGCACCACGACCGTCACAGAGTGTGAATGTATTCTTCGGGTACTGCGTCGCGAGCCCGCTCCCTGCCGAATATTTGCACTTCTCCGCGCTCGGGTGCCAGTTCCGACAGCAAGGGCAGATCAGCCAGTTCGGGGCGCCGGATGCCGCTGGGCAACCCGGCCGTCCGGCCGTGCCACGGCGGCTGAGCCCACCTGACGGTAGGGTCGCCGGATGCCGCTTCGGGAAGCTGCTGAGCACGGCTGCGACCTCGTCGAGGCGGGCGGCATGGCTAGGCCCTGCGCATCGGAACCGTCGTCAACGATTCCTACGACATCGGCTGCCAGCGCCGTTGACACGCTGCCGGAGGAGCCGCCGCAGGTTGTGATCGGGGGGGTCAGGACTCAGTTGGCGGATCCAAAGATGGGGTGAATCCCTCATGATCGGCGCTGTTTCGCGACCCTAGGGTCCAAGTGAGTGGGTGTGCGGTATGAGTCGCCGTGATCGCCGCGAGCCCAGGCGGGGAAGCAGGTCGGGCAATCTGCTTGAGGCATAGGAGGCCACTGATGATGACTAATGTGAGTCTAAGCCGACCCTCGAGTGGGCTCGCGACGGTGAGGACGCGCCGCAGAATTCTGGCGCTGGCCCTGCCGGTTACTGCCGTGCTCTTGCTGTTCGGGGGCGCATTGACGCCGAAGGGTCTCGATCGGCCGGTGATGTCGCTGGCCGGGGCCTTGCGTGAACTGCAGATCACGGCCGCGCACCCGGGCCAGGTCTATTTCTCGAATGTGCTCGTTATCTTCGGGCTCGGAACTTTGGGTGTCTCGTTCTTCGCCATCGCTGTGCTGGCTTCAGATCGCGATAGGGTGCTTGCGACGACGGCTGCGGTGATCGGATGGTTCGGTGCCTTCTGCGGGGCCGTCGCGAATGTGCTTATCGGGTTCGACCTGGCCGCTGCGGCGACAGTCCACGTGTCATCGGCTGCCGCCCAGATCCTGGTCTCGGCCAACACTGCCGCCGCGGCCTGGGTGTTCTTTATCGGGTATTTCGCCGGTATTCCTGTGGCTGTCATCCTCACCGGGATCGCTCTCTGGCGCAGCCAGGCCATGCCGCGATGGCTGCCGGTGCTGTTCGTGGTGGCCCTGCTCGCCGGGGCCCTGGCGCCGCCCGGGGTCGTCTCGGTTCCGCTTTCGCTGCCGTTTGTGATCGTCATGATGCTTCTGGCGCGGCGAATCTGGGACACAGCCCCTGAACGGTAACCACGCCCGGCCTGGGCCGGCGCTGCCGTGATGAGATGCTGACCCCGTCTGGCAGCCTCAGCGAGGATATCCTGGTCTGGGCTTTGGCCCGGTGCTGGCCAGTGGTCCGCGCCTGGGCGGGCTCGCTGGCCCGCGCCTGGTTCAGCGGGGGTAACCTCGCGCAACCCCGTGACCACCAGCGGCTTCCGCGCCATGATCGTTGGTTGCGGGTCGGGCCCGTAGACTCTGGTTGTGGTGGCCCGGGCGGGGACAGACAGTGTCAGGATCGCGGAGCTGATGGCGACCCTGTCCTATGCCTCGGATCTGGGCCTGGGGCAGCCGATGGCCCATTGCATGCGCCAGACGGTGGTCGCGCTGCGGCTGGCCGGCCTGGCCGGGGCCAGCGGCCGGGAGCTGGAGGCTACCTATTACCTCGGGCTGATGATGAATGTCTACTGCCACGCCGACGCGGCCGAGCAGGCGCGGTGGTTCGGCGACGACATCAGCATGAAGAGCGACACGTTCGATCTGCTCGACATGAGCACGGCGCGGATGGTCGCGTTCATGGTGCGGCGGGTCGGCTCGCACGGCAGCGGCGTCGCCCGCGCCCGGCGGCTGGCGGCGTTCCCGGTGGCCGGGATGAAGCAGGTGCTCTCCTTTGCCACGACCCACTGCACGCTAGGCTCCCAGTTCGCTGAGCAGATCGGCCTGGACGAGGCGGTCTGCGTCGCGATCAGGCAGGGGTATGAGCAGTGGGACGGCAAGGGCTATCCCAGCCACCTGCGGGGGGAGGAGATCTGCCTGCCCGCGCGGCTGGTGCAGCTGGCCGGCCCGGTCGAGGTCGTCGCCCGGCGCCGCGGGGTGGAGGCGGCGGTGGCGGTGGCGCGCAGGCACCGCGGGACCCAGTTCGACCCGGCGGTGGTGGACCTGTTCTGCTCCCGCGCGCCCGAACTGCTGGACGGCCTGGACCAGGCGTCGGATTGGGACACGGTCCTGGGCGCCGAACCGGAGCTCTCGCGCCGGGTCAGTGGCGCCGGCCTGGACCAGGTCCTGGAGGCGATGGCCGACCTGGTCGACCTGAAGAGCCCCTGCCTGGCCGGCCACTCGCGCGGAGTGGCCAACCTGGCCAGCGCGGCGGCGCGGGCGGCCGGCTACCCCGACGACGACGTGGCGGTCCTGCGCCGCGCGGGGCTGATCCATGACCTGGGCCGGCTCGGGGTTTCCAACGCGATCTGGGACAAGCCCGGCCCCCTCACCGAGGCCGAGTCCGAGCGTGTCCGGCTGCACCCCTACCTGACCGACCGGATGCTGGCCCGGGTAAGCGCGCTCGGCCGCAGCCGGGAGATCGCCGCCCGGCACCACGAGCGCCTGGATGGCTCGGGCTATCCGCGGGGGCTGACCGCGGCCGCGCTGACGCCGCCGGACCGGCTGCTGGGAGCGGCGGACGTCTACCACGCGATGACCGAGCCGCGGCCGCACCGCGACCCGCTCGGCCCCGGCCCGGCCTCGCGCGCGCTGCGGGCTGAGGTGACCGGCGGCCGGCTGGACAGTGAAGCAGCCGAAGCCGTGCTGGCCGCCGCGGGCCACCGCGTGCCGGCCCGGCGAGCCTGGCCCGGCGGGCTCACCGCCCGCGAGGTGGAGGTGCTCGGGCTGCTGGCCCGCGGCCACTCGACCCGGGACATCGCCCAGGCGCTGGTGGTCACGCCCAAGACCGCGGCCAACCACATCGAGCACATCTACACCAAGCTCGGCATATCAAGCCGCGCCGCCGCGACGCTCTACGCCACCCAGCACGGCCTGATGGGCGCCTTCGAGCCCGCTCGCTGATCACGACGCTTAGGCGTGGCCGCGGGCCCGTCAGGGCAACCAGGGTCATCACTAACCCCAAGCTCTGAATCCGGCGCGGCCGGATTGGCACCGGGTTGTTCCTGGCGCAGAAAACGGCACCTTGCGCCGGCGATGGTCATGACCGGTTTCCTCCGCCGAGCTGCGCGCCCGGGGACCGCACCGAGGCAGGAACCGCAGCGCTGCCCACGATGGCCGGGCTGGCGAACTTGGGGACCTTCGGCATCGTGGTGTGCTCGACGCGTGTAACGGTGAAGCCCGCGTTCTGGATGGAGTCGAGGGTGGGGCGGTTGCAGTCACAGCCGACCACGAACCGGTTGATCCCGTTCATGCGGTCCTGCGAACGCGCCAGGCGGGTGTCGCCGGAGCGCACGTGCTCGATGAACAGGAGCTGGCCGCCGGGCCGCAGCACCCGGCGGAGCTCCCGCAGCGCCCGCGGCTGGTCGTCCACCCCGCACAGCACCAGCGTCGAGACCGCCACGTCGAAGGTGGCGTCCTCGAACGGCAGGTCCTCCGCTGGTGCGCGCAGCACCGTCGCGCCCGGCGCCTGCTCACCGGCCTTACGCTCCAGGCGGCGCAGCATCGGGATCTCGGGCTCGGTCAGGGTCAGCGACTCGACGGCCGGGCCGTAAAAGCGCAGGTTCGACCCCGTCCCGGCGCCGATCTCAAGCACCCGGCCGGCCACGCCAGCCAGCAGCCCTTCCCGGTAGGCGCGCAGCCCTGCCTTCTCCACCTTGGTCATCTGACGGTCGTACGTCATGGCGAAGAACCTGCTCCGCAGTGTCATGGCTGCCCCATTTCATCGCAGTGAGAGATCACTGCAGGCAACGTAACCAAACAGCCGGTACTCGCTCATGAGGCGATCGCCTCATCTTCCGGGGATCAGCAGCTGACGATCCCCGTCAGCTCTGCCAGGGTCAGGCCGCCGCGGACCGCGCCCGCTTGCTCAGCTCAGCGGCCGCCACCGCCACCACCACCACCACACCGGTCGCCGCTCGCGCCTGCTCATCTGAATCGCCGCTCACTCCGGTTCCAGCTGTCACCTACAACGCAGCCACATGGCGGATCGGCCGGGTCGGCCGAGCGCAGCCGCACCGACCCCCGGGAGCGGACCGGCAGCAGCCCTGCGACGATGCCGGACACCCCGCCTCCCCGGGCTCGCGGCGCCGTCGAACGGCCCGGCGGCGAAAGGTGCAGGTCGGGTGGCCCTTCTGGTCCGGCCAGGCGCGAGCGCAGTGTGAGTATCACGTGGAACCTGAGCCGGGGAAAGCCGGGTATGGTGGGCAGGCGACGGCCACCAGCGGGTGGTCGATCAGGTTGCCCCCGACCCCGGGCAGGTCTGCGGCTCGTCGGCTGAGGGCCGGCGGACCGGGACCGGTCCGTCTTTCCCGTGCCAGTCGCCGCAGACATCGGCGTCGGACTCGATGGCGCGGAAGAGCGGCAGCATATCAGCGAACGACCAGCCAGGGTTGCCCATGGCCGCCCACTGGTCATGGTCCTATGGCCATCCTCGCAGCGCGAAGCAGGCGTTGGTCGCCGGGCAGCCGCCGATCAGGCGCCCCCGCGGCAGCGGAACCGAACGCCCGCGCTCGTCTAGCTCTGAAACGAGACCCAGTCGTAGCTGGTGGTCGGCGCGGATCCATCGGCGATGTCAACCGGAAGGTCGCCGGCCGCCCGGTAGTCCGGCCCGGCCTCGAGCAGCACGCGGCAGCGCTCGGCCGCGCTGAGCCGGGCCCCGGCCGCGCAGCCCGCCGACCCGCCGCCCGCGACGATGACGTCGTATCCCACGCCCGTCTCCCGGTCTGACGTCAGGCACTGCGCCCGAAACGCGCCAGCAGCAGGGTCTGGGCGTTCCCATCGCTGGGCACCGGCGGCCGCGCCGCGATCGCGCCCGCGCTGCGGTACGCGTCCTCCATCACGTCGAACCAGGTTCCGCAGGACGCGACAAGGCCGGCGTCCAGGCGCTCGTCCGCGCCGATCGCGCGCGCCAGGTCCCACGCGTGGATCAGGTGGTCGGCGAACAGCTGCAGCGCGTAGTCCCGGCCCGGGAAATCGCCGAACGACAGGTGAACGATCCGGTCCATCGCGCCTTGCTCTGCGACCGCCCGCACCGCCCCGGCCGACGCCGCGGTCCAGGCGGCCTTGGGATCTGCACCGAGCACGTCGCCGTCGAAACGGTCACCCACCTCGGCGATCGTGGATCCAGCCAGCAGCGGCGGCGCCCACAGATCCTCGCCGACGACGTGATTCACCAGATCGCGGACGGCCCAGTCCTCATCCGGGGTCGCCGCCTGCCACTGGTGATCGCCGATCTGCCGCACGCGAGCGTCGAACTCCTCGACCGCGCCACGGAACATTGCGGAGATATTCATATCGCCTCCCTGCGTTCGTCTGACACGATTGCTGACGGGATTTCATCTCGCGGCGCTGCCCGGGCCCGGCGTGCGGCCGCGTCGGGATCATCGGCGCTTCTGGCTGCACCGGTACCGGCGTGGCCGGCCTGCAGGCAGGCGATCCCGTGACGACCATGAAGACCCGCCAAGCCCGGCCCATGGGTCCCGAAGGCGAGCTCCCGCAGGTCGCCGGCATGAAAGCATCCCCACCCGAGTTACTGAGACCGTAGCAGGGCAACCCCCCGGCGTGCAGCAGGGATGGTGCCCGCGTGCAGGCGGAATGGAGATCTGCGGCGCCAGGTCGTGACCTGGCGCCGAGCGGCCTCGGAGCCACGCGAGGGCCGGGTCGCGGCGGTACCGTGGGGCCCTACCGCGATCCGGGACAGATGCCGCGGCCGCGGGCCGGCAGGCAAAAGGGGGAGGCATGACGCAGCTGCCTTTCAGGTCAGCGACTGAGCTGGCCGCCGCGATCAGGGGCAAAGAGATCTCCAGCACCGAGTTGGTGAAGTGCTACCTGGACCGGATCGAGGCGCTGAACCCGGGCTTGGGTGCGGTGGTGACGGTGGCTGCTGAGCAGGCTCGCTCGGAGGCCGGTGAGGCCGACCGCCGCCTCGCGCGAGGCGAAGAAGTCGGGCCGTTGCACGGTCTGCCGGTGACAGTCAAGGACAGCCTGGAGACCGCAGGCGTGCGCACCACGTGCGGGGCGGCCGAACTCGCCGGCTATGTGCCCGACCATGACGCCGAGGCGGTCGGGCGGCTGCGACGGGCGGGGGCGATCATCGCCGGCAAGACAAACCTGCCGGCGTGGGCATCGGACTGCCAGTCCTACAACGAGCTGTTCGGGACCACCAGCAACCCATGGGATGTCTCGCGAACCCCGGGAGGCTCATCCGGAGGTGCGGCGGCCGCGGTGGCGGCCGGGCTGTGCGCTCTGGAGCTGGGCAGCGACCTGGGCGGATCGCTGCGGATCCCCGCGGCGTGGTGCGGGGTATATGCGCTCAAGCCCTCCTACGGCATCATCCCAGTGCACGGCCACATTCCTCCGCCGCCAGGGACGCTGGCCGAGATGGATATCGGCGTGCTCGGGCCACTCGCCCGCAGCGCCGCCGACCTGGACCTATGCCTGACCGTGCTGGCCGGGCCCGACCCGGTGGAAGCAGCCGGGTGGCTCCTGGAGCTGCCCGCGTCCCCGGCCCGCGACCTTCGAGCGTGGCGAGTGGCGGTGTGGCCGGACGAACCGGGGTGGCCGCTGGACCGCGCTGTAGCCGACCGGCTGAAGGCGGCCGCGGATGCCCTCGCGGCAGCGGGAATGCGCCTGGAGGAGGGCCGCCCGGTGAACCTGGACGAGTCCCTCGACGTCGCCCAGCGGCTGATCCAAGGGCAGGTCGCGGGCTTCCTGCCCGACCCCGACTTCGCTGCACTGACCGCCCGGGCGGCGCGTCTTAACCCGCAGGACCAGTCCCCGCCCGCCCGGTTTGCGCGCAACATCACCCAGTCAGCGCGGCAGCTGGCCCGGGCCAGGCAGCAGCAGCGCGCACTGCGCGCCTCCTGGGCCCGGTTTTTCAGCCGTTACGACATTCTGTTGTGCCCGGCCATGCGCACCACGGCCATACCTCATGATCACACCCCCGACGTGGACGCGCGGGTGATCACCGTCAACGGCGAGCCGGTGTCCTACGCCGACCAGTTCGCCTGGGTGCAGGCGGTGGGTGTGGCCTACCTGCCCGCGGCGGTGGCGCCGGCCGGGATTGCCGCCGACGGCCTGCCCGCCGGCATCCAGATCGTCGGCCCCTACCTGCACGACCGCACCGTGACCGCATTCGCCCAGACCCTGGCAGCCCTGATCGGCGGGTTCACGCCGCCACCGGCATACGCGGCCGCAGCCGCCTGCCCGTTGCTCCCGCTGCCCTGAACGCCGATCGCCTGGTGATCGCCACACTTGCAGCCGTGAAGGATCACCTGACAGCACCACCGGAGCTGCGTGCCCGCTACACCAGTCCCTACGCCGGCCGGCCCTCCCCCAGGGCAGCCGTGGCTGGAACTCCTCCGCCAGGGAACGCGCGGCGCGCCGGGCCGGGTCCAGCGTGATCGCTGGCGACGCCGCTTCGCTGGTGCGGTGGTGTGCGCTGTCGGGCCGTGCCCGCGATGATGGACGCGTGCCGAACATCTCGTCTTCCGCCGGAGGCGTCCGTCTCGCCGAGTTGCTGGCCGTCTTGTCGCTGGGTGCTGATCTGGGCATGAACCAGCCGATGGAGCACGTCCTGCGGCAGAACCTGATTGCTTTGCGGCTCGGGGAGTTGCTTGGCTTCGATGAGGCTGCCCGTGCGGGTCTTTATCACTCTTCGCTGATTGTCTGGGTGGGCTGTCATATCGACGCCTATGAGCAGGCGAAGTGGTTTGGTGATGACCTTGCTCTTAAGGGCGACTTCCGGCTCATCGACGCCACCGGGGCCGCGCCGCTGAAGTACGTGGCGGGCCATCTGGGCGCGGGTCGCCCGCTGCTCGCGCGGGCGCGGATGGGGGTGCGTTTTGTGGCGGGCGGTCACCGTGACGTCGACGGCATGCTTGCCAACCACTGGTACGCCGCTGACACGCTCGCGCGGCGCCTGGGACTGGGCCAGGAGGTCTGCGACACGATCGGCCAGACCTTCGAGCGCTGGGACGGGAAAGGGAGCCCGCACGGCACGAAGGGCGAGGACCTGTTGCTGCCGGCCCGGATCGTTGCCCTGGCCGACGTGGTCGAGGTCTATCACCGCACCTCCGGTGATGACGGGGCGGTGAGCGTTGCCCGCGAGCGCAGCGGGACCCAGTTCGACCCCGCGCTGGTCGATCTCGTCGCGGCTGAGGCGCCGATGCTGTTCGAGGATCTGGACCTGGCCACCAGCTGGGGGGCGGTGATCGACGCCGAGCCCGGCCTGACCCCACCGCTGCCGCCGGACACGCTCGACAATGCGCTGGAGGCGATCGCCGACTTCGTCGACATCAAATCCCCGTTCACCCTCGGCCACTCCCGCGGGGTCGCCGAGCTGGCGGCGCACGCCGCCATCGCGATGGGACTGGGCAGCGCCACGGCCACCCATGTCCGCCGCGCCGGGCTCCTGCACGACCTCGGCCGGCTCGGCGTCTCCAACGCGGTGTGGGACAAGACCGGTGAACTGTCGGCGGCGGAGCTCGAGCGGGTACGGCTGCACCCGTACCTGACCCAGCGGATGCTTGCCTCGTCCCCGGGTCTGGCCGAGTACGGCGCGACCGCGGTCCAGCACCATGAGCGGCTCGACGGCTCGGGCTATCCCCGTGGCGCCGGGCAGGCGTCGTTCACCCCGTCCGGCCGGGTGCTCGCCGCAGCGGACGCGTATCACGCCAAGCTGGAGCCGCGACCGCACCGAGGCGCTCTGACCCCGGCCGAGGCGGGGGCCTGGCTTCGCGCGGAAGTGCGGCAGGGCCGCCAGGACGGCGACGCGGCCGGCGCCGTCCTGGAGGCCGCCGGTCACCGGGTACGCCGCCGTAAGGAGCGGCCGTCCGGTCTGACCGCGCGTGAGGTCGACGTGCTGCGCCTGCTGGCCCGGGGCATGACCACCAGCGAGATCGCCGAGGCGCTGGTCATCTCAGCCAAGACCGCGGATCACCACATCGAGCACATCTACGCCAAGGCCGACGTGAACAACCGCGCCCGGGCAAGCCTGTACGCCGTACAGCACGGCCTCATGGATGACCCCGCGAAGTTGGGGTGAACACCCCATGCGGTGAGCCTTGTAATGGGCGAGAGTCCTAGTCATGATGTTCGTCACAGAGTTCCATGGCAGCGACGCAGCCCGGCTCACCGCAGCGGCTGACGCGGTATTCGCCGCGCTGGTCGACATCGATCGTCTGCCCGAGTGGAACGCCCGCATCCACCACGTCATCGAAAACCCCGCCAGCCCGGTAGCCGAGGGCACCGAGTGGGTCGTGCAGATGCGGGCATCCGGCGGGCGCTGGCCTAGCCGCTCCCGCGCGCTGGTGGTCGACCCGGTCGCCCGCCGCTTCGAGTACGAGACCCATACCGACGACGGCAACCCGAGCTCCGCCCTGTGGTCCTGGCAAGTCACGCCCGCCGGTGGCGGCTGCGAGCTCACGGTGACCTGGGCGGTCTACCCGCGCACCTGGGGCCGGCGGCTGCTCGGCGCTCGCATCCGCCGGCCCGCGCTGATCAACGAGGTCCGCACCTCCCTCGCCGGCCTTGACACCCATCTCCAACCGAGCAAAGCCCAGGGAATGTTGCGGTTACGCGCGCCGGCCATCCAACCAGCGAATGCCGCGGCTAGCTGCCTCAACGAGGCAGTGTCCACGGCACCACTGTCCACGGCACCGGCAGATAACTAGTAAGCAAAGGAAGTACGAGTAACTAGTAAGCAAAGGAAGTACGAGCGATGGCAAGAGCATCCCGAGACAGCGCGCCTGAGGTCGTGGACTACGGTCCGGCCGAAGACCGCACCGGCCACTTCGACGGGTACACCGTCAACTTCACCTCGATCCGGGAGGACTCCGACCTCGCGCCTCTCCTGAAGGGACTCCCCGGCGACAGCTGCCAGTGCCCGCACTGGGGTTACATGATCGCCGGCCGGCTGACCGTCCGTGACGGCGACCATGAGGAAGTCATCGAACCCGGCGACGCCTTCTACATGCCACCCGGTCTGTGCCAGCCGCACAGGCCGGATCGGAGTTCATCATGTTCAGCCCACAGAAAGAACTCGCGGTGTCAGAGGCGGCTTTGAAGGCCAACATGCAACGGCTGATGCGGGGCACCTGACGGCGGCAGCAGAGCAACGACCGGACGATGCGCTCCCGGCTGTCGCCCGAGCGGCCTGGCCCGCGTCCTGATAACCGGCGCGTCCTCCGGCATCGGCCGGGCGACGATCCTGAAGCTAGCCGTGCGCAGTCACCAGGTCGTGGCCACCGGGCGGCGGCGGAGACCCTGGGCGGATCTGCCCGCCGCTCAGCGGCCGCGATCACCTCGCAGCCCGGCGGGACGCTCATGATCACCGGACCGAGCCCGGGTGATCGGCGGCTCCTCAGCCGTCAACGCCACGATCGCCCTGCGCGGCGTGCCCGCGGACTACGACGAGTGGGCGGCGCTGGGTAACGATGAATGGGACCGGGCGAAGGTATTGCCGCACTTCCGCGGGCTTGGGCTGGAAACGACCCGCAAGGGACGGGTGAACTGTACGGGCGCGGCGGCCCGGTGCCCTTTTCTAGGTCTGTCGCCGCCTGGGCTTCCCGAGTCACCGACCATAACCACCCGAAGGCGACCGGCATGTGCCCGTTCGTAAAGCAGGCGGGACCGGCTCCACGGCGATCGCCTACTTGGTGCCCGCCAGGCGCGGGGCCAACCTGACCATCCGGCCGCATTGCCTGGTCAACCGGGTCTGTTCGAGGCGATGGCGCGGCCGCCATGGCGTTTGAGGGCTCGTACCCGGCGGCGCCCGTCCTGCTTCATGGCGCGAACGCGGTCGACGAGTCCCATCGCAGGTCAACGGTGATCAGGGTGCCATCGATGGTATATAGCGCCACGTCGGCCCGGATGCGCGTGCGCGTCGATTGTGTAGGGCATTCGGCGGCGCCTAGGGTACGAAACCTCCAACTGCGCGCAACTCCGTGACCGGCACGCTAGCAGCAACATGGTAGACGGGTAGCTGTCACAGTGGGTGAACGGTCGCCGAACGCCGCCGCCTTGCGAGATCGCGCCGACTATTTGCTCGTCGGTGGAAACGCCTGCGACTTGTGTTTGCACGCTCAGATTTTCCCGTTCGGCGCGGCGGCCACGGTTGCAGGCACGGTTGTTATGACGTGACGAATGGCGGGACTGCGCCTTGCCCATCTCCGTGGCCTATCTCCTCAGGTGCGTAGCCCGATCACAAAGGGTAATCACGCGACCGGCGCCAGGACCGCTGCCCGGGGAGAGATCAGGGGAAATGCCTGCGAGAACGAGGAGCACGGAACCCGGCGGTATCACCCAGGGCAAGACCGGATGCCGGCGGCGGGGAGTGATCCGCCCGCTGCGGGGCAGGGCCGGGTGCTGACGGGGGCCGCGGCCTGCCAGCAGCGGGCGCCGGGATCCGTGCCTGGCCGTTGACAAGCTACGGGTCACCTATTTGTGTGAGAGAGCGCGGGTGCGCACGGCCTGAACATGGGTGTTACCGGTCTTATGATGGCGCGGGCGCGTGACCTGGGAGAGTGGATATGGCTGGCATTGTGCTGCGCGGACGGTCCGAGCCGATGGCGACGGCCCTCGGCTTGCTGCGCAGGGTCATTCAGACCGGGCAGGGCGGCGGCCTGGTTGTCACGGGGGAGGCGGGGATCGGCAAATCCGCGCTGGTCTCGGCCGTGCTGCGGGAGGCCGCGCGCCTGGGAGTGGTGTGCGGGTTGGTCCGGGCTGACCGGATCGGCCGGGTGGTGCCCGGGGGGCCGCTGCTGACGGCTTTGCGGGATGGCCTGGATCCGGTCCTGTCGGCGGACGCGTTCGCGCCGCTCGAGCCCCTGGCTAGCCAGCCGCTGCTGCTCCTGGACGCCGTGGCTGACGCCCTGGAGCGGGTGAGTGCGGAGCGCGCGGTTCTCGTGGCGGCCGACGACGTCCGATGGCTGGATGATCTGAGCGCCTTCCTTCTCCGTTCGCTGCCGGGGCGGCTGGCCGGTTCGCCCGTCGCCTGGCTGCTTACCTCGCGGTCTAGTAGCCTCCCGCTCCTGGACACGCTGGCCGACGATCCGGCCGGTAATCCTCTCTTCACCCGTGTTGAGCTCGGGCCGCTGGCAGCCAGCGACATCATCGCCTTGGCCGGTGACCATCTCGGGACCGTTCCCAGTAGCGCTACCCGGCAGATGCTGGAGCGGTCCGGAGGGAACCCGTTCCTAGCGGTGCAGGTGGTATCGGGCTTGCTCAGTGCGCAGGTGCAAGGCAGTGACCCGGGCGACATCCCCGGCGAGCTCGTCCGGGCGGTGCGGCGGCTGCTGCGGACTCTCCCGTCGCGGGCCGTGGATCTGGTCCGGCTGGCGGCGGTGTTCGGTGAGCCGCTGCCCGTCGACGACGCGGCCGAGCTGCTCGATGGCGTGTCGGCCCGGGCGGTGGCCGAGGCCGCCGACGAGGCGATCGAAGCGGGCTTGCTGAGCAGTGAGCATGGCGCGCTGTTGTTCCGTCACGGTCTGGTCCGCGAGTCGGTGTACGCTGACCTGCCGGAACGGACTCGTCAGTTCATTCACCTGACCTGCGCCCGGCACCTGAGGGACGTCGGCTGTGACGCGCTGACGGTGGCAGCCCACGCGCGGGCGGCGATCAAGCCCGGTGATGAGACGGTAGCGCTGTTGCTGGCCGACGCCGCCGGCGACGCGGTGACCGCGCTGCCCAAGACGGCCGCCGAGTTGATGCTGACCGCCTATTCGGCGCTGCGGCCAGGGCGGCTCAGCTGGCTGGCCGTGGGTGAACGCTGTGTGGAGTTGCTGAGCCTGGTCCAGCGGTGCACGGACGCGCTAGCAGTGGCCGACCAGTTGCTGGCCTACCTCGACGATGACGAGTCGGCCGGGCGCCTTGAGGTGGCCTTGTCGCGTGCGATGTGGCTGACGGGCCGGTGGACCGAGGCGGAGGAACGCTGCCGCGCCACGCTGGAGCGGCCCGGGCTGTCGCCTGCGCTACGGGCCCGGCTCGAGGCGCTGCACGCACTGGCGCTGTCGCGGGTGGGATCTCCGGCCCGGGCCCAGCCGGTGGCCGAGCAGGCGCTGGTGACATCGGAGGCGGCGGCGGACCGGACGGGCCGGCTGTTCGCGCTGCACGCACTCGCGGAGACCGCGCGGAACGCCGGGGATCACCGGACGTCATTGTCGTACTTCCGGCAACTGCGCGCCGAGGACGAGCCGGCCTATGTGGCGCAGGAGATCATGGCGTTGCAACACCTGGACCGCTACTCACACGCCGAGACGCTGCTGGCGCAGGCGTGGCAGCAGGCCGGCCACGACAGCGCGACGATCTTGCCGTCGTTGCTGTACGCGCAGATCTGGCAGGACTATAACCTGGCCCGGCTCGACGACGCCGAGGCGGCGGCCCACACGCTGATGACGCTGGGCCGGGAACTGGGCAGCCGGGTCTGCCAGCTGGAGTCCGCTTCGGTCCTGGTGGCGGCCGCCCTGGTCCGCGGCGATGTGCAGCAGGCGCGCAGGCGGGGGTCACTGGGCGGGCAGGCTGAGTCCGCGGACCTGGCGCACGTACCGGTTCTGGTACTGGTGCGCGGCTGGCTGATGGCCGAGGAAGGTGATCCCGCGCTCGCGGTGAAGCTCCTGACGCCGCTGCTGGAATCTGCGCCAGGAGAACTGGATCCCTGGCCGTGGAAGCCGGGCTGGGTGCGGACGCTGGCCCGGATCGGTCTGGCCGCTGGCGACCCGGGCTTTGCCGGGCAGGCCGCGGAACTGGCTGAGGAGGGAGCACGGCGCAACCCGGGCGTGGCCACGTTCGAGGCGATCGCGCTGGGCCTGCGGGGGCTGGTCGACGAAGACCTTGACCGGCTGGCGCTGGCCGCGGACGTCGCGACGCGCAGCCCGCGCCCGCTGGTACGTGCCGGTGTCTTCGAGGACTACGGCCGGGCGTTGCTGCGTGCCGGTGACCTCGGCGCCGCCGGGGATCGCCTGGATCCGGCGTGGGCCCTGTACCACGAGGCGGGCGCAGACGGCGCCCGGTGCGAGGTACAGCGGATGATGCGCGCCGCCGGGATCCGCCGGTCGTGGTGGACGGCCGCTGATCCCCGGCCGACGGCGGGCTGGGCGGCGCTGACCGAAACCGAGATGCGGGTGGCCAGGCTGATCAGCGAAGGGCATACCAACAAGTCCGCGGCCGTACACCTGAACGTCTCGGCCAACACCGTCGGGACGCACCTGCGGTCAGTGTTCGTCAAGCTCGATGTGCGCTCGCGGGTCCAGCTGACCAACCTGGTGAACGCCCGCCAGCCGGCCTGAGGTTCCGGCGGTCGCCGGAAGCGGTTCCGGGCCGGCTACGGGGGCTGGTAGAAGTGATCGGCGCCGACCTGGCCGACCAGGCGCCTGCCCATTTCCGCGGAGAACGCGATCACGGCGCCGAGCGGGCGATGATGGATGGCGACGCTGGCGAAAAGCCCGCTATCGTCCAGGCGCAGCACGGTCACCCCGGCGACGGGCTGGCCCAGGGCGGTAGCCGTCCAGTCCAGGTAGGCGCGTCCGTCGCGTTCCGCGTCGCTGATGAACGCCAGCGTGTCATAGATGCCGGCGGCGGTCCGCAGAGTCGTCCATACCGCCTGCTGGCCCCAGACGGGCCGGGCAAAGATACTTCCCTCCAGTACCACGTCAGCACGGACGAGCGAGGCGAAGGCCGCGCCGCTCGGATCGGTGAACGACTCGCTCCACCGCTGCCGGTAGTTCGGCCGGTTCATGAAGGTGGCCACCGGGCTCCTGTCGTTGAAAAGAGGTCGCCGGGCCTCAGCCGGCCAGCGCCTTTTTGATGAACCTGGCCACCCGCACCGGCTGGGCGATGAAGGCCGTGTGCGATCCGCTGATCGAATCCGTGGTCGCCTTCATCCGTTCGGCCATGAATCGTTCCGCGCCCGGCGCGATGGCGTTGTCCTGCTCACAAACCAGGTACCAGCAGGGGTGCGCTCGCCATCCCGCCGCTGTCGCCTTCTCGGTCAGGGCGGCGAGCGAAAGCGGGCGTTGCGTGGCGAACATGACGTCGGCGACGTCGACCGGGACGTCGGCGCAGAACGTCTCACGGAACCGCTCCTTGCCGAGGTAAAGGTCCGGACCGTGCGGGGACCCAGGCGCATCGTAGGGCGTGGGGTAGGAGGCAGCCGCGAGCATCGACGGCGGAAATGGCTCTTGCACACTGGCGCAGCTCTCGCCCGCCTCCAGGCCGAACGCGGCCAGGTAGACCAACCCGGACACATTGTCCAGGCCAGCGGACGCCTGCGTGATCACCGCCCCGCCGTAGGAGTGCCCCACGAGGAGGGCAGGACCGTGGACGGCCCTGACCACCTTGCCGATAGCCGCGGCGTCGAAGGCCAGGCTGCGCAGCGGATTCGGCGGCGCCACGACGTCATACCCAGCCGTCGTCAGTTCACGGATAATGCCACTGAAACCGGACGCGTCCGCGAACGCGCCGTGAATAAGAACCACCGTAGGCATCGTCGGTTCGGTCACGATCACACGGTCCTTCCGGAGACGTCAGGGCTGGCCAGCCGAGCCCGCTGAGCCCGAGACGTCACCCACCCTCACAGCATCTGGCGCTGCCTGTCGCTCACGCATTCGGGTGAGCGCCGCCGGGCAGCAGATCACGGATTCGCGCGATGGCGCGGCATCTCCTGGCAGCGGTTTGCTGATCAGGCGCGGATCTCCCGCTCCGCACGATTAGACGAACCCATCAAGGGAGGAAACCGTGATTCCTCAGTCCAAGCCGAGCATCGTATTCGTGCACGGGCTCTGGGCCGACGGCTCGTGCTTCAGCAAAGTAATCCCCGCGCTCCAGGCGGACGGATACCAGGTCCTGGCGTCCCAGCACAGTCTTGACTTGCTCGAGGCTGACGTCGCGATGGTGACCCGCGCGATAGGCCAGGTCGCCAGCCCGGTCCTGCTCGTCGGCCACTCCTACGGCGGTACCGTGATCACCGCTGCGGGCATCGATGACCGCGTGGCCGGCCTGGTATACATCGCCGCGCTCGCCCCCGACGAAACCGAAACCTCCCAGAGTCAGCAGAACCAGTTCCCCGTCACGGATGTCTTCAACTACATCCAGGTCGTCGATGGGCGCATCTGGATGCGGCCCGAGGGCACCCGGGCGTTCGCGGGTGACCTGTCTGACCAGGAGCAGAAGCTGGTCTGGGCGACCCAGACGGTACCGGACGCGAACCTGTTCAACGCTAAGGTCCCCGGCACCGCCTGGCGCACCAAGCCGAGCTGGTACATCGTCGCCAACAACGACCGGACCGTCCATCCCGACCTCGAGCGATCCGCCGCCAAGCGGATGGGCGCCCGCACCTACGACGTGGACAGCAGCCACGTTGTCATGCTGTCCCAGCCCGGCTTGGTCCTGGACGTCATCCGGGAAGCCGCGAACTCCCTGTGAACGGGCCACACAAGCCTGATTACCGCCTGGAGACCGGGCACCAGCGCAGGAGGAACAGATGAAATTCTCGCCAGCCACGCGGTACGGAAAGATCCGCCTGGCCGCCCTAGCCGCCGCCGCGGCGGCGGCGCTGCTCGTCCCGGCCGGCCAGGCGGCCACCGCGCACGCCAGCGCCGGTACCGCCACGGACAGCGGGCCTAAGCCCAGCATCGTGCTGGTCCACGGGGCCTGGGCGGACAGCTCAAGCTGGGACGCGGTCGCCGGCCTGCTCCAGCACGACGGGTACACGGTTTACGTACCACCCAACCCGCTGCTCGGCCTCAGCTACGACTCCGAGTACCTCCGCGACTTCCTCAACACCGTCTCCGGCCCCATCATCCTGGTCGGGCACTCCTACGGCGGCGCCGTCATCACCAACGCCGCCACCGGCGACAACCAGGTCAAGGCGCTAGTTTACGTGGACGGTTTCGCGCCGGCCCAGGGCCAGACCATCGGCCAGCTCGTCTCCGCCTACCCCGGGTCGTGCGTCCTGCCGGCCGCGAACGTGACGGCCCAGCCGTACCCGGGCGCGCCCGCAGGTGCCGTCGACGTCTACATCAAGCAGAGCGTGTTCCCGTCCTGCATGGCCAACGGCCTGCCCGCCGCCGAGGCGCGGGTGCTCGCGGCCACCCAGCGGCCCCTCACCTCGCTCGCGCTAACCCAGCCCTCGGGCGTCCCGGCCTGGCAGACCATCCCGTCCTGGGCCGTGATCGGCACCGCCGACCACGCCATCCCGCCCGCCGAGCTGCTCGCCATGGCCGAACAAGCCCACGCCCACATCACCCTGGCTTCCGGCGCCCCGCACCTGTCCATGATCTACAACCCCGGCCTCGTCACCGCCGTCATCCTCAGCGCCGTGCGGGCCACCCGCTGACCACCTCGCCCGCGACCACCCGCCCGATGCCCCGAAGGAGCACCCGCCATGCCCATGATTGATCTTTATGCGACGACTGGAACGTTCGCCGACAAGCACCAGCTCGCCGTCGACCTGGCGACCGCGGTCATGACCATCGAGCAGGTGCCCGACATCCCGATGTTCCGGCAGAACACCGCGGCCTTCATCCACGAACTGCCCTCGGACAGCGTGTCCAACGTCGACGGCGAAGACAGCTACGTACGCATCCAGGTGCTCACCAACGCAGGCGCGCTGAACCGCGCCAAGCAGCTCGCCGTCGTCGAACGGCTGACTGCCATCGCCGCCGGTGCCGCCGGCGACCCAGCGCTGGCCAGCCGGACCTGGGTGTTGCTCACCGAAGCCCCGGACGGGGGCTGGGGCCTGGGCGGGCACGCGAACACGAACGACGAACTGGTGGCTGCCGCCCGGGCGCAGATAGCGAGCCTGAAGGCAGCCAGGCCCGGAGAGACCCGCACCACCTAGGACGCGGCCCCAGACCCGACAGCCGCCGGGCCGAAAACGAGGAAACGACATGACAGCACCTGGCGAAGGCGACACGCCGAGGTGCGTGTGTGACATCGAGCCCCTGTTCCGCGAGAGGGACCGCAACTCCATCCTGTCCGCTTTGACCTCTTCGACCACACCGACATTGCCCACCATGCCGACGTCACCTCGGCGCTCTGCGGAGCGGGAGGCGATCTTTGGCGGGTGGCGGCGACCGCACGGACCTCATGAAAGGACCAATGGCCATGGACGGCGCAAACGCTCTTATGCGCACGCTAGTCGAATCGGGGATAACCACCTTGTTCACCAACCCCGGAACGACCGAGCTGCACCTGGTAGAGGCAGCGGAGGCGACTCCCGGCCTGAGATCAGTCCTGGCCCTGTTCGAAGGAGTCGTCAGCGGGGCCGCCGACGGCTACGGCCGCATCGCCGGGCGGCCCGCCGCCACGCTGGTGCATCTGGGACCCGGTCAGGGCAATGCCTGGGCCAACTTTCACAACGCCCGCCGTGCGCACACGCCGATCGTCAGCGTGATCGGTGACCACGCCACCTACCACAAGCGCTTCGATCCGCCGCTGGAGTCCGACATTCCCGCCGTCGCACGCGCACTGGACAGCGCAGTCCGGACGCCGCTGATCGCCGAGCAGGTCAGTTCCTGCGCCGCATCGGCGGTGGCCGACGCGGCGTCGGCACCCGGGCGCATCTCCACCGTCATCATGCCCGCGGACGTGTCCTGGTCGCCGACCGAGACCATGGCGGCCCCGGTGCCGCCGTCACCGGCCAGTATCGTGCCCGGCGAGCGGATAGAGCGGATCGCCGCCCTGGCCGACCGGGGCGCGCAGACAGTGCTGCTGCTCGGCGGGGCCGCCTGCCGTGAGGAGGGTCTGCGGGCGGCGAGCCGCATCGCCGCGGCAACCGGAATCCCGGTTTTCACCGAGACGTCCCCGGCCCGGCTCGAGCACGGCGCTGGCCTGCCCGGCTTCCCGCGGCTGGGGTTCTATCCCGAGCAGGCCGTGGCACAGCTCAAGGGCGCCAGCCACGTCCTGCTGGCCGGGGTGCACGAGCCGGTGGTGATGGGCTTCGCCTATCTGGGCCAGCCGAGCTCCCCGGTCCCCGCTGGCGCCGCCACGGTCGCGCTCGCGGCCCCGGGCGAAGATGCCGCCCGCGCGCTCACCGACCTGGCCGCGATCGTCGCGCCCGGCGCGGCCGCGACGGTGGCGGCCGCGGCGCGTCCCGCGATGCCATCCGGGCCGCTCACCCTGCAGTCGTGGCCACAGGTACTGGCAGCGCTCCTACCGGAGGACGCCATCATCGTCGATGAGACGATCAGCTCCGGCCAGGCGCTCCCCGCCGCGACGGTCGGCGCCCCGCGCCACGACCTGCTCAGCCTGACCGGAACCGCGATGGGAATGGGGCTTCCCCTGGCGGCCGGCGCCGCGATCGCCGCACCAGACCGGCCGGTCATCCTCCTCGACGGCGACGGATCCGCGATGTACACGATCTCAGCCTTGTGGACACACGCCCGCGAGCACCTGAACATCACCACGATCATCCTCAAGAACAGCTCCTACGGCATCCTCCGCGAGGAATGGGAACACCTCCGCGAACCAGGCCAGAACGAGCTGCACGACAGCCCCCTGATCAACCTCAGCGGAGCACCGCTCGACTTCACCGGACTAGCCCAAGCCATGGGCGTCCCCGCGGCGCACGCCGACACGGCCGAAGAACTCGCCGAGCACTTGACACGAGCGCTGACCGAGCCCGGACCCCACCTGATCGAGGCTGTTGTCCCTGCCATCGTCTGAGGATCCGGGTCCGCACTGAACCGCGCGACTCATCTGCCATCCGGCACGACCCCAGCGTCGGTCACCCGGGCCAACCACGCGCAGATCGCCCTGTTCGGGCGCAGCACGGACGGCCAGCCAGCCGACCGCAACTGGCGCCAGAACGGCGGATATCGCGCAACGGCCATCACGAGCAATTGTCACGCTGCGCGACTCGTGTTTCAGAGGGTGAGCAAACCGAGCGCCGAATAGGGCGCCGCGTTGTGGCACTGCTGGCCGTCATTCTGTGCGCTCCTACCCGGCGTTCAAGGACAGGCCGTCCCGGGATTCGGGGACAACTCGAGGACACGTTACGGGCGAGTTGTCCGAACCGCCGGCCCGCCGGGGTCTGGGGCCCTGTCCGTCGATATCTCAAGTCCCAGCGGCCCTCGGCCGGCGGTGCGATGCGGTGTGTCGGGCCGGTCTGTTGGCCGTTGCTGACATCCACCTGGCGGGTGATCGCGGCCCATCATGGCTTGCCGGAGCGGCTGGCGCTGTCCACAGAGAAGACCTCCCACTCACCGGGAACGTCTTTGAAGCTCTGCTGGCAATGGGGTCGCAGGTCGATGGCTGAGCCGAGGAGAAGGTCCCGGACCGTCTGCGAGACCAGGACCTGGCCAGGCTCAGCGGTCGCCGCCAGTTGTGTCGCGATGTCGACGGCGACCCCGCGCACCTGTCCGCCGGACGTCTCGCATTCGCCGCTGTGAACGCCGACCCCGATCCGCGGCAGCTCGGACACCAGCGCCACCGCGCAGCGGACAGCCCGCGCCGCACCGTCGAACGACGCCCTCGCTACCCCGTCGAAGGACGCGAGCGTGGTACCCCGGAAGGTCGTGCCCCGCGACCTTTCTACGAAAGAATCGATGACAGCATCCTGGTGGGGTGCCCGCCTCTCCGGGCCGACTGCGAGGATCGTCGCCAGCGCCCGGTCCGCATCTCGCGCTCGGATCGCCCGCGAGATGAAGTACTCAATGTGGCGGGTCGCTTCGTCGATGACGTCAGAGAGCCAGATGAGGTGGATGTCCGAGTCGAGTTCGACGAGTTCCGCCCCCTTGATCTGGTCGCGCATCGCCCGCGCCGCGCCTATCGGGACGTTCTGGTCGCGGTTCGCGTGCAGTATCAGGGTCGGCGACGAGATCGTCGTCAGGGCATGGCGAACGTCGATGTCGGCCAGCGCTCGCACGAACTTGGCGGCCGCTGCTGGGCTGGCGCTTCTGGTCTGAAGCCGAGCCCAGTACTCGCGGGCTGCGGGATCGCGGGCCCGGCTGGGCGCCAGGGTGGAGATTCCGACTCCCGTGCCCCAGTTCGCCTCCATGTGCCGGGCGAACCGGTCTACCGCTGCAGCGTCGAGCCCAGGGTCGTTGCCGTCGCCGGCGATGAGGCGGGCGAACCCGCCGTACAGGATCAGCGAACTGACCTTCTGCGGGTACATGGCCGCGAACAGGATCGCGGTGGGGACCCCCGCCGATATCCCGAGGAGCACGGCCCGCTCCGAGCCGACGGCATCGAGGACGGCTGCGGAATCCTCCACCCAGTGCTCGACGTCGACGTTCCCGGGCCGGTCCGACAAGCCCATGCCGCGCTTGTCGAACAGGATGAGCCGGCTGAACGACGCCAGCTTCCTGACGAGGTGGTCGGTCGGGGAGTCCCACCACATATCCAGATGCGAGACGAAGCCGGGGATCGCCAGCACGTCCAGGGGGCCGTTGCCCACGATCTGGTAGGCGACGTGGGTGCCGTCCGGGGTCACCGCATAACGGACCGGAGAGCGGCGCACCTCAGCGGTCTGGGGGGTCGCTTCCGCCTCCGCGGCCGGACCCAGCAACGACAGGTCCTGGCCCAGGATCGCCCGCTCCAGTCTCTGCAGCTCCCCGCCGGGCTCCAATCCCAGCTCGTCGCGTAGCAACCGCCGCGCCCGCTGGTACGCGGCGAGAGCGTCAGCCTGGCGGCCGCTGCGGTACAGGGCCACGAGCAGGTGGGACCACAGTCGTTCCCTGAACGGGTGGTCGCGTACGAGATTCTCGAGCTCGCCCACCAGCTCCGCGCCGCTCCCGGCGGCCAGGTCGGCCTCGACCCTGGTCTCCAGGGCGGTAAGGAACTCCTCTTCGAGCCGCACCGCCTCCGCGGCCAGGCCGGTGTGCCGCCCGACGCCCTGCAGAGGCTGACCCCTCCCCAGGGCGACGGCGGCGGCGAGGGCCTCGCGGGCGGGTCCCGCGCGTCCTGCTCTGAGGGCTTGCTCTCCCTCGCGTACAAGAGCGCGAAAGCACCCTACGTCGGTGTCCTCCGGCCGCAACCTGAGCGAATAGCCGGAAGGGTGCGTCGCAACCGCATCGGGACCCAGGGCACGCCGCAAGTTCGACACGTACGTCTGCAAGGTCTTTCGCGCGCTCGGAGGAGCGGTCTCCCCCCAGATCTCATCGATGAGCACGTCGACGGCTATCACCGAACCGGGTCGCAATGCCAGCGCGGCGAGCAGCGACCGCTCCTTGGCGGCGCCGAGCAACACCTCGCCTCCCGCCGCCCGATCGACCCGCACCGGCCCCAGCAGGTTCACCCTCACACCTAGACGATACGGCGGCTGGCTCCACCGGGGCTCGACCAGGACTCGACCGTCGCCCGGCCGGCCCCTGGTTGGCTCACTCCCAGTCGCCGCACGGCGACCCCCAATCGAAAGGAGAAGTCCGTGCCACGCTTCCTCGTCCAGCGAACCTTCCCAGAAGGGCTCGCGATTCCGGTGACCGCCGACGGCGCCAAGACCTGCCTCGGCGTGGTCGAGAACAACGCCGAGGAGTCCGTCACCTGGATCACGTCCTACGTCTCGATCGACCACACGAAGACGTTCTGCATCTACGACGGCCCGAGCCCCGAATCGGTCGAACGCGCGGCACTGGCCAACGGCCTGCCCGTCGACTCGATCAGCGAGGTGCGGGTCCTCGACCCGTACTTCTACACCGGCGTGGCGTCGTGATATCCCAGCGCCGGCCCGCCGCTGCTCAGATTGGTCCTGGCCGCTCCTGCGGCCGGCACCATGGCCGGATGGAGGCCGTCATGACGCTGTTTCGCCGGTTCGGCAGGCTTGTTGCAGGCCGTCCCACAGCCGCCGCGCTCACCCTGGGCCTGGTTGCCATGGCCCTTGTGCCCAGCTCACCCGCGAGCGCCCAAAGTACCCAGAGCACCAGTAGTTCTTGCGCCACCCCCGTGACCAGCGCCCCCACCGGCCCAGCGACCGTGTCGGCTGCATCGACACCGTACGGCAGGGTGCTGGTGGTTGATTCGGGCGGCTACGCCGGATGCTCGCTGTACCTGCTCACCTCGGACCGG
>Ga0208324_1000315_pt1 | contig 23254 bp, 20 predicted proteins | sample Sb_taG_2_FD_187707 | JGI IMG/M metagenome (GOLD analysis project Ga0208324, IMG submission 187707) | Peat soil microbial communities from Weissenstadt, Germany - Sb_50d_5_LS metaG (SPAdes) (version 2) | ecosystem: Environmental > Terrestrial > Soil > Wetlands > Peat | place: Germany... | reverse complement strand
AGCTCGCCCGGAAGTTGTGCGACAGCCTCTATAGCTGCCCGGATCTTCCGCGTGAGCCGGATCTTCCGCGCAAATGGGACGCTGGCGCACTCCTGGGGGCTGCGGGACGACGGCCGCGCACGGGCATCGCCGTGGCGGCAGCACATACGACCCTGCGGCACCCCGATCCCGTAGGGGAGCACACCAACTCTGTGTGTTCTGCTCAGATCCCTCTCCCGAACCCGACTGCTGCCGAGCCCCGGGACGGACGGGTTCTGTCAAGGTCGTCTTCGCGTGTACATAAACCGGGGCAACTACCCCGGAAGCCGTTGCCTGCGGTCACAGACGGTCCTGACAGGTTCCGGGAGTCCCATACCCTCCTATGGCGGGTTCGGGGGAGGACACCCACGCTTCCACCCGCATGCCGCGCCGCGGTCCCGGGTCCGGACACGGTGATCGCGGCACGTCTGAATGTGGCCGTGGGCGTGGTGTCCAGGTGGCGGAAGCGGTCTGCTGAGGAAGGCATGACGGGGCTGGCGGACCGGGAGCGCCGCGGCCCGCGGCCGGACGTCATACCATCCCGTCATGGAGACGTCTGGGATTACGGCGGCGCTGCCGGCACAGGACCTGGGCCGGGCCAAAGCGTTCTACGTTGAGAAAGTGGGACTTCAGGCACTTGAGTCCGGCTTTCTAAAAGCCAGAGATGGGCAGGTGGGCCTCACGGTCGGAGATGGTGTCAGCCAGCTCTTTGTCTATCCCGCCCGGGCCAGGTCGTCACGGGAGTTCACGCAGGCCGTCATCCATGTGACCGACGTACGCGCTGCCGTCGAAGAGATGAGGGGTCGCGGCGTGGAGTTCGAGGAGTACGACACGCCGGAGACACGGACCGAGAACGGCAAGGCCAGAGCCCGGCGCGGGGAGCGCCGGACGCGACGCCGCAGGTGCCGCCTTGATTAAGGACAGGTCGAGCTCGGCCTTGACCTGGTCCCAGGGGACACGCGGCCTGTCCACGCGAGCGGAAGGACAGGCTTGCCTCAGTTAGTCCCAGATGCTCGGCCGGGCCTCAGATCCCGAGCCTAGCCCCAGACGTCGCGGGCGACGTCTACGATGAGGCGGAGCTTGGCCACCTCCTCGTCGTAGGTCAGCGCGTTGCCCTCCACTGTGGAGGAGAAGCCGCACTGGCCGGACAGGCAGATCTGGTCCAGCGGCACGTACTTGGCCGCCTCGTCGATGCGCCGCTTGAGGTCGTCCTTCGACTCCAGCTCCGGCCGCTTGGTGGTGACCAGGCCGAGCACGACCATCTTGCCCTTGGGCACGAACCGCAGCGGCTCGAAGCCGCCGGAGCGTTCGTCGTCGTACTCCAGGAAGAACCCGTCCACGTTCAGCTCGGAGAACAGGGCCTCGGCCACGAAGTCGTAGCCGCCGGAGGCCGCCCAGGAGGACCGGTAGTTCCCCCGGCACAGGTGGGTCGTGATCGCCAGGCCGACCGGCTTGTCCTTCACCGCCATATTGATCTGACTGATGTAACGCAGATGCATGTGCTCGGCGTCCTCCCCGCGCCCGCTGATCTCGGCCCGCTGGGCGGGGTCGTTCAGGTAGGCCAGGCTGGTGTCGTCGAACTGCAGGTAGGTGCAGCCCAGCTCGCCGAGGCGCCGCACCTCGTCGGCGTAGGCCGCGGCCAGGTCGGCCCAGAAGCCCTCGATGTCGGGATAGACCTCGGGGTCGAGCATCGCCGGCCCGCCACGGTAATGGACCATGTTCGGCGACGGGATGGTGAGCTTGGGCACGGCCGTGGTGACGTGGTCCTTCAGGAAGGTGAAGTCCTCGCCGAAGATGGTGTGATCCAGCCTGACCCTGCTGCCGACGTGCAGCGCGGCGGGAGTCCACTCGATGGTGCCGGACGGGTTGGTGAACTTCACCGCGATATGGCCCGGCGCCTTGGAGACCCCGCCGAGGGCGTAGATGAAATCCATGTGCCAGGTGGCGCGCCGGAATTCCCCGTCGGTAGCTGACTGCAGGCCCACCTCCTCCTGCATCCGCACTGCCTTGATGATCTCCTCATCCTCGACCGCGCGCAGGTCACCAGCTGTGATCCGGCCCGCGGCGAAGTCATCACGCGCCTGATGCAGCCGGGGCGGGCGCAGCAGGCTACCGACGTGATCGGCGCGGAACGGCGGGCTAGTCCGGCGGGATGTGGATTCCATTACCTGACCTTTCTTCCTCGCGGTCGGTGGTCGGCGGCCGCAGGCTCACCGTGGTCCGCGCCCGCGCCGAGCAGAGCGCGGGTCAGCGCGTGATGCTCACTGTTCATTTCGGCGAGCACTTCGGCGAAGTGGGAGCCGCGCAGCGCCGGCGGGCGTTCCCCGGCACGCAGTGACACCAGTACGGTCCGCCTGATCAGCTCCTTGATGAAGGACGCGGTGACGCCTTCGCTGCCCGCGACCACCTCGCCCAGGTCGGAGTCCAGGGCCAGGTCGCGGGCGTACACCTGGAGCAGGCGCTGGCGGCACCGCGCGTCGGGGCGGGGAATCTCGATCGCCAGGTCGACTCGCCCGGGGCGGTCGGCCAGGGCCGTCTCGAGGATGTCGGCCCGGTTGGTGGTCAGCGCGAAGGTAACGTCCGCGTCCGCGCCGACGCCGTCCATCGCGTCGAGGAGGGAGAACAACAGCGGGTTGCCGTCCTGCGTGAAGTCCCGGTCGACGGCGACGAGATCGACGTCCTCCAGCACCACCATGGATGGCTGCAGGCGACGCGCGAGCGCGGCCGCCTGGTCGATGAAACGGATGGACCGGCCGGTGAGCAAGATGATCGTGCTGCCAGTCAGGCGCCCGGTCAGGTACCGGATGGTATGCGTCTTGCCCGTTCCCGGCGGGCCGTGCAGGAGCAGGCCGCGCTTGAGATGCTGGCCGGCGTCGAGCAGTTCCCGCGACCATTCGGCGACGCCGACGATGTGCCGCTCGATGTTCTCGAGCATGCCGTCGGGCAGCACCACATCCTGCGCCGCGATCGCGGGCCGGGGCAGGAACGTGACGAGTTCGTTGCCGTGGTGCTCGCTGGCGGTGAAGCTGAGTACCTGGCCGCGGAACACGTCGTGCACGCGCATCAGCCGCTCGATCTCGTCGCGGGTTGCGGTGGCCGCGGCCTGGTCAGCGGCGAGAATGTCAAGGTTGCAGAACGGCGAGCCGAACCGGCTTTCGTCGCGGATGCCGATCACGACGGGGGCCCCGCCCGGCGCCGTCGATGTCACCAGGCCGAACGTCACCACCTCGGTGTTCTCCTCAGGCCCCACCGGGGCGGTGCCGTAGCTGGCCGCACCGACCCGGAGGTCGCCGGCGGACCCGGCGCGGACTCCTCCGGCCATGATGCGGACCGGGCCGAACTGAACGGGCATGGTGATCAGTGACAGCATGTCCTCGTGCGGCCGGTGGCCCAGGCCTGCCGCGCCGAACCAGTCCGGGTCAGTGTGCCGCTCCGCCAGGTAGGCGTCGACTCCCCGCTGGACATTCACGTTTTCCCAGACCGGAAACCGCTCGGTCACCGGGACCACCTCGGGCAGTTCGCAGCCGAGATGCGCGGTTACCCGGAGGGCGAGCTCAGAAGGACCTGCGTCCTCGGTCAGCGTCCTGGCCCCGATCTCCACCAGCAGGCGCAGGCCGCGGGCCAATCCACGCAGGTCCTGGAAATCCGGCGGAGGCGGGGATGTGGGGGTGCTCACCGGTCAACAATGCCCCGCTGGCAGTGGTACTGCCAAGGTGGTTTCACACAGCGCGAAGCGCAGTGTGGGCGGAAAAATCACAAACAGCCCGGCCCGTGATGTAGTCGTTGCTTGCGTCGCGCAACCAACAATGGCAATGTTCTGGGAATGATCCCTCTCCTGGCCAGGAAAAGAGCGCCTCTGGTCGCTCTGCTCGCCATAACCTGTACCGCGCTGGCCGCGGGGTGCAGCAGCAGTAGCAGCAGCTCATCGAGTTCAGCCCCGGCTTCGAGTTCGCCGGCCACCTCCGCGTCGAGCAAGCCGACCGGCACGGTGAGCGTCGCCTACGCGTCGTCGCTCCAGTACCTCAACGAGAAGGTCGTCAGCCCGGCTTTCACCGCCGCCACCGGCTACACGTTCTCGGGCCGGGGCGCGGCCTCCGGTGACCTGGAGGCCGACATCGCCTCCGGCGAGATCACCCCGAACGTGTTCCAAAGCGTGGGCGGTGACAACATCACCCCGCTGATGCCCAAGTTCACCAAGTGGTATATCCAGTACGCGGGCACCGCAATGGTGGTGGCCTACAACCCGAACGGCAAGTACGCGAGCCAGTTCAAGGCCATCGCCGACGGCAGCAAGCCGGTATCGGACCTGTTCACCCTGCTCCAGACCCCCGGCCTCAAGCTCGGCCGCACCGATCCCAACATCGACCCGCAGGGCCGGGACTTCATCTACATGCTGCAACTCGCCCAGATGTACTACCACCTGCCGTCCGACACGGTGGCCAAGATCCTGGGCACCACGGACTACGGCACGGCGGACTCGTCGCAGATCTACGCCGAGTCCGCGCTGGACTCCACGCTGCAGTCGGGCCAGCTAGACGCGGCCAGCGCCTTCGTCACCCAGGCGATCGAGCTGCACCTGGCCTATATCCCGCTGCCCGTCCAGATCAATCTGGGCAGTGCCGCGTATGCGGCCCAGTACATGAAGGCGTCCGTTACGCTCAAAAACGGTATGACTAAGCACGGGTCGCCGCAGGTCATCGACATCACCATCATCGGCACGCCTACCCCGGCCGGGATCGCATTCGTCAAGTACACGCTGTCGCCAGCGGGCCTGGCCCTGTACAAGCAAGGCGGGTTCTCGTTGCCGACACCGACGGTGTTCGGGACGGCAAGCGCGGTGCCCTCAGAAATATCGAGTGAGTTGGGCGGCTAGCCCGGCCGCGGCGGCTGGCGGCGCTGACCCCAAGCTCGGCGGGGACGACCCGTCCGGGTCTGGTGGCCAGCGCCGTCCGGCATGGTCGGGGCGGGTCGCTGAGGCTCCGCTCAGGCTCCGTTCGGTGTCGGCGTGGGTGTCCGTCGCCGGGGCGGGCGTGATCTGGCTGGCTCTGCTCGGCCCGGTGATCGCCCTGTTCACGCACCTGTCGGGCAGCGCCATCGCGAGTGCCCTGACCGCTCCGGGCGCGCTGGATCCGCTGGTGACCTCGGTCGAGTCCGGACTGGTGACCCTGGGCGTGCTGTTTGTTTTTTGCACGCCGCTGGCCTGGATGCTGGCCCGCGGGCGGCTGCCGTTTCCGCGGGTGTGGGAAACCGGGGTGCTGTGCAGCTTGCTGTTGCCGCCACTGGTCATCGGACTGCTGCTGGTCTTCCTGGTCGGCCCGTACACGCCGATCGGGCAGGTGCTCGCGTGGCTGCACCAGTCCGCGACCAACACGTTCCTGGCGCTGGTCATTGCCGAGGTCTACGAGTCGGCACCGTACTACGTGCTCGGCGCCCAGGCGGCCTTCGCCAGCGTCGAGCCCCGGCTAGAGCAGCAGGCGGGCCTGCTCGGTGATCGGCCGCGCCGCGTCTTCCGCCGGGTGACCCTGCCGCTGGCCGCGCCGGGCCTGGCCATGGCCTTGTCCATCGCCTGGGCCCGGGCCATGGGGGCGTTCGGGGCGGTCATCATCATCGCCTATCACCCGGCCGGGATACCGTTGCAGATATATACGACGCTGCAGGAGACCGGCCTGGCTTCCGCGCTGCCGTATGCCCTGGTCCTGCTGGTGGTCGCCCTGCCGCTGCCGCTGGCTGCCTACATCTGGAGCGCGCGTGCTGGACGCCGACGTCGAGGTTGACCGCCGGGAGTTCACCGTGCGCGCCGCCTTGCAGGTCGGGCCCGGTGAGCGGCTCGCCTTGTTCGGGCCTTCCGGCGCCGGGAAGACGACCCTGCTCGAGGCCATCGCCGGGCTCGTGCAGCCGCGCCGGGCCCGGATCGAGCTCGGCCGCCGGGTCCTCACCTCGACCGCTCCCCCGGTGTGCGACGTACCGCCCTGGCAGCGCCGGGTCGGGCTGCTGCGCCAGAACCCGGGGCTGTTCCCCCACCTGTCCGTCCGGGACAACCTGAGCTACGCGCGCTCGGCATCACGGTCGGAAGCCGAGCTGTCCTCGCTGGCCGCGGTCCTGGGCATCGACGGCCTGCTGTCGGCGATGCCCGCTCGCCTGTCCGGCGGCCAGGCCCACCGGGTGGCCCTCGGCCGGCTGCTCCTGGCCCGCTGTGACACCCTGCTGCTCGACGAGCCCTACACCGGACTGGACGCCAGCCTGCGCCGGAGCCTCACCGACCTGGTGAGCTCGCTGGTGACCGAACGTTCCGTGCCTGCCGTGCTCGTCACTCACGAACTGGCCGACGCCCAGGCCTTCTCCGACCGCCTAGCCGTGATCGACCGTGGCGAAATCCTTCAGATCGGCAGTCCCGACGAGGTCGTCCTGCGCCCGGCGTCGCGGCGGGTGGCCGAACTGATCGGCTACTTGGGCTTTGTACCCGGCGGTGGCCAGGTGGCCGGGATCCATCCCGAACGGGTGGTGGCTGGAGCCCTTCCCGACCAGGGGCTCGTGCTGACAGGTGTCGTCGAGGCCTTCCATCCAGCCGGGGCGGGCTGGGAAGCCGACCTGCGAGTCGGCGAGGCCACGATCACCTGCCGCCTCCTCGACAAGCCACCCGCCCCGGGCGCCGAGTTCACGGTCACAGCCCTAGATCCGCCGTACTTTGAACCTGACCGGAATGCTCCAGCGGTGGGTGGCGTAACCGGACCGGAGCGGGTTCACCAGTAATAAAATAAAGGAGCCTCCGACCTGGTAAGTCAGAGGCCAGCACGGACATTGCGCTCCTGTCAATCCGGCAGGACGAAGTGCACATGGGCGTACGTGCGCACCGGGCTTGCAGGCTGGGACAAAATTTATGAGCCGACGTGCAACACGCCGGCTCATGACTCCGAACGATAATAAATCCTGAACAATTCCGTCAAAATCGCCTTGCTTGACGCCAGCCACAAAGTGGCGCCATTCATCAGCGGTAAATTTACTGATAGGCCCCGCAGGGCTGGCCGTGTTGCCGATCACGACAAATTCTCCGCTGCGGGCAACCATAATGCATGCTCCAGTTTCACAGGTACGTGAAACGCGCCACTCGAGATCCCCTGAAGCGGACACTGATCTCCTCTCGTGTGCTATTTCAGGCCTACAGGCTGGTTAGTCACCTGCTGAGTAGGTCTTCCTTATCTCCGTGATGCGCTGCGTCGAGTCGGCTGGACTCAGCGCGAGGTTACTCAGGTACTCGATGGTCTCGCGGTAGCGATTCACATCGGCGTCACGCTCAAGATACTTGTTACTGCTCAAGCCTTCGATGAAGACGATCGGAGACAGGCCTGAGTCTTCGTCGAACTCCAGCAGTACAAAGTTTCCGTCTGCGCCAGCATATGCACCGATATCGAAGGGTATAATCTGGACGGTCGCCCTACCCCGTCGCTGCGCGTCCAGGGTCCTATCAAGCTGAGCCGCCATGACCGCGGATCCTGCTACGCGGCGGTGCAGCACTGATTCATCCAGAAGAGCGTGGTAGCGCGGCGGATCCTCCTCAAGCAACTGCTGGCGTCGCATTCGCGCTTCTACACGCTGCCGATGTATATCCGGAGCCATCTTGGGTGCAATGGCCTTGATGACGGCTCGAGCATAGTCTGCGGTCTGCAGCAAGCCCGGCACATAGTACACCGAGAAGCAGGTTATGACTGAGGCATCTTGTTCCAGTCCAATGAAAGGGTCCAGGTCAAGGTCTTCGTACTGAGTCCACCAGCCGTGTTCCCGCGCACCTCGGGCGAGGCTCATCAGTGCAGCCGTGGTCGGCTCGTCGACATCGTAGAGCCTGCACAGGTCCCGGACGTCGCGAGGATTCGGACGGCGGGCACCGGTCTCCAGCCTGCTGATCTTGGTGGCAGAACACAGAAGGTTCTCCGCCACCTCTTCGACTGTCATGTTGTGCTGATTGCGAAGTTCTCGCAGCCGTTTGCCGAGTTCGCGCTGACGTACCGTCGGGCTCGTGCCTGCCACGGCTGTGCTCCTCGTGAGGCTTCGCCGCGGGTCCGGCTTCAGGGCTGATCTCCCGAGACCAGGCACCTCGGCGCAGGTTCGATAGCAATGGCCAACGGTTCTGGCCATTGGCATGTGCCAGTCTTACCATGCCAGGTCACACTGCGGTAGGAGGAATGCTCAAGAGGCATGACAGGCTGCGCGGGTAGATCGACCGGCGCTCGGCTATGAGCGCTGGGCCTCGGTTTTGGCCGCGATCTCGTCCAGGAAGCCCAGGGCGGCCGCGGCCGTGGCGCGGCGCCAGGCCAGCAGGATCTCGTCGAAGCCATCTGGCTCGTCGCGCGGGGCCTGGATGGCCCGCGCGATCGGATCGAGGGCGGCTCGCTGGCGCCTGAGCAGCCCGGCGGGATCGCGGCCGGCCCGGTACATGAGAGCGAGCTTGATCAGCAGGTGAGACCGGATATCCCGGACGTGCTCCACCGGCGTACTCAGCCAGCGCTCCGCCTCCTCGCGGCCCTGCGCGGTGGCGTTATAGATGGTGCGCTGGGGGCCGAGGCCCGGCTCCACCGACTCGGGCGCAATGAGCCCAGCGTCGACCAGGCGGCCGATCGCGCGGTAGACGACGGGCCGGGGAATGCGCCAGATCCGGCCCAGCTCACCATCGGACGCGGTGAGCTGGGATACGGCGAAACCATGAGCGGGTCGCTGGCTCAGCAACACGAGAACCGTCCACTCCGGCAACGCCATCGGCACGTCCATGAGCCGAGGTTAGCGCTCCGCGTGCTCACGCCCGCCAGGGGCACGTCGGGCGTCCCGGTGCCGCGGCACCGGCCCGTGTCACATCGACGGGCTCCCATCCGACAGTGCTATGACGGATCTGTGCAAGGGAGTGCCCGTGGACGAAGGTGACTGGCTGGCGGAGCGCTTCGAGGCGCACCGGCCCCGGCTGCACGCGGTGGCCCACCGGATGCTGGGCTCGGCAGCCGAGGCGGACGACGCCGTGCAGGAAGCCTGGCTGCGGCTCAGCCGTTCCGGCGCCGAAGGCGTCGAGAACATGGGCGGCTGGCTGACCACCATCGTGGCCCGGGTGTGCCTGGACCTGCTGCGCTCCCGGCGGTCCCGGCCCGAAGAGCCCGCCGGCGAGCATCTGGCCGAGCCGGCCGGCGACGCCGACCCCGAGCAGCAGGTGCTTATGGCCGACTCAGTCGGCCTGGCCCTGCTCGTGGTTCTCGACACCCTCACCCCGGCCGAACGGCTCGCGTTCGTCCTCCACGACATGTTCGACGTCCCGTTCGACCAGATCGCCCGGGTCATCGAACGCTCCCCCGCCGCCGCGCGCCAGCTCGCCAGCCGTGCCCGGCGCCGGGTCCGGGCCGCGAGCCCGGACCCGCGCCGCGATCCGGCCCGCCAGCGAGAGGTGGTCACCGCTTTCCTGGCCGCCGCGCGCAGCGGTGACTTCGCCGCCCTGGTCGCTCTGCTCGACCCCGAGGTGGCGCTTCGGGCCGACCCCGAAGGCGTACGGCTGGGCGCGCCCGCGGAGATCCTCGGCGCGCACGCCGTGGCCACCGTGTTCGCCGAATACTCAGACGGAGCGCGGCCCGCCCTCGTCGGCGGGCTGGCCGGGGCCGTCTGGGCTCCGGGCGGGCGGACCCGCGTCGCGTACGTCTTCACCGTGGCCGGCGGCACGATCACCGCCATCGACCGGGTCGCCAACCACGAGCGGCTCAGGGCCCTCGAGCCGGTCATCCTCGACGGCTGAGGCTTTCCGTGGTGTGCGGCTGCGTCCCGATCGCGGCCAGCACCGTACGGTCGAAGTCGCCCGGCGACGCCCCGGGTCCCGGGATAGCGGTCACCGAGCGCGCGTCCAGCGGCTCACCGCAGTGCGAGCAGGTCGGCACGGCCGTCGCGATGTGCCCGCAGCCGGCGTGCCTGATCTCAAGCGGCGGGCCGCCGGGTGCCGCCCACCGGTCGCCCCACTGGCGCATGGCCGTCACCACGTGCCACAGGTCGCGGCCCTTCTCGGTGAGCCGGTACTCGGAGCGCGGCGGATGATCCTGGTAGGGGACGCGCCTGAGGATCCCACCCTCGACCAGGCGGTTCAGCCGCTGGGTGAGGATGTTGCGCGAGATGCCCAGGCGCGCCTGAAAATCATCGAACCGGGTCACGCCCAGGAAGGCATCCCTGACGATCAGCAGACTCCACCACTCGCCCACGACGTCGAGGCACTGGGCGACCGAGCACGTGACGTCCTCGAAGCTAGTTCTATGCACCAGCCAAGCATAGAGGGTTGCGTTATAGAACGCACTGACCCTAGAGTGAGTTCGTGGAAAAACTCATGCGACGCCGCGAGGTGAGCTGGGAGGACCCGATGGTCGGCGCCGCCCTGGCGCTCGACCTGAGCGGCCTGGACTACCTGCGGGCCATCGCCGAACGGCGCGTCCCGCCGCCCCCGATCGCCGTCCTGCTCGGGATGGGCATCGTCGATATCCAGCCGGGCCAGGTGACGTTCTCGCTCGAAGTCGGCGAGCATCTGTATAACCCCATCGGATCCGTCCATGGAGGCGTCTTCTGCACCCTGCTCGACTCGGCGATGGGCTGTGCCGTACATTCCACCCTCGGCCGCGGCCAGGCGTACACCACCCTCGAGCTGAAGGTGAACCTGGTCAAGGCGCTGACCGTGAACACGCCGAGCGTGGTGGCCACCGGACAGGTGATCAGCGCCGGCCGCCGGGTGGTCACCGCATCCGGCCAGGTCACCGGGCCGGACGGCACGCTGTACGCGCACGCCACCACCACGTGCCTCGCCTTCGAGCAGCTGCAGAACGGCGGGAACCGCAATGGGGGCTGAGCCCAGCCTCGAAGCCGCCTCGCTGGAGAGCGCCGGCGCCTTCTTGCGCGCGGCGGGCCTCATCTTCGACGAGATAACCGCGACCCGGGTCACCGGCCACCTGGACCTGAGCCCCGACCACCACACCCCGTGGGGCATCGTCCACGGCGGCGTCTACACGACCGCCATCGAGAGCGCGACCAGCGTCGGCGCCAGCACGGCAGTGCGTGACCAGGCCCAGGTCGCGGTCGGGCTGACGAATACGACGCACTTTCTCCGTTCGGTCACCGAAGGCCGGGTGAACGTCGAGGCCACCGCCGTCAGCCAGGGCCGCACCCAGCAGTTGTGGCGCGTCGACATCACCGACAGATCAGGCCGGCTCGTCGCCCACGGCGAGGTCCGGCTGCAGAACGTCGCGGGCAAGTCCTAGCCCGGCCCGTCCTCACCAGCTGGGGAGCGCATGGCGGCGCAGGTCACGCTGCACGTCCTGGCCGAGCCTGCGGGTCTCGCGGCTGTTGAGATAGGCGCCCGCGGCGACGCCGGTGAGCAGCGGTCCCAGCGAGAACGCACTCCGGCCGGCCCGGGCGGCCAGCCGCCGACGCAGCAGCCGGGCCAGCGGTGACCCGGTGGCCAGGACCACTCCGCCGGGGATCATGAACACGCCCCGCCGGTGCGCCCACGCCGCCACGTAGGCGCTCATCCGCTCCGCGACGTTCCCCGGGGCGGGCGTGCCGTACGCCTCGTGCAGTTCCGCGACGAGCTTGATCTCGATGCCCACCAGGAGCAGGGTCTCTGCGGCCACTTCGGCCGGGAAGGCGGGCAGGGCGGGCAGCGCCGCCCACACGCCGACGGCTCCCCCAGCCGCAGCCGAGGCGCGAGACGCTCCCTCGATGAGCGCCTCGGCGATCTGGTCGGCGGACCGGCCGGGGAACTGCTGCCGCAAGGCCGTGTGGTTACGTACCCGCAGGCGCGGCGCCATCGTCATTACGTGCGCGGCCAGCCAGTTCGTACCCGAGCCCGCCCCGCGGCGCGCCGCGCCTACCTGACGCTGAACCGCCCGGGTGCCGCGGCCGGCCACGCGCGCGCCCGAGCCCACGGCCCTGGCGAAGGCCGCGGCCAGCCGTTGCCGATCCTGCGGGCGTTCGGCCTCGGTGACGTCGGCGGCCACCTCGGCGGCTCGCAGCGAGATCTCATCCGGCCTGGTTTCCGGTTCAGCCATACCTAAAACCTACCCACCGGTCCGGGCGACCCACCTGACCGGCTGAGATCGCCGGCCCAGTTGGGCCGGCTCAGTTGGGCCGGTTCAGTTGGGGCTGTACGGCGTGTACCGCAGGTCCGGGGCGGGCCGGGACGTGGTGGCCCGCAGCACGGCGGTTTCTCGGGCCAGCAGGGCGCGCTCTGAGACCAGCCGGCGCACGGTGTCGGGCTCGTCCAGCAGACCCTGGCGTTCAGGCAGGTCGATAACCATCGTGGCGGCAACGACAAATGACAGCAGGACCGGATCGCTGGGCAGGTCCTCGATCCGGACCGTCGCGCCGCCCCGTTCGGTGAGCGCGTCCAGGTAGGTGCGGAAGGCGGACTGGAGCGCGCGTACGAAGGGCGCCGCGGCCTCCTGGTCGACCGCGTCCTCGGCGAGCAGTTCGATCTCGCCCTGCAGGTAGGGCAGCGTCTGGTCGATGGCGAGGAGCCTGAACCGCTGCGTGCCCACGGTCACCAGGTCGAACCGGCCGTCGTCGAGCTCGTCGACCCGGCGCAAGGTCGCGGTACAGCCGATCTCGTAGAGCGAATGCACTCCGTCGATCCCGGTCTCACGGCCCTTGAGAATCGCGATCACGCCGAACCGCCGGGGTTCCGGGCGCGCGAGCAGGTCCCGGACTAGCTGCCGGTAGCGTTCCTCGAAGATGTGCAGCGGCAAGAGCATGCCGGGATAGAGCACCGCGCCGAGCGGGAACAACGGCAGCATCTCGGGCATGCAACGACACTACGCCCGCGCAGCCGCTTACGGCAGCAGGACGATCTTGCCCAGAATGTGGCCCTCGGCGAGCCGCCGGTAGGCGTCCTGGACCCGGTCCAGCGGGAAGGTCGCGGCTATCGGCACCTCCAGCTCGCCGGCCGCGATCCGGCCCGCCAGCTCGGCGAGGACGCTCGCGCTGGCGCCGGCCGCGTTGCCCTCGGCCTTGACCCCGAACCGCGCGACGGCCTCGAAGTTGGCGATGGTGTCTATTCGGGATGGCTCGACGCCGAGCTCAAGGGCCATCTCCACATACTCCGCGCCGAACGTGTCAATGAACGCATCCACCTGGCCGGCCGCCTGCCGGATCCGGTCGGCCACGCCGTCGCCGTAGGTCACGGGAACGACGCCGTGCCCGGTCAGCCACTGATGGTGAGCCTCGCTGGCCAGCCCGATTACGGTGGCGCCGGCCCGCCGGGCCAGCTGGACGGCGAGCGAGCCTACCCCGCCGGCGGCTCCGGAGACCGCCACCGTGTCGCCCTCGGTCAGGCCCACGGCCCGCACGGCCGCGTACGCGGTGGCCCCGGCCACGAACAGCGCCCCGGCGACCTCCCAGGGCACGGCGGCCGGCTTGGCGGTCAGGTGCTGCTCCTCGACCACGACGTACTCGGCCTGGCTGGCCCGGTTGTCGGTCCAGCCGATGACCTCGTCGCCGGCTGAGAAGCTCGACCCGCCCGGGCCGATCTCGGACACGATCCCGGCCAGGTCGCTGCCCTGGCCGGACGGAAACGTGGCGGGCCATCTGGAGTGCAGGAGGCCCGCGCGGATCTTCGCCTCGCCGGGGTTGATCCCCGCCGCCTTGACCCGGACCAGTATCTGTCCCGCCCCGGGCGCCGGACGCGGCACGTCCACGACCTTCAGGACCTCGGCCCCGCCATACTCATCGAACCGCACTGCCTTCACTGCCGACCTCCGTTATTCCCGGGGGGACGATCCCCCCAGACCCCCCTGGTCTTGGGGGGAAACCTTTCCCCCCAAACCCCCCCGGGGTTCCCTTTATGCCGGCGGCCGGCGCAGCGGGCGGTAAATGTCGGCGGCACGCGTATGGTGCCCCTGTGGCCGAACGCTCACCTCCAGCCGATCCTGCGGCCGCCCAGCGCCGCGCCGGGCAGCGCGAGGCCCGGGTCGCGTCGGGCCTCACCGAACTCGACCGCTGGCTTTGTGACCAGGTCCGTCAGGGGCTGGCGGCCAGCCAGCGGTCCGGTTACCGGCACTGGGATGACATTGCCGCCCGCATGGTCGATGCGCAGGCGCCTGGCCTGGCCGAGCGTCTTCGCGCGCTGGCCGGGGTCCCGTACTCCGGGCCCGACTGGGACGGCAGGCTGCTGGAGGAGTACGCGCTGCTCCGGCTGCTGGCCACCGCTTGCCGCGAACAGGCCAGGCTGCCGCCGTCGCTCCGGGATACCGTACGGTCACGGGTCGGCTTCACCGTCCGCCAGGCCGATGTGCTCGCCAGCGCCGCGCCGGTCCGGGACCAGTGGCACGTGCTGGCCAGGCGGGATCTGGATCAGGACCGGATCCGGACCCGGCGGGTCTGGCTGCGCGGCAGGCGTACCGGCCGGACCGCGCTGGTCCTCAGCTTCGCCGCGCTCGGCCAGCCGCTGGACGATTCCCTCGCGGTCGGGACCGAGACCGACGCTGACCTGGCCTTCTACCCTGCCGCCGTCCCGCTGCGCGCCGTGGTCGCGACCAGGCGCGACACCGTCCCCAGCGGCCCGCCACCCGGTGTCACCACCGCCGGGCTGCTCGCCGGGTACGCGGCGGCGCTTGGCGCGGACCCCTGGCTGGATACCTGGCCTGCCGTGCTGGAGGCCACCCCGGCCCGCGCCCCGCTCCCCTGCGTGTACGACTCGGCCGGGGAGGCCGTGCCGCTGCACCCGCGCGCGGGTGACTGCTGGCCGCTGTTCGCGCTCTCCGGGGGCCGCCCGCTGACGGTGGCCGGCGAGTGGACGCCGCGCGGCCTGTGGCCGCTGACCGCCTGGGACGAAGGCGGGATGGTTTTGGGGCCGGTACCACTGTGAGCACATGGCAGGACCTGGTCACCGCGAGTCTTATCGGTACGGAACGGGCCGTGGTTCCCGCGGTCGGCATCCCTGGCCCGCTCCCCGCCGAAGACGACGGCGGCGATCCAGCGGCCGTCCTGCTCGACCGGGCCGCGCTGCTGACCGCCGCCCGCCGGGCGGGCCGCCGGCCTGATCGCGCGGAGCCGCTGCCCATCTGCGAGCCAGACCCGCGGCCCGTGGTGAGCCCGGCCGCCAGCCGCCGGCTGGCACGGATGCTCGGCGGCGAGTACCCGGAGCTGCTGACCGAGTGGCTGACCGCGGTCACGACCCGCGGCCTGCGACCTCCGCCCCAATCGCTTCCCGTTCTCCTTGACCGGGCGCGCCGCGTCAGGTCGGCGGATCCCGGGCTGGCGGATCTGGTGGCCGAGGCGGGCGGGCCGCGCGCCAGGTGGCTGGCCGGACTCAATCCGGACTGGGAGTTCGTGGCGGCACCGCCCCCGAGAGCCCTGGCCGGCCAGGATGCGTGGCGGCTCGGCAGCGCCGCCCAGCGGCGCCGCTACCTGGCTTGGTTGCTGGCCAACGACCCGGACGTGGCCCGGGATCTGATCCGTGGCGGCTGGGACGCGGCGGGCCCAGCCGAGCGGGTCATGTTCCTGTCCGTGCTGGCCGACCGGCTCAGCCCGGCGGACGAGCCGCTGCTCGAGGCCGCTGGCGGCGACCGCGCCGAGAACGTACGAAGCCGGGCCGTGGATCTGCTGGCCAGCCTGCCCGGCTCGGCTCTGGGGAAACGGATAGCCGAACGTGCCCTGGGCTTCGTGCGGATCGAGCACGGCGGGCGCGGCCCGCACGTGCTCATCACGCCGCCTCCCGCCGGGCAGAGCCAGCCCAGCCGAGCCCGCATCGTTCTCGAGGTCGTGGCCCGGACCCCGCTGCGGACCTGGACTGAGGAGTTCGGCCTGACCGCTGCGCAGATCGTGGCCGTGCCATCGGGTGACTGGGCCCCGGTGCTGTTCACTGCCTGGTCACGGGCAGCGATCGCACAACGTGACCATGAATGGACCGCGGCCCTGATCGGCCACGCCCTGACGGACCGTCCGCCGCGCACGGCCGGGGAAACCGAGGCGCTCCGGCGACTCGCCTACCGCGCCGACCCTGTGCTGGGCGCGCCCGATGCGCTGTCCGAGCCACAGCCCGAAGTGCCGCCGGCTGCCACCATCACGCTACGCGTCCTGCGGTTTCGCTACGAGATGCTGAAGGAGCTTGATGGTGACCACGACGACGGTTGAGCCCCAGGCCGTATTGCGGCCGCACGCCGAGCACGAGCACCAGGCCGAACTGGCCGCTCTGGCTGCCGCCGATGACCGGCCGCGGCCGCCGGGCTGGCGGCTGTCTCCCTGGGCCGTGACGACCTACCTGCTGGGCGGCACGGCCGCCGACGGCACCGAGATCACGCCGAAGTACGTCGGCTCCCGGCGCCTGGTCGAGGTCGCCGTGGCCACGCTGGCCACCGACCGCGCCCTGCTGCTGCTCGGCGTGCCGGGCACCGCCAAGACGTGGCTATCCGAACACCTGGCCGCGGCCATCTCCGGCGATTCCACCTTGATGGTGCAAGGCACCGCGGGAACCGCGGAGGAAGCGGTCCGGTACGGCTGGAACTACGCACGGCTGATCGCCGAGGGACCGTCCCGGGACGCCATGGTGCTCAGCCCGGTCATGCGCGCGATGGCCGCCGGCCAGATCGCGCGGATCGAGGAGCTGACCCGGATGCCCTCGGACGTGCAGGACGCGCTGATCACCATCCTGTCCGAGAAGACGCTGCCGATCCCGGAACTGGGCGGCGAACTGCAGGCGGTCCGGGGCTTCAACGTCATCGCCACCGCCAACGACCGGGACCGCGGCGTGAACGAGCTGTCCAGCGCGCTGCGCAGGCGGTTCAACACCGTGGTGCTCCCGGTGCCGTCCTCGGCTGAGCAAGAGGTGGAGATCGTCACCCGGCGGGTCGCCCAGCTCGGCCGCTCGATCGGGCTCCCGGCGACCCCGCCCGGTGCGGAGGAGATCAGGCGCGTGGTCACGGTCTTCCGCGAGCTGCGCCAGGGGGTCACCGAGGACGGCCGGTCCAAGGTCAAGTCGCCCAGCGCCACGCTCTCCCCCGCCGAGGCGATCTCCGTGATCACCAGCGGCCTGGCCCTGGCCACGCACTTCGGCGACGGCGTGCTCCGGCCCGCCGACGTGGCCGGCGGCATCACCGGCGCGGTCGTCCAGGATCCCGTTTCCGACCGCGCGGTGTGGCAGGAATACCTCGAAACCGTCGTGCGCGAGCGAGACGACTGGAGCGACTTCTACCGCGCCTGCCGTGAGGTGGCCGGATGAAGGCGCAGGTACCACGCCCCGTTTGGAGAAATGATCTTGATTGAGCTGTACGGGATCCGGCACCACGGGCCGGGGTCGGCGCGGTCGTTGCGGGAGGCGCTGGCCGAGCTGGGTCCGGATGTGGTGCTGATCGAGGGGCCGCCGGAGGCCGACGGCTTGGTGGGCCTGGCGGGTGACCCGGAGATGGCACCGCCGGTGGCGTTGCTGGGGTACGTGCCCGGGGAACCGAAGACGGCGGCGTTCTGGCCGTTCGCGGTGTTCTCGCCGGAGTGGCAGGCGATCACGTACGCGCTCGCAGCGGGCATACCGGTCCGGTTCTGTGACCTGCCGGCCGCGCATCAGCTGGCCATGGCCGACAGCCGGGCAGGCAAGCCGCGGGCCGACCCGGTCAGCGAGCTGGCCACAGCCGCCGGTTATGACGACCCGGAGCGGTGGTGGGAGGACGTGGTGGAGCACGTGCCTGGTCCGGCGGTCTTCGGCGCCCTGGCCGAAGCCATCGGGTTCCTCCGCGCGGAGGAACCCGAACCCGACCCGCGCGACGCGGTCCGCGAGGCGCACATGCGGAAGGTACTCCGCCGGACGGTCAAGGACGGCTACCAGCGGATCGCGGTCGTCTGCGGCGCCTGGCACGTCCCGGCGCTGCTACCTTTGGCGGCTGCCGCCGCGGGGCTACCTTTGGCGGCTGCCGCCGCGGGGCTACCTTGGGCGGCTGCCGCCGCGGGGCGGGACCTCCCGCCGGCGGCGGCCGACGAGCGGCTGCTGCGTGGTCTGCCGAAGGTGAAGGCCACCCTCACCTGGGTCCCGTGGACGTACGGGCGTCTCGCCTACACCTCCGGTTACGGTGCCGGCATCCGGTCCCCTGGGTGGTACGACCACCTGTTCTCCGCCGGCGGGCAGCCCGTCGAGCGGTGGCTGGCCAAGGCCGCCGCCGTGCTGCGGGACGAAGGCATCCCGGCCTCATCCGCGCACGTCATCGAGTCGGTCCGGCTGGCCGAGGCGCTGGCCGCGCTGCGCGGCCGGCCGCTGGCGGGCCTGGAGGAGGTCACCGAGGCGGCGCGCGCCGTGCTGTGCGAAGGCAGCGACCCGCTCACCGGGCTCATCCAGCGGCGCCTGGTCGTCGGCGAGCGGCTCGGTACGGTGCCCGCCGCCACGCCTATGGTGCCGCTGCAGCGGGACCTGAACGATCGGCAGCGCAGCCTGCGGCTGCGCCCGGAAGCGCAGCCCCGCGACTATGACCTGGACCTGCGCAAGCCGAACGACCTGGCCCGCAGCCACCTGCTGCACCGGCTCACCCTGCTCGGCGTGCGCTGGGGAACGCCGCAGCAGGGCCGGACCCAGAACATCGGGACGTTCCGGGAAAGCTGGCAGCTGACCTGGCGGCCGGAGCTGGATCTGGCCCTGATCGAGGCGAGCATGTGGGGCAGTACGGTCGCGGCCGCCGCCGCACAGCGGGCCCGCGCCTCGGCCGCCGAGGTCACCGCGCTGGAGGAACTGACCGCGCTGGTCGAGCGGTGCCTGCTCGCCGAGCTGGACGACGCCCTGGCCGACGCGCTCGCGGCGGTCAGGGACCGCGCCGCGCTGGAGGGTGACGTGACCCACCTGATGGCGGCCCTGCCCGCCCTGGCCCGGGCGGCCCGGTACGGCGACGTCCGCGGCACCGATCCCGCCCGGCTGGGCGGGGTTGCCGTCGAGATGATCACCCGGATCTGCGCGGGCCTGCCCGCCGCCGTGACATCGCTGGACGAGACGGCCGAACGCGCGATGCGGGACCGCATCGACGCCGTGCATTCGGCTACCGGCCTGCTCGTCGCTGTGCCGGGCGGACAGGGGTGGTCCCCCCGGGCTGACACCGCCGGGAGCCGGGCTCGCTGGCTGGACACGCTGGCCGTGCTGGTCTCGGGGGGATGCTCCCCGCTGATCTCGGGCCGGCTGACCCGGCTGCTGCTCGACGCGGGACGGCTCACCGCGGACGACGTGGCGGCCCGGATGTCGCGCGAGCTGTCCCTGGCCGCTCCGGCCGCGGCCGCGGCGGGCTGGGCCGAGGGGTTCCTGGCCGGCAGCGGCCTGCTCCTGCTGCACGATGACAAGCTGCTCAGCCTGGCCGATGGCTGGCTGGCCGGGCTGAGCACCGATGCGTTCGCCGCCGTCCTGCCCGCGCTGCGGCGAACCTTCGGCGAGTTCGCGCCGCCCGAGCGGCGGGCCATCGCAGACAAGGCGGCCCGCCTGGACGGGACCGGCCGGCCACCGGTCATGGCCGCTTCGGCGGACGACGACCTGAATGAGGACAGGGCGGTGATCGCGGTGCGGGCCGTGGCCGCGATCCTGGGCCTGCGCGCTACCTCGGGGCGAGCGCCATGAGTACCGGTCACGACGAGCGGATGCGGCGCTGGCGGCTGGCGCTGGGCGCCGCCGATTCTGCGGCTTCTGGGGCCGGGACGGGAGTGTCCCTGACCGGCGACGACGCGCGGATCGATGCCGCGCTCGGCGCCTTGTACGACTCCGGCTCCGATACGGGCGGAGGGCCCGAGCCGGCCGGGAGACGACAGGCCGGGCTGGGCGCGTCGGCCCCGCGGGTCGCTCGCTGGCTCGGGGATATCCGCACGTTCTTCCCGGTCAGCGTGGTCCAGGTCATGCAGAAGGACGCGATCGAGCGGCTCGGCCTGACCCGGCTGCTGCTCGAGCCCGAGATGCTCGACGCGGTCCAGCCCGACGTGCACCTGGTCGGGACCCTGCTGTCGCTGAGCCAGGTGCTCCCCGAGCAGGCGCGCGAGTCGGCCCGCACCGTGGTGCGCACCGTGACCAGCGACCTGGAGCGGCGGCTGGCCCAGCGGGCTCGTTCAGCGGTCACCGGCGCGCTGAACCGGGCGAGCCGCACGAGCAGGCCGCGGCGCCCGGCCGACATCGACTGGGACCGCACCATCCGCGCCAACCTGCGGAACTACCTGCCCCAGCACCGGACCGTCGTGCCGGACCGGCTGGTCGGCTACGCCAGGAAGCAGCAGGCCGTGGCGCGTGACGTCATCGTCTGCCTGGACCAGAGCGGCTCGATGGCCTCGTCGGTGGTGTACGGCGGGGTGTTCGGCGCCGTGCTGGCGTCGATCCGGTCCCTGCACACGTCGGTGGTCGCGTTCGGCACGTCGGTCGTCGACCTGACCGAGCAGCTCAGCGACCCGGTGGACGTCCTGTTCGGCATCCAGCTCGGCGGCGGCACCGACATCAACCGTGCCCTGGCCTACTGCCAGCGGCTGATCACCCGTCCGGCCAGTACGATCCTCATCCTGGTCAGCGACCTGTTCGAGGGCGGCAACCGGAACGAGATGCTGCGACGGGTCGCCGACATGACGACCGCGGGCACCCGGGTAATCGCCCTGCTGGCGCTGTCCGACGACGGCGCGCCGAGCTACGACCATGAGCTGGCCGCCGCCCTGGCCGAGCTGGGTGTCCCCGCCTTCGCCTGCACTCCCGACTCGTTCGGCGACCTGATGGCCGCCGCCATCGAGCGCCGCGACATCGCCGAGTGGGCCCACCGCCAGCAGGCACCCGCGTTACGTCGCGCTCAGCCGTTCGATGATCTCGGCCGCCGGCAGCTCGGCCACCGGGGCGTCCGGCAGCTCCATGGCTGGCGCCAGGACCGTGAGGCGGGGGCTGGATAATTTCAGCACTGAGTGCCAAAATGATCCGTCAGGCAGTCTGGCCGGCGAGGGAGAACCGATGGCAAGCACCCGCGAATGGTTCGAGACGGTCGAGGAGGCACGCCGGCGGGCCCGGCGCCACCTGCCCAGGTCGGTGTACCTGTCACTGGTAGCCGGCACGGAGAAGGGCGTCACGCTGCGGGACAACATAGCCGCTTACAGCGAACTCCGGTTCACGCCGCCGCGTATCGCCGATCTGCCCGCGACCAGGCAGCAGGCCACGTCGGTCCTCGGGCAGGAGATCTCACTGCCGGTGATCGCGTCGCCGACCGGAGTACAGGCCGTCCACCCCGAGGGTGAAGTCGGCGTAGCGCGCGGGACGGCCGAGGCGGGCACGGCCATGGGCCTGAGCTCCTTCGCCAGCATGCCGGTGGAGGACGTGGCGGCGGCGAACCCGAAGCTGTTCTTCCAGGTCTACTGGTCGGGGGGCAAGGACACGATCCTGCAGCGGATCGAACGGGCCCGCCGCGCCGGGGCCAAGGCCCTGATCGTCACCCTGGACTGGTCGTTCTCCAGCGGCCGGGACTGGGGCAGCCCGGCGATCCCCGAGAAGATGAACCTGCGGACCATCGTGCGGCTAGCGCCGGAGGGCATGACCCGGCCCGGGTACGTCTATCAATGGCTGCGGGCCGGCGGCCTGCCCGACCTCACCGCGCCCAACATGGCCGCCCCCGGCGAGCCGGCCCCGACGTTTTTCGGCGTCTACGGCGAGTGGATGCAGACCCCGCCGCCCAGCTGGGCCGATCTGGCCTGGCTGCGCGAGCAGTGGGATGGCCCGTTCCTGGTCAAGGGCGTGATGCGGGCCGACGACGCCCACCGGTGCGTGGACATTGGCGCCACCGCCGTCTCGGTGTCCAATCACGGCGGCAACAACCTGGACGGAACTCCCGCCTCCATCCGGGCACTGCCCGCGGTGGCCGACGCGGTCGGCACCCAGGTCGAGGTCCTGCTGGACGGCGGAATCCGGCGCGGCAGCGACGTGGTCAAGGCGCTGGCGCTCGGCGCGCGGGCGGTCATGATCGGCCGCGCCTACCTGTGGGGGCTGGCGGCCAACGGCCCCGCAGGCGTGCGGAACGTCTTCGACGTGCTACGCGGCGGCATCGACTCCACGCTGCTCGCGCTCGGCCGGCCGTCCGTTCACGATCTGTCCGGAGACGACATCATCGTGCCGGACGAGTTCGCCCGCGGGGTGTCCAAATGACGGCTTGCTATCCGGGGCAGCAGCGGCCGGATGGTCCGCCGCGCGGCGCAGCCCTGCCAGACCCCCAGGCTGTACCCCATGTCGTCGAGCAGCCGCGCGGCGACGTACCGCGCCGGGTCGAGAGGCGGCCGGCGGTCCAGCCAGTCCAGCAGCGGCGGCGCAAGGACCAGCGCGGCCAGCGGCCATCGCATCCGTCGCACGGCCATCGCGGCCGGCAGCGCCACCGGCCACCAGGTCCGGGAGATGGCGCTGCCCAGCGGCCTGCCTGCGGCCACCGTACCGCCTCCGGCCAGCCGAGCCGCCAGTGGCCAGGCCGTCCGGGCCGTCGGCCGGAGCCAGTCCTCCCCAGTAACCCGCGCGAGGCGCCGGGCGAGCAGCGCGACGCCGGCCGCGGTGAGGGCGGCGCCCGCCGCCGGGCGGCCCGCGGCGGCGGCCAGCCAGGCCAAGGCCGTCCAGGCTGACACGTAGAGCGGCCGCACCGCCCCTGGATGGCGCAACTCCAGCACCGCGGCCGAGGTGCCGTAGTCCTTCCGGCGGCCGAACCACTCGCGCAGCCGCACCCGATGCCGGTGCCGCATGGTGGCGGCCGGCTCGTAGCGCACCCGCCAGCCGGACGCGGCCAGCCGCCAGACCAGGTCGACGTCCTCTCCGACCCGCATGGTCTCGGTGAAACCGGTCCCCGCCGCGGCCCGCCGCACCACCAGGGCCGCGCCAGGCACGTAAGGGACGCGCGACCCCGGCCGGACGATACTCGCCCGGGCGCCCATATCCAGGGTGGAACTGGCCGCCTCGTACCGCGCCAGCCATGTGCGCCCGGGCTCAGCCGGGACGATGCGCGGCGCGACCGCGCCCACCGCCGGGTCCGCGAAGTGCGGCAGCAGCGCGTCCAGCCAGCCAGGACCCGGAATGCAGTCCGAGTCGAGGAACGCGACCAGCGGTGTGTCCGCCGCGGCCAGGCCGGTGTTCCGGGCCGCCGCGGGACCGCCGTTTACGGAGCGGCGCAGGACGCGGGCTCCCGCGCCGGACACGACCCGCGCTGTCGCGGCCGGATCGATCGAGCAGTCGTCGACCACGACGACCCGCGGCATCTGCGTCTGTGCTGGCCCGGGGGGACGACCCCCCCAAGCCCCC
>Ga0208324_1000310_pt1 | contig 23465 bp, 20 predicted proteins | sample Sb_taG_2_FD_187707 | JGI IMG/M metagenome (GOLD analysis project Ga0208324, IMG submission 187707) | Peat soil microbial communities from Weissenstadt, Germany - Sb_50d_5_LS metaG (SPAdes) (version 2) | ecosystem: Environmental > Terrestrial > Soil > Wetlands > Peat | place: Germany... | reverse complement strand
GCGGGTGGGTCTTGACCAGCTGCCCGCCGATGAAGAACTGCACCATGGTGGCCGTGATGCGCACGTCGGCGGTCTTGCCGATATGCCGCCACGGCACCGAGTACAGCACTTTCTCCACCCGGGCGTGGATATCGGTGCCTATCTTGGCCCTGGCCCACGTGGCCAGCACGAACGGCTCGGCCGGCAGCAGCCGCAGCGCGTCTTTCTCGATCGCGGCGAATACCGCGGCCGGGGCGGCCCCGTCCAGCGGGCGGCACGGCCGGCCCCCGGCAACCTCCAGGGACCAGCGGGCCGCCCCGGCCTGCATCTGCGCCAGGCTGGTGAACTCCCGGCCCCGCCAGAAGCTGTCTCGGACATACGGCATGGGGCGCTCGACCCTGGCCTTATCGCGAGGCTTCCGTGACCTTGCGGGGTCTATCAGGCACCCATAGTGAGCAGCCAGCTCGGCATAGGACCGGTTGATCTTCGGGTCATACAGATCCGGCTGATCAACCCCGGTCCGCAGATTATCCGGGACAAGACGGGCCGGCACACCGCCGAAGAACTCGAACGCCGCGAGATGGCATTCGGTCCAGGCCCGCTGGTCCAGCTTCAGCACCGGCCGCACGAACATGTGCCGTGAACAGCACAAGACCATCACGAACGCCCAGATCGTGCGCAGCTTCCCGGTCACCGGGTCGGCCCAGCGGCCGAGCTGCCCGTAGTCGATCTGCGCCTGCTCCCCGGCCTCGGACGGGCGCGGGTCCAGCACCCGGACCTGGGCGCGGCGAACCTCCTCGGGCACGTTCGCCGCCACGTACCGGCGGAAACTCTGCACGCTGACGGCCAGCCCGTGCTCATCGCGCAGCCGCTGCCAGATGGTCGACATCCGTACCCCCGCCTTCAGCTGGGCCGTGATGTACTCGTGGTGCTTCTCGATCGCCGGCCAGGTCACCTGCCGCAGCCGGGTATCAGACAGCTGCGGGAACCAGCCCCGCACCAGGCCCGCCCACTCCTCCTGCCCCCTGGCCGGCCCGCCTGGAGCGATCCCCGCCGCAACCGCCGGGGCGATGTACTTGCGCAGCGTCTTACGGTCCACATCCAGGCTCCCGGCCATCTCGCTCAGCGACCGGCCCGCATGCCAGTGCATCAAGATCTCGGTGACATCGATCACGTCGAACGTTCTCCTTGCCATCGGCCCCCCGTCCTCGACGGGAGGAAAGGTTGCTCCTTCTCGATGGCCAGGTCCACCACGACACGCACGTCATCCCCATGGGGAATTACGTGAGCGAGGTGGGGAATTACGTGAGCGCCAGCCGCTCAAACCGGGGAATTACGTGAGCGCCGACATCCCACGAAGGCCAGATACGAGGCACCAGCCTGGACGTGAGAGGCCGCACCTCAGTGTCAGTGATTCGGTCATCTTGGTGTCAGTGCACTGGTTAGGTCGGGTTTGAGGAGGGTGCGCGCAGCCGTTGGCCGCTAGTGATGATCTTGGCGGTGCGGCCCGAACGGGTTTACCCGGCGGCTGAAGGGGCGCTTGCCTGCTGCTGAGCACGCTGTCGGGAGCGGTGCGCTGGTGGGCGGTCATCACAGTGAGTGAGCGGATTCCCCGATCGCTGCGCCGCGAATCCGCTGCCTGCCGGATATTTTTCCGCTCCGGTCGCGTGGTCTGTGCTCACCGGATGAATTCAGGTCAGCCGATTCTGTGCGCAATGCCTTTTACCTGGCGGCCGTGGCGACAGATTCCCGGCTCAGTTCGATGGCGAGATCACGGCGGCGCTTTCGAGGAGTGCCCGGAACTCGGCGCCGAAGCGGGCGGCGGGGGCGCCGTCCACGACGTTGTGGTCGATGGCGAGGGTGAGATCCAGGACGTCCCGGACGATGACCTGGCCGTCGACGACTCGCGGACGCTGGCTCATCCCTCCGACGATGACATGGAGGGACATCACGGTCAGGGCCGTGATGCCGAAGCCTGCGCCGCCGGCGAACATGCCCACGGCTGTCGCGGCGACGGTGCCGACGCGCTGCCGGGCCGCGACCGATCTGGCCATCACGGCGTACATGGCCGGCCGCGACCCGGGATCCGGGTCGCGGCTGGCGCGGCTCGTTCTAGCCATCTGCCGCTGAAGCTGGCCGACCGCCCGCCTTCTCATACGTGCGAGCAGGTCGGGCAGGGCCGGGCATCCGTCTGTGTGCTGAACGAGGTGGCGTGGTCAGACCCCGGTCGCCACTTTGCCGGCGGTGGCGGGGTGGGCGGGCGTGGTCTGGGCCGTCTGTGTCTGCGGGCGGGGTTGCGGGAAGCGGTTAGAGCGGGCCATGGCTTCCCCGGAGGCGAGCAGTTCGTCATTGAGTACGCGCAGGGTGCTGATCATCCGGCGCGCGGCGGTCATCGCCCATCGGATAACCGGGTAGCGTGGCCGTCGGGTCGCTGAAGCTGTCATGTTCGATCACCTTTCTGTGCTGGGGCGGCCTGGATATCAGGCCATGGGGCTGGCTGGGCGGCTGGTTGCCGGCCTGGATCGGTTAGCCACGGTCTGCGGGCAGGGCGCGCGGTGTGGCTGCGGTACGCCGCTGCGGCTGATGAGGGGTCTTAATCGCATGTAGGGCTGGGCTTGGCGGCCGGTGCCGGGCGTGCTCATCGGCCAGCCAAGAGGTCGGCGTCGTGCTGGCTGGCTTCGGCGCTGATCCGCCGGGCGGTGATTACGCGCGAGCCCTGGCCATGTTGAGGGTGCCGGTGAACGCGTAGACGCTTGCGGTTGACTGCTTCGACCGGGCGCCGCGCCCGATGTGCGATGCAGCCGGCCGCGCCAGGGGCCGGTGACCCGTGCCATATCACCGGGAGTCATACAGGTCCGGCGGCACCCCGGCGGCCAGCGCCCACGCGCGCGCCGACTCGGCGAGGTAGCGCCGCAGCCACCGCCCGGTCGCGTGGCAGGCGGCCCGGCCACGGCTGCGGTCAACCCGGGGCGGGGCGCTGGCCTGGCGGGTGGCGGCCTCGGGGTGGGCGAGGGCCTGGGAGCCCGCCTGGTGGCCGCGAGCCACGGTGGGCAGGCTGCGCAGGCACGGTGCCTCGAGGTCGGCCGCCGGTTGCTGCGCGGCCCGGGTGCTGGGCAAGTCAGCCGATGGCATGGTGTGCGCTCCTTCCTGCCGGCCGCCGGGCCGCGGCCGCCCCGGCCTCTGCGCGCCCGGGGCGGTCCGGCATCGCGGCGTGCGGAGGACGGGCAGGACGGCTCGCGGGCCGCGATCGGCGCTGGGTCGGCGCGGCCATCGCGCGGGTCGGCGGCGTGCATGTCATTTCCCCGTCCTCCATCACTCGGATACAAGGACATGTAATCGATACATAATTATGGAACCGAAATTGGCCGACTGTCAAGACCTGGCGGCGCGGCAGTCCGCAGCGGCGGGCCGGGCTGTTACGCCTCACTCAAGATGAGCCATGGCGACGACGTTCCAGATGAGCACGTAGAACCGGACATTCCGGGCGGGCGGCCGGTGGATAGCGCTCATGGTGCCTCCGTGGTGCTCACGGTGTCGCGATGCGCAGCGCGGATGACGCCGTGGCGGTCATAGTGAGCGTCGCGGGCAGGCCGCGGGCATGCGGGTGCCCGGGCGGGCAGGCAGTGATCAGCCGGCGCGGGCGGGGGCGAGGTGGCGGGCCAGGCCGAACCGGCCCAGCAGCGCCCACAGGTCCGCGCGCGGCAGGCCGAACCTGGCGATCGCGGCGTGGACGCATGCGGCGACCGCGTCGAGCGCATCACCCAGCGGTGACCGGGACAGCGCGGGCAGCGGCGGGTCGGCGAGCCCGGCGATGAAGCCGAGCTGGTGCATGGCGTCCTGGCGCATGTCCTCCGCGCGGGAGCGCAGGCAGCGCAGCCAGCCGCGCACGGTGGCGGCCGGGACACCCAGCACGGCGCCGATCCGTGCGGAGCCCGCCCCGGCCAGCGCAAGCGCGGCCGCGGCGCCGATCACCTGCACGGCGTCGGCGCGCCTGGGCGCGCACCACGACGGCAGCACGATGTGAGTCCGGCCGCACGAGCCGCACCGCGCCCGCTGCGGGCGCAGCCGCGCCAGCGCGCCGTTCAGCAGCCGGATGACCCGCTCCCGGCCGTGGCCCCACGGCTTCAGCTGCCCGGTGCGGCACGACGGGCACACCAGCAGCCCGTCCGCCAGGTCTGCGGACGCGGCGGCGGCATCGGCGCACAGCAGCACGGAAGGCCTTCCAGGTCACGACAGCCACGATGGCCCGGCCGGCGCACGCACGCCAGGGGCAACTCGTGTTGCAGCCTGCCCGCTGCCGCCCCGGCCCGCAACCCGGACCGCCCGATTCACCAGGACACGACACGATGAGCAGGCCCCCGGCACCGCCGCAGCCTCCTGACCAGCAGCTGGCCGCCTGACGCTCACGGTGTCGTCGCGCACGAAAACGGACACCGGCCGCCGGACCTCGATCGGCATGCTCACGCCGGATGACGCCAGCCCTCCTCTAGGTGCTCAGAAAGACCGGCGCGGAACACCCTGCATGGTGCGCAGATCTGCTCGTGCGCGCGCTGTCAGGCCAGCAGTTCCTTGAGGGCTGACGGCATGCCGGTGTCCGGCAGGTCCGGGAATGCCCGCCGGGTCGCCGTGGAGTCGAAGGTCATGTCGAGGGTGTCCATGGCGAGCGCGGCCCGGGCCTGGCGGGCTAGCGCAGGCTTGATGGCCGTGGTCAGGCATGCCATCACCTGCAGGGCCGGGCGCGGGATGTGCCGCACAGTTCCGCAGCGTCCCGCGCTTTCTTGCAGGATGGCGGCGAGCTGGTTGAAAGTCAGGTTGTCCGGGCCGCCGAGCTCCAGGACCCGGCCGCGCAGGCCGGGATCGGTCACCGCCCGCGCGACGAGGGCGGCCACGTCGGCCGCGCAGACGAAGTTGACCGGGTTGTCTCCCCGGCCGAACACCAGGATCTTCCCGGAGGCCAGCAGCGGCCGGCCCATGATGGTGCCCCAGGTCTCCATGAACGCGGTGGCCCGGACGATGGCCCAGGGGATGCCGCTGGCGCGCAGCGTTTCCTCCGCGGCGTGCTTGGCCCGGAACAGCCCGATCGGGTGGCCGGGCGCGGCCCCGACCACCGAGACCAGGACGAACGCGGCGCCGGCCCGGGCGGCGGCGCCGATGAGGCTGGCGTTGCCGGCCCGGTCCACCGAGGCCGGGGAGACACCACCGGGCCCGGCGAAACCGTGCACGGCTGAGATCACCGTGCCCGCGCCGCGGACTGCTCGCGCCACGCTGGCGGGGTCGCGGACATCACCGCGGACCACCTCCACCCCCTGCCCGGCGAGGTGCCGGGCCCGGGCCGGGTCGCGGGTCAGCACCCGCACCGCGACGCCCTGCCCGGCCAGCCGCGGGACCAGCCGGGTGCCGAGGGTGCCAGTGCCCCCGGCGACCACGATCACCGCGGGGAGCCCGGGACGGTCCCGGCGCCGGCCCCGACGTGCCGGCGCAGGGCCTGGCTGGCGTCCGGCCCGCCGGCCTGCACCGGCTCCAGGTAGAACCGGGCCCAGGAAAACAGCCCGTCCCGCACACCGAACACGATCACCCCGGCCATCTGGTGCGCGGCGCCGTCCCGGCGGGTGCCGGCCATCTCCCACTCCGACCACACCACGCCGGCGTCGCTGGCCGATCGCAGCACCCGCACGGTGATGTCCGGGATGAAGGCGAAGATCTGCTCCCAGTTGCGCCGCACCTGATCGCGGCCGGTGAAGCCCTGGGCCGGGTGGACCGGGGTCTCGTTGCGGTAGTCCGGGGCGAAGCAGCCGACGATGGCGTCGAGGTCGTGGTCATTGGTGACTGCGGCCAGCCGCTCCAGCAGCGCCGCGCCCGGATCGGGCGTGTCGTCCATCTCCGCGCCTCCCTCTTTGATATACTGACATGTAACGGTTACATGACTATGGAACAGAAACCTGCCGCTGTCAACACCCGGCGCCGCTACGACTCCAGCGGCCGCCGGGAACGCGCGCAGCAGACCCGCGACCAGATCACCGACATCGCCAGGGAGCTGTTCCTGTCCGACGGCTACGCCGACACCACCGTGGCCGCCATCGCCGCCGCGGCCCACGTCTCGGTGGAGACCATCTACAAGGGCTTCGGCGGCAAGCCCGGGCTGGTCCGGGCCATCATCGACCAGGGCCTGGCCGGGGAAGGCCCCCTCCCCGCCGAGCAACGCTCCGACCACATCCGCGACACCGAACCCGACCCCCGCCGGATCCTGGCCGCCTGGGGCAGCTTCACCGCCGAGCTCGCCCCCCGGGTCGTCCCCATCTTCCTGCTGGCCCGCGACGCCGCCGCCGGCGACCCCGAAGTCGCCGCCACCCTCGAGCAGATCAGCGCCGCCCGGCTGGAGCGGATGACCGTCAACGCCCGCGGCCTGGCCAGCGCCGGCCACCTGCGGCCCGGCATCACACCTGAACAGGCCGCCGACATCATGTGGACCTACAGCTCGCCCGAACTCTACGAACTCCTCGTCATCCGCCGCGGATGGCCAGCCGGGCGCTACGGCCAGTTCATCGCACAGGCCCTGACCGCCGCCCTGCTCCCCGCCCAAGGTACCTGAAACCATTCCGCCGGCCCCGCCGGGCACCCCCGCATCCACCGCACAGGCTCTTCGCGCTGGACGCATGTCACAAGCAGAACCGGGCCAAGCCAGCAGCCCTAATCACGCGGCCAGACTGCCCCGTTATGCGCGACAACGGCGGGACAAAGCCCGCGCCTGCGCCGAGCAGGCGGATCAGGAGCGGCTGTGGCTCCGACTCCGTCACATTCCGTGATCGGTGTGGCCGTCTCCGGGCAGGTCGATTCGACTGACCGCCAATCGTGCGCATGCCCTGGGATGCCAGAGGTTTCTGGACGCAGGTTTGCGGACGGTGTCGGTGCTGGTGGCTAGGGTGTCCGGGAAGGTAGACGTTCCCGGACGGACGGAGGCCGGCGGTGGGCCGCACGATCGCTTACTGCCGGGTGTCATCCCGCGACCAGAACCCGCAGCTGCAGCTTGATGCCCTGCACGCGCACGGCTATGACCGGCTGTTCGCCGAGAAGCAGTCCGGCAAGCACGGCACGGCGCGGCCCGAGTTAACCAGGGCCCTGGCCGCCCTGCAGCCCGGCGACACCCTGGTGTTCTGGAAATCGGACCGGTGGGGCCGCTCGGCCGCGCACGTGCTGACCACCGTCGGCGAGCTGCGCGGCCGCGGCGTGACGGTCAAGTCGCTGACCGAGAACTTCGACCTGGACACCAAGGAGGGCCGGTTCATGTTCGCCGTCCTGGCCGCTGCCGCCGAATACGAGCTCGAGCTGCGTGCCGAACGGCAGGCCGAGGGCATCGCCGCCGCGCGGCGCCGCCAAGCCGCCGGGACGATGCTGCCCGGCAAGAAGAACATCGGCCGGCCCCGGGTGACCGGCCCGGCCGAGCTGGCCGCGCTGCGCCAGCTGATCAGCGACGGCACCTCCGTCACCCGGGCCGCCCGCACCCTGAAGATCTCCCGCTCCGCCGCCTACGCCGCCCTCCGGGGCCCGGGGTCGAAGCTTTGATCATCGACGAAGCTGGCATCGAACCAGGTTCCGAAGGAATCAACCCGGGTGCAGGTAAACCCTGGTCTGCCACATTCCCTGCAGGCTCCGCCGGGAGGGCAGCAGGATCTTGCAGTTGGCGGCTGCGGCAGCGATCCGCTCGTTGCTGAACGGTGTCGCGGCGAACAGCCGCCCGGCCGGGCGGTGGCCGGGGGCAGAGCGGCTGAAGTGGCGTGCGGCCTGCAGCAGCGGCCGTGCGGCGGCCGGCACGTAGAACACGGCGGTGGTGGCGGGGGTCCGGGTGGTCACCTGGGAGGCCAGGATCAATGTGCGGTGGGGGGGATGCCAGGTCAGCCGCAGGGCGTCGTTCTGCGGTGATAGTGCCTCCCACGGCATGCTGGCCAGGGCCAGGGGCTCCACGCCGGTGACCAGCACCGTGGCGATGCCGGCGGCGATCACCGGGTGGGCCACCCCGGCGCGGATCCGCCCCCCGGTCTGGGTGGTGACCAGCGGAGCGTCCAGCCCCGGGCCGCTCAGGACGTCCAGGATCCACTGGGATGGGGGGATGTCCAGCTTGAACCCGTGCAGCCGGAACCCGGCCTGGGCACCGCGCAGCCGGGCCAGGGTGTGAGTGCGGCTCGGGCTGTCATGCACCAGCCAGGCCAGGAACAGCTGCACGCTCTGGTCGCTGGCCGCGGCCGGCCCCGGTGCGGGGTGAGTGCTCAGCCAGTGGCAGGCAGCCTCGCGGCCGTGCCGGTAGACGGCATCCGTCCGGGCGAACCCGGCGGGGCCCAGCTGATCGAATGCCTTGGTGCGGTAGTTGCGGATATGCGGGTGGAGGAAGCGCGGCAGATCTTCGGCGTCAGCCTCGGCTCCGGCTGTCGCATCTGGCCAGGGCCGGGGATGCGGGTATGCGCTGCGGGAATCGAGGACCTGCGGCAGGCCGGTGACCACCTGGTGGCCGGTGCCGGCCAGGACGGCGGCCAGCTGGGCCGGGATCTGCGGGGCGTGGCAGACCAGCAGCAGCCGGGTGCCGGTTTCCCGGCCCAGCTCGAGCAGCCGGGCCCAGACGCCCGCCCGGAGCCGGTCGGCGCGCAGCACCACCAGTTCCCCGGTCTGGCCGGTCACCATCCATGCGGTCACGGCCCGCCAGGCGACCGCAGGCCCGGCGAGCTGCTCGGCGTCCAGCCGGTTCACCGCCTGGCCCAGCGCGCCCAGCACGTCGTGGGCGAAGGCCTGCAGGCTGCGGGCGCCGGGGGTGGGATGCACGACCACGTGGCCCCGGGCCGGGTCGTGGCGTTCCAGCAGGCCCACGCTCACCTGCATGTCGTCGCCGGGGTCCAGCAGGACCCGGATCTCAGCCACCGCTGCCGCCGAGCCGGCTGAAGACCCATTGCAGGATCTCCCGGTCGGGCCGGCCGCGGTCCAGGCGGGCCAGGGCGGTCACCACGTGGGCGGTGATCTTCGCCCAGGCCCGGAAGTTGCCGTGCCCGGCGTGCACGTCGGCGTAGGCGATGTCCCCGGGATCGGCGGCGGCCCAGACCGGGTGGTAGGCCGGGATCACGGCCAGCACCTGCTCGCGGTCCAGGCGGCGGAACTCCTGCCAGACGTAGACCCGGCTGGACAGCATCGGCTCCCGGCGCAGCACCCGGTAACAGTCCCCGCCGCCGACGAACACGATCGCGATGTCGGTGCGCCGGTCATCCCACAGGTGCCGCCACAGCTCGAAGCACTCCCGCGACAGCCACTGCGCCTCATCACAGACCAGCACCCGGAACCGTTCGGACAGGGCGTCCTTGAGCAGGGCGTCGAACTCGATCGGCCGGGCCGGCGGGGTGCCGCTGATGGCCAGGGCGTCGAACAGGACATGGCGGATGTCGCGGGGGGTGGGCCGGGCCCGGAACTGCACCCGGCACACATCGGCCGGCGCCAGCGCCCGCAGCGACGCGTTGACCGACAGCGTCTTGCCCAGCCCGGCGTCGCCGTGCACGCACATCATCGCCTTGGCCGCCAGCACGTCGGCCAGGTTGTCCCGCAGCACCAGCAGGGCCTCGGTCGCCACCACGTTCGCCCCGGCCAGCCCCAGGTAGTGATCGTCCCGCTCGTCGATACCGGCCCAGGCGCTCACCTCTTCCGGTCCTCATCCGGACCCTCTGCAGGGCCGGCCATGACCGGCCCGGCGGCCCCGGCCGGGGGCCGGGCCGCGGCTCGTGGCAAGACCCATCCCGGCTCTGGCGGCCGCGGCGGCATCAGCCCGGGCCGGGCCTCGGCCTGCAGCGTCACGTCGCCAGCGTCGGCGAGCTCGGCAGCGGCCTGCGCGGCCGTGACCGCGGTGACCGGCTGCGGGGGGACCGCGGCCGTCGCGGCCGCGTACCGGATCCGGCGGGCTTTCTCCGCCGCGCGCAGGTCAGCCTGCAGCCGCTGGCGGCGGACCGCACGGGCCCGGTGCACCTGAGCGATCTGCTCAGCGCTGGCCCGGTCGGCCAGGAACGCCGCACCCAGGTGCTCGCCGGTGCGGGCGTCGAACACCTCGACCTCATGCTCGTGATGCGGCATGTGCCGCAGCCGGACCTCGCGGCCGGCCTGCCCGGTCATCCACGCCGCGACGTACTGGCGGGCCCGCCACCCCACCCCCTTGGTGGTGATCTTCCGGGTGCGCCCGTCATCCTCCAGCATCAGCAGCCGCAGGTCCGCGGCCGGCACCGTGGCCAGCGGGGTCGGGTCGGCCAGCCAGGCCTGCAGCGGCGTCCTGCCCGCCAGCGCCGGCATCGCATTCTCGATGTTCCACCACCGCACCCACGCCAGCAGCTCGGCGGTGAACGCCTCGAACCGCAGCGCCGGCGCATCCGGGTCCACCGGCTGCCCGTTGGCCTGCAACTGGGCGTGCGCGTAACGGGGCAGGCCCGCGGCGAACATCCGCTCCATGGCACCGTTCACCGCCTCCACGCTGCCTTTCAGGTGCGGGGTATACCCGGGCAGCGGCCCGGTGGCGACGGCGAACCCTGCCAGCACGCTGGCGACCGCCGCACGTGCTCGGGCAGCCCGCCCGGCGGCCCGTAGGGCTCGTCCATGGCGACCGCTGCCCGCAGCGCGGCCAGGATGCTCTCCCGCGACGGCGTGCCCGGGGTGACCGCCGTCCCGCACACCGCGTTCGTGCCGGCATCCACGAACCACGTCACCCATGGCCTGACCAGCTGGCCCCCGGCATCGACCTCTACCGGAACCTCAACATGGTCGGCCTCCCAGACCGCGTTGCGGTACGTCCCGGGCCGCTGCAAGAACACGTCATAGGCCCGGCGGGCACGCTCCCCGCCGGCCAGGCCCGCCCGGTCCCCGGCCAGCACATCCCGGGCCACCGCACGCTGCAGCGTCGACAGGCTCGGCGCCGGCGGGCCGCCGGCCCTCGCCGTCGCGGCCAGCTCCCTGTGCACCGCCGCGGCATTACCCCGCCAGAACGCCAGCCGCTGACGGACCTCGCCGGTGACCTGGAAACGCCCCCGCGGCCTGCGGTCCAAGCCCTCACCGGCGCGAGCCTGGCCCACCCACCGCCACACCGTCCGCTCTGAGACGCCCAGCGCGCCGGCTGCCGACCGGACCTGGCCCGAGCCCAGCCGGCCCGCGTCCGCCAAGGCGGCCAGGCGCCGCACGACCGCCTCGCGGCCAAGCCCATCCACGCGCCAGAACCTATCGGCCCGCCCTGCCTGCTGACAGCCAGATGACCGAACCACTGACAACGAGATGACCGACACCGATCCGGCTCGAGCCGGCGGCGCAACGAGCACTCACTGACAGCCAGATGACCGAGGCGCTGACAACGAGCTGCGGCGTCTCAGGACGCGACCGCCGCCGGGGCCTCATTCCCCAACCCAAGCCGGATTAGTTACGTTATAACGTATCGTTTTGTTTAGTTAAGCGTTGAGTTACGTAACCTAAAAAGGTAAACTTTGAATCGAGGCAAGCCGACAGGAGGCCCCATGACCAGCGAACCCGCCACTACAACAACCCGGCCGGCGTGCAAGTACCCCGGCTGCGAGCAGCCCGCCGCATCCGCCACTGGCCCCGGACGCCCGCCGGAGTACTGCGAAGGCCGCGGGCACACCAAGGTGACCGCGTGGCGGGAGCGCCGCCGCCTGGCCGCCGCCGCGGCCGGAACCACCGCGACGGCCGACACCGACAAGCCGGTGACCCACGCGCGGCTGACCGGCGCCGAGCTGCTGCGGTCATGGCGCGCGGAAGCAGACCGGGCCGCGGGCATCGTGAACCAGCTGCGCGACGCGATCGAGACACTCACCGATCCGACGGCGGCCGAGGCCGAGGTGGAGGCCGCGCGGGCCGCCGCTGAGCAGCGCGCTGCGGCCGCCGAAGCTGCCCGGGCCGCCGCCGAGCAGCGGGCCGCCGAGGCTGACCAGTTCCGCGCCGAGGCGGACGCGGCGGCAGAGGAGATGGCCGCGCAGCTGGCCGCCGCCGAACGGCGCGCGACCGAGGCCGGGCAGCAGGCCGCGGCCGCCGACGCCGACCGGGCCGCCCAGGTCGAGCACGCCCGCCGGGACGCTGCCGCGCGGATCGCCGCCGCGGAAGCCGACCGTGACGCCGCGGTCGAGCAGGCGCGGGCGGAGGCCGATGAACGGGTGAGCGCCGCGGAGGCCGACCGGGACCAGGCCCGCGCCGACGCCGCCCAGGTGGAGGAAAGCGCCTGGCTGGCGCAGCAGGAAGCGACCCGCGCGCAGGCCGGCGCCGATGCCGCCCGCGCGGAGACCGGCAGGGTCCGCGCGGACGCGGAGAAGATGCTGGCCGACTTCCGCGCGGAGGCTGCCGCCGAGCTGGCCGCCGTCCGCGCCGACCTGCGGGCACGCGCCGAGCGCGCCGAGCAGCAGGCCGATGCCTACCGCACCGAGCTCGCGCAGATCCGGGACCTGATCAGACGCGAAGGCGCTACCGCCACGGCGGACCAGCGCAGCCGGGCATAGCACCGAGACCCCAGCAGTGGAGAAGCCTGCTGGGGTCTCGCGTTGCCGCCGGTCAGCGCTTGCGCTCCGCCGTTGTCTGCCGGAGCCATCGGCGGTACGCCTTCTCTGCCAGCAGCCACGTCCACCCGTCCGCTGTTGCTGACGTGGGCGGCTCGGCTAGCAGGATGACGCGGCCGTGCAAGGTCAGCAGGCCGACCCTGCAGAGTTTTGCTTCCAGTACCGCGGTGTCCGGCATGGCCGTTCCCCGGGCCTGGACCCATCGGCGGGTGAAGCTGGCGAACAGGCTCGCGTCCTGGACCGCCCGCAGTTCCCCGGCCCGCGGCGCGGGAACGATCACGTCGGCCACGACGAGCGGCGGTTCCAGCAGCCGGGTAACCGTGCACCCTTCGGCGCTGCGGTCCACGATGCCGGTAGCTGCGGCCGGTGTCTTCATCCACAGGCCCGGGTTACGGCGCGGGGTACCCACTCGGCAGGCCCAGGAGCCTGTCCAGAAGCGCTGGACCGATGACCGCGCCCAGGCCGAGGACGCCGCGCCGCTCGTGCTCGGCACAGTTCAGCAGCGCGCGGGCGGTCACCTGGACGCCCAGCAGGTCCACCCGCTCGATCGAGACCACTGAGTCTTCAAAGCGACCGCCGGTCCTGGCCCTCGTGAGGTTCATCGCCCCCGCACCTGCTCGTTGGTGGCTGCTCTAAGTGAGCGTGTACCATCTGAAATCTGATCTAGATCACTTCTAGGCAGCATAGAGGTCAAAACAGCGAGATCATCGGCCGGGTGGCGAAGGCGGACGGGCGCGGTCAGCGCCCAACCCTCCACACCGCGGCATTAATTAATGATCTTGGTCCGGGCCGCGGCGCCTGGCGGCGCCGCGGGGAAGGGCGGGCGCCCGCGTGGCCGTGCACGTGTCGATCCAGCCGGGGTATGACCCGTCGTACCCGTGGAAGCAGATCGGCACGGCCACTGGCCAGGCCACGCCGCCGGGGGTGGATTACTACCTGGCCCCGGCGGAGAAGGGCGGGGAGCCGCCGGGTATCTGGGGCGGGCGGGGCCTGGCCCTCCTGGGCCTCCAGGCGGGCGCGGTGGTTGAGCGGGAGGTGTTCGAGAAGCTGTTCGGCCAGGACCACTTGGACCCCAGGGACCCCACCGGTCACACCAGGCTCGGCCGTAAGGCGCAGCAGTTCGTGTCGGCCGATGATATCTTCGCCCGGCTGGCGGCGGCCGAGCCGCAAGCCAGCCCAGGGCGGCTGGCCGAGCTGCGGTCGCTGGCCCGCGCGCAGACCCGGCGGGCGGTGCCGTACTGGGATGTCACGGTCTCGCTGTCGAAGTCGGTCAGCTTGTTCTACGGGTCGCTGCTGGCCATGGCCGAGGAGGCCAGGCAGCGGGGGGACAGGGCCGCCGCGGGGCGGTTCGCCGCCGATGCGGCCGGGATCTGGGAGATCGAGGCGAAGGCCCGCGAGGCCGGCATGGCGTTCCTGGAGGAGCAGGCCGGGTATGTGCGGACCGGGTATCACCGCGGGTCGGGGACCGAGTCCGGGGCGGAGCTGGGGCAGTGGCAGCAGGCGCGGGACTGGGTGCGGGCTTCGTTCGCCCAGCACACCTCGCGGGCGGGGGATCCGCAGCTGCACGAGCACAACCTGGTGCTGAACCTGGCGCCGACCGAGATCGACGGCAAGTGGCGGCGGTTTGATTCCAAGGGCTTGTACCGGTACAAGGCGGCGTTCTCCGCGATCGTGGCCGCGGAGTTCGAGCGGATGATGACGGCCCGGTACGGGGTGGTGTGGGTGCCGCGGGCAGATGGGCACGGCCGGGAGATCGCCGGGACACCGGCCAAGGCCATGGACGCGTTCTCGTCGCGCCGCAAGACGATCACCGGCCTGGCCGCCCAGGTGGCCGCGCAGCGCGAGGCCGAGTGGGGGCGGGCGCCGGATGCGCGGCAGATGGACCGGATCATGCGGGACATCACCCAGCGGACCCGCCAGGGCAAGGAGGAAAAGCCGCTGGACCTGGCCGAGGTACTGCACGAGTGGCAGGACAAGGCCAAGGAGGCCGACCTGGCCTCGCTGCGCGACGTGTACTACTGCATCCAGGCCGAGGTCCGGGCCCAGCACGAGCGGGACCAGGTCGTAACGGGGCTGGCCCGCGGCATCGCCTGGCAGCTGGCCCGCGAGCACGGCGCGGCGCCGGACGCGGCGCAGGCGGCGCGGATCGAGGGGTACGCCCGGTGGATCACCCGGCGCGGCGAGATCAGCGGCCCGTTCGGTGTGGCGACGCTGGCGCGGGCCTTTCAGGCGCAGGAGCACGCCGACCTGCAAGTCGAGCGGGACATCCGCCGGGAGACCATGCTGGCGCAGGCGCAGCACGCCCAGACGCTGCGCCAGCAAGCGGCGGAGCGGGCAGCCGTGCGCGCCTACGCCGTCGCCTACCCGGTCCAGGGCGCGCACGGGCTCAGCGAGGCCGAAGCCGGGCAGGTGATGGCCGAGGCCGTTGCGGTGCTGCAGGCGCAGCGGCCGACCTGGACCAAGGCTGACCTGATCGGGGTGATCGGCAGCCGCCTGCCCGGCCACGCGCACGCCAGCCGGGCCGTGCTGGAGACCCTGGCGGAGCGGGCGCTGGCCGGGGACGCGGGGGAGCAGGTGGCGTTGCTGTCCGCGCCGGAATGGCCGGTGGTCCCGCCGAGCCTGCGCCGACCCGGCGACGGCCAGAGCGTGTTCCGCCCGCACGGCGCCGAACGGTACGCCTCCCAGGCGCAGCTCACCCTTGAAGACCAGCTCCTCGCCCAGGCGCAAGCCAGCGGCGCACCGCACCTGCACCCCGACCAGGCGGCGCGGCTGCTCGGCGCGCCGCGGGACCGGCTGGATTCTCGGCTCCGGCCCGAGGGCCAGGCCGCCGCCTCGGTGCCCGAGGTGACCGGCTCGGGCCTGCGGATGGACCAGGCCGCGGCCGCGTACTACATCCTGACCTCGCCGCGGCGGGCTGAGGTGCTGGTCGGCCCGGCGGGCACCGGCAAGACCTGGACCGCCACCGAGATGGCCCGCGCCTGGACCGCCGCCGGGATGGGGCCGGTGGTCGCGCTGACCACCTCCAACAACGCCCGCAACGTGATCCGCGAGGAAGCCGCCTTGCACGGCGTCGCCCTCCAAGCCCACAACATCACCCGGTGGCTGGGCCGCAGCGAAACCGGCCAGGCGCTCACCCCCGTGGACGTGGCGCCGGGCAGCCTGATCGTCGTGGACGAGGCGTCCATGGTGCCCCTGGCTCACCTGGCCGCCGTCGTCCGCCGCGCCGACCGGTACGGCGCCAAGGTCGCCGTGACCGGGGACCCGCTGCAGCTGCAGGCCCCGGAGGGCGGCGGCGGCATGGACATGCTCGACCGGCACCTCGGGCACGTCGAACTGTCCGAGGCCAGCCGGTTCCGGCAGGCTTGGGAACGCGAGGCCACGCTGCGGCTGCGGCAGGGCGATATCACAGTATTGGCGGATTACCGGGAACATGACCGGCTGCACGCCGCCACGGCGGAACAGGCCGCCGACGAGGCGGCCCGCGCCTACCTGCACGACCGGCTGTCCGGCAAGGACACGCTGCTGATGTGCGGCTCGGAGGCCCTGGCCGCCGAGCTGTCCCGCCGCGTCCGCGACGACCTGATCCACTGGGGCATTGTGGACGGTGACGGGCCGTCGGTCACGCTGATGAACGGCTACCAGGCCAGCGCCGGAGACCTGGTCATGGCCCGCAAGAACCAAAACGACATCCGTGCTGGGGAAAAGGGCCGGGCGCTGGCCAACCGGGACATCCTGCGGATCATCAGCACCGATGCCGACGGTGTCGGGCTGCAGGTGCTAGTAGAACGGCTTACTGGCCGCGACCCGGCCACCGGAGCCGAGCAGTGGTCGCTACCGTTCGAGCTGGACCGCTCCTACTTGTGGAACTACGCGCATCTGGCGTATGCGGTGACGTTCCATGCGGCGGAGGGCCGCACCGTGGCTTCGGGTATCGCGGTGTTCACCGGGGGTGAGGACCGGCAGGCGGTCACGGTGGCGATGACCCGCGGCCGGGACGCCAACCACGCCTATGTCATCACCGGCTGGAACATCGCCGATCCCAAGCCCGGCCCCGAATCAGCGCCTGAGCTGGCCCGGTGGGCGCGCATCCGGGCCGAATGGGCCGGACTCGACCCCGACACTGCCACCATCACCGAGGGAACGCACAAGGACACCACCGCGGAGGAGATCCTCGGCAGGTGCCTGGATAACGACGGCCGGGAACTGTCGGCCACCGGCACCCGCGAGGCCGAATGGTCTGATGCCGACCGGCTCGACGTGCTCGGCTACCAGTGGCGGCACGTGCACCGGCAGGTCAGCCAGCAGCGCTACCAGCAGGCGCTCCGCGATGCCCTCGGCGCCGAGACGGCCGGCCAGGTCGGCCAGGACCCGGCCGCGACCTGGCTGTGGCGCACGCTGCGGGAGGCCGAGGCCGCCGGGCTGGACGGCCCGGCCACGCTGCACCGCGCGGTCGCCTGGGGACCGCTGGACGGTGCCGACTCGGTGGCCAAGGTGCTGGACTGGCGCATCCGGCAGCAGACTGTGGGCATGCCCGCCCTGGCCGCCCGCCCCTGGACCGAGCAAGTTCCCGACACCGGCGACGCGGACACCCACCGGTACGCCCGCGAACTAGCCGACGCGATGGATGACCGGGCTCGGCGCCTCGGCGAGCACGCCGCCGAGCACCCGCCCGCCTGGGCACACGCCCTCGGCCCGGTGCCGGATCACCCGGTGGACCGCGCGGAATGGGAGCACAACGCGGCCAAGGTTGCTGCCTACCGGGAGATGTGGGGCTACGTCCACCCGCACGAGCCGATTGGACCCCGGCCGGGCGATCACTCGCCGGAGGCGCGCGCCATGTGGCAGGCCGCCGCCGAAGTCCTCGGGTATGTGCCTGGGCAGATGCGCGAGCACTCCGACGGGCAGCTGTGGGCCTGGCGTAACGCCTGGCACCGGGAGATGGCCTGGGCCCCGGGGTACAAGGGCGAGGAGCTGGCCCTGGTGCGCGGGGAGATCCGCCGCGCCGAGCTCGAATCCGACCGGGCCCGCCGCAACGCCCAGGCCGCCGGTAACGCCGAGGCCCGGCAGCGGCTTGAGCAGCTGGCCGCCGTGCACGCCACCTGGGAGCAGACCGTCCGCGACCTGGCGGACCGGCTCGCCGGAGCCCAGGCCGGGTACGACGCCTGGGAAACTGCCACCGCCCCTACCCGGGAACGCGCTATCGACGCCGACGCTGAACTGCGCCGCCGCCACCCCGGCACCTGGATCGAACCCCTCCGCCCGCAACATGCCGAACCCGAGCACCCGACCGATCCGGCGGGCGTCAGCTCATCGGCACCGGAACGGGACGCCGCCGCGCCCGCGGCTGGGCACGAGGCCCGCGGCCTGGCCGAGCGCATTCCGGTCACCGACGCCGAGATCGCTGCCGCATCAGCCCGCCCGCGGGAATACCCCGCGCCGAACCCGGCCGAGGCGGCGAAGTGGCGGGCGGAGCAGGCCGCGCGGATCGACGCCGACCGGCGGGCCCGAGCCGAGGCCGCCGCCCGGGCCTGCCCGATCACCGACGCCGAGATCGCAAAATACGGCACCGCCGGACAGGAGCCGGAGCCCCGTCTGGCACCACAGCCCGAACCCGACACGACCGAACTGGCTAGGACCGAGCCAGGCAGGCCGGTCCTGGCCTCGGAGGCCGCCAAGATGGACCAGATACACCAGCAGGTCCGCGAGATCAGCGCCCGCCTCGACCAGGTAGCCATGGCCAGGGCGCGGCAGGCCGAGGAGAAGGCGGCCGAGGTTACCTCGATGACCGTCCCGTCCCAGGACCCGGACGCGGCCCCGTCCGCCGCCTGGATCGACACCGTGGCCGCCCGGCAGCAGGAAACGGTCCGGCACGAGCCGATGCCCCGCGTCCCGGCCGCCGAGGCCATCCAGGCCACCGCCGAGGCGACCGCCGATGCTGGCCTCGGCGACCCCGAGGCCGCAGACTAAGAGGACGGAGGAAAGGACTCCGCCCATGGACGCCACCAGCATCCCCGGCCAGCTGCCCGCCATCATCACCCGGCCCCGGCCGCTCATCGAGGCCGTCATGGCACAGTCGCTCCGCGAGCAGGGCCCCGGCAGCCGCACTGCGTCGGCGTGGCGGTGGGTCCTCACTGGGCACGGCCCCGCGCCCGTCACCGGCGCTCCCGGCACCGGGAAGCCGCCCGGACTGGTCGAGATCACTGGGGAAGCCCGCGGCGACCCGTCCGACGAGTGCTCGTGGCCGCCCTGGCGGAATGCGTTCGACCCTGACCCGGACCGGCAGCAGGCCCGCCGCGTGCTGCGCTGGCTCACCGGAGCCGCCGACGCCATCCCGCTGCTGGACCTGGACCGCGGCCAGTACGTCGGCGCGCGGCTGTACTTCGCCCGCACCGACGACGAACTCCGCCAGGTCCGCAGCTGGGCCCAGCACGGCATCGCCCAGCACGGCGACCTGCCCGCCAGCATCCCCCGGTGGCAAGCCGAGCGGCCCTGGCAGTGGCCCACGTCGTGGTTCGACGCCGCCTGGCTCCGCGGCGCCATCGCCTACCTGGACTGGATACTCGGCGACACACAGATCACCCCGGTCAGCCGCCTGCTCAAGCCCATTGCACCCGGTCCCCACCCGGACCCGCGCGTCGTAGCAGGACGGCGCAGGATGTACGGCGTCGGCGCAGGCCGCTACGACATCGAAGAAGAAATCCACAACCACGCCCAATGGGGAAGCTGGCAGGGGCACGAAGGCGAGGAACCCGCCGACCCCGACAGGTACCCGGCGCCGCAATGGTGCGAGGCAGTCATCCAGGCCCACCAGTGGGCAACCGGCGAGGACGGCGAGCCGCCTGCGGACCATCACGGCTGCGGAGCCTACTACCCGTGTCCTGGTGATCGGCGGTGCTCCTGCGAGGCCGCCGGGCACTGCTTGCGCGGCCAGTGCCCCGCCTGCGCCGATCGGGTCTGCAATGCGGGCTGGACAGCGATCGTCGAGAACTACTGACCAGGACAGCAGCCGGGCACGGCGGGCAGTGGCGGGCGTTCCTTGTCCGCGAACTCGCGGATGCGTGCCAGGCAGCTGCCCATCAGTTGCTGGTGATGGTGTAGGTGCGGGTGCGCCAGTGCCCGGCGGGGATGGTGGTTTCGGCGTACTCGAGCAGCGTGCCATCGGCGGCGCAGAGCCGGACGCGGGCGACCAGGACTGGTGAGCCCGGAGCGATGCCGAGCGCCACGGCGGTGTCGTCGCCGGCGGGCGCTGCGGCGTATTCCTCATCGGCCCGGGCCGCGCGGGTCCCGGTGGCCTCGGCGATGTAGGCCACGGTTCCGGCGGGCAGGGCCTGGGGCTCGGCCAGGCGGGGCGCCCGGTCGGCGATGGCGGCCGGGTACCAGGACACGGTGATGCTGGCGGCCTGGCCGTCCTGGCCGCGGGTTTCGGTGCGGCGCAGCGCCCGGCGCCCGGCCGGGATGCCCACGATCTCGGCGACATAGGCGGGGACGGCGGCCTTGCCCGCCGAGGCCGAGGTGACTGCGGCGCCGGGAGCGGGCGGCAGGCCGGCGGCGGGGGCGCGGGCGGTGCCCTGGGCGGCGGCGGCGATGCGGGCAGCGGCACCGGGGGCGACGACAGTGTCCCGGCCGACGCTGGGGATGGCCAGGCCCTCGGTTTTCATCGCGCCGATCACCTTGGAGGCGGTCTGCATGGAGATGCGCCAGCGGGCCATCATCTCCCGCTGGGACGGCAGCCGGTCCCCCTCCGCCAGGTCCCCGGCCGCGATCTGGGCGCGCAGCTGCCGGACCACCTGCATGTACAGCGGGACCGGCCGGTCCAGCTCGGTGACCCCGCTACTCATCTGCCCTCCAGATAGCGCACTGCATCACTGTTCAGTATCCTGAGCTTACACAGCTCCGGGCAGGCGCGGAACCGCGAGCACAGGCGGCAGCCATGCCAAGTGACCGGCGGCAAGCTGCGCATGGCCTGCCGCGAAGCTATCGTGACGGCATGGCGCAGATCACCGTCACCCGCCAGGCCGACGGCACCTTCCACGTCCAGACACCCGCGGGCACCAGCCACCAGGTCAGCGTGCCCGCCGGGTTTCCCGCCCGCCTCGGCTGCAGCCACGTCGACCCCGGGGAACTGGTCAGGGCCTCGTTCGAGTTCCTTCTCCAACGCGAGCCCGCCGCCGCGATCATGCGCGAGTTCAGTCTGGACGTCATCAGCCAGTACTTCCCCAGCTACCCGGCCGAGATCCGCGCCCGCCTGGGCAGCAGCGCTCCGGGCACCTCCCAGTAGACGAGCAACGCCCAGCGATGCCCCAGGCAGGCAGCCGATCAGCGATCACGATCAGCAGGCCGCCGAGGATGACAAGTTGCCACACCAGCTGTCTGTCGGCACGCGTGCCAGCGCGTTCGGTTGCCGAATTGACCCGTTCTATAGATCAAGGCGGCGCCTCGCGGCGCCGCTGGCCCGGCGTCAGCGCCGGGCTCAGCCTTGGGAGACCCGCCCGGCGCACGCCGGCCAAAAGTCCGCGTGACAGGCAGATCAAGGCAGCTCACTCCTCACGCTGGCTGGAGCTGCACGAAGCTGTCATCCTCACCGCCCATCGTCCAGCGCGGCTACCGCCCTCAGGGCGCCCTTGCGGACAGCGCCGACGCGAACAGTTACCCTGACCCCTTGACCCGGCACCCTCTCCTAACGGGCCTGGTCTGCGAGAACGACGAGGAAAGCAGGACCCTCCTGGCCTTACTCGCGTACGCTCATCCACACCGAGACGTGGGCGGGCTCCAGGGTCTTGTCCACGACACTGGCCAGGTCATCTCGGACTGCGTTCAGGTCCACGGCGTCCTGCAGGCGGCCCGCGAACGCCGCGATGGTCTTATCGGTGTCATATTGTGCCCGGTTGAACCGCCGGTCCACCACCCGCTGCACCCGCCGCCGTAGCGGACTGAACAACGCGGCCGCCGCCAGCGTGGCACCCGCCACCGCCACTGGAGAAGAAGCCCCGAGCACATGCGTGGCCAGCAGCACCAGCCCCGCGTACACGCTGACCAGCAGCCCGGTCAGCACGGCATACGCCAGCGTCCGGCTGATGATCCGGTCGATCTCATACAGCCGGTACCGCAGGATAGCTACTCCGATGGACACCGGCAGCGCCGCGAGGCCGAGCCCGGTTATGAGGTCGAGCATCGCGTTCGCCAAGGCCGACGGGTTCGGATCGATCACTATTGACACCTGGTTGATAGCTTGGCTGACGGCCAGGGCGGCGGCCCCGCTCATCAGCCACTTCAGCTGCTGGCGGCGCTCACCAGAGGAGTGCCTCCAGCTCAGCACCTGCGCGGCCACGAACGACAGCCAGAAGGCAGCGAACACTGCGCCGGACAGCTTGGTCGCGGTAGCGAACCACCCGGCTGGATCGGGCGTGAGGGTCCCGCTGGAGTCGATCCGGGCATCATGCCCGGGGGTACTGATCACGTTGATGTACGTGATCGCCGTGTAGCAGGCGGTTACCGCGAGGTAGGACCGCAGCACCCAGCGCCAGCGCGGCGATGGCAGCGCGCCGTCCGGGAACAGCAGAATCACCAGCGCCAACGCCCCGAGCCCGACGAACCAGGTAGCGTCAAGCAGGATTCCCACGACACCGAACGGCAAGTGGTGGTAGCCGGGGCGGTAGGTGAGCGCCGCATACAGCGTGCCATCAATGGTGAGCAACTCCAGGCCAGGGCCAGCAAGCATGAGCCAGCCGATCGGGTTGCGCGGCTGACGCCGTGCGATCGCCAAGCCGACCGACCCGAAGATCAGGGCCAAGGCGATGCTCTCCGCGCCGTTCGCCAGCACGTTCTGGTGAGTTACGGCGTACAGCGGCACCGAGGCCCCGGCAAGCAGCACGACAAGGACGGCCAGCGCCGCCGCGATCACCGGCGAGGCCAAGCGGAAACGGCGTGCGGCAGCGCCCGTTGCTTCAGATTCCTGGCCACCCACCGGCTGCGCCCTCTCCATGCTGTTGACGGTATGCCCGGATCGTTCCGGGAAACGTTACCGCTCAGCCCCGGGCTCCGCCCCGGAACCCCGGCAGGATGGGGCTCGCCGCCCCCTCACGCCATACCCCCGCTGCCTGCGCGGCACGGGCAACGGTTCCCCGTGCACCCCCGTCTCCAGCGGCGACAGCCCGCCCCCGATTCAACCGTGACCACCTGGTACACGACCACATAACCAAGCAGGGCCACAGCCGTGGTGAGGCATGGGTCCGGGGATGGCCCGCTCAGTGTGCGGGGTGCCCCTCCACCGTCAAGGGCGCTTCGCGTTTCCTCCGGAAATGACCTTCGGTCCCCCTTGACCGCGGAGCCTCTGCACCCCCTCCGGCCAGAAACCAAGGGCCAGGCAGGAGCCTGCCCGGACCGGACGCAGGCCATCCCCTGCAAGGTGCAGGCGGTCACCGGACAGTTCCAGGGACGGTCGTGCGGCAGGCGCAACTCCATCGAGCACCTGGCCTACGCATTACGGCGTGCTCCCGAGATGCCCCCGAACCGCCATCAACAGCCAACGACCGCCACCAGCAGCAACCTGTAAACCTGAAGCTAGCGCGGGCTTTGAACCCCGCGAGCAACGCACGTGACACGCTCGTAATGCGTAGCTCTGCCTCCACCGGCTCGGCGATCGGCAGCTCAACCGCGCCCTGCACGTCATCGCTGTCAGCCGCATGCGCAGCCACCCGCCCACCCTGGCCTACGTCCAGCGCCGCCGCGCCGAAGGCAAAACCGACCGGGAGATCCGCCGCTGCATCAAGCGCTACCTCGCCCGCCACCTCTACCGCCAACACCAGGGACTTTAGGTGTCTGGGGCTTTCTGGTGTGTACCGCCTCTCGTGTTCTTTATCTGTTCTTGAGTCTGTTTTCGTGGCGGCGTTGCCGGTCTGCGGGCATGGGCGGGGCCCGCGTGTC
>Ga0208324_1000308_pt1 | contig 23583 bp, 21 predicted proteins | sample Sb_taG_2_FD_187707 | JGI IMG/M metagenome (GOLD analysis project Ga0208324, IMG submission 187707) | Peat soil microbial communities from Weissenstadt, Germany - Sb_50d_5_LS metaG (SPAdes) (version 2) | ecosystem: Environmental > Terrestrial > Soil > Wetlands > Peat | place: Germany... | reverse complement strand
CGGTGGCGGGCCCGGCGCAGATGCCGGAGAGCGTGGATGAGTTCACCGGGCGGGAGCTGGGCGCGGTGCTGGGGGTCTCCGCGCGGGACGCCGGGGAGATGCTGTACCTGGCCTGGTACCTGGAGGTGAACCTGCCGGGCACCAAGGCCGCGTTCCGGGCCGGGATCCTGAGCCGGGACAAGGCCGCGGTCATCGCCCACGCGACCGCGCTGCTGGACCCCGATGAGGCCCGCGCCGCCGAGGCCATGGTCCTGGACCGGGCCGGGTCGCTGACTCCCGGCGCGCTGAAGGCCGCGATCGGCCGGGCCGTCATGGAAGTGAACCCCGAGAAGGCCCGCAAGCGGCGTGAGCAGATGGCTAGGCGGACCCGGGTGGAGCGGTGGTCCGAGGACAGCGGGAACGCGGGCCTGGCCGGGCGGGAACTGCCCCCCGCGCAGGTGCTGGCCGCCGACCAGCGGGTCACCGCCTGGGCCAAGCAGCTGCGGAAGGCGGGCCTGGACGGGGACATGGACCAGCTCCGGGCCCGGGCTTTCATGGACCTGCTGCTCGGCACCGACTCCCGGCCCCTGGCCAGCACCCCGGACGGCACGCGCCGCCAGGACGGTACAGGCGGTACCGGCCGCGGCGACGGCCCGGACGGCTGCGGCCCGGGCGAGCCGCGGGACCCGGCGCCGACCGGGCCGCTGTCCGGGGTGATCCCGCCCGGGTTCGCCGGCCGGGTCACCCTCACCATCCCCGCCGCCACCCTCCTCGGCCTGGCGGACCGGCCCGGGGAGATGGCCGGGATCGGGCCGATCGACCCCGACCTGGCCCGCGACCTGGCCGGGGCCGCGGCCCGCAGCCCCCGCTCCACCTGGTGCCTGACCGTGACCGACCGCCAGGGCCACGCCATCGGGCACGGCTGCGCCCGGCCCGCACCCGCCGCCGGTCGCAGACACCGCGGCACCCGGGACACACCCGGCGGCCCCGGCGGACCGGGCCCGCCCGGCCGGGCGTCGTTCACCCTCACCCTCGCTGATCAGCCCGGCCCGCCGGGAGGTTACCGGACCTGGCGGTTCGTCACGGGGATCCCCGGGCAGCGCGACTGGCTCCTGCAGGTCGGGCCGATCCCTACGGACGGCTGCGACCACCGGCACGAGGCGAACAGCCACGATCCCGGGGTGATGCTGCGGCACCTGGCCCAGGTCCGGCACGCCACGTGCACCGGGCCCGGCTGCAGGCGGCCGTCCTCGCGATGCGATTTCGAGCACAACATTCCGTACGAAACTGGCGGCAGAACGTGCATGTGCAACGGGAACCCCAAGTGCCGGTTCGATCACCGGGTAAAGCAGGATCCGCGCTGGCACGTGGAGCAACTCGAAAATGGGGACGTCCGGTGGACCACGCCGTCGGGACGGCAGTACGTCACCGAACCAACGCGCTACCCGATATAGGGGCTCGTCTGGGGTGCAGGGGCTCGTCTGGGGTGCAGGGGCTCGTTGGGGGCAGGGGCGGGTCTGGGTGCAACCCCTGCCCAGCCGGCCGCCGCACCGCCCAGGACGGCCGCGCCCAGTACGAGGCCCAACCCGGGTGCGAGCGCGTAACCGGCGGCCCCAAGGGCTAAGCGGTGGTCGAGCACCTGGCCGCGCCGACGCTCACCTTTACCGTGTCGCCGGGGCCGGCGTCCAGGTAGACGTCGGCGTAGCCGCTGGAGTCGGTGTGCCAGCTGCGGGAGGATCCGTTGCTGGCCGTGGCGGTGACCGTCCGGTCCGGCTGGTTCGAGTGCACGTAGATGTCGTAGTCACGGTACGTGGCGTCGTAGGAGGCGCTGGCCGTACACCAGGCCCCGCTGGCGCCTCCGCCGCCGCTGCTGCTGCCGCTGAGCCCGAGCTTCTTCTCGGCGGTCAGCCAGTCCGCGGCGATGGCAGCCTGCGCCGCGGCCAGCTTCACCCGGCCGTCGCAGACGGCCGCGTTCAGCGCGTCCTCGACCTTGTCCTTGGGGTTCGGCGTGGGCGGATACTCCGGCCACAAGTTGGTGGCGTCGTTGCTGCCGCCGAGCTCCAGCGGAACGAGGTGGTCGAGTTCGGTCCGCTCCGACTGCGGGGTGCCGTAAGCGGGGTAGGCCACGTGATACTTGAACCGTTCAGTCTGGGACTCCGGCGGCCGGACCGTGGCGGTCCAGCCCTTCTTGCAGATGGTCGAGCGGATGTCGGCTTGCGTGACGGCCGGGTCTACGCTGCCCGGCGTGCAGCGGGGATCCGGGAGCTGGCCATGGTCGCGGTAGGAGCAGCGGCCGTGGATCGTCCCGGTCACGCGGCGCGGGTCGTGGACCTTCTTCAGGCCCGGCCCGGAGGACGCGGGCGCGGCCGCGGCCGCGGTCACTGAGACCGCCACAATGGCCAGGGCCACGGCGAACGCGGCCAGCGGACGGCGTGCTGACATGGTCACTGGGGCAGCGTAGCGTGTCGCCGCTAGCCGGGCGAGGTATCGCGCGGTGGCCGGCCGGGCCTGCGCATCGCTCCCGCGTGGCTCGGCAGCCTGCCGCTGTCGGCCAGGGCGCGCCGCAGGAGGTACTCGATCTGGGCATTGGTGCTGCGCAGCTCGTCGGCGGCCCACCGGGCCAGGGCGTCGTGAATGGCCGGGTCCAGCCGCAGCAGGATGCTCTTGCGCTCGGTCACTAGTACAGAGATCCGGTGTTGACGACCTGCTGGGTGGCCTGCTCGCTGCACAGGACGACGAGCAGGTTGGAGACCATGGCGGCCTTGCGTTCCTCGTCCAGGTCCACCACGTTCTGCTCTTCCAGCCGCTTCAGGGCCAGCTGGACCATGCCGACCGCGCCTTCGACGATCTTCTGCCTGGCGCCAACCACGGCGCTGGCCTGCTGCTGACGCAGCATGGCCTGGGCGATCTCCGCAGCATAGGACAGCCGGGTCAGCCGGGACTCGATGATGGCCACTCCGGCCGGCCGGACCCGGTCGGCGATCTCGGCCGACAGCCGCCCGGTGATCTCCTCCGCGTTCTCGCGCAGCGACAGCACGCCCTCGCTCTGGCTGGTGTAGGGGTAGCTGGAGGCGACGTGCCGGACGGCGGTCTCGGTCTGGATGGCCACGAACTTCGTGTAGTCGTCGACGGCATAGGTGGCCTTGGCCGTGTCCTGCACCTGCCAGACGACCACGGCGGCGATCTCGATCGGGTTACCGTCGGCGTCGTTGACCTTGGCCTGCGCCGTCTCGTGGTTGCGGATCCGGGTGGAAACCCTGATGCGGCGGGTAAACGGATTGACCCACTGCAGCCCCTGATCCCGGGTCGTGCCGCGGTACTTGCCGAACAGCTGGATGACGCGCGCCTGGCCCGGGACGACCGGCGTCAGGCCCACCAGCAGGAGCACGGCGGCGATCAGCACGATGGCACCCGCCCAGGCGAGCGCGGTGGCGGTATTACTGGTCTGCTTACCCTGATACCAGAGCAGCCCCACGGCCGCGAGCACCCCCACGATCCCGGCCACCAGGACCTTGATGCCATGTGTTGACCAGGCCTCGCACTCGGCCACCTGGGCCTGGGCCAGGGCGGCCTGCTGATCGGCCCTGACGGGAGCCTGCGTTGCCATCCGAACCACCTCCCCTTTGCTCTCTTGATATTACACGCCTAGCATACTGATATCAATTTTCTGGAGCAACGACGGCTCGCCGGCGTGGCGGGAAGAAAGCGCGCATTCGGGGACAGGTGCAAGCAAGGGGGCCGGGTGCAAGCAAGGGGGCCGGGTGCAGGCAAGGGGGCCGGGTGCAGGCAAGGGGGCCGGGTGCAGGCAAGGGGGCCGGGGAGCCGGTTACGTGATCCGGAACGTGTCGAGCCCTTCGGGCGGTTCGGCCTGGACCGTGACGTGGACGACCACCGCGCGGCGGGGGCCGTGGCGGACCCACTCCACCAGGTGTTCGACGTCCTCGGCCAGCCCCTCCAGGACCGCCTCGACCCGGCCGTCGGGCAGGTTGCGCACCCATCCGGCCACACTGTGCTGCTCGGCGAGGTGACGGAGCGTATCGCGGAAGAAGACACCCTGGACCCGGCCGGAGACCAGGACGCGGTTGCGGATCACAAACACACGGTACGTCTAGCCGCCAGCGCAGAGCCGGGCGGTGTCGCGGGCGATCATCAGTTCCTCGTCGGTCGGCACCACCAGGGCCAGCGCCGGGCCGTCCGGGCTGATCCGCCCGGCGGTGTCCCGGCCGTGGCGGGCGTTGGCCCCGGGGTCCTCGGCCAGGCCGAGGAAGCCCAGGCGGGCCAGCACCCGGCCGCGGACATCGGCGCTGTTCTCGCCGATCCCGCCGGTGAACACCAGCGCATCCAGCTGCTCCAGGTCGGCCACCATCCCGGCGATCGCCTTGGCCAGCCGGTGCACGAACACGTCGAGGGCGAGCCGGGCGCGTTCGTTCCCGCCGGCTGCCGCGGACTCGATGGCGCGCATGTCGTTGCCCACCCCGGACAGCGCGGTCAGGCCGCTGGCGGTGTTCAGCGCGTCGGTGAGCTGGCCGACGGTCAGCCCGGCCCGCTCGGCCAGGTAGCCGAACAGGCCGGGATCGACGTCGCCGGAGCGGGTCCCCATGACCAGCCCCTCCATGGGGGTGAGCCCCATCGTGGTGTCCACCGACACCCCGTCGCGCACCGCTGCCAGGCTGCACCCGTTGCCCAGATGCGCGGTGACCAGGCGCAGCTCGCCCGGCGGCCGGCCCAGCAGGGCGGCGGCCCGCCCGCTGACGAACCGGTGGCTGGTGCCGTGGAACCCGTACCGGCGCACCGCGTACCGGGTGTACCACTCCTCGGGCACCGCGTACCGGTAGGCGCGGGGCGGCATGGTCTGGTGGAACGCGGTGTCGAACACCGCCACCTGCGGCAGGTCCGGCCGGGCGGCGCGGACCGCCTCGATGCCGGCCAGGTTGGCCGGGTTGTGCAGCGGGGCCAGCGGGATGAACGAGCGGATCGCGGCGATCACCTCGTCGTCCACCAGTACCGACGCGGTGAACCGCTCCCCCCCGTGCACCACCCGGTGGCCGGCGCCGGCCAGGCCGGGCCCGGAGCCGGAGGAGGGCAGGCGGCCGAGGATCCAGGAGATGACCGCCTGGTAACTGCCGTCGGTGAGCTGTTCGGTGACGGGGTCGCCCGAGTCCTGCCGGACACGCAGTACCGCGTCGGGCGTGCCGACCCTCTCGGCCTCCCCGCCGAGCACCCGCTCCCCGGTTCCGGGGTCCAGCACGGCGAACTTCACCGACGAGCTGCCCGAGTTGAGCACGAGAACCAAGCCTGCTTCAGTCACCCTCGGCATGCTACGGGGCGCGGGTGACGCGAAAGCGGGGGCGGGGCCCGCGAGCCAAAGGGCGCGGGTCAAGAGCGCCCGGAGGCGAGCCGGGGAAAGCAGGGCACGAACCCGGTGTCCGTTCGGCTGAAAAGGTTTTGAACTTGGCCAGGTGGCGGCCTAGCGTGGGGGCCGTGGTCCCGGCAAGTCACGTGCTGGCGTTCGCCGCGATGGTGACCGTCCTGATCGCCATCCCCGGGCCGAGCGTGCTGTTCACCATCAGCCGGGCGCTGACCGTCGGCCGGCGCGCCGCGCTGCTCACCGTCGCCGGGAACGAGCTGGGGCTGTGCGTGCAGGTGGTGGCGGTGGCGTTCGGGGTGGGGGCGGTAGTGGAGCGATCCGCCGACATCATCACCGCGGTGAAGCTGGCGGGCGCCGTGTACCTGGCGTACCTGGGCGTGCAGGCGATCCGGCACCGGCGGTCGATGGCCGAGACGCTGGCCGCGCGGGTGGCGCCGGTCCGGCCGCTGCGGGCGGTCCGCGACGGGTTCGTGGTCGGGGCGGCGAACCCGAAGACCATCGTGTTCTTCGTCGTCAGCCTGCCGGCTTTCACCACCACCGCGCCCGGGCATCTGCCGGTGCCGGTGCAGATGCTCGTCCTCGGGGCGCTGTTCCCCGTCGTCGCGCTGGTCCTGGACAGCGGCTGGGCGGCCGTGGCGGGCACGGCCCGGCAGTGGCTGGTGGCCTCGCCGCGGCGGCTGGCGCTGGTCGGCGGGACCGGCGGCCTGGTGATGATCGGGCTCGGCGTGAGCATCGCGGCGACCGGCCGTAAGGACTGAGCGGACGGATTTGCCCGGCGCGGAGCGGCTTGGGTCAGGACACGGAGTGGGTGATGGTCGCGGTGTAGGCTCCGCCGATGGCGCTGCCGGGGATGCTTACGTCGATGGTGGGATCCCAGGTGACCGTGGTGTTCCCGGCGACGTTGGTGGCGTTGACGACGGGCTGCGGGCTGGCGCTGAGCTGGGTCGCGGGTACCGGGGTGAAGGTGGCTGAGCCGGTGGTCGTGGCCAGCGCGGTGATCAGGTACTGGGCGTCGGCGGCCGGGATGGTCTCGGCGGGAGTGCCGGTGCCGGTGGCGAAGCCGCTGGCGGAGACCGTTGCGGTCCAGCCGGCGCCGAAGCCGCGGTCGTCGGTGACCTGGACGGTGCCCAGCCCGGCGCTGAGGGTGCCGCCGGGAGCGGCGGAGCCCAGGCTGGCGGTGGCCGGGGCGGTGATGGAGAGCGGGCCGGCCACGACGGCGACGGTGACGGCGCAGCCCGGGCTGCCGGACGCGGGCGGGCAGGTGCTGCCGGGCGCGGTGGAGGTGACGGTGTTGGCCATCATGCCGGTGCCGGTGTCGGGGTCCTTGACGGTGACGGTGTAGGTGATGGTGGCGCTGCCGCCGGGTGTCAGGTTACCGGTCCAGGTCAGGGTGGGGGTGGCGTAGCTGACGGCGCCGCTGGTGGCGGCGGCGTCGCCGTTGTAGGCGGCGTCGCCCAGGACGTCGGTGAGGTCGTCGGTAACGGTGGCGGCGGTGTAGGGGGTCTGGCCGGTGTCGTCGACGGTGATGGTGTAGCCGACGGTGGAGCCGGGGGTGGTGGCGGAGGCCGCGGCGGTCTTGGTGATGGTCAGGGCGGGGACCAGGACGGTGACGGCGGCGGTGCAGGCGGGGGCGGGGCCGCTGGGGGGGCAGGTGCTGCCCGGCGTGGTGGAGATGACGGTGTTGGTCGGGTGCTTGTCGCCGGCGTCGGGGTTGTTGATGGTGACCGTGTAGGTGATCGTGGCGGACTGGCCCGGGGTCAGGTCGCCGGTCCAGGTCAGCACGGGGCTGGCGTAGGAGACGGTGCCGGTGGTGGCGGCGGCGTCGCCGTTGTAGGTGGCGTCGTCCAGGATCCCGTCGAGGGAATCGGTGACGGTGGCGGCGGTGTAGGGGGTGGGGCCGGTGTCGGTGACGGTGACGGTGTAGCCGACGGTGGAGCCGGGGGTGGTGCTGGTCGTGGTGGCGGTCTTGGTGATGGTCAGGGCGGGGATCAGGACCGTGACGGCGGCGGTGCAGGCGGGGGCGGGGCCGGCGGGGGGACAGGTGCTGCCGGCGTCGGTGGAGGTGAGGGTGCTGGTGATGATCTTGTCGCCGGTGTCGGGGTTGCTGACGGTGACGGTGAAGGTGATGGTGGCGGCCTGGCCGGGAGCCAGGTCGCCGGTCCAGGTCAGGTTCGGGCTGGTGTAGTCCACCGAGCCGACAGTGGTGGCCGCGTCGTTGCCGAAGGCCACGGCGTCGTCGGTGACGCCGGACAGCGGGTCGGTGACGGTGGCGCCGTCGTAGCTGGTCTGCCCGGTGTCGGTGATGGTGATGGTGTAACCGAACGTGGATCCGGGGGTGGTGGTGCTCACGTCCGCGGTGTTGACGATGGTCAGCACCGCCTCCGGCACGCTGGTGGCGCAACGGGGGTCGGTGCTGCCGGCCGTGCAGTTGTTGCCGGAGGCGGCGGAGGTGACCTGGGTGGTGAGGGTCTTGTCACCGGCGGGGGGGTTGGTGGCGGTGGCGGTGAACGTGACGGTGGTGCTGGCCCCGGGGGCCAGGCTGCCGGTCCAGGTCAGGTCCGGGCTGGCGAAGGAGACCGAGCCGGCGGTGGCGGCGGCGTCGCCGTTGTAGGCGGCGTCATCGAGCAGGCCGGTCAGGTCGTCGGTGATGGTGATGGCGGTGTAAGGGGTCTGGCCGGTGTCGGTGATCGTGATCGTGTAGGAGACGGTGCCGCCGGGCACGGTGCTGGCGGTGCCGGCGGTGGCGGCGATGGTCAGGGCCGGGGTGAGCACGGTGACGGTGGAGCGGCAGGGGGCGGCGGTGGTGCCGGCGGGGCAGGCCGATCCGGGTGCGGCCGAGGTGGCGGTGATGATGACGGTCTTGTCGCCGGTGTCGGGGTTGTTCACCGTGACGGTGAACGTGACAGTGGCCGAAGCGCCGGGGGCCAGGGTGCCGGTCCAGGTCAGCACCGGGCTGGCGTAAGACAGCGTGCCGGTGGTGGTGGCCGCGTCGGCGTTGTAGGTGGCGTCGTCGAGCATCTCGGCGAACGACTCGGCGACGCTGATGCCCGGATAGGGGGTCTGGCCGGTATTGGTGATGGTCAGGGTGTAGCTGATGACGGTGCCGGGGACCGGGGTGGTGGTCGAGGGGGTGTTGGTAATGCTCAGGGCGGGGGTGAGCACGGGCACGTTGACGCTGCACGCGGCGGCGGGCGCGGCGGTGGGGCAGTTGCTGCCCGCCGCGGTGGTGGTGATCGTGCTGGCCAGCGCGTGGTTGCCGGTATCGGGGTTGTTCACCGTGACGGTGCCGGTCACGGTGACGGTGCCGCCGACGGGGATGTTCCCGGTCCAGGTGACTCCGTTGCCGACGATCGTGAGGGTGCCGGAGGTGGCGGTCTGGTCGCCGTCGGGCACCGCGTCGTCGAACACGTCGGCCGCGTTGGTGGAGATGACGATCCCGTTGTAGGGGGTCTGGCCGGTGTTGGTGAACGTAATCAGCCCGGGAGAATACGGGCCGGCCGCCGCCGGGGCTCCGGCGGCGGTGAGGACTTCCTTCATGGGGCCACGCTCCTTCCTGGGCGGCACGGGGCTCGCGTCGCCTCGCCTCGCTTCGCTTCGCTGGCGTGGTTAATAATATAGCTAAGTTCCTATGTCTATGGGAGGCTGGAGCTCGGGTCTATGGGAGGCTGGAGCTCGGGTCTATGGGAGGCTGGAGCTCGGGTCTATGGGAGGCTGGAGCTCGGGTCTATGGGAGGCTGGAGCTCGGGTCTATGGGAGGCTGGAGCTCGGGTCTATGGGAGGCTGGAGCTCGGGTCTATGGGAGGCTGGAGCTCGCCGCGCGAGGCTAGAGCTCGTCGGCGAGCTGGCGCTTGAAGGCGCGGATGGCGGCCTCGTCACGCTGGTAGAACGTCCACTGCCCGACTCGCTTGGAGGTGACCAGCCCGGCCCGGGCGAGCGCCTGCAGGTGCGTGGTGGCGGTGGGCTGGGTGACCCCCAGCTTGTCGGCGATGAAGATCACGCAGACGCCATCGTCCACCAGGTCTCCGTCGCGCTGGGGCGGGAAATGCGCGACCGGGTCGCGAAGCCATTCGAGGATCCGCAGGCGCTTGGGGCTGGCGAGGGCCCGGAACACGTCGGCGACCGCGACCACGGGCACGGGCACCGGGGTTGTCATCGCACCGTTCCCATTGGCATCATATAGCGGATTAACTATATTCCTTACTCATCATGGAGTGTACCGCATGACGGCTCAAGCTGGGGTTATCCCGAGCCCGGCGGACTGGCACAGATCGGCCGAACTGCATCCGTACTTCGTCTGCGACGTCTTCACCTCCGAACCCCTTCAAGGCAACCAGCTCGGCGTGTTCATCGACGGCCGGCCCTTCACGCCGGCTCAGATGCAGCGCCTGGCGCGGGAGCTGAACCTCGCCGAGACCGTCTTCGTCCTCCCGCCGGCCGAAGGCGGCGACGTCAGGGTCCGGATCTTTACCCCGGGCACCGAACTTCCCTTCGCGGGGCATCCCGTCCTCGGTACGGCGTTCGTGGTCGCGGCCGCCCTGGGCACCAACGCCGTGACCCTGGAGACGGGCGCGGGCCTGGTGCCCATCGCCCTGGAACGCGACGGCGACCGGCTCGTGTTCGGCCGGATGAGGCAGCCCATCCCGACCTGGGAGCCGTACAAGCAGGCAGGCGAACTGCTCGCCGCGCTGGGTGCAGAAGGGTCTCAGCTGCCGGTAGAGCTGTACCGCAACGGCCCGGCGCACGTCTACGTCCAGCTGGCCAGCGAGGAAGCAGTCGCCGCGCTCCGGCCGGACCTGGCCGCCCTCACCGAACTGCAGGTGGGCGCGAACTGCTTCGCGGGCCGAGGCCGCTCGTGGAAGACGAGGATGTTCTACCCGTCCGTCGGCGTACCGGAGGACCCGGCCACCGGCTCGGCCGCGGGCCCGCTAGCCATCCACCTGGCCCGTCACGGCCGGATCGGGTTCGGCGAGCAGATCGAGATCCGCCAGGGCGCGGAGATCGGCCGGCCGTCAGTGCTATATGCGAAGGTCACCGGCGAGGGCGACAGGATCGACTCGGTCGAGGTCGGCGGCACGGCCCTGATCGTCGCCGAGGGCCGGTTCCGGGTCGCGTTGGCCTAGTGTCTATCACTCCCCGGTCCGGCCCGGGCGGGACAGCAGGCTGGCGACGGCCGCGCGCATCGCCTTCACGCCGGCGCCGCGGGGCACCTTGAGCGAGACGTAGGCGGCGGCGCCGGCCGGGATCGGCAGCCAGAAGTTGACCAGCCGCCAGCCGAGCACGCCGAGCGTGGCCACGCTGCGGGTGACGCCGAAGCTGATCAGCAGCAGCGGGGCCACCGAGTCGATGACGCCCAGCCCGGCGGGCGTCACGGGCAGGACGCCGGCCACGTTGGCGATCCCGTAGGCGGCGAGCAGCTCGACCGGGTTGGCCACGCGGCCGAAGGCGGCCAGAAAGCACCACAGCGACGCCGCGTCCAGCAGCCAGTTGAGCGACGCCCAGGTCAGCGCCCAGGCCAGGACCCGCCGGTCGCGGGCGAGCGCGGACAGGGAGTTCCCGGCATCGCGGATGGACCGCTCCAGGCGGTCGCCGGTCAGGCCGGGGATCCGGTTCCCGATGGCGCGCAGGATCCGGGAGGCGCGCTCGCTCTGCCTGGTGATGCCGAAGGCCAGGATCCCGATCGCGAGCATCACCACGGCGCCGGTAACGGCCACGGTCACGTAGACCGGGTGGAAACCGGCCAGCGGGATGGAGATGACCAGGGACAGCCCTAGCAGGACGTTCAGCACCACGGTCGAGCCCAGGCCCTTGGTCGCCATCATGACCGCGGCGTCGCGGCCCCTGATGCCCTCGGCGGTGAACAAGCGGTACCCGATGCCGGCGCTGCCCACCGTACCGGCCGGGATGACGTGCGCGACCGCCGCCGCGGCCAGGTCGATGCGGAACAGCCGGGACAGGCCGGGATTGTGCGCGCCCGGCGGCAGCACGGCCTGGGTCAGCAGGCCGTAGCAGAACAACGACAGGCCCTCGAGCAGCAGGCCGGCGGCCAGCCAGGCGGCGTTTACCCGGCCGAGCAGGTACAGGTCCTTGCTGGCCCCGACGAGCTCGGGCACGACCAGGTACTCGACGACCAGCAGCAAGACGAAGATGACGATGCCGTGGCGCAGCGGCTTGACTACGAACGGCAGCCATAGCCGCCAGCTGCCGCGCCGGCCGTCCCGCGGGCCCACGTCGGCGCCCGGCTCCCGGCCGGGCCCGGCCCGGTCAGTCCGCATGGGGCGCCCCCTACCCCGCTGCCCGGCGACCACGCGACGCCGCGCGCATCAGGCGGCCGGGAGTTATCCTGCGAGGCGTACCCCCCGGGAAAGGAGCGGTCGTGGCGGACGCGGCGCATACGGCTCGTTCGATGTGGACCTTGTTCGAGCCCATCCACGCGGTGACCTATTTCGCGCCCGAGGCCCGTGCGGCCTTCGAGCAGGCGGGCCTGCGTGGGTTCTGGCGCGGCTACTTCGCCGGGCGGGCCGCGCCGCTCGGGCCGGCTGGGGCCGCGGTGGTGACCGCCTCGTTCTTCAACTTCGCTCCCGCCTTCGTCGCCCGCGCGGTCCCGGCGGTCTGGGACCTGATCACGCCGGAAGACGCGCTGCGGACCCGGCTGGCCGGGGCCGAGGCGGGGCTGCGGGGCCTGCTGGCCGGACGGGAGGCCGAGGCGGAGGTGGCCGCCGACCTGCTCTGGCAGGCCATCGGCGAACTGGATTTCTCCGGCCGGGTGCTGGCCGCGGCCAACGCCGCGCTGCCGGTGGCCGGCGGCGGGTCCCGGGGCGGCGGCTCCCGGGACGGCGGGTCCCCCGACGGCGGGTCCCGGGGCGGCGGCTCCCGGGACGGCGGGTCCCCCGACGGCGGGTCCCGGGGCGGCGGATCCCCCGACGGCGGGTCCCCGGCCCTGGCCCGGCTCTGGCAGGCGGCCACCCTGCTGCGCGAGCACCGCGGCGACGGGCATTTCGCCGCCCTGGCCGCGGCGGACATCGACGGCTGCGAAGCGGTCGCGCTGCGCTGCTGCATGGAACTGCGGCGGGAAGACATGCAGCCGGTGCGGGGCTGGACCGACGAGCAGTGGGACAACGCGCTGGCGGGACTGGCCGACCGCGGCTGGGTCGGTGCCGACGGCCAGCTCACCAGCGCGGGCCAGGCGGCGCACGACGCGGTGGAGAACGCCACCGACTGGGCTGCGGCCCGCCCGTGGGCCCGGCTCGGGGCCGACGCGACCGCGGAACTCGCCGGCGTGCTCACCCCGCTCGCGAAGGCCTGCGCGGCGATTGTCCCCTACCCCAGCCCCATCGGGGTACCCGCCCCGGGCGACGCGGGCTGACCCGGCGCCGTCGCGGACACCGGCGGGTCCAGGCGACAGGCCAGGTTGGCCACGTCCTGCGGTGACATACTGACCGCATGCCCCGGCGAGCAACGACAGACGGAAGCGGCAGCGCGCCGTCGGCCATGCTCCGGTCGGAGCACGCCGAGGCCACTCGCCGCGCCGTGCTCGCCGCCGCCCGCTCCCTGTTCGGCAGGAAAGGCTACGCGCAGACGTCGGTCGATGAGATCGCGGACGCGGCGCGGGTCACCAAGGGCGCGGTGTACCACCACTTCGCCTCCAAGGAGGCGCTGTTCCGCGGCGTGTACTCCGAGGTGGAGGCCGAGGCGCAGGCGCGCACGGCCGCAGCCGTGGATCCGGAGGGGTCGGCGGTCGACCAGATCGTGACCGGAGTGAACGCCTACCTGGACGTCGCGCTCGACGAAGAGATCCGGCGGATCACGCTCGTCGACGGGCCAGTCGTGCTCGGTCTCGAGCCGGAGGGCCCCGCCGACCAGCATCCGGGCCACCTGGCTCTCCGGTCGTCTCTCGCCACGGCCATCGCGCACGGCCAGCTCGCCGACTTCGACCCCGGCGTTCTCGCCCACCTCGTCGCGGGCCTGGCGCTGCTTGGCGGCCTGCTTATCGCGCGCTCGAGCGACCCGGAACGCACCAGGGCGGCCCTGGGGCCGGCGCTCGACGCGATGCTCCGGGGCCTGGCTCCAAGCGACGGACGATAACCCGTAACGGCCATCAGACCGGGCTTGCCTCAAGTACATACTAAGAGTATGTTTTATACTCATGGAATCTAGAAGACTCGAAACCCGGCTCGGGCCCCTGGCCTGGCGGTCGACCGGCCAAGGGCCGGCGCTCGTCTTCTTCGCGGGCGCGCTCGCGAACGGTGACCTGTGGCGTGACGTCGTCGCCGCGCTCGAGGACCGCTACCGCTGCATCACGGTCGACCTCCCGCTGGGAGCGCATCCCTGGCCGCTGTCCCCCGGGGCAGACCGGTCGGCCACCTCGCTGGCCCGGCTGCTGCTCGACTGCCTCGAACTGCTCGACGTGGAGGACGCCACCGTGGTCGTCAACGACACGGCAGGCGGGCTGCTCCTGCTGTCGCTGGCCACCGATCATCCGGCGCTCGGGCGGGTGGGCCGTCTCGTCCTGACCAACTGCGAGAGCTACGACCAGTTCCCGCCGGATAAGCTCAGAACGGCGTCGGCCGTGTGCCGGACATTCCCGCGGCTCGCCCGGGCAGCGATCCGGTTGTCGGCCGGCCGGGGCAAGGGCGTTTCCTCCGTCACCGCGAGCGAACTGGACCAGGAACGCGCGGAATCGTTCTTCGGACCGATCCGGCGTGATAAGCGGATAGCCGGCGATCTCGTCGCGGCCATGGCTGGTTTCCGGCCGCAACTCCTCATCGATGCCGCCGGGGCGATCCCGCGGTTCGACCGGCCGGTCCTGCTGATCTGGGGCGAGTCGTGCGGCTTCTTCCGGATGACCGACGCGCGGCGGCTCGCGTCCGATTTCCCGCACGCCACGCTGGTCTCCGTGCCCGGAGCCAAGACGTGGGTCCCGGTCGACAATCCGGGCGCGGTGGCCGACGGCATCGTCACGTTCGTGCCGACGCAAGTACCGTGAGCGTTAGTACTACCGATTCGCAAGTCGCAGGCCTTTGGGCCGTGACGGCGCTTCCGCGGATTGACCAGGTGGCGGCCGGCTCCGTCAGGGTCATAACTCGGCCGCCACCTGGGTCCTTATGTCACGAGCACCTCGCCCGTGACAAGCTGGCGGGTGTGGGCCCCGGTTATAGCCATGAGTGGGCTCCCCCCCAGGGACGAGACGATGCGATCACGTATCGCGTGATCCTAAGTCGTACCCGTCCCGCATGACCCTCCCGCTGGCAGAGCGCTCGCCGAGACGGCGTCGCCCGCCAGGCGGTTCCTCCCCTCATCCGCCCCTTAGCGTCTCACCCGGGCGATGTGCAGCCCGGATCCATGAGCACCGGACCTGAGCTTAATGTAGCTAGATTAACGATGTCTATCGATACGGGTTTTACGTCAATAAATATCCCGTATACACCGAGTCGCGAAGCCCGGCTGCCGAGGTGAACGGCATGCATTATGGGCAGCCAGGTGGCGGCCCGGCCGAGCTCGCCGCCGGGTGGCCGGGTGAGTGGCCGAGGAGTTCCGCGGCGGCGGATCCGAACTCGGCGGCGGGCGGATAGGCCGCGCACGCGGAGCGCCAGCGGGCGCGCAGCGAGCCGGCGATCTGCTCCGGGAGGGCCCGGGCTGCATCGCCGCCGGTCAGGACCTCGAGCGGTCCCCGCACGTAGACCTCGGCCAGGGTGGGCAGGTCGGTGAACTCGGGAGCCGGCTCCGAGCCGCCGGGCAGGCGGGCGGCTCGCTCGATCAGCCCGGCCCCGAGTTGCCAGACCGCATGGCCCTCTTCGGCCAGGATGCACTCGACCGCGGCGAGGATCTCGACCGCCATCGCGTAGGACTCGGCCAGCAGCAGCCCGGTGCCGAACTCCGCCGGGCTGGGCGCCGCCGGCTCGAGAGCGGTCAGCGCGCTGAGATGGTCGAGGTGCGCTCCTTCGTGGATGCCGCGCCAGATCTGCTGCGCGAGCGGGGAGGCGGTGGACGGGACCTCGGCGACCAGGGGAACGGGACCGGGCTCGGCCCCCATTCGGCCGGGCAGGCACATCCAGGTCCGCCGGGCCAGGAACCGGTCCACCGGCAGGCGCACGGTATGGTGCGCGTCGCTCGGCGACGGCCGGTAACGCGCTCCCCAGGCGAGCTGCCGCGCGCTGCTCAGCGGGCACGAGGCGCTCCACGGGAGCCCGGCGCCGGTCGTCATGAGGTCCTCGCCGAAACGCGCCACCAGATCGGCCGCTGGCCAGATGAACGGTCTGACGCCGCGGATCGGCCCGGCCGCCGGGCGAGCGTCCGGATACCACGGCGGGACTGGGCCGGCGAGCTCACGCACCCGGCGGAGCCGGGCAGCGTGCTGGCCGCCGGAAACGATGGGCACGGCGCGGACGACCTCATCGAGCCCGCGAAAGGCGCCGGGCCGACGCGGCGCGGGTGCGGATGGTGCCCTGCCGTCCAGCGCGAGGCAGCCGACGGCCACGTCGGCCCAGCCCCGGACGGTCCAGGCGGCCGCCTCCGCGTTCGCGGCGGGCACCCTGACCGCCGCGTTCGCCGCGGCGATCGCCCACGCATGCGCGGCGGGCGCCGCGACATGCATCGGCCCAGGGGCATCAGCCCCCGGGCCGAGCATCTCACTACCCATCCGGCATGGACATGGCTCCGACGTTAGCGAGCACGTCTCCGGTGAACGGCGGTAAGCCGAATCAGGCGGCTACTCGGCGAACCGGAGCTAGTACCTAAACCAACCCAAAGGAATCATAGATGCTTTAGCTATGTAAATACCGCCGACCCATCCTCAGGGTTACGGCCTATCATGATGATCTTGGTTGGTTTGCGCGGCAATGGGAGCACGTGATGGCGACGCAGGATGAGCGGCTCGCGGCCATCGCCGCGGCGGCCGCTGCCCTGCTGCGCCGAACTCCCTACCACGCGGTCCGCGCCGGGGACGTGGCGGCCGCGGTGCGGCTGCCGGGCGAGCGGGGCCGCTCCGCGGTATGGCTGTACAAGGAGGTGCGCAACCGCCGGGTGCTCGTCGCCCTGGCCGCCGCGCACGCCTGGCGGGACTTCCCCGGCCGGGTGGACTGGTCCAGTCCCCGGCCCGTCCAGTCGGTGACGGCGGCCCGGTCGGCCGTGGCCTCGGCCCTGGCCGTGATCGTCGCGTTCCACCGGGCCGAGCAGCCGCTGATGACCCAGGTCGGCTACGGTATCGGCGACATCTCCACGGCCGAGAAGCGGCAGCTGGCCGGCGGGAACGACGTCACGCCGCCCCGCTGGCCGGTCAGCGGGTGGGGCCGGGTCGCGGCCGCGGCCTGGCGCGGCCGGTGCGACGTCTTCACCGATTTCCTCGCCCCGGTGCTGCGGGACTGCGCGGAGTCGGTCACCTACCTGGCCGAGGCGGACGCCGTCGACAGCGCGGGCCGGCTGTCCGATATCGCCTTCCGGACCTGCCTGGCCGACCGCGAGGGCCCGGTCGAACTGGTCGCGCGCGGGCTGGCGGCGCTGTGGTTCGAGCGCGACCTGACCCGGCTGGCCGGGACGCTGCCGCGGGACCTGGAGAGCGGCGAGACCGCGCTGGCGGCCGTGGTCCGGCGGCGCACCGATCCGCGGGCCGAGGCGAACGCCAACTCGGTGGTGGTCCGGGTGCTGCTGGAGGCGGGCACGCTGCACGAACGATGCGTCAGGGAGGCTCGCCGCTCCGTATCGCTCTGGCAGGATCTGGCGAGCACGGGGGCCGCGACGTCGGGCTCGGAGGCCAGGGGGCACGACCTGCAGCGGTTCAGTGACGCCGCGAGCCATCTCGGGCTGGCCGCAGCCAGGTATGGCGACCGGGAGGCGGCCAGGGACGCGTGGCAGCTGTCCCGCCGGGTGGCCGAGCGCGACCTCAACCGTGACGTATCCAGGATCGCGCGGGCCGACACCAACCTGGCCGCCCTGGCCGCCGAGACCGGGCGCGGACCGGACGCGGCCGGCGTGATCACCGGCGTGTACCGGACCCGGCTGGCGCTGGCCGAAGGCCAGCCGGAGAACGCGGCCGCCTGGCGGCGGCTGACCGTCACGGCCCGCGCCCGGGCCGACATCGTGCGGATCGGTGGCCGGGTCGGCGACGGCGTCCGGCTGGCCGCCGAACTGCTCGCGGACCGGCAGGCCCGGCTGAGCGACCCGGCGCACGCGGACATCGCCGAGGCCCGGCTGATGCTGGGCCAGGCCCTGCTGTCGGCCGGGCATCCGATCGCCGCGCGCCGTCACCTGGAGGAGGCCGCCGACACGCGGCGCGGCCGGTTCCTGGCCGCCTCCTACCGGGTCCAGGAAGATCTCCTCTGGCTGGCCAGGACGGCGCTGGCGCTCGAGCAGCCCCGGACCGTGCTGGACCTGCTGGCCGGTCAGGCGGCGAGCACCGAGTGGTTCTGTAACCAGGTGTCGTTCCGGCTGGGCTACACCTCGCGGCGGCTGCTCGCGCTGGCCGCCGCCGGGCTCGGCCAGACCGAGGAGGCCACCGTCACCCTGCTGGCCGACCGCGAGCGGCTCGCCGGCCGCCCGCTCGACGAGGGCCTGGACACGCTGGCGGCTGACTTCGACCGGTCCCTGGGCGAGGTCGCCCTGCTGCGCGGTGACGCGACCGGCGCGATGGCCGTCCTGGCCCGGCTGGCCGAGGCGGAAGCCGGGGCCGGCGCGGGAGCCGCGGCCGGCGCGGGAGCCGCGGCCGGCGCGGGAGCCGGGACTGACGCTAAAGCCGGGGCTGACGCGGGAGCCGGGGCCGGAGCCGTGGGCTTGCCGCTGCCCGCGCGGGGCTGGACGCTCGTCCTGCTCGGCCGCGCGGCGGACCGGCTCGGCGACGCGGAGCGCGCCGCCGAGTGCTTCGGCCTGGTCACCGAGCTCGGCGCGGGCGGGATCGACCCTTGCCATCCGGTGATCCTCACCGCCCGCTACGACGAGGCCGCGCGCCGGGCCGCGACCGGGGACACGCGGGAGGCCGCGGACCTGCTCGAGCCGGTGCTCGACCGGACCCCGCTGGCCCACGGCTACCCGGCGCTGGGCGAGACGCACCCCCTGCTGGCCCGCGCCCGCGCGCTGGCCGAACGCCTGGGCATCACCCTGCCCGACTCGATGGCGGCCATCGACGAGGCGTCACTGGACATCGACGTCTGAGTCCCGCCCCGGGACCTGTCCCGGGACCCGCCCCGGGACCTGGCTCGAGGCCTGGCTCGAGGCCTGTCTCGGGACCTGGCTCGAGGCCTGTTTCGAGGGCAGCGCGACGAGGTACGCGGCCGCGACGGCGGCCAGGCCGGCCGCGGTCAGCCAGGCCGAGCTCGCCTGGTGCACGGCCAGGGCGGCCACGACCGCGCCGCTGGCGACGAGACCCGCGAGCACGCCGGGCACCTGATGGCGGAGCCACGAGCCGGGCCGGGCTCCGGGCCCGGCTCCGCGGCTCAGGCCCGCGGGAGCGTCGGCGGCGAGCAGGTAGCAGAGGATGAACAGCCCCTCCGCGGCCAGCACGAAGGTCCCGGCCCGGGAGAAGGCGCAGGCCGCGACCGCGGCCGCCACGGCCAGGGCCGGTCCCCGCCGCCAGGCCGCGAACGCCCCGGCGAGCACCGCGACCGCACCCGCGCCCGCCACGGGGTACGCCCACCCCGGCGCCCACGCCAGCGGCCAGCCCACGGTGACCAGCCCGAGGGCCGCGGCCACGCCGCGCACGGAGGTTTTCATGATCGCGGAGGCTTTGATACGGCGGAGAGTAGTGAACCCTACGTGATCATGACGGAACCGGGGCTGGGGGGTCATGGCTGGCTCCCGGTGAGGCGGCGGACACCGGGTGGGGGCTGGCGGAGCGGAGCGAGGACGCCGTCCAGTTCGGTGCTCGCGGGCCACTGCAGCACCGGGACACCGAGGGCGCGCAGGGCGGTGCGGGTCGCGGTCCGGTCCAGGCGCCACAGCCGCAGCGCCAGCCGGGCGTCAGGGCGGTTAGCGGGGCGCGGCTCCTCGCGCAGCGTGTCCACCACGATCAGCGGGAAGCCGCGCTGGCGCAGGTCGGTGATCGCGCCGAACCCGCGTGGGTCGAGCAGCGGCGAGAACACCACGACGAGCGTGCCCGGCGGCAGCGCGGTGCGCGGGATCCGGCCGACGTCCGGGGTGACGAAACTGTCGAAGCGGGCCGCGAGCATCATCTCGGCGACGCGGTAGAACTGCCGGTCGCCGGCGGCGGGCCCGAGCCAGCGGAGCATGCCGCCCAGGACGACCAGCCCGGCCCGGTCGCTGACCCGCAGGTAGGCGGTGACCAGCGCCGCCGCCCCGTGAACGGCCAGGTCCAGGGTGCGTTCGGTGACCGGGCCGTCCCTGCCCTCCACTGGGCCGAACGCGTCGATCATCACCACCAGGTCCGCGGCCCGGGCGGCGGCCCGCTGGTTGACGTGCAGCTGGCCGCGCCGGATGCTGACCGCCCGGTTGACGTCCCGCAACTGGTCGCCGGGCAGGTAGGGCCGGATGCCCGCGAACTCGACGCCCTCGCCGACGGCCCGGCCGGTGTGCTCGCCGATCCGGCGCAGCAGCTCGGCGGGTACGAGCCGCGGCCGCAACCGGGTAGCTCGGGGGAACACCTCCAGCGGGTCCAGCCCGGCCGGCCGCGACGTCTCGAGGGCGCCGGCCCGGCCGGTGACCCGGACGGTACCCGGCGAGTACCGGCCCCACCGGTCGCAGCGGATCACCCACCGGGCGCTGGCCCGCCCGGCGCACAGGAAGGCCTGCACGCGCGGGCTCGCGTCGGCCACGGCGGCCTGCGGCGTGGTTTCCAGCTCGACGATGATCTCGTCCAGCGGCGCCGCGGCGCGCACGGTCGCCGTGACCGTCACCTCCTCGCCCTCGAAGCAGCGCGAACCCGACAGCGCGATATCGATGTCCAGCTCCGGCGGCCGACGGCGGCGCGGCATCAGGGCCAGTGCGCCGAGCGCCGGGGCGGCCAGCAGGACCAGCGCGGCGTGGCCGGTGAGCACCGCGGCGGCCAGGGCGAGCAGCGCCGCGGTGGCCAGCCCCCGGGACCGCGCGGTCGGATACCAGCGCGCCGGCAGGGCCGACGGCTGCCGGGCGGCGGGGGCGGACGGCTGCCGGGCGGCGGGGGCGGACGGCTGCCGGGCGGCGGGTGGCTCAGTCACGGGGGCCGCGCGGGACGGGAACTGAGCCGAGGACCTCGGCCGCGACGTCCTGGTTGGTGACCTGGCGGACCCACATCTCCGGGCGGAGGACCAGGCGGTGCGCGAGGGCCGGCACGGCGACCGCCTTGATGTCCTCGGGCGTGACGAACTCGCGGCCGTCCAGCACCGCGTGCCCCCGGGCGAGCTGGACGACGGCCAGCGTGCCGCGCGGCGAGGCGCCCACCGTGACCTGCGGGTGGGCGCGGGTGGCGTTGACCAGGGCCACCACGTATCCGAGCAGGTCGGGGTGCAGCTGTACCGATTCCAGGGACTCCCGCATGGCCAGCAGCCGTCCGGCGTCGGTGACCTGCGGCGGGACCGGCAGCGCCGAGCCGCGGGCCAGCCGGCGCCGGACCATCTCGGCCTCGCCGTCGGCGTCGAGGTAGCCCAGGCTGACCCGGGCGATGAACCGGTCGAGCTGGGCCTCGGGCAGCGGGTAGGTGCCCTCGTACTCAATGGGGTTGTCGGTGGCCAGCACCACGAACGGGCTGGGCAGCGGGCGCGTGACCCCGTCCACACTGACCTGGCCCTCGGCCATGGCCTCGAGCAGCGCGGCCTGAGTCTTGGGCGGGGTGCGGTTGATCTCGTCGGCCAGCAGCAGGCCGGTGAAGACCGGGCCGGGCCGGAAGGCCGGCTCGCCGGTGGTCAGGTTTAGCACCATCGCGCCGGTCAGGTCCGCGGGCAGCATGTCCGGGGTGAACTGGACCCGGGTGAACTCCAGCCCGAGCACGGTCGCGAACGTGCGGGCGAGCAGCGTCTTGCCCAGCCCGGGCAGGTCCTCGATCAGGATGTGGCCGGAGGCCAGCACGCCTAGCAGGACCGTGGTCATCGCGTCACGCTTGCCGACGATGACCTGTCCCACTTCGGCCAGGATCCGCTCGCACAGCCGGGCGGTATCCGCAACCGTCCCGGCCAGCACGTCGGTCACGGTCCCTCCAGTTGGGTGATGATGCGGTCCAGGGTGGCCAGGTCGACGCCGGGCGCGTCGGTGCCGGCGGGATCGCTGAGGCTGGTGATGGCGACCGTATCCTCCCGGCCGAGGGTCGCGGCCAGCCGGGCCAGCCGGGGACGCAGGGCACGCTCGTAGTGCCGCCGCGACATCCGGGCCCACTCCAGGTCGGACGCGATCGTGGCGTAGGCGGGGAAGTCCGGCGGCCGCCGCACCGGATCCCGCCGTTGCTTTTGAGGCCGAACGGGCCGTGGTTTCTCCCCCCGGAGCGTCCCACGCGCCGCGATCAGGACGCCGAGGGTGGCCACCGCGGCCACGTCGATCAGCCCGGTGGCGCCCGCCGCGGCGTAGCCGGCCACCAGCGCGGCGGCGGTCCCGGTCACGGCCCCGGCCGCGGCCAGGGTCCGGCGGCCGTTCACGGGACGCTCCCCTGGCCGGGCTCCGCCCTCGCGAGGTCGGCACGCATCTCGGTGAGGGCGACCGCGGCAACCCCGGAGTCGGCGCTGGTCATGGGGTACGTGCTGTACCTGGCCCGGCGGAACAGGCCCGTCAGCGTCTCGGCTGGCTCCGCCCTGACCAGCCCGGCCCGGGTGGCGCGCGCCAGCACCTCGGCCGGGGTGTCGGCGACGCCGGGCGCCGATCCGGCGGCGGCGAACCCGCGCTCCATCGCCCCGTAACACGCGATGATCGCCGCCCGGGGCTCGCCGCCCGCAGTCAGCGCGTCGCTGCCCGCGGCCAAGCTGTCCAGCAGCGTGGCCAGCCGGCGTTTGCGGGCGGGCGAGGTTCCCGCGGGGCGTCTGTGACGGGAGAGCAGGGTGAAGGCGACCACGACCGCGATCGCGATCACCATCCCGGTGACCAGCGGCCAGGCCGAGCCGGGCGGCGGGGTGGCCGACCTGGCCAGGCCGCTGACGGGGGCGCCGCCGGGCAGGGGCCGGGGCCCGAGGGAGCGGGGCTTCCTGGTGAACAGCACGGCGAACGGGGTGACGAGCGCGGCCACGGCCAGCAGCACGCCGAGGGTCTTGGCCCACCACGGGATGGCCGGGCGCCAGGGCTCCTCGTCCTCGTCGCGCGTCGGCTTGCGCTGGGGGCGGGCCGAGACGAGCACGATGAGGAAGGCGATGACCGCCAGGCCTTCGGCGGCGGACAGGATGATGGCCACCACCGTGCCGCTGACCCCGACGAGCGCCTGGTTCTGGCCGCGGGCGAAGGTGCCGCGGGCCTGCAGCCCGGTGACCGCCGCCGCGAGCAGGACGGTGACCGCGGCCGCCCGCGGGGCTCCGGCGACCCGGCGGCTGCGGCTGGCGACCGGCGCGGTCAGGGAATCGGCAGGTCGTGATGGGCCTGGGCGAATTGCCGTTCCCCTTCGGTCAGATCCGCATCACGCACCGGCACGACCAGGCTCCAGTGCTTTCCGACCGGGCAGTGCTGGATCCTGGCCACGACCAGGTCCAGCCCCTTGAGTTTCACGCCGGGGATCCAGATGGTGCTGTACACGTGGCCCTGGCGGCAGCGGACGACCACGTTGCTGCCCAGCTTGTAGCCCAGGAGCCGCGCGACGACGGTCCCGCCTGCGATCACGCCGACGACAAGCACAACCGGGGTGGCGATTCGCCGTGACATGCGGTCATTATCGCACCGCGCCGGCCTGGCGTGGGAGCCCGAGGGCATGAGCTGGAACGAGAGGTCGGGCATCGGTACGGCGAGCAGGCCGCCCCTCCTGAGTGCGGAGCACGCCGGGAACCGGTGAAAGTGGCACCGGGCGGTCAGCGTGTCGGGGTGCTCAGCGCCCCGGGTTTCCTCCCAGCCGTGCAGGACCTGCTGCTGCACGGCCAGCGCCGCGGCGTAGCGGCCGCTCGCGCCCCGATACCGGGCCACCTGGTCCATGCCGTCGCTGGCCGGGTCCAGCGCGGCCTGGGCATGCGGCAGCAGCACTGCGAACGTGACGGGTCCCAAATCCGAAAAAACCCGCGCCTCGCCCGTAGCCTCACGATCTAAGCCACGATCCAGCTCTGATCCGCGCCGACCGTAATCCGGACCTTTCCGCCAACCTGGCCCAGTAGGCCAGGTTGGCGCGTGTGGTAAGCGTGTCGGGGTGCTCGGCGCCGGAA
>Ga0208324_1000306_pt1 | contig 23979 bp, 19 predicted proteins | sample Sb_taG_2_FD_187707 | JGI IMG/M metagenome (GOLD analysis project Ga0208324, IMG submission 187707) | Peat soil microbial communities from Weissenstadt, Germany - Sb_50d_5_LS metaG (SPAdes) (version 2) | ecosystem: Environmental > Terrestrial > Soil > Wetlands > Peat | place: Germany... | reverse complement strand
TGGAACGCGAACCTGCTCGCCGGATTCGGCTGAGCCCGCGGCCCGCAGGCCGGGATGCTGGGATGCCGCTTACCGGCGCCCGGCCCCCGCCTTCTCCCTGACCCCGAGCACCAGGAATTGCTTACCCAGCACGCGCCACAGCGCGGGAACCCGAAGGTAGATCCGCGTCAGCGCGGGAGAAGGGGGAATCCGGCTGCGGAAGGAATAGGGCAGGAACCGCGGGATAACGGCGGTGACCTTAAAGCCGGCCGCGTACAGGTGCTCGACCACCGCCACGTGGGTCAGCGCGAGCGTATGGTCGGCGCAGTCGAAATACTCGCTTGCGCAGTACCTGAAGTTCGGGCCGAGGACGGCAATCGTCCCGCCGGGTTCCATCGATGCGCGGAGCTTGGCGAGTACCGTGCCTATCGTGTCCTGGCTGGGTAGGTGCTCAAGGAAATTGGAGACGAAAATACCGTCGAAATAGGCAGGCGGGAGCTCGGCGTCGAGGATATCGCTGATTATCACCTTGACATCGGAATGACGGAATTCATTGTGATCGACGGTGTCCACCGCCCACCGCTCCGCTGCGGGGACCGCGTTGATGAACTCGCAGCGGCCCGCGGCGGGGTCGAGTACCTTCGTCGGCGCGTCCATGCGCCGGTACAGGTCGGCGGCGATTTCATGCCAGACCGCTTGGCGGCTCCGCTGGTCGACGTCGCGGAAGCGGTACTCGTACAGGCGCTGGTAGTCGATCCCCATCGTCATCGTCACTTTCCTATTGCCGCCCCAGAAGCGGTCCCGGTGGCAAGACCAGGAACTTAAGGGGGCTGGCTTATGACCTGGGCTTCCCGGGGCAGCTGGGTGCCGGTTTTGTCGCGATCTGACCGCTGACGGCCCCCGCCGGGAGTCTGGATATCGAATCCAGCCCGTCCGGGAGCCCTCGTGTGCTTCATGTCTGCCCCGCAGCCGATCTTACAAGCCGAATGCCGCCGGCAGGAACGGCCGCTGATTTAGGTTCCGGGCCCGCGGGTTGCCCGTGTCGGCGAGCGGCACGTCCGGATGCTGTTGTCAGGGGCCGACGGGACGTAGCCTGGGCGTGTGGACCGGCGAATCTTCGGGGTGGAGAACGAGTACGGCGTCACGTGCACCTTCCGCGGGCAGCGGCGGCTGTCGCCCGACGAGGTGGCGCGGTACCTGTTCCGGCGCGTGGTGTCCTGGGGGCGGAGCAGCAACGTCTTCCTGCGCAACGGCGCCCGCCTCTACCTGGACGTAGGCAGTCATCCCGAGTACGCCACCCCCGAATGCGACAACGTCCTGGATCTCGTCGCCCATGACAAGGCGGGCGAGCGGATCCTGGAGGGGCTGCTGGTGGACGCGGACCGCCGGCTGCGCGAGGAGGGCATCGCCGGGGACATCTACCTGTTCAAGAACAACACCGACTCGGCCGGCAACTCCTACGGCTGCCATGAGAACTACCTGGTCGGCAGGCACGGCGAGTTCGGCAGGCTCGCCGACATCCTCATCCCGTTCCTGGTCACCCGGCAGGTCATCTGCGGCGCGGGCAAGGTCCTGCAGACGCCGCGGGGCGCGGTGTACTGCGTCAGCCAGCGCGCCGAGCACATCTGGGAGAGCGTGTCGTCGGCGACGACCAGGTCGCGCCCGATCATCAACACCCGGGACGAGCCGCACGCCGACGCCGAGCGGTTCCGGCGGCTGCACGTGATCGTCGGCGACTCCAACATGAGCGAGACGACCACGCTGCTCAAGGTGGGGGCGACCGACCTGGTGCTGAGGATGATCGAGGCCGGGGCGATGATGCGGGACCTGACCCTGGACAATCCGATCCGGGCCATCCGCGAGGTCAGCCACGACATGACCGGCCGCAGCCGGATCCGGCTGGCGATCGGGCGCGAGATGAGCGCGCTGGAGATCCAGTATGAGTACCTGGCCCGCGCACGGGAGTTCACCAGCAGGAACGGCCTGGACCCGATCAGCGAGCGAGTGCTGGAGATGTGGGAGCGGGCGCTGGGTGCGATCGAGGCCGGCAACCTCGACCTGATCGCCCGGGAGATCGACTGGGTGACCAAGTACCAGCTGATCGAGCGGTACCGGGCCAAGCATGACCTGCCGCTGTCGGCGCCCCGGGTGGCCCAGCTGGACCTCGCCTATCACGACTTGCGCCGCGGCCGGGGCCTGTATTACCTGCTGCAGGGCAGCGGGGCCATGGACCGCGTGACCCGGGACCTGGACATCTTCGAGGCCAAGTCGGTCCCGCCGCAGACCACCCGGGCCAAGCTGCGCGGCGAGTTCATCCGCCGGGCGCAGGAGAAACGCCGCGATTACACCGTCGACTGGGTGCACCTCAAGCTGAACGACCAGGCGCAGCGGACCGTGCTGTGCAAGGACCCGTTCCGTTCGGTCGATGAGCGGGTCGAGAAACTCATCGCCAGCATGTGAAAGAGGCCAGCACATGACGCGCTTCGGCAGGCGGCCGCTGGCGCCGGGGCACGCGGGGGAGTGGGCCGCGTTGCGGAACGTGATCCAGGAGGCGGACGGCAGCGACGAACACTCCAGCGAGCAGGACCTCCGGGAGGCCCTGGGCAGCCCGAGCCAGGATTTCGCGAGCGGCTCGATCGGGATCTACGACGGCCGCACCATGGTCGGCTACGGGGTCCTGACCTGCCGCAGCGAGGCTGACCCGGCGCACGACATGCGCTACGAGGGCGGGGTGCACCCTTTCTATCGCGGCCGCGGGCTCGGCGGGGAACTGCTGGACTGGGCCGAGCGGGCCGCGGTTCCCTTGCATGACGACCGTTTTCCCGGACGCCCGCTGTCGCTGAGCAGCGGATGCCTTTCGGGCAACACCGGGGCGGTCGCCCTGCACGAGCAGCGCGGCTACCAGCCGACGCGGTGGTTCCACGACATGGTCAGGGACCTGTCGGCGCCCATCCCGCTGGCCGTGGTCCCGCCCGGCGTGGGGATCGCCGGTTACGCGCCGGGCATGGCCGAACACGCCCGGCTGGTACGGAACGAGTCCTTCCGCGACCACTGGGGCTCGACCGAGACCAACGCGGAGAACTGGGCGCACTTCCTGGCCTCCGGCGCCTTCCGGCCGCGATTCAGCTTCCTGGCTTACCAGGGATCCGAGCCTCTGGGCATGCTGATCAGCCGCGAGCACGAGGCCACGACGGCCGTGACCGGGCGCCGTGAACTGTATATCGCCCTGGTCGGAACCCGCGCGGCGGGCCGGAAGCGGGGCATCGCCACCGCCCTGCTCAGCACGGCCATGTCGGCCGCCCGGGCGGACGGCTACGACCAGGCGGCGCTCGGGGTCGACGCCGACTCGCTCACCGGGGCCGTCCGGCTGTACGAGCGAGTGGGGTTCACCGTGGCCCGCACCTGGACCGCGTACCGCAAGCGGCTGGCCTGACCGGTCCAGGGGCAGATGGCATCAAGACGGCTGGCGGCCGAGGACCAGCACGCCGGCCGTGGCGAACGCCCCGCCGTTGCCGAGCACGACGCTGATATCGGGCGCCTCGATCTGGGCGGCCGCCTCGCCGCGTACCTGACGGACCGCCTCGGTGATGGCGAACATGCCGTACATCCCCGTATGGGTGTAGGAAAGTCCCCCTCCGTTGGTGTTGAGCGGCAGCCGGCCACCTGGTTCGGTGTTCCCGTCGGCGATGAACCCCCCCGCCTCGCCCTTGCCCACGAAGCCGAGCGCCTCCAGGCCGTAGATCGGCACGTGCGCGAAGGCATCGTAGATCATCAGGTGGTTCACGTCACGGACGCCTACTCCGGCCTCGGCGAAGGCGGCCTGGCCGGCCAGCCGGAAGGCCCGCGACTCGGTGAAATCGGCCAGCTGCGAGATCATCGGCGTCTCGGCCGATTCGCCGGTACCCAGCACGTATACGGGCGGCTTGGCGAAGTCGCCCGCCCGGTCGGCGGACGTGATCACGAGCGCGCCGCCGCCGTCGGTGACCAGGCAGCATTCGAGCAGGTGGAAGGGGTAGGCGATGAGCCGTGAGGCCAGCACGTCCTCGACCGTGATCGGGTCGCGGTAGGCCGCCCTCGGATTCTTGGCGGCCCACCGGCGCTGCGCCACGGCCACGTAGGCCAGCTGCTCGTGGGTCAGCCCGAAGTCCTTCATGTACCGCAGCGCAGTGATGGTGAACGTGGTCGTCGGGCCGAACGTGCCGTACGGCGCCTCGAACTGCCCGGCGGGCGAGGACGGCGGGATACGGAACGGGGCCGCGCCGATCCGGGACCGCCCCGACTCCCCGTGCGTCACCAGCACGGTCCGCGCGTAGCCGGCCTGGATCGCCGCCGCCGCGTGCCTGACGTGCAGCAGGAACGAGGTGCCGCCCACTCCCGTGCCGTCGATCCAGCGCGGGAGGATGCCGAGCGCGTGCGCGACCTGCACCGGGCCCGGCACGGAGACGCTGGCGATCCCGTCGATGTCCCTCAGGTTCAGCCCGGCGTCACGGACCGCGTTCACCGCCGCCTCCATGTGCAGCGCCAGCGTGGAGTGGCCGGGAAGCCTGCCCACCTGGTCGGTCTCGGCCGCCCCGGCGATGATGACCCCGGGACCGCGGCTCACCGGCCCGCTCCCCGCGGAGCACCAGACGGAGCGGCAGCCGGAGTGAACACGGGCAGGAAAACATCACCGCGCCGCTCGAACGTCACCCGCAGCGGAATGTCCAGGATCAGCTCTTCCGGCGTGCTCGCCACGCCCGCCAGGCTGGTCATCATCCGCGGCCCCTCGGCCAGCTGGACCACGGCGATGGCGTAAGGCCCGTCGTCCTCGAAGCCGGGGGCAGGCCGGTGGTTGATCACGTAGGAGTACAAGGTCGCCTGCCCGCTGGCCGTGAACCACTCGACGTGGACCGAGCCGCAGGCCGGGCAGACGGGACGGGGATAGAAGAACGCCTCCGTGCACTCCGCGCACCGCTGGATGCGCAGCTCGCCCGCGGCGCAGCCGTCCCAGAAGGGCTGCGTCTCGGGTGTGGGCACCGGCACCGGTTTAGCGGTCATCGTCCTGATCGAGACTAGTATCCCAACCGTGAGCAAGCGCGTGAGCGTGAGCCCGGAGCGGCTGCGGGAATTCTTCGCGCCTCGCAGCCTGGCCGTGGTGGGCGCGTCGGACACCTCCGGCTGGGCGCAGTTCATCCTGGCCAGCAGCGCCGCGGCCGGCTTCTCCGGGCCGCTGATCCCGGTGCACCCCCGGCACGAGACCGTGTTCGGCCGGCCGGCCGTTCCCAGCCTCCGGGACCTGGCCGAGCCCGTGGACCTGGCCTTCGTCATGGTGCCCACGGACGCGGTGCCGGAGGTCATCGACGACGCGGCCGCGGCGGGCGTCCGCCACGCCGTCGTACTCGCCTCCGGCTACCGCGAGGCCGGCCCGGAGGGCCGCGCGCGTCAGGACCAGCTGGTCGCGCACGCGGCCGGGCGCGGGATCCTGCTCCTCGGGCCGAACTGCCTCGGCTTCCTCAACACCCACGCGCCCGCCGGGCCGTTCGCGCTGAGCGTCCCCCTCCCGCTGCGGCCGGGACCGGTGGGCATCGCGCTGCAGAGCGGCGCGCTGGCCAGCGCGGTGCTGGCCTTCGCCCGGTCCCGGGCCATCGGCGTGAGCACGCTGGTCACCATGGGCAACGAGTCGATGATCAGCACCGCCGACGTGCTCGGGTACCTGGTCGGCGACGAGCAGACCCGGGTCATCTGCCTGTTCCTCGAGGAGATCAGCGAGCCGGATCGCTTCGCCGACGCCGCCAGAGCCGCAGCAGAAGCCGGCAAGCCGGTCGTGGTGCTCAAGACCGGCTCGAGCCCGGTCGGCCAGGTGGCCGCGCTGGCGCACACCGGCTCGATCGCCGGCGACGACGCGGTGGTCGAGGTCGTGCTCCGGCAGCTCGGCCTGATCCGGGTGGCCAGCATCGAGGAGCTGCTGGGCACGGCCGGGCTGCTCGCCTATGACCGCTGGCCGCGCGGACGCCGGATGGGCGTGCTGACCTCCTCCGGCGGCGCCTGCGGCCTTATCGCCGACCGGGCCAGCCAGCACGACATCGCGATCCCGCCGTTCGCGGCGCAGACGGTCACGACGATCAAGCCGCACCTGCCCGCGTTCGCGGCCGCGCACAACCCGCTCGACGTGACCGGCTACGTCCTGGCCAACCCGCGGGAAACGGCGCTGACCGCGGTCGATCACGCGCTCGACGCCGCAGTGGCCGATCCCGGACTGGACTTCGTGCTGTTCTGCGGCCTGACGGTCCCGGACGCGCGCTCGCCGGACGAAGGGCTGGCTCGCCTGCTCGAGGAGCGCGTGCGCTGGCTCGGGGAGCGCATCGCGTCCGCGCCGATCCCGGTCATCCCGATCGGCACGACCTGCGTCGATGTGTCCGGTTACGCCCGGGATCTGACTACGCGGCACGGCGTCCACCTGCTCGGCGGCATCGACCTGGGCATGCAGGCCCTCGGCCACGCGCTGCGCTGGCTGGAGAACCACGGCACCCAGAGGCACCCGGCACCAGCGCGGACCCTCAGCCGCGCCGTGCGGAACACAGCGGCCAGCCAGACGGCCAGCTCCTGGTCGGAAGCGGCGGCCCGCGAGCTCCTCGCGGCCTGCGCGGTGCCGCTGGTGCCCGCGGAGCTGGTGACCTCCGCCGAGGCCGCCGCCCAAGCCGCCCGGCGGCTCGGGTCACCGGTGGCGCTCAAGGTGTGCTCCGCTCAGATCGCCCACAAATCCGACATCGGCGGCGTCGCGCTCGGCGTGCACGGCGACGCGCAGGTCAGGGACGCCTACCGGCGGGTGCTGGCCGCCGCCCAGACCGTGCCGGGGGCCTTCGTCGACGGGGTGCTGGTCACGCCGATGCGGTCCGGCGGCGTGGAACTGCTGGTCGGCGTGACCGTCGATCACACGTTCGGCCCGGTGCTCACCGTCGGGCTCGGCGGCGTCTGGGTGGAGCTGCTGGCCGACACCAGCCTGCGCATCCTGCCCGTCACGGCCGATGACGTCAAGCACATGCTCGGCGAACTGCGCGGCAGCCCGCTGCTGCGCGGGGCCCGCGGCACCCGCCCCGCCGACCTCGATGTGCTGGCCCGGGTGGTGACAAACGTCGGCGACGCGGCCCTGTCGATACCCAATGGGTCACTGCGCGCGCTGGAGATCAACCCGTTGTGGGTGAACGGGGATCAGGTCGAGGCCCTGGACGTCCTTTTGGTAACCGATGGGAGCTGAGCCGCAAGCGGCCGCCGGTAACCGGGGTACGGGTACGCCGAACTCGGCCAGCAGTTCCTGCGAGTATGCGATCCGGCCGGTCAGCGTGCGCGGCTCGCGGTGGCACAGCAGCAGCGCGGCCTCGGCCATCACCGCGGGCGGCTCGGCCCGGGGGTCGTCTTGGCTGGTGAGATGATGGAAGATCGTGCCCGGGGTCGGCACCACCCGGCTCGGGGAGAGCGCGTTGACCGCGATGTTGTCGTCGTACAGCTCGGCGGCCAGGCCGGTGGAGAACCGCTCCAGCGCCGCCTTGCACATCCCGTACACGGTGCCGCCGCGCACCGCCCGGCTGGCGGGCACGGCCGGATGGCGGGCCGCCCCCGAGGAGATGTTCAGGATCCAGCCCGCACCGCGGGCGCGCAGGCCCGGCAGGACCAGCGTGGCCAGGTGGAACGGCGCCTCGACCTGGACCGCGAACATGAGCGCGTAACGCCGCAGCGTGAACTCCGCGACCGGCGCGAACCAGGTCACCGCCGCGTTGCTGACCAGGATGTCGGGCGCGCCGAGCCGCGCGGAGGTCTCCTCGACCAGCCGGGTCCGGTCATCGGGCCGGGACAGGTCGGCCGGGATCGCCACCGCGTGGCCGCCCGCCCCGCTGATCTCGGCCACGGTCTGGTCGATCGTGCCCGGCATGGCCGTGGGCGCGCCGGACGTGCTGCGCGCCGTCACCGCCACCGCCGCGCCCGCCGCGCCGAACCGCCGGGCGATCTCCGCCCCGATCCCGCGGCTCGCCCCGGTCACCAGGGCCACCCTCCCGTCCAGCACGCCCATCACCGGCTCCCTCCGGCCGCAGTCAAAGACATTTTTACCGAACGGAGCGTGGTTCTGGTATCCCGGACTAGTGCATAGCAGCGACTCCGGCGGGCTCCTGGCGGCTCGCGCGCAGCTCGTCGGCTACGGCGTGCGCCTGCTGGCCGACAGGCTGGCCGTCGGCAGCGCGGGCAACCTCAGCGTCCGCGTGGGCGACCTCGTGGCCATCACCCCGTCGGGGATCCCCTACGGGGACATGCAGCCCGGCGACGTCTGCCTGGTGGCGCCGGACGGCACCGAGCTGGCGAGCAGCGAGACGCCGTCCACCGAGACCCCCATGCACCTGGCCATCTACGCGGCGACCGACGCTTCGGCCGTCGTGCACACCCACTCGCCCGAGGTCATCGCGCTGTCGGCGTCCCGCCAGGAACTGCCCGCCATCCACTACGCGATCACCGACCTGGGCGGGCCGGTGCGCGTCGCGCCCTATCGGACCTTTGGGTCGGCGGGCCTGGCCGCTGCGGCCGTCCAAGGTATCGCCGGCCGCCGCGCCGTCATCCTGCGCAACCACGGGGCGGTCACCTACGGCCGTAACCTCGCGCAGGCCTACGACCGGGCGCTGCTGCTGGAATGGCTGGCCCGGACCTACCGGATGGCGCTGTCGTACGGGGAACCCGCGACCCTGTCGGCCGCCGAGCTCGACGAGGTCACGGCGGAGGCCCGGCGGCGCCGTTACGGCGAGCGCCACGTGCCGCCGTAACGGCCGGTCAGAATCCCTGCGGGGCGCGGGCCGCCGGGGTGAGCACGTCGCCGACCGCCTCGACCAGCAGCGTCATCTCGTAGGCCACCAGATCCGTGTCGCACTCCGGAGCGGCCAGGACGGCCAGGCTCGACCCGTCGCTGATGGCCATGACGAACATCAGCCCGCCCTCCATCTCCACCAGGGCCTGGGTGGGATGACCCGCTTCGAACAGCCGCGCCGCGCCCTGCATCAGGCTGGTCAGCCCCGAGGTGATGGCGGCCAGCTGCCCGGCGAAACCGGCGGGGATGTGTTCCGAGAGCGCCAGCGGCACGCCGTCCGCGGACACCACGGCCGCGTGCGCGACATCCGCGACCCGCGTGGTGAAGTCGGTGACGAGCCAGTTCAGGTCCTGGCGGTATGCGTAACTCAACTATTCGGTTCCTTCTCCGGAGTCGGGGGCACTGGGGCTCGGACCCTTGGCGCGGCGCACCCCGCGCTGGAACCCGCTCAGGCGGTTACGGGCCACGTCGGGCGACCGCGGCGACCGCGGCGTGGTCGGTGCCTGCGTTTCGTGGCCCGGCCCCGGCCGGCTGGTGCCGCCGCCCGGTGCGCGCCCGCCGCCCGCGGAGCCGGGAATGAGGTTCGCCTGCGGGATGCGCGTGGGCAGCCCGGCGGCCGTGAAGTCGCCGCGGACCGGCTCCGCGATGATCTGGGCGGCGTGCCTGCCGACCATCCACTCGTCGGTCCCCGATGGCCTGCGGACCTCGGGCTGCGCGGCCGCGGCCGTCGCGGTGCCGCCGCCGTTGGTGTTGCCGTTGGTGCCCGCGGGGGACGACGGGCGGCTGCGGAACCAGTCCGAGGTCGCCGCCGCGGCGGCCGACCCCGTGCCGGACATGCCCGTGCCCGACATGCCCGTGCCCGACATGCCCGTGCCTGACATGCCCGTGCCTGACGTGACGGTCTCACGCGCGCCGTTACCGGCGTGCTCGGGCACGATGACGTCGCGCCGGTGGTTCGCGGGCTGGGCCTCCGGGACCTGGCGGGTGGGCAGGCCATCCTTCCCGCGGCCCGGGGAGCCTGCCTGCGCGGCGAACGTCCGCGACCGCGAGCCGTACAGGCCGGTTTCCCGCTCGGTGACGCTGTCCGGCAGCCAGACCAGGGCAGTCAGCCCGTGCGGGGCCCGCGGGCGCAGCCGGACCCGTATCCCGTGCCGTTCGGCCAGGCGGGCCACGGCGAACAGGCCCATGTGCCTTGATACCTGGACGTCCATGACGGGCGGGTTGTCCAGCCGCCAGTTCATCTCCGCCAGCCGGGCCTCGGGAATGCCGACCCCGCTGTCGCTGACCTCGATCAGCACGCCGCCGCTGCTCAGAACCTGGGCGGCCACGGCCACCGGGGTGTCCTTGGCGGAGAAGATCGTCGCGTTCTCGATCACCTCGGCCAGCAGGTGCACCACGTCGGATACCGCCGGCCCGGTGACCGCGATGCCCGGCTGGATCTTCAGCGTCACCCGGCTGTACTGCTCGATCTCCGACACCGCGGCCCGGGCCACGTCCGCCAGCGATACCGGATCGCTCCACTTGCGCACGCCCTCGTGCCCGGCCAGCAGGAGCAGGTTCTCCGAGTTGCGGCGCATTCTGGTGACCAGGTGGTCCATCGCGAACAGGTTGGACAGCCGCTCGGGATCTCCCTCGTTCTGCTCGAGGGAGTCGATCATGCGCACCAGGCGCTCGATCAGGGACTGGCTGCGCCGGGACAGGTTGACGAACATCGCGTTGAAGCTGTTCCGCAGCATGGCCTCGTTGCTGGCCAGCCGTATCGCCTCCGAGTGGACCTGGTCGAACGCCCGGGCGACCTGGCCGATCTCGTCGGTCGACAGCACGTCGATCGGTGCCACCTCCGTGCTGGTGGAGGGATCCTGGGCCTCACCCAGCAGCCGGACCCGCTCCGGCAGTTCGACCGTGGCGACGTTGAGCGCGCCCTCCCGCAGCTTGCGCAGCGGCCCGACCAGGGACCGGGCCACGACGACGGTCGCGAGCAGCACCAGGAGCAGGATGAGCGCGGTAACGATGGCGGTGAACAGCGCGTCGCTCTTGGCGCTGCTCTGCAGCGACTGGGCCCGCGCGACGATGCTCTGGGCCACGCCCAGCTCAACCTGCTGCATGTCGTCGACCGTGCCCGACTGGGCCGCGTACCACACCACGGGCGCGGCCTTCGGGCCGAAGCCCAGGGCGCCGGCGCCGATGTCCAGGCCGATCGTGCCCAGCGGCAGGCCCTCGACGTAGATCTCGATTTCCTGGGCCTGGTTCACCCGCGGCCCGGCCACGGTGTTGTTGAACGTGTTCTGCTCGGCCGCGGTGGCCGTCGTCTTGAACGCCGCCCGGTCGGTGAGCTCTTCGGACTCGGCGGTGGCCAGGGCCTGCTGCACGCCGTCGGCGAAGATCTGCTGGGTGAGCGCGTTGAACAGCAGCGCGCGCTGCTGCGCGGCCTGGTCCTTGGCCAGGGACAGCGAGTTGAGTGTCTGGACGTCGTTGACCAGGGTGGCGTCGGAGGTGCCCTGCGCGATCTGGTCGTCCAGGGCGATCATGTTGTTGATGGGGGTGGCGTAGCCGGCGATGACCGCCAGCGCGGACTGGCCCGAGGTCCGCAGGGCCTTCAGGTTCGTGATCTCGGAGACCACGGTGGCCACCCGGGACTGGATGTTGGCCGGGAAGGAACCGCCGATCCCGGCGGCCAGCGACTGGACCTTGGCCGCCGCGGCGTCGGTCGCGTCGTACGCGTCGCTCAGGTTCTTGGGGATGGGATTGGCGACGGGCAGGAGCCCGGTCGTCTGGTCGCGTTCGTTCTCCAGGGCCTGTACCAGCCCGGTGACCTGCTGTCCGAGGGCGGCGAGCTGCGACACCCGGCCGAATTCGGCCGCGCTGTCCGCCGCCGACGCGACCCGCAGGCCACCGAAGATCAGGCCCATGAGCAGGGCCAGCACGATCACGGCGATCAGCCGGGTGGACACCGGCCAGTTCCGCAGGGTCAGCGCCCCCGGACTGATGAATCGCGAGGTCGCCGGGTCGGCGGCGTGCTGGTCGGCATTACCGGCGCGCGGTACCGCGCTCGCCACCCTATGGTTCCCCATCGCTGATGTTCCTCGCCTGCTTACGCGCTTTTTTCCGCCGCTTGAGCCGCCGCACGTCCGGCGCAGCTGACCCACTGTAGTGGGACGGCGTACGAAATATCCGGCAAATGCTGATCTAGTGACCTAACCGGAAATCGGGCCATCGGAGTTGTCATACGGGTAGCTACGGGCTCAGGCCGGCGGGGACGTCGTGCCCGCGTTGGTCCAGGGCGGCTTGGGGTCCAGGATCGTCTGCGAGCCGGCCATGTTGCCCGGCAGGACCTGGTCGAAGTTGCCGTTCTGCCACTGGAAGACGAACGCCGCCGCGGCACCGTTCTCCCCCAGCGCGTCGAACCTTACCGGACCCTGGACGCTGCTCAGCGTCACGCCGCTGTGCAGGTAGGCGATGATCTCCGCGTTGTTGGTGCCGCCGGTGGCCTTGACCGCCTGCGCGAGGATCTGGCCCACCGAGTAGGCCTCCGCCACGTCGGCATTGACGCCGTCGGTAGTGCCGCCGTACTGGGCAACGTACTCCTGGACCATCTGCTTGCTCGCCGCGTTGTCGTAGCCGGGATACCAGCCGTTGGGCACCATCACCCCGTTGGCGTTGCCCACGCCGACCGCGGAGGTGAACGCGTTGCCCTGGTCGGGCCCGGACGCCGCGATGAACAGCTTGGGCGTGTAGTGGTCCTGCTCGAACACCTGCATGAAGGTCTGGACGGTGGGCACGTCGGTGGACCCGAGCACCACGAGCTGCGCGCCGCTCGCCGCCACCGCTGCGGCCGGGTCCTTGTAGGCCGACTGCGTCTCGGCGAAGATGTTCGAGTACACGGTGCGGACGCCGAGGTTCGACAGCAGCGTCTGGGCCAGCTGGACCGGCGGGTCGGCGAACGGGTCCTGCGCCATGGGGTAGGCCGCGGTCTTCGGCCGCTCGCTCGCCGGCAGCGATTGGATCCAGTTCACCAACGGGACCAGCTCGTCCGCGATCGGCAGGCTCACGTCGAACGTGTCGTGGTCGGCCTGGTTGGACGGGGTGTCGAAGACCGACGGCGCGCCGCCCGCCCCTTCCACGAACGCGTAGCCGTACCGGGCCGCCACCGCCGAGGCCGGCCCGGACAGCAGCGAGGAGAACGGCCCGAAGGCCAGGTCCACGTGGTCCTTGCCGAACAGGCTCTGGTAGTTGGTGACCACCTGGTTCGGCGAGCCGCCGTCATTGAGGATCTTCAGCACAACCTTCCGGCCGAGCAGGCCGCCGTGGTCGTTCACGTCCTTTTCCCACAGGTCGTACCCCTTCTCGAACGCCAGGCCATCCGCCTGGAAGGGGTCGTTGGGGCCGCCGCTGAGCGAGAGCGACGCGCCGATGGTGATCGGGCCGGTGGGGTTGCTCGTCGGCGTGGTGCTGGCCGAGTTGCTGGCGCTCGTGCAGGCGGCCAGCACGCTCACGCCGAGCACCACGGCGGCGCCTGCTGCGAATCGTGACCTCACGCCCATGGTTATACCGGTCGAAACAGCCTCATGCCGGGTGAAACCGATATCTCGGTCGGTTCACGTGGCGCCGGACAGTGCGAACAGCAGCATGATGACCAGCACCACGCCAGCCGGCCGCCTGCGTGCTGGTCGACTGGACCGCCGCGTAATGTGGCCGCGGCGCGCAGCGCGCGGACCTGGCCGGCCAGCCAGCCCTTCACGGCGTCGAGGCCGACCGGAACATCGCCGATGTCGTGCGCCGCCATTCTCGCCACGTTGCGCAGCACGACGTAGCCGAGCTGTGAGATCTGCTCCCCGCCATGCTCGGCGTGCTTGTGGACGAACATCTTCGCGTCCGGGCTGTCGCCCGGGTCCCCGCCCCGGGAGCGGTCCACGCCGGCCAGCGACGGCAGCTCGATCCGGCAGAGCACGTCCCGGCGCGGGTCGCTGAGGTTGAAGGCCGGGCCGAGCAGCGGCGCCGCCGCGTCCCTGCGGGTCAGTGCCGGACCGAGACCGAAGCGCTCCCGCATGGTCGCGAGCACGGCGTCGGCGTGGAACAGATCCCGGATCACCGTGCCGCGCTGGGTGTAAGGGGATATCACGATCGCGGGCACCCGGACGCCGAACCGGTCGAAGGCGAAGCCCTGCGCGCCGGGTGAGTCGTCGGGCACCGGCGCGGCGGGCGGCGGTACGTGGTCGTAGGTGCCGCCGGCCTCGTCGAACGTGACGATCAGCGCCGTCCGCTTCCAGGCCGGCGAGGCCCGGACCGCGTTGTAGACGCGCGCGAGGAAGCGCTCCCCGGTCCTGATGTCGGTTGGGGGGTGATAGTCGTCGAGGTCGCCGAAGAGCATGTTCGGCTCGAGCCAGGAATAGGCCGGCAGGGTCCCGGCCGAGCAGTCGCTGAAGAACTGTTCGCGCGAGCGGGAGTGCGGCCGCCACAAACCCATGTGCCGCGCGCCGCCTAGGCTCAGCGAGCACATCGGCACCACCTGGCTCCGGTCGAAGTAGACGGCCCAGCTGACGCCCTTGTCCTCCAGCAGGGAGAAGATGCTCGGCGCGGTGAAGTCCCACGCGTAGTTGACGATGAGCTCATTGTCCAGGCGCCCGAGGCTGGTGCCGCAGAAGAAGAAGTTCCGGTTCGGGGTGGTGCACGTAGGCGCCTCGCAGAACCACCGCGTGAAGACGGCGAACTCGCTGGCCAGGGTGTTGATGACCGGCGCACTGGCGGGCGTGAAGACGCCGCCGATGGCCTGCATCTGCGCGTGGGTCGGCGCGCGCTCCTTCTCCCACCTGAAGTTCCAGTAGTAGTCGAGGGCGAAGCCGTCCATGGTGGCCGCGGTACCTGACGGCGGCGCGTTGTATGGCGGCGCCATGAAGTCGCCGAAGATCGGGTACGCGGCCTTGCCCGCGTTCGCGGCCGGCCGGTACTGGCCGTAGCACTGCACGTTCAGGTTGCCGTACGCCTCGCCCGGGTCCGGGAGCGGCGCGCGGAAGTCGGTGGCGGGGGCGACGCGCACGGATCCGCCGGGATAGCGCAGCGTGATCTCCCGGTCCCTGATCCCGCAGCCGGCGTCGATGTGCGGCAGGTAGCCGAGCAGGTTGTCGAAGGACCGGTTCTCGAACATCAGCACGATCCAATGATCGATCCGCTCCATGGCGCCCCCCGTTAGCCGCCGTCCTCCCGGACCTCGCCTATGGTACTCATGTTATCGGTGTTACTCCCGGGGTAGCGGGAGTGGCCGTCCTCGACGAGTTCGATTCGGTAGCGTGGCCGGCAACGGTGACAGAAACAGCCAGAGCAGGACAACACCGCTCAGCTGGTCCGGCGGGCGGCCTCGGCGAGAGGAAGAGGGACGGCAATGTCCACGTCGCGCCTGGTCGCGCGTGAGGTGGGATATGTCCTGGCCTGCCTCGTGGCCGCGGTGACGCTCGTCGTATCGGGCTACGCCCACGAGGTGGTCGGACGCGTCAGATCGACCAGCACCGGGATCGCGATCAACGGCAGCCCCACGGTGGGGGCGATGAACATCCTGGTCATGGGCCTGGAGAGCCGGACCAACTACGAGGGCCAGACGCTGTCGGTCAACCAGCTCAACGAGACGCACTCGGGCAATGTACGATCCGTCTCGGCCGGCCAGGTCGGCGCTCAGGACACCGACACGCTGATCCTCGTGCACATCTTCGCGGGCGGGCAGAAGGCGGTCGGCTTCTCGATCCCGCGCGATGACCTGGTCACCTACCCGCATCCGACCTACCTCGGGGTCACCCAGGGAAAGATCGACCAGGCCTACGACTTCGCCTACAACCAGTCCCTGGGCCAGACCTACGGCTCGTCCATGAGCCGGAACGAGCGCTACCTCGAGGCCAACCAGGCGGGCCAGGCGTTCGAGATCGCGACGGTGGAGGCGGTCACGGGGGTGCACGTCGACCACTTCGTCGAGGCGAACCTGATCGGGTTCTACTACCTGGCCCAGGCGTTCGGCGGCATCGAGGTCTGCGTGATGCCGTGGAGCGGGAACGGCGGCGGGAACCTATACGACTCGGCCTCCGGGTGGAATGCGGTCGAGGACGGTTACCGCCTGCGCCCGGGGGGTGCCCAGTATCTGCATCTCGCGGCCGCCCAGGCCCTGGCGTTCGTCCGGGCCCGCGACACGCTCCCCGGGATCGACCTGGGCCGTACGAAACGGCAGCAGGCGGTGGTCGACTATGTAGTCTGGAAGCTGAAGAACGAGGGCGCATTCAGCGACCTCGGCCTGCTCAACAGGCTGCTCGGCACGGCGAGTCAGTACCTCATCACGGACTCGACCTTCGACCCGTTCGCCTTCGCCACCAACCTGCGGGCGTTCAGCGGCAGCCATCTGACGTTCCGGACCCTGCCGATCTCCGGCCAGGTGAACGACATGCCGCTCAACGGCTCGGCGCAGGACGTCAATCTCATCAACGTGCCCTACATCCAGCAGTTCGTGAAGAACGCCTTCAACCCGCCAGCCGTCAAGAAGACCAAGGCGGGCACCAAGAAGACCGGCCCGGCGCCCCCGCCTTCGACGGTCACGGTGGACGTATACAACGGCAGCGGTGTGAACCGGCTGGCCGGCGACGTCTCGCAGGCGCTCACCGCCCTGGGCTACCAGGCCGGAGCCGTCGCCAACGCGTCAGTGCAGTCGCAGACGCCCGAGCCGGGCACCCAGGTGTTCTACGGCACCGGAGCGTCGGCCAACGCGGCAAAGATCGCGGCCAAGTTCGGCGCGACGGCCACCGCGCTGACGTCGCTGCCCTCGGGTCACGTGGAGGTGCTGCTCGGCTCGACCGTGACCGCGGTGCCCGCCAGCCTCACGTCGCCCGGCCCGTCCACCGCGCCTTCGCCCTCGTCCGCGGCGGGCGCGGACAACGGCGTGACGGGTGGCGCGGTCACGGTCACGGCGAACGCGAAGTACGGCATCCCCTGCGTGTACTGACGGCGCCGCACGAACCGGAACCGGGGGCGGGTACCACGCCCGTTCGGCATAAGAACCGTCCTCAGCCGGGCCCGGCGGTCCACGGTCCGCGTTCTGCCGTTCCAACTCCTTGGCCGCGGCCGACGGCGGTCACCGGAGGTAACGTCCGACGACGGCCAGAAGCCGGTGAATGTCGAACGGCTTGACCAGGAAATCCGCCGCGCCCGCCGCGAGGAGTTCGTCGACGGTCGCCGGGTCCGAGTCGCCGCTGAGGATGATGACCGGGATCGCGGCGGTGGCTGGGGTGGCGGCGAGCTGGCCCAGGACTTGCTTGCCGTTGACGTCGGGAAGGCGGTTGTCGAGCAGGATGAGGGCTGGCTGGCCGTCGATCGCCGCCCTGATGCCGTCGCGGCCGGTCATGGCGGTGTGGAGCTCGATGTCCGGGTACCTGCGCTTGAACAGGCGCTGGAGGAGGAAGACGTTGTCCTCGTTGTCGTCGATGTAGAGCATGACGCCGTTCATGACGCTCCGAAACTGAGCTGGCGCCGGAACCATGGCCGGCAGGTCGCGGTCGCTGACGATGGCCGGTAGTCGGCGCTTCCTGGGTAGCTGGCCCGGATGGGGTGGCTGTCCGGTTCGAGCAGGCAGATCTGGGGGCCGGCGAGCACGCAGGTGGCCACGCCGCGGGTGTTGGTGCGCGGGGTGCACAGGTGGGTGTGCCCGGTGCTGAACGATACGGGCTGGCCGCTGAGCGGGCGGCCGGCGGTCAGCCTCGCGGTGAGGATCAATGCCAGTCGCGGGCTGAGGCGGATGCGCGCGGTCAGCGCGGTCGGGGCCTGGGCGACGATCTGGGTGAGCCCGCCGGTGGAGGTGGCGTAGCTGGCGTCGCCGGGGTAGACCGCGGTGATCGTGTCGCGGCCGGCCGGCAGGATCCTGGTGGTGCAGGTGCCATGGTAGGTGCTGCCGCTGACGTTGGTCAGGGACACGGCGCGGCACAGCACGGTGGAGCCGCTGCTGAACGTTATGGTGCCGCCATCGGCCGGGCCGATCGTCGCGGTGAAGGTGACGTCCTGGCCGAAGGTGCTCGGATTTCGTGACGAGGTCACCGTGGTGACCGGAGCCGGCTGGGCCACGCTGATCACCGACACGGTGCTGGCGTTCTCGTTGGTCACGTAGGCGGTGTGGAGCGTGGGGTCCACCGCTACCCCGGACGGGTCGGCGCCGACGGGCACGGTGGCGGTCACGGTGCCGGTCGTCTCGTCGATCACCGACACGGTGCCAGCGAGGTTGGCCACGTAGGCGGTTTGGAGGGTGGGGTCCACCGCCACCGCGGACGGATCAGCGCCGACGGCGATGGTGGCGGTCACGGCGCGGGTCGTCTCGTCGATCACCGACACCGTGCCGGCGCCCGCGTTGGCCACGTAGGCGGTGTGGGACGTGGGGTCCACCGCTACCCCGTCCGGATCAGCGCCGACGGCGATGGTGGCGGTCACGGCGTTGGTCGTCCCGTCGATCACCGACACCGTGCTAGCGCCTCCGTTGGCCACGTAGGCGGTGTGGGACGTGGGGTCCACCGCCACCCCGTCCGGGCCGGCGCCCACGGCGATGGTGGCGGTCACGGCGTTGGTCGTCCCGTCGATCACCGACACCGTGCCGGCGCCTCCGTTGGCCACGTAGGCGGTGTGGGACGTGGAGTCCACCGCCACCCCGTCCGGGCCGGAGCCCACCTTGATAAGGGCGGTGACGGTACTGGTCGTCCCGTCGATCACCGACACCGTGCCATTGCCTCCGTTGGTCACGTAGGCGGTGTGAGTAGTCGGGTCCGCCGCCACCGTGAGCGGGCCGCCGCCCACTCCGATGGTGGCCGTCACGGTGCCGGTCGTCTCGTCGATCACCGACACCGTGTCATCGTGGACGTTGGTCACGTAGGCGGTGTGGGTCGTGGGGTCCACCGCCGCCCCGTCCGGGCCGGTGCCCACTTCGATGGTGGCGGTCACGATGTAGCCGCCCGCGGCCAGGGCGGGCCGCGCGGCGGCCGCACAGATCACCAGTGGCAGCGCGGCGGCAGCGGCCACCGCGGCCGCCGGACGCCAGCGGGGTGAGGCAACGCCGCGATAACCGGCGACGACGTGACGGTCCCCCCATGCGCGCATTACCTGTCCCCTTTACTGTGTCCCCGTGTCCGGGTGCCCGGAGGACGCAAGCCCTCAGGATCGGGGTTCTGTGACCTTTGCCTCGCCGCGGGCGGCGCTGAGCAGGTGGCGGATGCGGCTCATCGCCTGTTCGGCTGCTTCCAGCTGGCCGAGGCTGGCCAGGCGCTGGGCCTGCGTCAACTGGTCTTCGAGATAGGCCATGCGTGCCCGTTGCTCGACCTCGGCCAGCGCGCGCAGGACCACTGAGGGCAGGCGGGCGGGCCGGTCCTTCAGGACGTAATCCGTGGCCCCTGCTTGATGAGCTCGACGGCTGCTTCGTCTCCGAGCACGCCGGACCAGATGATGAACGGTATGTCCGGGTGGAGTTCCTGAGCGATCTTGAGCGCCTCCTGGCCGGAGAAGCCGGGCAGGTGGTAATCGGACAGGATGATGTCTGGCCGGAAATCGGCCATCTGCTCGATAAATGACGCCTTGGTCTCGACCACGACGGCGGTGAGGCTAAGGCCCGCGTTGACCAGGAGGCGCTGGGCCAGCGCGGCGTCCCAGGCTTCGTCCTCCAGAATCAGGATGCGTGCGCGGCGTCCCGCTGAGTCCGCCTCGCCTCCGGTCTCGGCGTTTGCCTGCCTGGGAATGGCGATGGTCTCCGGCGGGCCCGCCTCCGGCTCGTGGCGCTGCTGCTGGTCGCTCATGGATGTCCTACCTCGATCCGATTCCGGCGCGCGGCTGGGCGCGGGCTCGTTCAAGAGCAGCCAGAACACGCCGAGGGTGCGGACCGCCTCGGCGAATTCGGAGAATTTCACCGGCTTGCGCACGTACGCGTTGGCGCCGCTGCGGTAACTGTCCAGGATGTCTTCTTCCAGTTTGGAACTGGTCAGGACGACCACCGGGATCAGCCGCGTCCGTGCGTCGGCCTGCATCCGGCGCAAGACCTCCAGCCCGCCGACCTTCGGGAGATTCAAGTCGAGGAGGATGAGGGCCGGACGCAGCGCGTCGTGGCCGTGGCCGTCGCCGTCGCCGTCGCCGGGGAAGAGGTACGCCAGAGCCTCGGCCCCGTCTCGCGCCACGACGATCTCGTTGCTGATGTTGCTTTTCTTGAAGGCCCGGAGCGTCACTGCCTCGTCGTCGGGGTTGTCCTCTACCAGCAAGATCGTTTGGCTTGTCATGCGCTTTCCTTCTCGTCCAGGGTGAAGTAGAAAGTCGCGCCGGCGCCGACGGCGCTCTCGGCCCAGACGTGGCCGCCGTGGCGTTCCACGATCTGCCGCACGCTGGCCAGGCCGGTGCCGGCGCCGGGGAATTCGCGGGCGGTATGCAGCCGCTGGAACGGCTGGAACAGCTTGTCCGCATAGGCCGGATCGAAGCCGGCGCCGTTGTCGCGCACGTAACAGCACACGGCGGCGTCCCCGCTCGGTGCCGCCCCGAACTCGATCGACGCGTCGTCCCGGCCGGACGTGAACTTCCAGGCGTTGTCCAGCAGGTTCTGCAGGACGGTCAGGATCAGCCGGCGGTCCGCCCGGGCCTGGACCTGTTTCTGGATCGTGAAGCAGACGTCCCGGAGCGGTTCCCGGCGCCGGATTTCCTCGGCGATCTGGGCCGCCTCCACGCCGAGATCAACCGGCTGCAGGTGGAGCTCGGCCCGCGTGATGCGCGAAAGCTGCAGCAGGTAGTCAATCAGCTGCCCCATCTGCTGACTGACGGCGACGATCCGCTCGGCATAACCGCGGCCTTCCTCGCCGAGACCCCCCCCGTACTCCTCGAGCAGGAGCTCGCTGTAACCGCTGAGTACCCTCAGCGGGGCACGCAAGTCGTGGGAAACCGTATAGAGGAAACTCTCCAGGCTCTGCTTAGAACGCTCGAGGTCCCGCATCCGGAGCCGCGCGGTTACGTCCCGGATGGCCGCGAGGACGAGGATGCCTTCATCGGTGTCGATCGCGGACAATGAGATCTCGGCCGGGAACGTGCTGGCATCGCGGCGGCGCCCGGCAAGCGACAAGCCCGCACCCATGGGCCGGTGCCGCGGGTCGGCGACATACCCGGCCCGGTGCCCCGCATGCACGGCCCGGGCGGCGTCCGGGACCAGAATCTCGACCGGCTGGCCGATAAGCTCCGCACGCTCGTAGCCGAACAGCCGCTCCGCCTGGGCGTTGACCAGGACGACCCGGCCGTCGGCGGCCATGCACACCATCGCGTCAGGCGCCGCCTCCAGGAGCGCGACGAACATGCCGTCGGCGAGCGAGGTCCGCTGTGTCACGATCTGTATTTTAGCAGTGACTTAAAGTTATACAATGGTGTCATGGTGTCTCCTTCACGTTCAGGGTGAAGTGGAAATAGGCGCCGTCGCCCACGGCGCCTTCGGCCCAGACGCGCCCGCCGTGGCGTTCGATGATCCGCTGGACACTGGCCAGGCCAATTCCGCTGCCAGGAAACTCGGTAACCGAATGGAGCCGCTGGAACGGCTGGAACAGCTTGCCCATAAAGGCCGGATCGAAGCCGGCCCCGTTGTCGCGCACATAACAGCAGATTTCTGCGTCCTCCGCGGCGGTGCTGGCGAACTCGATGGTGGCCCCATCGCGCCTGGCCGTGAACTTCCAGGCGTTATCGACCAGGTTCTGCAGCACGCTACGGAGGAGCGTGCGATCCGCGGTGGCCCAGACGCCGTCCTCGATGGCGAAGCGAACCCGGCGGCCAGGCTCGCGGGCTTGCAGTTCACCCGCGATGGCAGCGACCTCCGCGCTGAGATCGACCCGTCCCAGGCTCATTTCCGCGCGTGATACGTGGGCCAGGAGAAGCAGGTCATCGATCAGCGCGCCCATCCGCTCGGTGGCCGCCTGAATTCTCTCCGCGTACCAGTGGCCGGTTTCGTCGAGACTGTCGCCATAGTCCTCTATCAGCGCTTCGCTGTAGCCGCTCAACGCCCGCAGCGGGGAACGCAGATCATGGGCGACCGAGTACGTGAACGCCTCCAGGTTCTTGTTCGCCACCACCAGCTCCGCCGTACGCTGCTCGACCCGGGCCTCGAGGTCCGCGTTGAGCATCTGGATCTCGGCCCGGGCGTCGCTGAGATCCTCGAGGATGTTCAGGCTCGCCTTGGCCGCCGCTTCCGCCCGGAGGCGGTCGGTGGTCGCGTCCTCGAGGATGTTGAGGATGGCAAGCTGCATATCCCTGAGCCGTTGCCCCTCCTCCGCGGAATTCGGCTCATAACCAGAGACCGTTCCCGTCGGTTTGACAGCGCCCATCCGTCATGTACCTTCGGCTGCGGCTCGCAGGTCTTCGATCTCCTTCTTGAGCTCGATCATGCGCAGCTCACGTCCGACGGTGAGCTTCTGGAAGCGCTCGAGCTCGGCGAGCCTGTCGAGTTCCCGTGCTCTCTGGCTCGCTACTTCGCTCTCGGCTCGCCTCTGCGCGGTGACGTCGCGGGCCGCGGCGAATGCGCCCAGCACGTGGCCGGCCTCGTCGTTGTACACCGAGGCGTTGTAGAGCACGTCGGTCAAGCCGCCGTCGGTGTGCCTGATGGTCAGCGGGTAGTCGGTGACGAAGCCCTGCGCGAATACGCGGCGGTAACCCTCGCGGGCCCGGTCCGGCTCGGTGAAGTAGTCCGAGAAGTCGGTGCCGACCAGCTGCGCCCGTGTCACCCCGGTCACCCGGATCGCCGCCTCGTTCACGTCGGTGATCTTGCCCTCCGGGCTGATCGTCACCAGCGGGTCCAGGCTGGCCTCGATCAGGCTGCGGGAGTACATGGCCGTCGAACGGAGTTTCTCCTCGGCCAGCTGCTTCTCCGAGATGTCATGGCTCATCACGAGGAAGCCGACCGGGTGCCCCAGGGTGTCGTCGCGGCGGGTCACGACCACGCTGGCGGTGAACCGGGAGCCATCCTTCCTGACTCGCTCGAACGTACCCTCGGCCATACCATCCTCGTATGCGGCCGTCCGCAGGCGCTTGACGGCACCGGATTGCACATCGTGCGGCGTATGGAGGATGTTCGAGTCCTGGCCGACGACCTCTTGCGCGGCATAGCCGTAGTTGCGGGACGCTCCCTTGTTCCAGGAAAGAATATGGTGGTCGAGGTCCATCCCGATGATCGAGTACTTCGTGACGCTCTGCAGGATGTTGTCCAGGAACGCCTTAGTTTCCGAAAACTCGCGGGCCTGGTCCAGCTCGGTGAAGTCCCGACGGCGATCGGATTCGGTGATGATGTGCGCGATCGATGACGCGCCGGCGATTCCGCCAGCCGCATCATGAACGGGCGAAACGGTGAGCGAGATCTCGATGGTCGCGCCATCCTTCCTGCGCCGCGTGGTCTCGTAGTGACCGACCCGCTCACCGATGCGGATCCGGTCGAGGATCTCCTCGGCCCGGTAGCCGTAGATCCGCTCCGCCGCCTTGTTCCACGACGTGACGACGCCGTCCAGCGTCTTGCTGAAGATGGCGTCGTCCGATGAGCCGACGATAGCGGCCAGGAGCTCCAGCCCGGCGGTGCGGTGGCCCGGGTGCTCTGGACGGACGGTCCCAGATCTTCCTGGTGAACCGTCCGCGTGCGCCGTCATGAGAACCCCCTACCGCGAACCAGCACCGATCAGGCCGGTTGACACCGTGTCGCTCACGTGCCCGCCCGCCCCCGAGGCGGTAGTCACGATCAGCTTTCGTACAGTTACATTACATAGGTTGCGTCAATCCCGGAAGTGCTAAGAGTCTTATGGTAATTAGGTGATCATCTGCTAGGGAATCATGCCGGAACCAAACCGGGGCACGCGCCAGCAATTGTCACAAATTGCTGCTAATGCTGGCGTAAATATTCTGGGGCCGTCTCAGTGGACGGGGGATGTTGCCACCACGAGGACGACGATCACGATTGCCACCAGGACGGCGGTAATCACCACATTCTGCCTGACCTGGCGCAGGCTGATCTTTACCTGCCGCTCGGCCTCGACGGCCGTGCCCGCCGATTCCATGGCCGACTGCGCTGCGTGCACCGCGGCCTCGGCCGCGGCTCCGGCTCCGGCCTGCAGTTCTTCATACGCCCGGTGAGCGACGGCGATATCCGCCTCCACCTTGGCCGCCGCCTCGATCCGGTCCAG